>Ga0335081_10012671_pt1 | contig 13664 bp, 15 predicted proteins | sample Lox_Sample_35_FD_206713 | JGI IMG/M metagenome (GOLD analysis project Ga0335081, IMG submission 206713) | Soil microbial communities from Loxahatchee National Wildlife Refuge, Florida, United States - Lox_Sample_3.5 | ecosystem: Environmental > Terrestrial > Soil > Wetlands | place: USA...
TCGAAGTCGCCACAGTCCTGGTCGAGCACGCTCCCGATCGCCTCAGCCACGTAATCCGGTTTGTTGTAGCTCGGCAGGAACACGCTCGCCAGCGGCGCCGCGGTCATGCGGTCACCCGCAGCCGCGTGTCCCCGCCGGACAGGCACTCGCCTGTTTTCGCGTCCCACCGCCAGTGATGCCGCGGGCATTCCACCACCCCGTCCATCACGGTCGCATAGGCGAGGTCTTCCCCGGCGTGCGGGCACCAGCGTTGCATCGTGATCCCATCCCGGGCGATCAGCTCGCTGTCATCCCGCCGCCGGGCCTCAGCCAGCGTCCGCGCTGGCTGCCCGCCGTAGGTGAGCAGGGTGAACAGGGCCAGGTCGTACTCGCTGTCGTCCGCGGGCCGCAACCGCAGCCGCATCGACAACAATGCTTCTTCCCACCCCGTCCGCCCGTCGAGGACCGCCCGCAGCACCCGCGGCGGCACATGCATCCGGAACCCCGGGTCCGCAGGCGCATCCTCCAGGTCCGGGGTGACCGCACCGAGGGACAGGTCCCACGCTGACCGGCCCGCGGTCAGCCGGATATCCCGCCGCCAGTCCCCCAGGTACGCCCGGTTCCGCCTGGCCAGCCCCGCGAAATGCGCCGCGACTTCCCCAGCCGACGCGGGGGTGTCCGGCTGCTCATACCAGGCCCGCCACTCCCGCTCACGAGCCTGCCGGTACTCCCCGACCCCGTACACCGGCTGCGGCGGGGGCACCACCCGCACACCCGGGCACCGGATCTCAAACCCCGTCGCAACGTCTTCCCACCACGGGAAAATACCGTCCCGGTTGTTATACCCAGCCAGGGCAGGGTCGAGGAAAACAGGCGGCCCGGCGGATGGCATGTACGCCTTCGCCCCCGTGGCATGCACCCGCCGGGCCAGTCTTTCCAGGCACAGGTCCCGCACCTCACGGGTTTTCGCGGCCATCACCCGCCGCGGGTACACGTAACACTGCGGATACCACGACGCCCCGCTGTACTGGCAGGCCAGCAGGTCCACCTGACCCGGCCACGCCGACAGCGGCAGCTCACAGTCGTTGCTGTCAAGGAACCGGTAATTGCCCATGTCCAGCAGCAGGGCGCTGTCTTCCTTACCGGACTCGTCGAGCAGCATCGACGCCGTGAACCCCGGCCCGAGCTGATGCTGCTCCCCGTGACCCAGCACAACCAGGCGGGTGAACCCCAGGTCCCGCAGGTCACGTTCCAGCCGCCGGGACCGGAACCGGGGCACCAGCACTAGCGTGTCCTTGGCCACGCTGGCCAGGAACCGGCGGTCGAAATGATCCTCATGCGCATGCGAGATGTACAGGACGTCCATCTCCCGCGCATCCCAGGCCAGGTTCCGGTTATCCGGCCACGGAAACCACGACCCGCAGAACGCCGGGTAAAACCACGGGTCGATCACCAGCCGCTTACCCGCATAGGTGACGGCGAACCCCGCATGACCGAGCGGAGCCACCGACCCCGGGATATCCAGCTGATTCCCGCGAGGGGTCAGCACTGACGCCAGGGACCTGGCCCGTCATCGAAATCCTCACCCGTCAGCTGCCCGGTACTCAGGTCAGCCGGGCCGCCGGGCAGCTTCCGCCACCCCGCCACATCCGCCGTCGACGTGCAGTCGTACGGCTGGCCATCCACCGCCGGAGGTGACGTGACCGGGCTCGGTGCATCAGCCATCAGGGTGTCTCCTTCGAGTAACCGTTCACTGGCAGCGTCCCCCAGCTCACCGGAGACGGCCGGTACCCCTCGCTCGCCTTCCGGTCCGGCGGTTCCGTGCCCACCGGCTGCGGCGGCGCCGGAAGCCCGGCAACCGGCTGCCGCGGCGTCACCGAAGCGGTCTGCTCCGACACGCTCCCCGGCGCGGTGTAACTCCCGGCCTGGTCACTGATCGTGTTTCCCTCAGCCATGCTGCTGTTCCCGATCAGCGGCGTGCTCGGCAGCAACCCCTTAAGATCCTGCACCGGTCAGCCCTCCGCGCGGCCGCCGCGCATCACGCTGCCGCCACCCGAACCCGTGTCCGCCAGCCCGGTGTTCCCCTGGATACCCGGCAGGTTCGTCCCCCCAGCCGAGTACAAGCCCTGCGCCGCCTGCGTCCAGTCCCCCGGGCCCGTGATATCAGCCTGCACCGTCTCCTTACCGGTCCGGCCGCTCAGGAACGCCCCCGGGTCCGTGAACGACACCGCCTGACCCCCGGCCGGATGCCCCACGCCCTGACTGCCCGGCGACCCGGTCTCGTCGATCTGATCCCGGCTCAGCCCGCTCAGCCCGTCATCGAGCTGGCCTTCCTGCACCGTCGGGTCCGTCGGCCCGGGACCGGGCGCGCTCCCCGGTGATCCGGTGCCTTGCGGCAGCTGGACACCGAACAGCGAGTCGCCGTAGTTACCTGGCTCTAGCGTTGGGTCAACCCCAGTCGGGACACCCTCCCGGCCATCAAGGTCCGTACGGTCCGGACCGCCATACCCCGGCATCGTCATCCGTCTGTTCCCCTTTCCCGCGCGGCCACGAGCCACGCTCGCAGCCGGACACGGTCCGGCTGGTGTCCTTCTATAGGTTCAGGTGTTTTACGTGCTCTACGTGGCACTCAGAGGCGCCGGCCTGGTCTTCCCGGGCGGGAAGCGCGTTTCCCCGGGAAGACCAGAACCGGACAAATCAGGTCGAACCCCCCTTGAACACCTTAACGGCCGTGGTGTCCACTAGGGTGCCGTCACCCCTGATCAGGCAGCGGAACGTCACCAGGTCGGAACCGAAGTTGAAGTCATCGCTCCGTTCGAACCTGACCCCGCCGACGAGGCGGACGAAGAACTGCGCCATGTCACCGAACGCGATGGAGAATGCGTTCGAGCCGACAGCGGGCATGTACGGATCGGCGACAATCGGCTTGCCGAGCAGCAGGTCCGGCGCGCCGAGCACGGTGGACGGCTCCCACACCGGCCGGCCGTTGGTGTCGGTCAGCTTCCGGAGCCCGCCGACCGTTCGATCAGCGGCGATCCAGTAGCAGGACCGGGACTGGCGGTACGGCGCGATCACGCTGTACTCCATATCTACCAGGTTCGCGTAGGACGGTGCCCCGGTGGCCGCCCAGCCGCTCGCCGCAGTCGCCGCGCCGCCGGTGACACCCGGTGACGCTGACGTGGAGTAGATCAGGCCCGCTGGCGCGGATGATCCGGCGCCGTTGACCAGGTCGGAACCGAACGCGTTCCCGACCGCGCGACCGCACTGCATCGCGAGGTAGCCGAGCAGGTCAACCGACGTGTCCTCGATCAGCTCGGTCGCGACCTGCACCAGCTTCCCGTACTTGTAGGCGTTCAGCGTCGCCTGCGCGAACGTCGGGTCCGCGGTCGGCAGCGACGCACCCTGCGCCGCAGACGCTGCGTTCCCGTGGACGGTGGCCTTCGGGATGTTCAGCTGCTCCCCGCCAGCGGTGTTCAGCACAGTGGGCCCGGCCTGCATGACCCCGCTGACCTCGATCAGGTAGCTGATCAGCCGGTCGTAGAAGTCGATCGGCACCACGCTGGTCGGCGACCCCGAGTTGGACAGCAGGGTCCGGTATTCCATGTCACCGAACGCGCCGTTCTGGTGACGGAACTCCATCGCCCGCGGCGAGCCAGCCTCACCCCGGACGAACGCCCGGAACTCAGCGTTGATGTCACGGCCCTGGTCCTGATACGCGGCGACCGACCGGCCGAAACTGGAACCGGCACCACCGCGGACGTCGGCCTGCTTCCGCCCCGACAAGGCATCGAACGCGGCGTCGGTGTCCTTCATCCGCTTCTCAGCGTCCAGCGCGGACTTAATCCGCGTGTCCAGCTGGTCGAGCTCACCGTTCAGGACATCCCATTTGCCCTGCTCCTCCGCCGAGAACGCGCGGTTCTCGGTCGCGGCGGTATCCGCGAGACCCTTCGCCTCTTCCCACACACTGAGACGCCGGTCACGGAGCCTCTTCGTCACTTCGCTGGCCATCAGTCAGCCTCCTAGCGTGAGCCAGCCGGATAGGTGCCTGCCTGCGGGCTCCGCTAGGCGAGAAAACCGGCGGACGGGCTACGCCAGCCGGGTACAGCCAGTTACCTCGTCTTATTCGTAGGGGTCGGTTTTGCGGGCGAGCAGCATCGCCGCCGCCGCCGGGCCGAACAGCTTCTTCGGCTCCGGCCGGTAGATCGGCCGGTCAGTCCGCACGAACAACCGGCGGAGCTCGTCCGCGTCCGCGAGGGACCGGACCTCGTCGACCGCGATCTGCATGTGGTCGGCGAGGGACCGCAACGCCGGGCTCGTGGCACGCACCGCAGCCGACGCGTCCGGGTAGGCGGGGGTGAGCACCGGGGCGACGTCGATCAGCTCCACGTTGTGGAGGGTCCGCTGCGGGAAGTTCTGGTCGGTCACGCCCCACTCGTCACCACCCGGGGCGCACCGGAACGCGAAGCTCGAGTAGCGGATGTCGCCGCGGCTGACCAGCTCCCGCACCCGGGCCTCACTCTCGGGTGGCTTCACCTGGTAGTCGAGGCCGACACCGTCGGTGCGGAGCTGGAGCGTGCCCGCCGCCGCGGTGCCGAGCACGTAGTTGCTGTCGTGGTTGTACCGGCACACCACATCCGGCCAGCCGCGAGCCTTCGCCTCACTGAACGCGGACGGCGCGACCCGCTCGATGAACCCGCCCAGGTTCCGGCTCTCACGCGGCATGAACACGCTGGCGTAGCCGCCGATCCACTGCCCGCCGTCCCCCGCCATCCGGATCTCAAGACGACTGTCCAGGTCCTTGTACTGCGACGTGATCCTGACTTCACGGTACTCAACATCATTGAACCCGGGAATCGACCGGCCACCATCGCTGCTGTCCTCAGCGTCGATGCCAAACTTTTTCGCCGCGCTCATGATCTTCCCCCTGGCCTGCGCCTTCTCCGCGCTGGACAGGTTCGACTGCGGCAACCGTGCCAGCGCGTTCCGCACATGCGAGTTATGCACAAAGACTCCGACGTCAATGGCGAAGTTATGGAAGTGATCCACGGTCAGGTCGTAGACCGGCTGCGGTTCGTCGATGAACTCGACGCCTACCACCTTGTGGTTGTTCAAGAGTGCCGCCTGCCGCCGCGATGGCAGGTCGTAGCGCCTGAACCCAAGCTTGAGCCCCGATTCAGACACTCCTAGCTCAGCGGCCAGGCTGCGCAAGCTCTCACCGGACAGGTAGCGCTCATGTACCGCCGTGGCGCTTTCGCGGGTGGCGCACCAGTCACGCATTGGCTTGGTCGGCAGGCGCCCCTCAGCGAGCATCTGGAGGTTGAATGCACGGCGCCGCGCAGCGGCGTTCTCCCGCTCACCGGGACGCTCCCAGCGGCGGCGGCCGCCCTCCGCCAGGCGCGCCAGGTGCGTCTCACCGTTGAGATCACCATGGTGCGCTAGGTGAGCACCCTTGGTCACCTGCTCCAAGTTGCCAGGTGTGTTGTTGAACTGGTCTTCGTTGTGATGGTGGACGACGTTGCCGTCCAGCAGCGGCCCGTGTGCGTAGCGGTCAACCGTGTGATGCGTCAGTTCCCAGTACCGGTAGAACGGCTGCCACAGCTTCTCGTATGGCTTGTCGTGGACCTGGACGACCTTGCGGTATAGCGGCATCAGCGAGTCACCGGGCGCGAGGTCCTGGGCCATCCGGTAGTCGCCTGAGCGCAGCATGAACCTGTGATCTGGCGTGGTCGTCACGACCTCGCCGCTGTCCAGGATCACCCGGGCAACAGTCTGTGCCTCCATGGTCATGCGAGCACTGTGGCCACGTCCCGGCACGATGGCGCGGGTCTCTGGGTCGAACGAGTACACCCAGAACTCATCGACACCCACAAGGTCCTGGATGGGAATCTGACGGCCGTCTAGCAGCGGAATTTCCACACTGCCTATGATGCAGGCGTCGTGGATCGGGAAATGCCTCAGGCTCCTGGGAACGGTCTTCCCGCTCCCATCCTTGGTCCCACCGCCCTGGACCAGCGCGAACGCGTCATCCGGCAGGTCATTCTGATCAGCAGTGCTGATCGTCGCGCGGTACTGAGCAACCACGCTGGTACTCCTTCCATGTCCGCCGCTGCCATGGGCGGCGGCCTTCGCGGCTTCCCATTCGGCGACTGCCTTCGCCGCGGCCGCCTGCACATCCGGATGGACATGCCCCTTGCCATTCGGCGTCCTGCCAGCAGCCAGGTCCTCAACCACCCCGACCGCTCGTTCGATCGCCTCGCTCTCACTCAAACCCTGACGAACGAAAGCATGAGCGAAATTCTGAATATAAGCAGGCAGCTGAAGGCCCTTGACGTGGAACAACCCCGGCCCTGACGGGCTGCCGAACGGATGATGCACCGTCGACGCAACCGGTGTCTCCGCCGTCCGGCCGGTCTGGGTCCAGCTAGGCCCCGCTGCCATTCCCGTTCCCGTTGCTGGCCGGGGCCGGGACCGGCGGCATTGGCCCGAGCTCCGGCGGCTGCGGTCCCGCAGGCCCGGCCTTCGGCGGCGGCCCGGCGAACTGCGCCGCGCCTTCCGCGCCCTCACCAAGGAGTTCCTTCGCGCCCCGCGCCGCAGCAACCATGATCTGCAACGGGGTGTAATCACTGCCGTCGTAATCCGACTTGCTCTTCGCTTCCGGCAGCGGATCCATGTCCTCCAGCCGCCGGATCTCGTCCACGTTCATCCCGCCCACGTTCCGGGCGATCTGATACCACTGCCACCGCTGCTCAGTCGTCGTCCGCAACCGCGCGTTCCGGTTGAACTGCGCCGTCTGCAGCGCAGGCAGGCACCCGGCCAATGCGGCCTCAAGCCTGCACAGCCACGGGTCAAGCGTGTCGGTGACGAACCCCAGCGACTCACTCTCAACATTGCTGTTGCCGGTGAAGTACGTCGTCCCGGCCCGCCGGGCGAACCATGTGCCATTGGCGGTCGTCGGGCACCACACCGGACCGTCGATGGTCTTGTACGAGACGTATTCAGGGTGACCGTGCGGCTTGCGCCATGGCGTGACCTGCACGGCCATGTACCACATGCCCCAGCGGTCCGGCCCCCGGATCACCCCCGACTTCCCGGCCAGCGCACACGCGATCTGAAACGACTCCAGCCGCTCCAGGCTGTTCTGCGCCATGATGCCGTCGCCAGCGGTCTTGCTCCCGTCGGCCGCCATCGACGCCTCGATGAACAGGTGCAGCTGGGCTGTGGTCAGCTCGGCTAGGAACTCCGGGCACACGACCTTACCGGGCGCGACCTCGGCCAGGACGCGACCGGCCTTCGCGTTCAGCCGGAACCGGTGCAACACGTCCTGGTCACGACGGTGAATGTCCTCGACCCACGCTGGCCGTGACCTTACCTGCGGTTCAGCCGCCGGGCCGAGCAACGCGGTCAGGGCAGCCCGGATCCGCTGCACGTTCTCCGGGTTCACGCTGCCCGACTGCGTGATCACCACCTGGCCATGCGGCCCGACCCAGCCCTCGGTCCAGAACCACGCCACCAGCTCGGCCAGCGCGTCCGACCACTTCTGCTCGGCCGGGGCCGACCCGGGAAGCGCGGCCGCGATCCGGCCACCAACCGGGAAGTCATCCGTCGTGCGCCACCGCCAGACATCCCGGCAGCCCGCGCGCCCGGCCAGCCACACCGGCCAGCGATGCCCAGACGTCGTGACCGAGGAGTGCGTGCCGGTGCGCATCTCGATCACGTCGTGCGGCCCCGGGAAGACGTTCATGGCGTCTACTGGCTGCCACTCGGCGAGGCTGGTCTCGGTGTTCAGGGTTAGGCAGACATCACCCTGCTCCACTTGGTCGTGGCGCAGCCAGCCGCGGCGGCTCAAGATCTCCGTCTCGGTGTCAGCGCAGTACGTCATCGAGTCACCGCGGGTCCCGCCGACCCGGTACGGCGGCACGCCATAGACACTCGCGATCTGGGTGGCGTTCAGCTGCATCGCCTCAACGAACTGCGCTTCGTTCGGCGGCACCGAGATGGGCTTGTATTCCCAGTCCCGGCCGTAGACCAGTGGCTCACGGTTCCGCATCGCATTAACCAGCTTGCGCCTGACCTGCGACGACTGTTCTTCCGTCACCTCATATTCGGTGTTCTGGAAGCTGCCGGGCGGGAAGCCCCCGCTCTTGTACCAGCCGCTGCCGTAGTCCAGGGCATCCAGCCCGGACTCGATCAGCATCGCGAACGCTTTCAACGGGCTGATCCCTGCCGTGCGCCCCGGGACCGTGAACGCCCGCACGATCAGCAAATTGCTCACCGGGATCTGCTTCTCATCGAAGTAGATCCGCACCTTCGCCGGGTTATACGGCTTCGGGTCCTCCACCTGGACGTCTTCCGGCGGCAGCCACTCAACCGACGTGGGGAACCCGTACGCGTCCCGGCCGGTGATCAAACCCCATGCGGTGCCCTGCAACGCCGCGCTCGTCACGTACTGGAACAACCAGTCAAACGTGTTCAGAACCGCGCTCGGTGACGACAAAAGCTTCCCGAGCGGCATCTTCAGCCGGCTACCATCCGGCTGCTCCCGGTACTGCAACAACGGGATCTGCGCCACGCCCTCAGCCAGCAACCGCACCGACGAGTACACCGGCTGCAACCGGAGCGCTGCGTCGACAGCGCCCGCACCGGTACCGGCCGCACGGGACGGGTGAGTGGGGCCGCCGATGTCGAAACGGCAGGTAACCAGTACGGGTTATCCCAAGGGCGCCACGGCACCCCGCCGATAGCCCTCTGCTCGCTCCGCTCCGCCAGCGCGCCGTTCACGCGATCGAGCAAACCCATACTGCTGCGTCACCTCCCTCCGGCTCGTTCTGTCAGTTGCGTCAGCCGCCGAGGCGAGCGTTTTCCTTCCGCAACCGGTCCAACTCGGCCTGGTATCCGGCGATCTGCTGGCCGCGGGTGGGACCGTGCGCAGCCTCGAAACCGACACGGACCGCAGCCCACGCCCAGGCGAGGGTGAAAAACGCGGCCCGCCAGGACTTCGCCACGAGCCAGCCGACACCGAACAGCACCGCGGCCGCCAACGTGAGGACCGCGCGGCCAGGCTGAACCGCTCGAGCGCGGGCGGTGATCTCGTCGACCGGAACCCGGTCCAGCGCGCTGCTCATCATCGGCGCTCGATCGGGTAGCGCGCGGCATGTTCGCGCTGCCTGTCGAACGCAGTCATGCGGGTCATGCGACGCTCCTCGCGATGTCGTAGGGAGCCTGGCGGCGGGCGAACCGATCCTGTGCCCACACCGCTAGCGTGACCGCGACCAGCGGGCTGATGTCGACGCTCGCGGCCTTGCGTGCCCACGCCCACCCGTCACCGAGGTCCCGGCGGATCGCCCCGGCCACCGCCGCGGTCAGCTCGGGCTGGCCGCCGTGACGGAGGGTACGGGAGTCCATCACCATGTCGAAGAACCGGCCGCACCCGGCGGCGATGTCCGGCACCGACGGGCGCGTCACCTCAACCCCGGCAGCGACCAGCTCGTCCACGACCGAGGCGGCGGGTCCTTTGCCGTCGATCACGACTGCGGCGGGCCGGTGCCGCTTCACGATCTCAGTGACGCGTTTGACCAGCCACGACACCCCGGCTCGGTGGTCGACGACCTCGACGTCCATGTGACCGTCCGGCCGCCGCCACGCCGCTGCGATCACCGCCGCGGACCGCTGCGGGGTCACGTCCGCGGCCAGGGTGAGCTGACGGCCGGTGACTGGTTCGGCCTCGAGCGCGTCCCACGACTCGCGGGGGATCACCAGCCACTCATCGGGGATCGCGTCGAGCCACTGATTCAGGTAGGCGCGGCGGAACTCGCCGAGCTTCCCCTCACCAGCCATCGACTCGAAGTCGGCGCGGATCGCGTCTGTGCCGACCGTGATCCCGAGCGCGGGCATGCACGTGAACCAGGTCTGCGGGTCGGCCGGATCCGCATCATCGGACGCCGACCACTCAAAATAGGCGTTTCCGCTGGTCAGCCTAGCATCGGAACGGGCCCGCCCGGCGTCGACCTTCGACCGGAGCCACACCGACCGGTCATCACCCGCCGTCGACACGATCCACATCTGCGGCTGCGGCCGGGTGATCATCGACGGCTTGCACGCCTGCTCTAGCCGGGCGTCTTCCTGCGCGAACGCCTCGTCGATCACCGCGACGTCGATCGTCGGCCCGTGCCCGGACTTCTTCGTCACGCTCATGATCCCGTAGTGGGAGCCGTTCGCGAAGATGACCGCTTCATTGCCGGTGGTCTTCCGCACCCGGAACCGGCCAGCCAAAGGTGATGCCTCCAGCACCGGGACCTGGTCATCTTCCCACTTCTTCCGCGCGTCCAGCCTGGTCTGCGCGGTGTAGACGATCCTGGCCGGGCCCAGCGCGACGGCCCGGTGCACGGCCATGGCCAGCAGCAGTGTCGTCTTCCCGCTTTGCCGCGGCACGGTCAGCACCACCTGCCGGTATGCCAGCCGCCCGCTCGCCGGGTCGACTTCAAGCGCGGTGTTGACAACCTGATGCTGCCACGGCATCAGCGGCGTGCCCAAAGCGGCCGCGACCTTCGCGACCCGGGGGCCTAGCGTCGGCCGGTCACCACTTCTCGGCGTCGCCCACCTGGGCTGGCATGGCGAGTTCCGCGGCGAACTCCCGGAACGGGTCGTCCCCGCCGTCATCACCCGTTCCCTCCGCGAGCTTCACTAGGGTCGCCCTCAGCTCCCGGGCCACTGCGGCGGTTGCGAGGCCCGCGCCCTCATCGAGAGTCTTCGCCAAAGTCAGCGCAGCCTCGGCCAAGCCGCCCAAACCCCGGGGAAGCTCGCCGATCTCCTGGATACTCCGCGCGGTTGCCAGCTCAACCTTGCCGCGCCTGCGGCCAGTCACTTGACGGTCACCATCCCCGAGTGCGAACTGTGCTTAGCGCCTCGCGGTGCTGCGTTTAGTACGCCTTCGAACACCCGAGCGGTTCGAACACACGTGCGAGGACAAACCCGACAAATCGGCCCCCCGGCTTGGCCCTCCCACGCAAAATGGGGGGCTTATGGGGGGGGCGCGGTCCCTCGTCCCCTCCAAAAAAGGCACTCCGGTACAGACCGGACAGCAGGGTAAGGGCCGGACAGAACGCCGCGCTGTCGCCCGGGTGTTCGAATGCGTACTATGGCTAGCGCATACTATCGTACGCGCCACCGGCTGTCCTCGTGCTGGTCACCACACCCTTGACAACTGGCGCCTGCCGGTGCGCTTCGGCGTTGCCGCGCGGCGTATGCCGTTGCCGCGTTTCTCGTTGCAGCACTGCCCGCAGACTGGGCACCGGTTACCGGCGCCATGCGCTGGCCGCAGGTTGGAGGCGCTGTCGAGGAGGTGTTTCCAGCCGTTGAGCAGGCAGATCGAGCGGGGGATGACGTGGTCGGCGGTACGCGCGCCTTCGTGGCCGCAGATCCAGCAGGTCTGCGATGCGGTGAGGGCTTGCTTGCGCGCCCGTTCGTATGGGCGGCCTCGGCGGCCTGCGCTCTTAGCCACGGTGCAGGGCAGTGCGGTAGCGGTGGCCGTTGCGGCCTGTGCGTCTGGCGGTCATGGTTGGCTGCCGACAGTTGAGGTCAATCTACGTGGCTTAGAGTGCCACAGGTTCCCCGCCGGTGCTCGTAAGACGCGGCAGCATCTTCGATGTTGTAGTGAACTGGGCGTCCGGTGGTGCGCCGCCATTGGTCTAGGGCGGCCCATCTGCGGATGGTGCGGAGGCTGACCCTGTAGATGCTGGCGAGGTCAGCGGCGGTCATGCGGCGAGGAGTTGCTGGCCGAGGCGGAACCATTGCTCGGGTGCCCAGATTTGGCCGCAGTCTTGGCAGGTGACGTATGAGCGGCGTTTGTCACCGTCGGTGGCGTACACGGTGACGGTGAGGATGCCGCTGGTGCAGGCGGGGCAATGATGACCGGGGATGGGGAACCTGCGGGTGATGTAGGGGTCGAGGATCGTGGTCGCTGCGGCCCGGTTGTCGTTGATGGTGGCGGCGAGGTCACCAGCCCAGGGCCGGAATCGTGCCCAGCGGATGGTGCCGCGGATGAACCCGGCGAGCGCGGGCACTCCGGTGATGGTGAGCTGGGTGCGGCGGTCTTCGGTGATGTGGTGTGCCCACCAGGTGAGGTCGTGGTGGATCTGGTCACGGGTTTCGCTGGCGGCCTGGTTGTAGGGGAGCCCGTCGCCGTGGCCGCGGCCGCCGGGTTGGATGCGGGTGGTGACGAGAATGGTGCCGAGTTCGGCGTGCAAGGCGGGGAGGTGGCGCAGGTCGCGGGTGAGGCGGGTGCGGCAGCTGGCGCAGAGGGCTGCGTGGGGTTCAGCGGCGGCGGGCTGGTCTGCGTGCCGTGGGGTGGCGCAGTCCATCAGGCCGTTGCTGGCGGCTCGTCTGCGGGGATCTCAGCCGCGTCTGCGGGTGGTTCTGCGGGTGGCGCGGGTTCGGCAGCCGGCTCCGGCTCGGGTGTGGCGGGGTAGCTGGCGACGAGCTCGGTGAGGAATTTCGCCGCGATCGGGCGGATCACGTCGGGGATCACTTCGGTGAACACGAGCTGTGCCAGCGGGTCGGTCGCGAGCTTGTCGGCGATCGCGGCGAGTTCGGGGAGGTGGCTGATGAGGTCCTCGACTTTGCTGCCGACGGCGCGGGTTTCGTCGAGGGTGTCGTGGAGGCCGGTGGTGAGAGCGGCGTGGACTTTCGCTAGTTCAGCGGCCATCGAGGTGCTCCCGGGGGCAGGGGGTTGGGGTTGGCTGGGTGCATTGTAGTGCGCATGTGCGCGCTGACAGCGGGTGTCGTGTGCGATCTGCATGTAGATCGGCAGGGGTGTGGCGCGTTCAGCTTCGGCGCATTCGGCGTGCTGGTGCTGAAGGTGTTCGAAGATCGGCGCGGTCATGACTGTCCGCGGACGTGGTTTTTGAGATCACCGGTGTGGTAGGCGCCGGACCAGGCGCCGAAGGGGAATTCGGCGATGAGGCGGGTGCCGTCACGGAGTTCGACGCGATCCTCGGTGACGGTCCAGGTGGTGGCGGCGAATTCGAGGTGGTCGTTGCTGCGGGTGATGACGGTGATGGTCATGGTTTGTTCCTTTCGGTGCATCGGGGGTCACGGTGGCCGGACACGATCACGTCGAGATCGCAAACACACCGGGTTATGGGATGAGTTTCACTTCAGCTGGGGGGATGACGCGGTTGCAGGTGTCGCACCAGTACCGGCCGGGCTGGCGTACGTCAGCGAGCAGGTCACCGCAGTGCGCGCAGTGCCCGATGGTGGCGTAGGCGTGTTCGCTGGTCATGGTGGTTCCTTGGGTTGGTTGAGGGCTTGCCGTGCGGCTTGCCACGCCGGGTGTCGGGTCGATGGGGTGTGTTCGTCCGCCGCCGTGGACTTCAGCGAACGGCTCGGGTGAGCTGGGGTGCGTGGGTGGCGACGATGGTGTCGATGGTTTCGCGGGGTGGTCGCGGGTCGCCGTCGGGCTGGCGGCTGGTGCGAGCTGGGTCGAGCGCTTGGATCAGTTCGATCGCTGCGGTTTTGACCGGTTCGGGTCCGACCCAGTGGTCCACGATGCGTAGTGCGGAGGGGATGGTTTTGGTGGTGGCGAGTGCGGTGCTGGCGCAGAGCAGGATTTTTCGGCGTTCGGCGACCTGGTCGGCTTGCTGTCGCAGCTGCGCGGCGAGTTCGGCGTTGGTCATGGTGTCTCCGTCGGC
>Ga0335081_10012672_pt1 | contig 13664 bp, 8 predicted proteins | sample Lox_Sample_35_FD_206713 | JGI IMG/M metagenome (GOLD analysis project Ga0335081, IMG submission 206713) | Soil microbial communities from Loxahatchee National Wildlife Refuge, Florida, United States - Lox_Sample_3.5 | ecosystem: Environmental > Terrestrial > Soil > Wetlands | place: USA: Florida...
ACATGGTTTCGCCCTTCGTATCGGGGCGCCGGGAGGCGCCGCGCGCGAGGCGACTGCGCCGGCGGCAGGACCGCCGCCGGCGGGAGGCGAGGACGCGAGATGAGCACGACACGGCTCGGTGAGGAGCATGCGCGACACGCCGCCACGACGGAGCGGGACGTGAAACGCACCGCCGTGGCCGGCTCGCCCGCGACCGCCGATCCGGGGGTGCCCCCCGCGCGTGGACTGTACGACCCGGCGCTCGACAAGGATTCCTGCGGCGTCGGCTTCATCGCCGACATCAAGGGCCGCAAGTCGCACCAGATCGTCTCCGACGCGCTGACCATCCTGGTCAACCTGGAGCACCGCGGCGCGGTCGGCGCCGATCCGCGCGCCGGCGACGGCGCCGGCATTCTGACGCAGATCCCGCACAAGTTCTTTGCCAAGAAGGCGGCCGAGCTGGGCTTCGCGCTGCCGGGGCCGGGCGAATACGCGGTCGGCATGCTCTTTCTGCCGCACGACGAGGCGCGCCAGCAGGAGATCGCCGACGTCTATGCCGAGGTGATTGCGGCCGAAGGCTTCCGTCTGCTCGGCTGGCGCGACATACCGACCGACAATTCGACCCTCGGCGTCTCGGTCAAGCCGACCGAGCCGGTGCACCGCCAGGTGTTCATCGGCCAAATCTCTCAAGAGTCTGGCGAGAAGAAGCTCTCCGAGGACGAGTTCGAGCGCCGCCTCTACATCCTGCGCAAGACGATCTCGGGCGCGTTCTATCGCCGCTACGAGCGGCGCACCTCCGGCTATTACCCGGTATCGATCTCGTGCCGCACCGTGATCTACAAGGGCATGTTCCTCGCCGACCAGCTCGGAACATACTACCCGGACCTGCGCGATTCCGACTTCGAGAGCGCGCTCGCGCTCGTGCACCAGCGCTTCTCGACCAACACCTTCCCGACCTGGTCGCTCGCCCACCCGTACCGGATGATCGCGCACAACGGCGAGATCAACACGCTGCGCGGCAACCTCAACTGGATGGCGGCGCGCCAGTCCTCGGCGCGCTCGCCGCTGCTCGGCGAGGACATCCAAAAACTCTGGCCGATCTCCTACGAGGGCCAATCGGACACCGCCTGCTTCGACAACGCGCTCGAGTTCCTGGTGCAGGGCGGCTATCCGCTCGCGCATGCCGTGATGATGATGATCCCGGAAGCGTGGGCCGGCAATCCGCTGATGGACGAGGAGCGCCGCGCCTTCTACGAGTACAACGCCGCGCTGATGGAGCCGTGGGACGGCCCGGCCGCGATCGCCTTCACGGACGGCCGCCAGATCGGCGCAACGCTCGACCGCAACGGCCTGCGTCCGGCGCGCTACCTCGTCACGCGCGACGACCGCATCATCATGGCGTCCGAGATGGGTGTGCTGCCGATCGCCGAGAAGGACATCGTCACCAAGTGGCGGCTGCAGCCCGGCAAGATGCTGCTGGTCGACCTGGTCGACGGCCGGCTTATCCCCGACGAGGAGATCAAGGCGGAGCTCGCCAAGAGCCATCCCTACAAGGAATGGCTGAACAACACACAGATCCAGGTCGAGGACCTGCCGCCGGCTGAAAGCCGCCCGGCGCTGTCGAACCTCTCGCTGCTCGATCGCCAGCAGGCGTTCGGCTACACCCAGGAGGACCTGAAGATCCTGATGGCGCCCATGGGCACGACCGGCGAGGAAGCGGTCGGCTCGATGGGCAACGACACGCCGATCTCGGCGCTGTCGAACCGCCCGAAGTCGCTGTTCACCTACTTCAAGCAGAACTTCGCCCAGGTGACCAACCCGCCGATCGATCCGATCCGCGAGGAGCTGGTCATGAGCCTCGTCTCGATCATCGGGCCGCGGCCGAACCTGTTCGACCTCGAGGGCATCTCGACCATCAAGCGGCTCGAGGTGCGCCAGCCGATCCTCACCAATGCGGATCTGGAGAAGATCCGTTCGATCTCCGAGATGAGCGAGTCGCATTTCCGCTCGCTCACCCTCGACACGACATGGTCGGCCGAGACCGGCGCGGCCGGCTTGGCGGGCGCATTGGATGCGCTGTGCTGGCAGGCCGAGAAGGCCGTGCATGAGGGCATCAACATCATCATCCTGTCGGACCGTAACGCGGGCGCCGACAAGGTCCCGATCCCGTCGCTGCTCGCCTGCGCCGCCGTGCACCATCACCTGATCCGGCAGGGCCTGCGCATGTCGGTCGGGCTCGTGGTCGAGTCGGGCGAGCCGCGCGAGGTGCATCACTTCGCCTGCCTCGCCGGCTACGGCGCCGAGGCGATCAATCCGTATCTCGCGTTCGAGACCCTCATTGCGATGAAGGATGAGCTGCCGCAGAAGCTCGACGAGAAGGAAGTCGTCAAGCGCTACATCAAGTCGATCGACAAGGGGCTGCTCAAGGTGATGTCCAAGATGGGCATCTCGACCTATCAGTCCTATTGCGGCGCGCAGATCTTCGACGCGGTCGGCCTGAAGTCGGATTTCGTCGCGGAATATTTCACCGGCACGGCGACGCGGATCGAGGGCGTCTCGCTCGATGAGATCGCCGAGGAGACGGTGCGGCGCCATCGCGACGCCTTCGGCGACGCGCCGGTCTACCGCGACGCGCTCGACGTCGGCGGCGACTACGCGCTGCGCCTGCGCGGCGAGGACCACGTGTGGACCTCGGCGACGGTCGCGGCGCTGCAGCACGCGGTGCGCGGCAACTCGCTCGACCAATACAAGGCATTCGCCCAGACGGTCAACGAGCAGACCGAGCGCCTGCTGACCATCCGCGGCCTCTTCCGCATCAAGAGCGCCGAGGAGGACGGCCGCAAGCCGGTGCCGCTCGACGAGGTCGAGGCGGCGAAGAGCATCGTGCGGCGCTTCTCGACCGGCGCCATGTCGTTCGGCTCGATCTCGCGCGAGGCGCATACCACGCTCGCGATCGCGATGAACCGGATCGGCGGCAAGTCGAACACCGGCGAGGGCGGCGAGGAGTCCGACCGCTTCAAGCCGCTGCCGAACGGCGACTCGATGCGCTCGGCGATCAAGCAGGTCGCGTCGGGCCGGTTCGGCGTCACGGCCGAGTATCTGGTCAACTCGGACGTGATGCAGATCAAGATGGCGCAGGGCGCAAAGCCCGGCGAAGGCGGCCAGCTGCCCGGACACAAGGTCGACAAGACCATCGCAAAAGTGCGCCACTCGACGCCCGGCGTCGGCCTGATCTCGCCGCCGCCGCACCACGACATCTACTCGATCGAGGATCTGGCGCAGCTCATCTTCGACTTGAAGAACGTCAATCCGGCCGGCGACGTCTCGGTCAAGCTCGTCTCGGAGGTCGGCGTCGGCACCGTCGCGGCCGGCGTCTCGAAGGCGCGCGCCGACCACGTCACGATTGCGGGCTTCGAGGGCGGCACGGGCGCCTCGCCGTTGACCTCGATCAAGCATGCCGGCAGCCCGTGGGAGATCGGGCTCGCCGAGACGCACCAGACGCTGGTGGCGAACCGCCTGCGCGGGCGCATCGCCGTGCAGGTCGACGGCGGCATCCGCACCGGCCGCGACGTGGTCGTCGGCGCGATGCTGGGGGCCGACGAGTTCGGCTTCGCCACCGCGCCGCTGATCGCGGCCGGCTGCATCATGATGCGCAAGTGCCACCTCAACACCTGCCCGGTGGGCGTGGCGACCCAGGACCCGGTGCTGCGCAAGCGCTTCAAGGGCCAGCCCGAGCACGTGATCAACTATTTCTTCTTCGTCGCCGAAGAGGTGCGCGAACTGATGGCCGCGCTCGGCTACCGCAAGTTCGACGATATGATCGGCCAGATGCAGATGCTCGACCAGCGCGCCATGGTGGCGCACTGGAAGGCCAAGGGCCTCGACTTCTCGCGGCTGTTCACCAAGCCGGAGGCCGACGCGAGCGTCGCCGTCTATCATCGCGAGGAACAGGATCACAAGATCCACGACATCCTCGACCGCCGGCTGATCGTCGAGTCGCAGGCCGCGCTCGACCGCGGTGCGCCGGTGCGCATCATTACGCGCATCACGAATACCGACCGCACAGCCGGCGCCATGCTGTCGGGCGAGATCGCCAAGCGCTACGGCCATGTCGGGCTGCCCGACGATACCGTCCACGTGAAGCTCACCGGCACCGCCGGGCAGAGCTTCGGCGCTTGGCTCGCGCGCGGCGTCACGTTCGATCTCGAGGGCGACGCCAACGACTACGTCGGCAAGGGCCTGTCGGGCGGACGTCTCGTCGTGCGGCCGTCGGCCGACGCCGGGGTCACGCCGGAGGACTCGATCATCGTCGGGAACACGGTGCTCTACGGCGCCATCGCGGGCGAGTGCTATTTCCGCGGCGTCGCGGGCGAGCGCTTCGCGGTGCGCAATTCGGGCGCTATGGCGGTGGTCGAAGGTGCGGGCGACCATTGCTGCGAATACATGACGGGCGGCATCGTGGTGGTGCTCGGGCGGACCGGACGCAACTTCGCGGCCGGCATGTCGGGCGGCATTGCCTACGTGCTCGACGAGGACGGCAGCTTCCCGAGCCGCTGCAATCTCGCGATGGTCGAGCTCGAGCCGGTGCCGGACGAGGAGGCGATCAACGCGCGCGAATATGGCCATGCGGCCGATCTCGGCGCGCACGGCCGGGTCGACGTGCTCGCCGACATGACACGCTACGACGCGGCGCGCCTGCACCTCCTGATCTCGCGCCACGCGCGCTTCGCCGGCTCGCGCCGCGCCGCACACATCCTGGAGAACTGGGATGGCTACCTGCCGAAATTCCGCAAGGTGATGCCGGTCGAGTACCGCCGCGCGCTCGCCGAGCTCGCCAAGGACAAAGCAGCGGCCATGCAAGCAGCCGAATAACCGGCATTCCGGCCGCGCAGAAGGCGGCTTCGCCATCCCGTGACAACGCCAATCGCGCCGGACCAAAGGCGCATGCCCCGAGTAAGAACGCTTTAGATGGGAAAGATCACCGGCTTCCTCGAGTTCGACCGCCTCGACCGCGACTACGCGCCGGTCGAGGAGCGCGTGCGCAACTGGCGCGAGTTCGTCCTTCCGCTGAGCGAGAAGGAGAACCGCGAGCAGGCCGCGCGCTGCATGAATTGCGGCATTCCGTATTGTCACACCGGCTGCCCGGTGAACAACCAGATCCCCGACTGGAACGACCTCGTCTATTCCGGCGACTGGAAGACGGCGGCGCGCAACCTGCATTCGACCAACAATTTTCCCGAGGTCACCGGCCGGGTCTGCCCGGCGCCGTGCGAGGCCGCCTGCACGCTCAACCTCGAGGATACGCCGGTCGCGATCAAGACGATCGAATGCGCGATCGCCGACAAGGCGTTCGAGCAGGGCTGGATCGAGCCGCAGCCGCCGGCGCAAAAGACCGGCAAGCGGGTCGCGATCGTCGGCTCGGGGCCGGCCGGCCTCGCCTGCGCGCAGCAGCTCGCGCGCGCCGGCCATGACGCGCACGTCTACGAGAAGCTCGCCAAGCCGGGCGGCCTGCTGCGCTACGGCATTCCCGACTTCAAGATGGAGAAGCAGATCGTCGAGCGCCGCGTCGCGCAGATGGAAGGCGAAGGGGTGACCTTCCATTGCGGCGTCCATGTCGGCGTCGACCTCGCGGCCGACAAGCTCGTCGCCGACTACGACGCGGTGGTGCTCGCGGGCGGCGCCGAGGCGGGCCGCGACCTGCCGATCCCCGGGCGCGAGCTCGACGGCATCCATTTCGCGATGGATTTTCTGCCGCAGCAGAACCGACGCGTCTCCGGCGAGCCGCTCGGCAACGAGGCGCCGATCCTCGCCGGCGGCAAGCACGTGGTCGTGATCGGCGGCGGGGACACCGGATCCGACTGCATCGGTACCTCGATCCGCCAGGGTGCGCGCTCGGTCACCAATTTCGAGATCATGCCGATGCCGCCCGAGAAGGAAGACAAGCTGCTGACCTGGCCGGACTGGCCGCTCAAGCTGCGCACCTCGTCGAGCCACGAGGAGGGCGCCAAGCGCGAGTTCTCGGTGATGACGCAGAAGTTCACCGGCGAGAACGGCGCGGTGAAGCAGCTGCACTGCGTCCACGTCGACGACAGGTTCAAGCCGGTGCCGGGCACCGAGTTCGCGCTCGACGCCGAGCTCGTGCTGCTCGCCATGGGCTTCGTCCATCCGGTGCACGAGGGCATGATCAAGTCGCTCGGGTTGGCGCTCGACCCGCGCGGCAACGTCAAGGCCGCGACGGATGGGCCGCAGAGCTACAAGAGCTCGCTCGACAAGGTGTTTGCCTGCGGCGACATGCGGCGCGGCCAATCGCTCGTGGTCTGGGCAATCCGCGAAGGCCGCCAGGCCGCGCACGCGGTCGACAAGTTTTTGATGGGGTCGACGCTGCTGCCAAGGTGAGGCTGTAGGGCGGGTCAGCGCGCAGCGTAATCCGCCTCACAGGTGACGCAATACGCTCGCTATTGCGCCCTACGCGCTGCATCAATAGAGCAGCAGACCGGGGAAACGCCTTGCCGATATCGCGCCGCACGCTCCTGACGTCCGCCCTCGCCTCCGCCGCGCTCGCGCCGCGCGGCGCGCGCGCGGCCTATCCGGAGCGGCCGATCCGGCTGATCGTGCCGTTCCCTCCGGGCGGTGCCGCCGACCCGGTCGCGCGGGTGCTCGCGCAGGCGCTCGGCGACCGGATCGGCCAGCCGCTCGTCATTCTCAACCGCGGCGGGGCCGGCGGCAGCCTCGCGATGGACGAGGTCGCCAAGGCCGCGCCGGACGGCTACACGCTGCTGCTCTCTCACAGCGGCATGACCTACATGCCGGGGCTCTACCGCCAGCTGCCGTTCGATCCAGTCAAGGATTTTGCCGCCATCATCGCGGCGGTCTCCGGCTTCTACGTTCTGGCGGTCGGCCCCACTGTGCCGATCCGGTCGGTCGCCGAGCTGATCGCCTACGCCAAGGCCAATCCCGGCAAGCTCACCTACGGCTCGGCCGGCATCGGCTCGACGCTGCATCTCGCCGGCGAGCTGTTTCGGCGCGAGGCCGGCATCGACATCCTGCATGTGCCCTACAAGGGCGGCGGGCCCGCCATCACGGGCCTCGCCGGCGGGCAGACCCAGATGATGTTCGGTCCCGCGGTCGGCATCCTGCCGCTGGCGCAAGCCGGAAAGATCCGCGCGCTCGCGGTCACCTCGGCCAAGCGCTCGACGCTCGCGCCGGACCTGCCCGCCGTCGCCGAGACATTGCCCGGCTTCGACATCGTCGGCTGGTACGGGCTCGCGGCGCCGGCCGGCACCGCGCCGGCGGACATCGCGCGGCTCAACACCGAGACCAACGCCGCACTGCAATCGCCCGATCTGATCGCGCGGCTGCGCGAGCTCACCTATGAGCCGATCGGCGGCACGGCGGCCGAAGCGAGCGCCCGCATCGCCGCGGATGTCGCGCGGTGGACGAAGATCATCCGCGAGGCCGGCATCGCGCCGCAGTGATCCGGCATGGATCAGAACCTCAAGACCGACGCGGTCACGCTGACGAAGACGCTGTGCGCGCATCTCGCCGGCGCCACGTTCGCGGATCTGCCGGAGGCGGCGCGGCACGCGGCGCGCCGCGGCGTGCTCGACTGGATCGGCTGCGCGCTCGCGGGCAGCGCCCATCCGGAGATCGAGATTCTCCTCTCCGTGCTGCGTGACGGTGGCGCCCTTCCACAGGCAAGCGTGCTCGGGCGCGATCTCAAGCTCGGCCTGCGCGATGCGCCGCTCGCCAACGGCCAGATGGGGCATCTGCTCGATTTCGACGACACCCACATGGGCGGCGTGGTGCTGCACGCGTCGTCACCGGTGCTCGCCGCCCTGTTGGCGCTCGCCGAGCGACAGCCGGTGAGCGGCGCCGACCTCATGCTCGCCTACGCGGTCGGCTTCGAGGCCGGCGTGCGCGCCGGGCGCACGGCGCCCGGCCACCACAACGGCGGCTGGCACCTCACCGGCACGCTGGGCTCGATCGCGGCAGGCGCCGCCTGCGGCCGGCTGATCGGCCTCGACGCGCAGCGGCTCACCTATGCGCTCGGCATCGCGGCGACCCAGGCGAGCGGCATGCAGCAGAACCGCGGCACCATGTGCAAGTCCTTTCATGCCGGCAAGGCGGCGCAGAACGGCCTGCTCGCCGCGCTCTTGGCCGAACGCGGCTTCGATGCGAGCCAGGAGATCATCGAAGGCAAGCGCGGCTTCGCCCGCATCTACAGCGACGTCGCGGCGCCCGAAGCGTTGACCGCAGGCCTCGACCTGCGCTGGCTGATCGAGACCAACGGCCACAAACCCTATGCGTGCGGCGTGGTGCTGCATCCGCTGATCGACGCCGTGATCGCGTTGCGGGAACGGACCGACCCCACGGCTGTGAGCGAGATCGCGCTGCGCGTCCACCCGTTGGTGCTCTCGATCACCGGCGTGACCGAGCCATCGAGCGGGCTTCAGTCGAAGTTCAGCTTCCGCCATTCGGCCGCGGTGGCGCTGATCGACGGTGCGGCCGGCATTGCGCAGTATTCCGACACGCGCGCCGCCGACCCGGCCGTCGCGACGCTGCGCCGCAAGGTGCGGGCGGGCGGGGACGAGACGCTGCGCCGCGACGAGGCGCATGCCGCGATCGTCGCGAACGGCGTGCGCCATGACGTGCATGTCGCGCATGCGAGCGGCACTGCCGACAATCCGATGAGCGACGCCGCGATCGCCGAAAAATTCCGCGCCAACGCGGAGCCGGTGATCGGTGCGGAGCGCGCACGCAAGGCGTGCGAGCTCGCATGGTCGCTCGATCGAGTGGCCGACATCCGCGCGCTGATCACGCTCGTTGCATAGCTCGCATGCGCCGACGACCCGCACGGCGGGTCTTGACCGGCCAAGGCCCCCGTTTAGCCTCGGCGCCGTCAAGCAAATCACAGGGGGAAGGACACGCCGTGCCCAAGATGACCGGGGCGAAACTGTTTGCCGAGATGATGGAAGGCTACGAGGTCTCGCATATCTTCTTCGTGCCGGCCTTCATGCTCAAAGCGTTCGCCGAGATGGAAGATCGCCCCATCCGCCGCATCATGGTGCACGGCGAGAAGGCCGCCGCCTACATGGCGGACGGCTATGCGCGCGCGAGCGGCAAGCCGGGCGTCTGCATGGCGCAGATGATCGGCGCGTCCAACCTCGCGGCCGGCCTGCGCGACGGCTTCATGGCCGGCAGCCCGATGATCGCCGTCACGGGCGGCCCGACGCCGCAGTCGCGCCATCGGCATGCCTATCAAGAGGTCGACGACATCAGCCAGTTCGACGCGGTCACCAAGCTCAACGCGCAGATCGAGCACGTGAGCCGCATGCCGGACCTGATCCGCCAGGCCTTTCGCGTCGCCACCTCGGGCGCGCCCGGCCCGGTGCACCTGCGGGTGCAGAGCCATCTCGGCCAGATCACCGAGGCCGAGGCCGAGCTCGATCCGCTGGCCGAGGAGGCGTTCGTGCGCGTGCCGGCGTTCCGCCCCGAGCCGGACATGGCGCGCATCACGGCAGCGCTCGATCTGCTGGCGAAGGCCGAACGCCCCATGATCGTCGCCGGCGGCGGCGTCATCCGCTCCGACGCGCGCGCCGAGGTGGTGGCGCTCGCCGAAAAACTCAGCATTCCGGTCGCGACCTCGATCAACGCCAAGGCGACCATCGTCGACACCCATCCGCTCGCAGTCGGCGTCGCCGGCTCGTATTCGCGCGATTGCGCCAACCGCGCGCTGCACGAGGCCGACCTCGTCTTTTTCATCGGCAGCCACACTGGCGGGCAGGTGACCAACAACTGGATGTTTCCGCCGCCCGGCACAAAAGTGATCCAGGTCGACATCGATCCGGCCGAGCTCGGCCGCAACTACCCGAACGCGGTCTCGATCCTCGGCGATGCCAAAGTCTCGCTCCGCCGCATGATCGACGCGGCGACACGAGCAAAGGAATCCGGATGGCCGCAGCGGGTGCGGCAACTCGCCGCCGAATGGCGCGACACGCACGACCCCAAGCGCAACACGGACGCCGCGCCGATCCGTCCGGAGCGCATCTGCAAGGCGATCTCCGACACGCTGCCGCCCGACGGCGTCGTGGTGTCGGATACTGGCCATGCCGGCATCTGGACCGCCAGCATGATCGACTTCGCGCACCCGACGCAGAGCTACTTTCGCACGGCCGGGTCGCTGGGCTGGGGCTTTCCGGCCGCGCTCGGCATCAAGTGCGCCCTGCCCGATCGCCCGGTGGTGTGCTTCACGGGCGACGGCGGCTTCTACTATCACATCGCCGAGCTCGAGACGGCGCGGCGGCACAACATCAACGCCGTCATCGTGGTCAACAACAACTCCGCGCTCAACCAGGAGATCAGGCTCAACGACGCGGCCTACGGCGGCAGGCAGCGCGGCCGCGCCGAGGAAATGTGGCGCTTCCCGGACGTCGACTTCACGAAAGTGGCGGAAGCGTTCGGCTGCGCCGCCCTCCGCGTGACCCGGCCCGGCGATCTCGGCGATGCGCTCAAGCAAGCCTATGCGATGGAGCGGCCGGTGGTCGTCGACGTCGTGACCGACATGTATGCGATCGCCGAAAAGCCCTGGGTGCCGACCGGCGCGCAGGATTTCCACTCTTTTCAGAAAGGCCGAAGCTGATGAGTGACGCGCCCAAGCCCATTCGCCGCGTGGTGACCGGCAACGACGCCCAGGGCCGCTCGCGCGTGCTGTTCGACAGCGCGGCGCCCAACGTGAAGACCAGCCCGTTCCAGAAGGGCACCAACATGACGGACATCTGGGTCTTTCATCAGTGTCCGGCCGTGATCTCGGGCGAGCGCGACGACGGCAACCTGCCGTTCCACTTCGAGCCGCCGCATACGGGCGGACACCTGCGCATCGTGCAGTCGGCCGCCAAGCCGAAGGACTACGACCCCGCGAAGGACCCCTCGATCAAGCCGCCCCATCCGCCGCAAAAGACCGAGGGCGGCACCTGGGAACGCGGCGGGCAGAACCTCTACACCACGCGCACTCACAAATCGGAGACGCTCGACTACGGCATCCTGCTCGATGGCGAGCGCATCCTCATTACCGACGGCGGCCGGCGCGTGCTCGAGCCCGGCGACGTGGTGATCCAGATCGGCAGCTGGCACGCCTGGGCCAATCCAAACCAGGGCAGCCACATGGCTTTCGTCATGATGGGTGCCTCGTTCGAGGAGTGAGCGTGATGAGCAAGCTCGGCAATATCGACCGCATCGTCGTGGTGGACGAGGGCCCGCGCTCGAAGATCGTCGCCGACGGCCCCTCGCCCGATGTGCGCGGCGATCCGGCCCGGCCCGGCTTCTCCTGCGCCCGCATGTGGGTCACCGACCGCACGCCGATCCGGCTCAAGGATGTGCGCGAATCGCTGCAGCTACCGCACACCTATGTGCCGCCGCCCGGCGGCTCGACCTGCTACGTGATGACGTTTCCGCCCGACGCACGGTGGCGCGGCAAAGTCGGCGCCGCAGAGGTCGCCGCCTATTTCAACAGCATGGGCGCCGCGGCAATCTCGGCCTATTCGGAGAAAGCGCCGCATCCCTACATGCAGAAGGCCGCGACACTCGATTTCTGCCTGGTGCTCGCGGGCGAGATCACGCTCGTGCTCGACACCGAGGAGGTCGAGCTCAAGGCCGGCGACACCGTGGTCCAGCGCGGCACCAATCACGCCTGGAGCAATCGCTCCGACCGGCCCTGCGTGATCGCGTTCTCGTCGCACGACGCGGCGCCTTGATCGCCTGACTGTTTCGCCTACGCCCGCATCAGATGGGCGGCCCGCCGCAAGGGAGGAACGCCATGCTCCGGTTATTCCATCGCTGCGCGCTGACGCTGCTCGCCGCGCTCACATGCCTGCCGGCGGCGGCGGAGGATTTTCCCACGAAGTCGCTGTTCATCGTGGTCGGGCCCGGCCCCGACACCATGGCGCGCCTGTTCGGACAGAAGATGTCGGAGGACTGGAAGCAGCAGGTGCTGGTCGATCCGCAGCCCGCGGCCGGCGGCGTGGTCGCGATGCACAGCGTCGCCAAGGCGCCGCCCGACGGCCACACCATGCTGCTCACCACCGGCTCCTATACGATCAACGAGGCGCTGCGGCCGAACCTGCCGCTCTCGCTGCTGCGCGACTTCGCGCCGGCCGTCGAGATCGGCACGCTCTCGTTCATCCTCGTCACCAATCCGAACCTTCCCTACAAATCGATCGACGATGTCGTCGCTGCGGCGCGCGAGCGGCCCGGCAAGCTCAATTGCGCCTCCTCGGGCGTCGGCACGACCGCCCATCTCGGCTGCGTCCTGCTCAACCATGTGGCCAAGGTCGACATCGTGCACGTCCCGTATCGAGGGGTCGGCCCCGCCATGGTCGATCTCCTGGGCGGGCGCGTCGAGCTCACCTTCTCGGTCCCGACCGTCATGGAGCAGATCAAGTCCGGCCAGTTGCGCGCGCTCGCGGTCACCGGTGCGAAGCGGATGCCGGATCTGCCGGGCGTGCCGACCGTCGCGGAAGCGGGCTATCCCGATCTCTCATTCATCTCCTGGAACGGCCTGCATGTGCCGGCCGGTACGCCGCAGGCCGCGATCGCCGCGATCAACGCCGAGGTCGGCCGCATCCGCGCGCTGCCCGAGATCCGCAAGCGCATGATGGACTTGGGCTTCACGCCGGAGGGCGGCAGCCCGGACGATTTCGCCGCGTTCGTCGCGCGCGATGCTGCCCGCTGGAAAGAGATCGTGCAGGAGACCGGCGTGAAGGTGGATTAACCCTGGCGCGTCGGACTTATTGTTGGAGCATGATCTTTTCCGAAAACCGGTAGCCACTTTTCGGGATCATGCTCTATCGCCCGAAAAACGGGAAGAAGAACGGCCGCGAGGACGGGAAGAAGCTGCGCTGCTCCGACCCCTGCTGCTGACCATAGCCATTGCGCTGGCTGGCCGTCGCCACCTGACGGCTGGGCGCGGCGGGACGTGCGGGGCCTGTGGGGCGCGGCGGCCCGATGCTGCCGGAGCCGGTTGCCGGCGCCGCGGCCGCGACCGCGCGCGGCTGCTCGGCCTGCATCGGCGTCATCGGGATCGTGGTGGTGGCGACCACGGGGTCGGCGCCGAGCGGCGCCACGCCGCGGCGCGGCCACACGGGATCGTCGGCGCGGCCGGCCGGCACCTGCGCGGCCTCGCCGCGCACCAGCACGCGGGCCGCGGTCGCATCGTCGACCGCGGCCTGACGCGAGCTCGCGCCGCCGAGCAGCTCGTCGGCGTCGGACGTGGCGGTGAGCGGCATCACCGGGCCGGCGAGTGGGCGTGCCATGGCGGCGGTGCCCGGCTTGGCGGCAGGCGCCTGCGGCGCCGGCTCGTCGGTCGCCGGCAGTGCGACCGGCGTCGCATGGGCCATCAGTGCGCGCTGGATCTCGCGCTCGACATAGTGCGCGAGCTTGCGCGCGCCGGCCTGGGTGAAGTGGATGCCGTCGGGCGAGCGCAAGCGACGGATCTGGCCCTCGAAATCGGGACCATTCATCACGAAGCGCCCGGACTCATCGACGAAGCCGTCCAAGGTGTCGATGTAGGTGATGCCCGCCTTCTCGGCGCGGCTGCGGTAGAGATCGTTGAGATAGCCGAGGTCGCTCGACATCTTCGGGCTCCGCACCGGCGGCAGCCCGACCCAGAACACCGGCACGTTCTTCGCCTT
>Ga0335081_10012673_pt1 | contig 13662 bp, 17 predicted proteins | sample Lox_Sample_35_FD_206713 | JGI IMG/M metagenome (GOLD analysis project Ga0335081, IMG submission 206713) | Soil microbial communities from Loxahatchee National Wildlife Refuge, Florida, United States - Lox_Sample_3.5 | ecosystem: Environmental > Terrestrial > Soil > Wetlands | place: USA...
GCGGTTCTCCACTGTCGACCGGAGCCATCTCTCGGATTATGTGCGATTCTCACAAGCGGGGGGAAATACACCTCGTCGGTCTGAGGTGAAACCTCGTTAGGATTACCTCGATGGTCCGGCGTTTCCGGAAATCGTCACTTTCATGTCGCGCACCGGTTGCCCTCGCGTGTTTCACGCCGGGACTGTAATAATCGTAAGCGAGGGGGGAGTCTTGATGAAACTGCGGCCATTGCTGCTCATGCTTTTGGCGCCGGCATTTTGGGCGCAGTCGCAGGACGTATCTGGACGCGCGTGGCAAATCCCGGCCCTCGCGTACGGACCAAACATATGGTCCACTCTGCACCTGGTCAATCGGGCAGCGACACCCCGCTCGGTGCGGCTGGAGGTGTATCGCGAAAATGGTGAACGTCTCTCGATCGCCGAGCGATGGGACGTTCCAGCGCACGAAATGCGTGAGATTCGCATCGACAGTCCGAATGGCGATCAGGAGTCGTGCTGGGCAAAGGTAACGGAACTCTCCGAAGCCCCGGCCCTTCAGGTCGATGGTTCGGTCGAAATGCTCAATGGGAATGCCATTGTGTCGTTCGCGCGAAAAGCTAAGGACCCCACCGCCAACGATGTTTGGGTGAGCCTCGCGGCGGAAATCGAAGGCAAGCAACTGTATTTTCTGAATGTTTTCGACCGGCCAACCACGCTCGAGTTCTGCGCCACCAATAACCGCGAGCAGCGGAGCTGCCAGGTGGGGTCACAGAAAGCCGCAGCGCGGTTCGAGGTCAATCCCAATCAGGCGGTCGCGGTGCAGGTGAAGAAGCTGCGCCAGCGGTATTTCATCGCGCAATCGACGGCTCCGGGCCGAGCGATTCTGTTGTTGTTCACCGACGGGCCCGGCACCAAGCGCGTGTTTTCGTCGGACTCCTCGGTGGAGTTCGAGACGCCACGATAGTTTTCTGATCCTTTCCGCCGGGTATCTCCGCGTTAGCTGGTATAGGGGCGTCGTGCCCAGAGGGTTTCTTATGTTGATTGCGCTAGCGGGCGTGGTGTTGGCGTTGTTGCTCGCGACGGTCTCGGAACCGCCGCCGAAGTCTTACTAACGGGCCGGAACGGGTGGAGCGGCCGGGTTGTTGTTGGGTTGGAAGCTGCCCAGTTGCGCCTCCACACTCGCCGTGAGCGCTTCCGGAGCCAGCAGTGGGCAGGAACGTAAGCGCGGCGGAACCAGCTTCTGGAATTCACTGGCAACTTCGCCCCGATTGGCGCGCTGCACCTCCGGGTATCCCAGAACGTCCGCCAGGCGGCATGCTACTCCCACCAGTTCGAACAACTGGCCGGCGTGTGAGGCGATATCCCAGTGGTGAAAGCGGATGCAGTCACACAGGCCGATGGGAAAGCCCCAGGCCATGGCGAGAAACGCTCCGGCGTCGTCGTGGCTGCACTCGAACAGGAATCTCTCCAGTTCCAGGAATTCTTCAATGCCGCTGAATTCGCGGGAAAGCACCTGCTGGTACGCTTCTGGAGAGATCTGAAACAGCGCCAGCCGCCCGACATCGTGGGTCAATCCGGCGGTATACAGCAGCGGCACCTGCTTGTCATCCACGGAGCCCAAAGCTTCGGCAATCACCGCCGTGGCGATGCTATGACGCCATAAGGTCTGAATGGAGCTGCTCCAGCGGGTGCTGCGCGCGTAGCCTTGCAGAGAGATCGTGAGCGCCAGCGAACGAACCCGCTCCAGGCCCAACATGGCAACGGCGTGCCGGATGCTTTGCACCTGTACCCGCACGCCAAATAGAGGCGAATTGGCGGTGATCAACAGGTCCGTAGCCAGAGCCGCATCCAACTTGAAGGCCGCTTCAAACTCGGATAGCGCCGTCGGGCTGTCGATATTAACGGAGAGCAATTTCAAGCAGGCCGGCCGCAAATTCGGGAGCCGGGAAAGACGCCCAAACACGTTGGACTTGCCGGTTAGCTGTTTGGGACGATTTGCCTGTTGGAGCAGCAGAGAGCTTTGCACGTTTTCCTTGTTGCCCGGCCGGGTCACGAAAGCCAGGCTCTACCTTCTTATCGACTTGGATCGGGGGTTGCTCTAGTTGCTTCCGTTAACTCATCAGGTGGTTCCTTGGTCAGTACCACTAGATCAGGAAAATACCTGAACCAGCCGGTACTTTATTGAAAAGTTGGTACTTATAGCAATTTGTTTCGGTACAGGCAGGACTTCCGAGCATCCACGGATAGGCCGATCATCGAAGAAGTGGAACCCGATATCATCCATGGCGACCGGCGCTCGATGAAGCGTTATGACTGTGAGCTGGACCTCCGTTTCGAGTGTTGGGATACACGCGGGACGGATCGCCGAGGTCACGGTATGACCTCCGACTTGAGCCGTAAGCACCTGCGTTTTCAGACGGAAGAACCGCCTAAGCTGGGCGATCGCCTGGAAGCGCGCATTGCCTGGCCCTTCCTGCTGCAGAACGTCTGCCGCCTGCAACTGGTGGTGCGAGGCCCGGTGGTGGAAGTTGGGGATCGGGGAATCCTGATGGGAATCGAAAACTACGAATTCCAGACCTGCGGCGAGCGATCGTTCGCCAGTGCCGAGCCCACGGTCAGCAATTGCAGCGTAGGATAGGCAGTTGGGGGTACCCACGGTTGCGGCCACTCCCGCTTCAGAACGCAGCTCCGGCCGGCGGACCAACCTTCCACTTGCGCCTGCTTACCCTGCCGCTGCACTCGATACACCGCCGTGGCCCCGTGTTCCGCGGCCAAAGCCGGCAAAGACCAGCCGGCAGCATCCGATAAGATCTGGATCGCCCCCAGGTAGGAAACCGAAATCAAGTATTCGTGGGCGCCGCCTTCTCTCGCTTCCGCAGCCGTATCCAAAAGCTGCTCGGCGTGCCTGAGAAAGGTGTCCACAAACCTCTCTTCGGCAAGCGCGGGATTTCTTTCGAAGTATTTTGCTTATTGGAGCGCCGGCAGGAGCATCATCACGCGGCGGATGTAATCTACGGTTTCGGGGATGGGGGGAATCCCGTTGGATTCGTTAACGCGGCCGGGGCCGGCATTGTAGGCGCCCAGCGCCAGAGCTACGTCGCCACCATAGCTTTGGAGCAGTTGTTTCAGAAAACGGGCGCCCGCTCCGACGCTTTGGCCGGGATCGAAGGGATCGCTTACGCCGAATTGAGCGGCCGTCGCGGGCATCAACTGCATGAGTCCCATAGCGCCCTTGGGCGAAAGCGCGCACGGGCGAAAGGCCGATTCCTGCTCCATCACGCTGCGCAACAAAGCGGGATCCAGTTCCTCGCGCTTGGCCGCGTCGCCGATTAACGAATCCACCTGGCTGGCTGGCAGCGGATCGCAGGGGGCGCCGGCGGCTTCGACCGCGTAGGCGCCGGCGATGGGGTGCAGCTTGTGTTCCGGCGGAGAGGAGAGGAAGAATGGCTGACCTGGGGCACGCGGCGGCACTTGCTTCTGAACCGCTTGCCGCTGCATCTCGATCGACGTTTCTATTTGCGAGATGGCCCGTGTTTGTTGGCTGATGGAATCGTTACGAGGCGTCTTGTCGGAAGGCACTGCCGGCTTCTCTTCCGCCGCCAGTAATGCGGCCCCGATCAGTAACAGAATGAAGGAATTATTAGCGATTCGCATAAACGGGTAAAACGGAATAGAAAAGCGCGCGGCTTTCGCCGATATAGGGATTACGGCTGGTGGCGTCTCGCCCGCCAAGAGGGATTATGCAGATTGACCCCTTGAATTCGTTGAACGGAGTATCAGGAGCGGCAGCGGTTCGCAACGAGGACCAAACCATACCCAAGCAACTAACCACGGCAGTGCGGGCGCTCAACCAGTCCGGGATGTACGGCCAGGACCGGCAGCTGCAATTCGCGCGCGATCCGGACACCAAAACATTCGTGATCAAGGTCGTGCAACCGAGCACCGGAGAGGTCATGGACCAGATTCCGCCGGAGACGGTGCTGGAGGCATTCAAGGCTCTCCAGCAAGTGCAGGCCAAGGAAACCGGAGCATGACGGGCCAGGCTTATCTCGAAGCGCAGGTGCTGGCCGCCGATCCCATGGAACTGGTGTGCCTGCTGTATCAGCTCGCAATCGACCAGGTTCGCGAAGCGCGCCGATACCTGGCCAGCGGCGCGATCCCGGAACGGTGCAAAGCGATCACGAAAGCGATCGCCGCGGTCGGCGAACTCAACAACTCGCTGGACCACCAGGCTGGCGGCGCCATCAGCACCAACCTCGAGCAGCTCTATTGCTACATGACGCTGCGCCTCACGGAAGCCAACCTGCGTCGCGACGATAAGCGGTTGGCCGAGGTGGAGTCGTTGCTGGAAACGCTGGCGAGCGCCTGGAAGGAAACGCGCGCACGCCAGGCGGCAAGCTCCGGGCCTGCGCCGGTTGCGGTGGAAGCGTGGCAGGAAGCCGGCGAAACCGCCGACGCGCACGCCTGGAGCGCGTAACACCTCGCGCGGCAAATTCATAGACTACGTCTTGCTTGCGGCCGTCAGCCCTTGCGTCAGCAGTTTGGCCAGTCCCAAACCGCCCTGCGAGGCCATGGATTGCGCAAACATCTCCTGCCCGTATTCCATCGCCGAGGATGCAGCGTCGTCCTCGTCAGTGCCCATCCAGCCGCCTTCAGAATCGCGCATCGACTTCATCATCTGGCTCAACAGCAGCGCTTCGAATTGACGAGCGGCATCCAGCACCTTGGCCGGGTCGTCCTTGGGCTGCGCGGAAGGCGCGGAGGCGCCCGCGGGCGGGATTGGCGGCAGCATAGCGGCTTAGATGACCTCCAGCTCGGCCTCGAGGGCGCCGGCGCTTTTCAGGGTTTGCAGAATCGCGATGATGTCGCGCGGCGTCGAGCCGATGACGCTGAGCGCGCGAACCAACTCTTCGATGGTGGCGCCGTCTTTGAGAATCACGTCGCGCGCCTTTTCTTCTTTCACGCCCACATCCACCTGCGGTGTCACCTGCGTGGTTCCACCGCTGCTCAATGCGTTCGGCTGCGAAACGTTGAGTTGCGTCTGGACCTCGACCGTCAGGTTGCCTTGCATGATCGCGACCGGAGCAATGTGCACGTCCTTGCCCATGATGATGGTGCCGGTGCGTTCGTTGACGACGATCCGGGAGCGATGGTCGGGATCGATGGTCAGCCGCTCGAGTTCGGAAACAAACTCCGTAGGCGTCTTCTGATATTGCGCCGGCAGGCCAACAGAGACAATCCCGGCATTTTCGGCGGTGGCAATCTGGCCGAATTTCTCGTTGACTACGTTGGCCACCCGGGCGGCTGTGGTGAAATCGGCGTCGCGCAACTGGAGCCGTAATGTGCCGCCTAGTTTCATACCCGTTCCGGCGCGCTCGACGATGGCGCCGTCTGGGATGCGGCCCACCGTAGGATGATTCACTTGTGCGCCATTGGAACCGGTGCCAGCGACGAACCCACTCACGACGGCCGGTCCCTGAGCTACAGCGTATACCTGTCCGTCTGGAGCCTTGAGTCCCGTCATTACCAAGATCCCGCCCTGGAGACTGGTGCAATCGGCGATGGCGGCAACGGTAGCATCGATGCGCGAGCCCGGTGACGCGTAGGGTGGCAGCGTCGCGGTCACCATTACGGCAGCGGTATTCTTGACCTGGATCAGCGTGGGCGAAACCGAAACGCCCATACGCAACAGAAGATTGGTCAGGCTCTGCGCGGAGAAAATGCTCTGTTGCCGATCGCCGGTTCCGCGCAGTCCGACAACCAGTCCATAGCCCACGAGTTGGTTGTCACGCACGCCCTCGATCGCGACCAGCTCTTTGAGTCGAATCCCAGCGTAGCTTGATTCAGCAGCCAAGATGAGCCACAACAGCGCGAGTTTCTTCATAGACTCAGTTCCCCGGCACCCGGGCAGCGGTAGCTACTCGTTTCCGTGCTAAATGCCCGGCTTGACTGTGCGTTTCCCATGATCACCGCTAGAAGGGCAGTATCCCCATCAGCACCCGCCACAGAATGAACGGGCGGCGGATGGAATCGTTAATGACGCCTTTGCCATCGATCCGTAGCTCCATCTGAGCGATCTGATCGGAGTTGATGGTGTTCGCCGTGGTGAGGTCGGCTGGGCGGACAATCCCGCGCACGGTCACTAACTGGTGCTCGGAATTGACATCCACTTCTTTGCTCGCCTCTACCACCAGATATCCGTTGGGCAAAACGTGAGTCACGCGTGCGCTCAGCGTGGTGCTCAATTGCGTCGAACGGCTGGTGGCGCCCTGTCCGTTCAGCTGTGTCTGGCTGGTGGTGTTGACCAGGTTATTCCAGGCGCCCGTGGGGTTCTTGATTCCGCCGGCCGCGGAGATGCTGGCGTTGGCGCTCGATTGCCGCTGGGTCTTGGTGGCGCCGTTCACCACAGCGGAAGCCTGCTCGTTGACCAGTATGGTGACGAGGTCATCCACCTGGTTGGCGCGAACATCGCTTCCCAGATCGGTCAAGCGGGAAGCGGGCGTCCACAGGGATCCGACCGAGGCTTGCGTGGTGGAGATCGCCGGCGCGCGGCTCATCGCCTCCTTGATGTATAGATCGAGGGGCGACGGCTGGATCACTTTTTGCTTCTTTTCCTTGGCCGGCAGCCAGCCGACTGCAGCCAACAGGAGCACAGGAAGAACAAGGTTTCGCATGGTCAGTTCACGGGTGTCGAGCCAACATCGATGGAGGCTTTGTCCTTGCCATCCACGCGGGCTTGAAAGATTCGGTTGCTGGTCGGATTGCGGAGGGCGATGATTTCACCGTGCCGCCCGTCTGATTCCGAGCGGGCGCGCAGAGCAATCCGCGTGGCGCCGCTGCGGACCTCTACATCTACCGGGTCGCCGCGAGTCACATCCGGCGGCGGAGCGACCTGAGCGAGATGGACTTCCTTGCCGGCGGGAATGGTGCGAACCGGGATCTGGCCGACGATGTCCTCCAGATTGCGGGCCACATCGCCCGGCGCGGGGAAGACGTTGCTGTACTCAATGCGGATGAGCTCCGGTAGAATCGGCTGCCCGCGTTGAATCGTCTCTTTGGCAATCATCCGCGGCAGCTTGACCGACATTATGACTCGCGCCCAAATGGCAAAGCGGTGGCCGTCGCCATAGATGACATTCCCGCGCCAGATAGCGGGGGAGCGCTTTTCGGGATTCGCCGGCACCCCGAGATCCTCATAGCGAAATTCCATTTGCCCGCGAGGAATCTGGTAGAGGCTGGTCTCGAGGATGTCGATCTGAGCCTCCTGGTACGGCAGCGCTATCTGCATGGCCTCCAGCAGCCGCCCGCGGTCGATCGGTTCCATGGCCCATTCGAAACAAATGTCCCCGGTATCGCCCACTTCGATCGCGTGGTTTTTGGCCAGAGCTTTGAGCTCGAAGGAGCGCATCGTGCGGTGGACCCCCACCATGGGCGCGGGCGCGATGGGAGTGTCCGGAGCGACGCCCGCAAAAACCGGGAACACCGAGGCAAGATCGTGGGCGGTGATTGGCTCGTGGTCGATCGCGATGCACGGAGCGGTATCGGCAGCGAGCAACGGAAGACTCGAGATTAGGAGAACGATGAGTCGCGTCATTGGTTGATGTTGTTGACCTGTTGATACATCTCGTCAGCGGCCTTGACTACTTTGGAGTTGGCCTCGTAGGCGCGTTGCGCCTGAATCAGATTGACAAACTCATCCACGATGCTGACGTTCGATTGCTCGATGTAGCCTTGCAGCAGGGAGCCCAACCCCTCCGGACCGCCGGGATTCGCCAATACGGGGCTGCCGGAGGCATCCGTGGGCAAATACAAGTTGGTGCCCAGACTGTTCATGCCGGATGGATTTTGAAATCCGGCGAGCTGGATCTGGCCGGCCTGAGCCGCGTTGGTTTGGTTCGGGAGCGTATAGCTGACCGTGCCGTCCTGGGCAATGGTGATCGACTGGGCCGCCTGTGGAATCACAATGGCCGGCTCGAGGGGATTTCCGTCGAGCGTCACCATGTTGCCATTCTTGTCCAGGTGGAAGGTACCGTCGCGTGTGTAGGCCAAAGTGCCGTCCGGCTTGCGCACCTGGAAAAATCCGGCGCCTTGAATCACCAGGTCAAGCGGGTTACTCGTACTGGAAAAACTTCCTTGCGTAAAAATGATCTCGTTGGATGCGGCGCGGGTGCCCAGGCCGAGCTGCAGGCCCGTAGGGACAATGGTCTGCTGCCCCGCCGCTGCTCCGGGCTGCACCATGTTCTGATAGAGCAGATCCTGGAATTGCGCGCGCCGCGATTTGTAAGCGGTGGTGTTCGCATTGGCGAGGTTGTTGGCGATATTGTCGACATTGAGTTGCTGAGCCGTCATTCCGCTGGCGGCGCTATAAAGAGCGCGAATCATACCTGGTCTCCATCCTTGATTGCTTGAAGTTGGGAATTGATATATGACTGCGAGTACCCGTGATTAAACAGATTCGCAATCAAGCCGGCATTGACGGTGCGGCCGTCCGCGAACTGAATCAGCTCATTGGCAGCCGTCTGCTGAAAAGGGCCGCCGCCGGCAGTGATGATGTCATCTTGTTGAATTACCGTACCGCCGGTCATGGAAGCGACTTTCTCGGCGGTGGCCTGAGTAGCGAAGTAAATCGGGTTGTAATTCCACTGCTCGCCCTTGGGTCCCGTACCGCCCGGATTGCTCATCCACGGTTGTGAGCCGAACACGGACGAGAGTGTGGGCGTGTTAGCAGCGTCAGTAACCTGGGGCGCAGCGCTCTGTTGAGTCGGGCTCGAGGGTTGAGATGCAGCGGCCGTCGCCGCCATCGGGCTAAACAGCGCGTAGAAATCCGGCTGTGACTGCTCATCCACCATCACGTCGCCGAATGGAGTATGTACCAATGCCTTTGACTGACTATTATCGGCCGGCGTTGTAGTTACGGTGACAGATGATGCTAGATTGCTAACCATGGTTAGTCCTAGGTTGGGATGCGGGCGACTTCCTCGAGGGCTTTTTGATTCATGTTGGCGTTGAGCGTAACCGCCTTTTGCAACATCTCGAACTGGCGCATCATACCGACCAATCGCATCGCTGATTCTGGCACAACCACGTTGGAATTCTCGATTTTGCCCTGCTCCACTTCGATATCGGTTGCGGGGCTGGGCAGGTTCTTGAGATCAGTGTTCTGAAAAACGGCGCCGGTCATCTTGCGGAGTGGGTCGGTCGATTTGAAATTCACAATCTCGATTTGCCCGATCGTCTGGCCATTCTGGCTGACCGTGCCGTCCTTGGAGATATCGATGGTAGATCCAGCGCTGACACGGATGGTGCCTCCGCCGGAGCTTCTCAACGTGTAACCCTCGCCCGTGATCAACTCGCCCGCAGGCGAGATCCTCAGGCTGCCATTGCGCGTAAACAGCGTGCCGCCCGGACCGTTGACTGCGAAGAAGCCTTTACCCGAGAGGGCAATGTCCAACGGGCTTCCCGTGCCCGTGATCGTTCCTTGACTGAAGTCTGTCCACTGCTTATCGACCACCGGCAACTTGGAGACGAAGTCGCCGCCGCCGGAAGGGTCGTCGGCGTTGTTGGAAGTGAACAGACCGTAAAACTCGCGGTCCGCTTTGAAGCCGGAGGTACCGGCGTTGGCCAGGTTGTTGGCCAGGAGCGAGAGCGAATCCATGCGGGATTGCAAACCACTCGCGGCTGCTACAGAAAGTGGATCCATAAATACCCGTGTTGAGGAGCGGGTGATGCCGGCGTGGTGTGAAGCAAGTCGTAGTCCAAAAAGAATTCGGCGGAAAGACAGGAAAATCACTTCGGAATCACCGATGAGGAGGACGAACAGGCTGGATTTCCGTCAACACTTTGACGAGCGTGGTTGACTCGTCAAAAGCACAACACGCTATCGCTTCCCTCATCTCGTTGAATTGAGAAGTGCTGAGTTTTGGCTTCCGATCTGCATTTGCAGGGGCCGTGAGCCCAACAGCCGCTGTGAGCGGCCTTAGCGCAACGGTCGGCGACGCCCCGATCCTCCTCGCTCCGGATCCGGCGGCATCGCCGGACGCTGACGCCTTCGGTAAGCAGTTCGAGGACGCTTCATCACTCTTGCTGCTTCCTGGTTTAACGAGTCTTCCTCAAGTTCTGGGCAGTGCCAACAAACCCACGGTCCAGGTTCCCGACACGGGCAAGACGGATTGGAACCGATTCTCTTTAACCGTCATTCCGTCGCCTGAAGTGCCTCAGGACGCACTGTCGCTGCACCTGTCCCTGGCGGTGCCGACGCCCGAGCAACCAGCGAGTACCAAGGCGACACCCGCGCCGGAGGTGGAACAACCACTGGCCGCCGAGCCGGCCGTTGCGGAGAAAGCCCAGCCAATACTGCCCCAGACGGTTTCAGCGGACAGCCAAACTTCGACACGGGTCATCGTACCGCCCCAACAACCGCAGACCTCAGTTGCAGGGGAATCGACCGCGCAGGCGGCTCAAACGGATGCCGCGCTCAGCGCGCCAAGTCTTGCAAACCAGACCGTACCCCTGGCAACTCTACCGGCTTCCAGGTTGGGGTCGCGTGGTGTTTCGCAGGCCGTGATACACACCCCGGCCGGGCGCGAAGAGCAAGAAACAATCACGGAAGCAACGCCGCAGCGGGGCAGCCCGACATTGAGTTCACCGGTCAGCACCGCGGCTTCCCAGGAGCCGCGTGGTGGTTCGCAGGCTACCGCGGGTGAAGGAACTCCACCACAGCCGGCAAAGGTGACTCCGCCAGCGCCGCGCGTTTTATCATTGCAGCCCCAGGCGTCGACAGTTGCAGCGTCTCGATCAGTTACTTTACCCGCTACCAGTCCATCCAACGTCGCTGACAGCGTCCCAACATCGGACGCTCCTCCAGCGATTACGCTCGTGTCAGCCCCGACGAGCTTACTGGCATCAGCGGTAGCGGCCACGGGTGTAATTCCGCAGGCGGCATCTCCAGAGCTGCCGGCAACGGTAACGGGTCAGCAGCCGCTTGCCCCGAGTATTACTCCGTTACTCACCGCCCCCCGCAGCAATGGGGCCATCGGCGCTCGTGAGCCCGTTGCTCCAAAGCTTGACTCAAAGCCAACAGCCAGTCAACAGCAAGGTAACTCGGCGCCAACCGCGATCTACCCGCCGGCGCTTCCCGATCCAGCTCTCCCGGCTTTGGCAACCAGTTCCTCTCCGAAGACGACTCAAGCAGCCCTCAAGCCCTCGCCGTCCGATCTGCCGCCGGCCCCGGCAAACGCAGGCGATCCTCAACAACCATCGGCGCAGCCCGACACCACGCCTCCTGCGGCCGTAGTTTCCGCATCCCAACTGGCTTCCGGAGAGCTCGCGTTTGCCGTCAAGGTGACACCACAGGAAACCTCTGGTCCCGCTGTTGGGGCAGTCGATGGTGCCACACCCCTGGATGTTCCGGCGGCGGCCCCAGTCGCGCCAGTCAAGGATTTACGGCGCCCGGATACGGATGGCTCTTCAGCGGATAGTGCGCCACGCGACACCGCGCATCCGACGCCGCTTGCTGGCGCACCGGCGGTGATCGAGAAAGCGGCGGCCCCGCCGTCCTCGGTTTCCGAGATTCAAACGCCGACACCGCTTCCCGCCAATCAGCTGGAAGCGCATCAGATCCTGGAAACACCGGCAACCACGCCGCCCGGACCGATCAAGCAGCTCTCGATACAGGTTGGACAGCTGCCGCAGCAGAAAGTGGAAGTTCGGGTGGTGGAGCGCGCCGGAGAACTGCAGGTTGCCGTTCGAAGCGCGAACCCCGATTTAGCTCAGGGCTTACGGCAAGGCGTTTCCGACCTGGTGAGCCAACTGCAACAAAGCGGTTTTCATGCAGATGCCTGGCGGCCGGGCACGCCGGCGAGTTCCGCTCCAGCCGGCGCAGAGAAGCCGCAAACCCAGGCCGGCCCGCAGCACAACAATTCGCAGAATCCATCCGGCGGACAACAAGACCGCCAGCAGGGAAATCAAAATCCATCCCGCCGTCCGCAGTGGGTCGAGGAGTTGGAAACCACGTTCGCAGGCAGTGGCGATCGATTCGCAGGAGAAACCTATGGCATCAGCCGTTAATCCGCTTACCAGTTTGTCCAGCTCGGCTACTCCGCCGCCGCAGTCGAGTACAACGTCTGGCACCAGTGCCCCCGCTCCTACCGAGCAAATGTTCCTCGAACTGCTGGTGGCGCAGATGAAGAATCAGGATCCCGAGAGTCCTTCCGATCCCACGGCATTTGTGGGAGAGCTGGCGCAGTTCAGTGAACTCGAGCAGGTGATCGGGATTCGCAGCGATATCGAGGCGGCGGGCATCGGACAGAATACCACCCCGAGTACGGCTACCACCACCGGCTCGAACACAAACCAGACGTCAAACACGACGCAATCTTAAAACTAAAGGACGACAAACATGTTTAGTTCGTTTACTACTGCGCTTTCTGGACTCAATGCCAACTCAACGGCAATCGATATCATCGGCAACAATTTGGCGAATCTGGACACGACAGGATTCAAGGCGGACAGCGTTGAGTTCTCGGACTTGATGAGCCAGCAACTGGGTGCAACCGCCTCCAGCGCGGTCGGTCTGGGCGTGGCGCCTGCCGAAGCGGTGATGCAATTCCAGCAGGGTTCCATCCAGCAGACAGGCGGCGCTCTGGACGCGGCCATCAGCGGCAACGGCTTGTTCGTGGTCCGTGACAATGTTGGCCAGCAACTCTACACGCGCGCCGGAAACTTCACTCTGGGCGCCGATGGCAGCCTTCTGACCGCCACCGGGGAGCATGTGCAGGGTTGGGGCGCCACGGCGGGAGTGGTGAACTTAAACGCGCCCGTTGGCGATATTTCCGTTCCCCTAACGGGCGTCGTGCCAGCTAAGGCCACCACCACAATCACACTCAACGCCAACCTGGATGCTGCCGCCGCCGGCGGAGGGGCTTCCGCCAACTTCTCTGCTCCCGTTCAGGTTGTAGACTCCGAAGGCGGGACGCACACTCTAACGTTCTCATTCACGAATACCGGAGTAAACGCGTGGACCTACACAGTCACCATCCCGGCCGCGGACTTGAAGGTAGGCGGCACGACTACGTTGGCGACTGGAAATCTGACCTTTAACGGGTCGGGGCAGTTGCTCACGCCTGCTCCAGGCGCCCCCATCGCGGTAAACGTTGCCAATCTGGCTGACGGTGCCAACAACCTCGCGATGAATTGGGACCTCTACGACGCCAACAATAACGGTCTTCTGACGCAATTCGCGCAGAACTCCGGCACGTCGGCCACCGATCAGGACGGGCTTACCAGCGGCCAGATCGTCAACATCAACATGGGGAACAACGGCATACTCCTGGCCAACTATTCGAACGGCCAGCAACTTCCTGTAGCAGAACTGGCGTTAGCCAATATTCAGAACCCGGAAACTCTGGTTTCGGTGGGCGACAACAATCTAAAAGCGACCAATGCCACCGCTACTCCGGCGGTTGGAACCGCCGATAGCGGAGGCCGCGGCCAAGTGGTGGGTGGAGCGCTGGAAGGCTCGACCGTCGACATCGCCCAGGAATTCACCATGCTGATCGCCGCCCAGCGCAGCTATGAAGCGAACGGTAAAGTGATCACCACCAGCGATCAGATGCTGCAGACTCTCATCGCACTCAAGCAGTAAGGCTTTGAATGGAATCGATGGAACAGGCGCTCAGCGTTCTG
>Ga0335081_10012674_pt1 | contig 13662 bp, 12 predicted proteins | sample Lox_Sample_35_FD_206713 | JGI IMG/M metagenome (GOLD analysis project Ga0335081, IMG submission 206713) | Soil microbial communities from Loxahatchee National Wildlife Refuge, Florida, United States - Lox_Sample_3.5 | ecosystem: Environmental > Terrestrial > Soil > Wetlands | place: USA...
CTTCGACGCCAGGCGCGAGCGCTGCTGGATCGCGGAGCGGGACGGCGTGCCCGTCGGATCGGTGTTCCTCGTCAGCAAGAGCCCGACCGTGGCCAAGCTCCGGCTGCTGCTGGTCGAGCCGCAAGCCCGCGGCCTGGGCATCGGCCGGCGTCTGGTCGATGAATGCGTGCGCTTCGCGCGCGGCGCAGGCTATCGCAAGATCACCCTGTGGACGCAAGCCGAGCTGAGCGCCGCCCGCCGCCTGTACGCCGCGGCCGGCTTTCGCCGTGTCGGCGGCGAGCCGCACCGGAGCTTCGGCAAGCAGCTCGTCGCCGAGACGTGGGAGCTTGCCCTCGGGCCGGCTACCGCGGCCAAAGCCAGCCGAAGACGCCGGCAGTAAGCAGCGCGTAGACGATGCCGTCGATGGTAGAGCGCACCGTCGTTCCCCACTTGCGGCCGTACCAGATCGACGTCGGCCATATCGCCAGCGCGTAGCCGACGAAGGCCGTCGTGCCGACGACCTGGAACACCTTCGGATAGCCGGTCCCCGGCGGCAACGCCGCCCCCCCGACGTAGGCGGCGAAAAAGCTTACGACGATGCAGAAGAGGAACCACAGCGCCAGGGACTTCCCCATCGTCATTGGTCCGCTCGGCAGAACGGTCATGATCAGCACCGGGCCGCGCGTGCGCTTCTGCACGTATTCGGCCGACTTCATCTCCTGCATGCTTGCCGGCCGCGGCAGCGCATAGTCGCCCGGCGGAATGGCCAGCGGCCGCAGCGCATCCATCACCTGGTCCTCGTTCGCGAGCTTAGCGAAGTCGTCCTTGTGCCAGGCGGAGAGCACCATGTGGATGATGGTGCTGGCGACATAGACGATGACGGCGGCGAGCAGAATCGGAAGCCACAGCGTGTAGAGCGGGGTCATGGTCAGCTCCTCGAAGTGCGGCGCGACGGATTCTGACCAGCAACTCCGGCGCGCGTCAACGAGCGGCGCGGCACGCCCGGCACGGGCCGAGCTCAGGCCGCGGCGGCTGCGGGCTTGTGGGTGGCCAGCTCGTCGAGCGCCGAGCTCACCGCGCGGTCGAACAACGCGACCGGCTCGACGACGATCCGCGCCGTGCCCTCGGCGAGCTGCCAGGCGAGCTCTTCCGGCGCAACCACGATCGCGCGGCCGCGGGCGCGGGTCGTGAAGATGTATTTGCTGCGCATCGGGCTCACCCACGACAGTCGGGCATTGAGCGTCGCGCCGTCGCGGCGGAAGGCAACCCACGTGCCGACGACCATTTCGCCCACGAAATCGTGCACGTCGCCGACGTCGGGCAAGCCGGCGGACTCGGCGCCGGACGACGAACCGGTGATTGATGGCACCGCGATATCGACGGCCGCCGGCATGGCGGAAAGGCCGACGGCCGGAGCAGCAGCATGCGGGACAGCCTGTGTCGCCGCCCTTGCGACGGGAGCGGCTTTCGCGCTTGCGGCGGGGATGGCCTTCGCCTGCGGCGGCTTGATCGCGGCCATGTGCAGCTTGTAGATCGCCTCGAGGAACTGCTGCAGGCGGTCCGCACGCACTTCCACCGCCGCGCCGCCGGTGCGCAAGTCGCGGATCAGCCCAGGAACCATCTTCGTGAGCCGCGCCTTCTGGGCGTTGCGCTCCTTGGCGGTAATGCTCCAGAGCAGCTCGTCGAGCACGCGCACGGCATTGCTCCAGGCCGCGCTGTCCGCGCCGTCGCGCGCGCGAACCAGCGTCAGGTATTCGGCCCAGACCGTCTCGGCGAAGCCGCGAACCTCGAAAGGCACGCTGATGCCCGACAGCTTGTCGCGGATGAGCGCGCGCGCCGCGGTGCGATCGGCTTCGCTTTGCTCGGTCGTCAACGCCGCGGCGACATCGTGGTCGAGCCCGCGCGCGGCGTCGCGCTGCTCGGCCTCCACGAAGGCCTGCAGCTTCGCGTCGGCGGCGCCGAACACGGCGGCGTCGACCTTGAAATCGCGGCACACCTCGTCGATGACGTCGGTGGCCACCTGCTCCAAGCCGGCGCGGTACAGATCGTCCCCCGTGGCGCCGACGGCGGCGGCCGCGAGGTGATCGAGAAGCTTGCGCGCCGCGTGTTTCTTGTCCGAGAAGAACGTGCGGTCGAGAAGCGCTGCCTTGAGAATCGGCACTTCGAGACGGGCGAAAAGCTGGCGCAGGGCGTCCGGGATCGACGGATCGCGAAAGATGTAGTCGAAGAGCAGCGCGATCACGTCGAGCGTGATCTTGTCGGTCGGGTTGACGACCTGCGTGGCGACCGCAGAGCGGATCCACGGAATGCGATTGAGCGGAAGGACCTGCGCCATCGGTATCCCGTCGTCGGCGCCGCCCGCGGTCGCCAAGGCGGGATCGCGCAGCTGCCAGCGATCGAGCGCGGCGACGACCGAGGACAGCGTCCCGAGCGCGAGCATCGGATCGAGCTGTGGAAGGCCCGCCGGAGAAGCCGGCGCGGCGGGCGCGGCCGGCTCGGCGCGAGCGAGCGCCGCGACGTAGGGATTCGCCTCGGGCGCCGGTGCGGCGACGACCGCAGCCACCGCGCTCGATGCGGCAGGCGACGAAGGCGCGACGTCGGCAGGCGACGCGCCCTCCGCCGTCAGCGCGTCCGGGACGGCTACGTCGACGTCCAATTGCGGGGGCGCAACGTCCTTGATCAGGCGCATGAACAGCGGCAGCAGGTCGCCGTCGTCCGGCGGGCGCAATTCGCTGCGGGCGCGGAGCTCGGCCTTGATCTCCGGCAGCACGTGGCGCTCGGCGAGCAGCCGGTTCAGCCGGATGTAGAGCTTGGTCGCCGTCGGCGTGAGGTCGGAGAGCAATCGCTCCATCAGCGGGCGCCACACGCGCGGATTGGGCAGCAGCGCGCGCGACGTCATCCCGATCGCATCCAGCACGTGATCGGGTGCGAACGGATTGTCGATCTCGCGCGTGAGCTTCTCTCCCAGCAGCACGCCCACGCGCAGATCCAGCGCATCGACCTCGCGCTTGGTGAGCCGCCGCAGGAAGTCGGCCGCGCTGATCAGCGACGCCTGCTTTTCCTGATCGAATGCATTGAGCACGCGCAACGAAGCAACCGAGCGGTCGGCATCGGGCCTGCGCCCGCGCCGCCGGTGGCCCGAGAGCCGCCGGTCGAACTGCTCCCGATAGGCTTGCGCGAAGCGCTGCAGCCATTGGCCGCGCTTGCCGCGGAAGTCGAGGACCTCGTCGTCCTTGACGTACTCGTTCTGTTCGAACAGGTCGCCGGTGTTCTCGAGCGAATTGCCGAATGCCTCGCAGAGCCCGGACTGGAACTGAGCGTGGCACTCGCGCAACAGCGACCGCGCCTCCTCGGCGCTGAGCAACAGCTTCCCGTCGGCGTCGGTCGCCGGTCGGGGTTGCAGAGTGGCAGGTCCGGTTGTATCGGACATGAGATCACCTCCCGCGCTCACTGCAAGTACAGTGCCAAGACCAGGGGCCCATGACGCGGCGTGCACCGGGTGGGCAGCGAAGAGGCGGCGTGGGCCGGCGCCATTCGGCCGACGCCCCGGGGTGACAGTCGGAGGACGATCGGGCGATAATAGCCCGCGCTCCGCGAAGCACGGCGGCCGCAACGCAATCGTGCACCGTCGCCGGCGCGGGCTTCCGCCCGGAGGCCCTGCTGAAAAATCCCTAGGAGGACGCGTCGATGAAGTGCGCCGCCTGTGGCAACGAGAATCAAGCCACCGCGAAGTTCTGCGTCCATTGCGGGGTGATGTTGAGTCCGGTTTCGATGCCGGCCGCGGCGACGCCCGGACCTTCGCCAGCGCCGCGCGCCGCCCCGCCGTCGCCGCCGCGGGCCGAACCCGTGCCGATCGCGGCCATAGCGGCGCTCGCATCCGGCGGCGCGGCGCCGGCCGCCGAGGCCCCTGCGCCGCCGGCCGCAGCCGCGCGCGTCGACTCGACGGTGGCCGAGAGCCCGGGCGCGGCCGTCTCCGGCCCGCCGTCTTCGTTGCGCACGCCGGTCATTCTCGGCGCAGTCGCAGTGCTGATCGTGATCGCCATCGGGTTCGTCGCCTATCGCGCGCTCTACGGCGCGGGCGGATCGCGGCCCGCCGCCACGGAGCCGACCAAATCCGCCGAGTCGAGTCCGGCCGCGCAACCGACCGCTATGCAAGCCGCGCCCGAGCCGGCGAAGGAAACGACTGGGCCCGCCGCCGCGGCGCCGTCGGAGCCGGCGTCGGTCACGCCAGCCGAAACCCCTGTCAAGGCGGACGCTACCCCCACGACCGCGCCGGTCGCGATGCCGGGTACGGTACCTACCAAGGCTCCGCGCGTCGGGCAACCCAAGGCCGCGTCGAAGCTGGAAGCCTCGCCAGCCGAAACGGCACCACCGCCAGCGCCCAGGCCGGCGGCGAAGGCGCCACAGGTCGCCGCCACGCCCGCGCTACCCGCGCAGCCCGATCGCTGGCAGATGTACGCCGACGCGATGGGCCGCTGTGCGCGCGAGGATTTCTTCAAGCGCTTCGCGTGCGAGCAGCGGACGCGGTTGCAATACTGCGAAGGCTACTGGGGCCAGGTCCCGCAGTGCCCGGGGGCGCCCGTCCGCGAGCGGGGCCAGTAGCGAGGCCCGGGCGCGGCATCGGTCCCGCGCGGCACACCGTTTGCTTCGGCGGGGTGCTAAGGCAGTGTATCGCCTCCTGCGGTTGCCCGCGTTATGACGTTAACATGACGATGGGCCGAGAAATCAAGCACCTGACCGGCACGCGATCGGGACGAGAAGGGATCCGATGAAGTGCAGGATCTGCGGGCGCGACTGCCCGCCCGGGGCAAAGATCTGCCGCGATTGCGCCGCAGCGCGCAAGCGCGCGTTCGCCCGGACCGTGACCCAGCCGCTGCTGGCCGCCGTCGGCGCGCCGAGTGTCGCCGAGCCGCGTTTCGCCCCGCGCCCGGCCCGCAACCGCGCCGCCAGCGGTCCCGGAGTCGCGGCCGATGCGGCGCGCGCGGAGCCAGCGGCTCTGCCGCTCACAGCGGTGCCGCGCAAGCTCGGCATGGTATGGCTCGCGGTGTCTATCGCGGTCGTTGGCGCGATCGCGGTCGTGTGGCTGCGCACGCGCGACGGCGGCCGCGTGATCGAGGAGCCCACGCGCGTAGAGGCTCCGCCGCCACCGGCCGTCACGGTTGCCCCCGCGGCGCCCCCGGTTATCCAGCAAAGCGCGCCGGAACCGCTAGTCACCGAAGCTCCCCACATGAAGCTGCCCGTTGCCAGACCGAGGAAGGTGATGCCTCGTCCCGAGACGCCCGCGCCGGCGATCGCGGCGCCTGCGCCGGCACCGGACCCCGTCCCGGTCGTGCGCGCCGTCGCCCCGCCGCCACGGCCGATCGAGACGCCGCGTCCCGATCCGTGGCAGGCGCTCAACGAAGGGCTTGCGCAGTGCGCGCGCCAAGCGCTGTTCGACCGCATCGGCTGCGAGCAGCGGCTGCGCGTGCAGTACTGCGGCAATTCGTGGGGGCTCGTGCCGCAGTGTCCGATCGGACCCGCGACCGACCACGGCCAGTAGGTGCAAATTCATTCGCACGACCGAACGGCCATCACGAATGAATTCGCGCACGGCTTCTTAAGGACCGGCTCGTAAGCTTCCGCGCTGAGCGCCGTCCGCTGCCGCCACTCGCTTTACGCTCGACCCCACGGCGCTGACGCGCGCGGCTCCCGTCTCGCTGCTCGGGCTACCCCCGTCCCACGAACGGCATCTTGGTCGCCATCACGGTGAGGAACTGCACGTTCGTCTCGAGCGGCAGGCTGGCCATGTAGCACAGCGCCCGTGCGACGTGCTGGACGTCCATGAGCGGTTCGACCGCGACCGTGCCGTTGGCCTGGGGCACGCCGTGCGCCATGCGCGCCGCGAGCTCGGTGTGCGCATTGCCTATGTCGATCTGCCCGCAGGCGATGTCGTACTTGCGCCCGTCGAGCGAGGTCGACTTGGTCAAGCCCGTGATAGCGTGCTTGGTGGCCGTGTAGGGCGCGGAATTCGGCCGCGGTGCGTGGGCGGAGATCGAGCCGTTGTTGATGATGCGTCCGCCGCGCGGCATCTGGTCCTTCATCATGCGGATCGCTTCCTGCGTGCACAGGAACGCACCGGTGAGATTGATGTCAACGACCTTCTTCCACTGCTCGAGGGTCAGATCCTCCAGGTTGATGCCGGGGGCGCCAACGCCGGCGTTGTTGAAGAGCAAATCGAGCCGGCCGAAGGCTTCTTTCGTTTTCGCGAACAGCGCCTTGACCGCCGCCGGATCGCTCACGTCGGTCGGCACCGCGAGGGCACGCTCGCGATGCGGACCCGCTTCCGCGATCGCGGCCTCCAGCGGCTCCCTGCGCCGTCCCGCGAACACCACGCTGAAGCCATCGCCCAAGAGCGCCAGCGCGCAGGCTTTGCCTATGCCGGTGCCGGCCCCTGTAACGATCGCCGTCTTGTTGTGCGTCGCCATCGCGTCCTCCGCGCCTTGTCAACCGATGAGTAGCCCCAGCCGGGCCAAATTGTCGCACATAGCGATCGATCTGCTCCCCTCGGGCGAAGCGTTGCTCGCCGGGACGGACGCGCGGCCGGCCGTCACTTCGCGAGCCGGAACGCCTCCGGCAGCAGCTCCGACAGCGCGTAGCGCCGCTCGGCGTTCTCCGCGTCGCAGCAGCAGACGATCAGCGCGTCGGGGCCGAATTCGTGAATCACCTGGCGACAGGCGCCGCACGGCGTGGATGCGGCCGCGGTGGGCGTGTAGAGACACACCGCCCGTATCTTTCGCTCGCCCTCGGCGATGGCGCGGAAGATCGCGCTGCGCTCCGCGCACATCGACAGCCCGTAAGAGGCGTTCTCGACGTTCGCCCCGACGTGGATGGTGCCGCTCTCGCCGAGCACGGCCGCGCCGACCGGGAAAGCGCTGTACGGCGCGTGCGCGCGTTCCGCCGCGTCGCGCGCGAGCCGCTTCATCGCCGCCAGGGTCGAGCTCGAAAGCTCCAGGGGACTCAGCATGGTTGGATTGTACCGGCGCCCGGCTTGCGCTTCCCGCGCCTGTCGGATGTCCGCCGACCGCCTTGTCGGAGAGCGTCCCTTTTTGCGGGCCGGCCGGACGTCAAGGACGAACCCGGGCGAGGCTTGCCCAGTCCATCGTGGGTGGCGTCCCGAGGCGCTGGCGGTGGTGATTGCGCGCAGCGCCGAGGTGCCTCATTTTCAGGAGGTCTTACATGAACGTTCGCAAAGCGCTCATCGGCACCTTGCTCGTGCTGAGCGCGGGCAGCATGGCAGGCTTCGTGCAGGCGCGGAGCTACATCGACATCCAAGTGGGGCCGCCGCCCGATCGCGTGGAGCAGGTGCCGCCGCCGCGCCCGGGCTACGTGTGGGCGCCCGGCTACTGGCGATGGGATCATGGGCATCACGTGTGGGCAGAGGGCCACTGGATGCACGATCGGCCGGGCCACCACTGGCAGCGCGATCGCTGGGTACACAACGGCGATCACTGGCGCTTCGAAGCGGGCCACTGGGACTAGAAAAACAGCCTATTCGATCCAACGTAACGATTCGAGCCGCTGCTGCCTTCGGGCCGGCGGCTTTTCTTCGTGCGTTCGAAGCCGTCGGCGGTCGACCGTCGCGCTTCACGCCACGCGCGCAGGGTATTTCGGGCACGTCACGAGGTGATCGTTCACGAGTCCGGTCGCCTGCATGAAGGCATAGCAGATCGTCGAGCCGACGAAGCGAAAGCCGCGTCGCTTGAGCGCCGCGGACAGCGCGTCAGACTCGCGCGTGCGGGTCGGCACGCTTGCGAGCGAGCGCCAGCGGTTGACCCTGGGCTCGCCGCCCACGAAGCTCCATACGAAGCGGTCCAGGCCGCCGGCCTCCCGCTGCAGTGCGAGCGTGGCGCGGGCGTTGCCGACCGCGGCCTCGATCTTCAGCCGGTTGCGCACGATGCCGGGGTTGGCAAGGAGCCGCTCGATGCGGCGCGCGTCGAAGCGCGCCACCCTGGTCGGGTCGAAGCCCGCGAAGGCCTCGCGGTAGGCGTCGCGCTTGTTGAGGATCGTCTGCCAGGACAGGCCCGCCTGCGCGCCTTCGAGAATCAGAAACTCGAACAACAGGCGCTCGTCGTGCACCGGGACGCCCCATTCCTCGTCGTGATACGCCATCATCCGCGGATCACTGCCCGCCCAGCCACAGCGGCGAAGCTCGGTCATCGACAGGCCTCCCTGGAGCGCATTATCGCGTGGCGACGCGCTTCTTGTCGTTCTCCGCTGCGGGATCCCGCCAGAGTCGCCTTGAAGCCTTGGCGCGGGAACGGCAAAATTCCCGTGTGGTTCCGTGGCTTCGCACAAGCTCGCTGTTCCCGCCCATCGATGCCGCGCTCGACGACCCTAACGGGCTGCTCGCGGCAGGCGGCGATCTTTCGCCCGATCGGCTGATCGATGCTTATCGCCACGGAATCTTTCCCTGGTACAACGGCGGGCAGCCGATCCTGTGGTGGAGCCCAAACCCGAGGATGGTACTGTTCGTCGACGAGTTCAAGCTGCCGCGGTCGCTGCGCAAGGTGGTGCGCCAGCGCCGTTTCGAAATCCGCGTCGACACGGCGTTCCGGCGCGTGATGATGGGCTGCTCGGAGCCGCGGGCCGGCCAAAGCGGCACGTGGATCACGCCGCAGGTGGTCGAGGCCTATACGGCGCTGCACAAGCTCGGTTACGCGCATTCCATCGAGGCGTGGCGTGACGGCAAGCTGGTGGGTGGACTCTACGGTGTCGCAATCGGGCGGATGTTCTACGGCGAGTCGATGTTCGCACGGGAGAGCGATGCATCCAAAGTGGCGCTGGTGAAGCTCGTGGCGATGCTCAAGCGCCTGGACATGCCGCTCATTGATTGCCAGCAGGAGACCGAGCATCTTGCGCGCTTCGGCGGGCGGCCGATAAGCCGACGCGTCTTTGCCGGCTGGCTCGCGCGATTGGTACACTCCCCCAAGCCGAGCGAAACCTGGGCGCGGGCCGCCGCGGCCGCGCTCGACGAGCCATGACCAAGCTCAACGACATGCCGCTGGCGGTGTTGCAGTTCTACGCCACCGCGCCTTATCCGTGCAGCTATCTGCCGGATCGAGCCGCGCGCTCCCAGGTCGCCACGCCGAGCCATCTCATCGATACCCGGGTATACGGCGAGCTCGTGCGTCTGGGCTTCCGCCGCAGCGGCGCGTTCACTTACCGGCCGTACTGCGACCACTGCCGCGAATGCGTACCGGTGCGGGTGCCGGTCGGATACTTCTCACCAACGCGCACGCAGCGGCGCTCGCTGCGCAAACACGGCTCTCTCACCACCGCGCAGCGCGACCTTGCCTTCGACATCGAGCACTACGCGCTGTACCTGAAGTACCAGCGCCACCGCCATCCTGGCGGCGGCATGGACCAGGACAGTCGCGAGCAGTATCAGCACTTCCTTCTCCACAGCAACGTCGCGACTGATCTGTTCGAGTTCCGCGAGGAGGGAAGGCTGCGCATGGTGAGTCTCGTCGACCGCCTGCACGACGGGCTCTCGTCGGTATATACGTTCTACGATCCAGCCGTCGAAGGCGCGAGCTACGGCACGTACAACGTGCTGTGGCAGATCCAGCGCTGCCTGCAGCTTCGTCTTCCCTATCTCTATCTCGGCTATTGGATCGCCGAGAGCCGCAAGATGGCTTACAAAGCGAGCTTCCGGCCTATAGAGGGGCTGGTGGAGGGGGTGTGGAGGAGGTTGTAGGGCGAGCGGCCGCGCCTACGGTAGCTGCGAAATAGCCTGGCGCAGACTTAATTTGGCCGGCGTGCTCCGCTTCTAACATCGCTTGGTTCTGGAAGATCGATAAGGTGTCGCTGTACTTCGTGCACCTCTTGCCGTGTCGCGACAGTGAGCTTCGTACGTATCGAGTCGTTCGCGGGTGATGCCAAGCTTGTCCGCAATATCATGTCCAACCTCTGGCCTGCCTATGTGAGGCACCGTATTCCCTATGGCCAGCAGGGCATCTACAAATTGCAACGGCAATTCCGGGACGGACGATTTGGCATGCCCGTAGATTGACGCCAGCCTGATGCTTGTCAGTTCACCGAGTCACTCTGATCAATCTCTGATTCACCGCCCTTGCGATCGCTTCGTTACGGGTAGCCACAGCAAGCTTCGTTCGGATTGAATCGAAGTGAAATTGTGCCGTTCGTGGTTTAATTCCTAGGCGCTCGGCAATATCTTCGGTCGTCAATCCGCTCGCAGCGAGCGTTAAGCATTCTTTTTCTCTGCGACTAAGTGGCGCACCCTCCAATACTGAAGGCATACCCGCGTCCACGACTTTACGCATGAATAGTTCGTGGAAATAGCGACCGAACGTGAGCATCGTACCAAAACTGGCTACAAGCATTTGACGGCGTTGTTCGTTTACCCTTGGCATCGATGAATTCAAAGCGAGCATAACTGATGCACGGCGGCTGTCTGGGAGAATGAATGAGACACCGCTGCGTATTCCATGGGTGGCTGCATCATCGATGAACTTGTCTAACCGCTCTGACTTTCCGCGTTCGATTGATTGATCCCAAACGTACGGGAGGGTAGAACTAAGGACAGCTTCTACTCGAGGGTCAACTTCTATGTATGCCTCTTGCTGGTAACGCTTCACCCACTGTTGCGACACAGTTGTGAAGAAATATATGTAGCTATCATGACCCGGCCGGACTTCGGTGCTTAACCCGTACATAACTGTGTCAAAGCCTAACGCGGTCACGATCTTGGTTACCGCACTCACCAAATCGCCGCCGCACGCGGCTGCGTCCATAAGAGGTGAGATGATGGCTGGACTCAGGGGAGGATCTGCGACGCGCACGCTCTTGATGTTTAGCTCATGAAAGCTCATTGGAGGTACCCAAGCCGCAACGTGCCGGTAGTCAGCGTAGCATCGTCCGTTGGCTATGCAATAGGGCCGCGGTCGACCCTAGTTGGGCTGCAGGATGCCGTTTTTCGCGCATATATGGCATTTGAAAGGATTTCGTAGCATGATAGGAACCTCCTAAATACCAATGGGTTAGCGCGACGAGCTCTTCGGGGCATATTAGTTGCTTCTTAATTGTGCATAACAGAGCGAAACGCCCAAGTCCAATAGCAATGGAAGGACTGTTCCAAGTAGTTCGAGCGTTGCGTGACCGGCTCAAAGCTCGGCCCGATAGCGAGCACGAGCAGGCGGTTCTGCGCGTCGTAATCGTGTCGCTCGTCCTCGCATACATGGGGTTCGCTTACTCGCCAGATAGGGCTAGTTGGCGTCACGCAGAACCGCTGCTTGTGGGTGGGTTGGTCTGCGACTTAGTCCTTGCCGTTGCGTTGTTCGCAGCAATTTGCGCTTGGCCAGCGCCGAGCATTCCACGTCGGGTGACCGGCATGCTTGCTGATGCCGGTGCAGCGACGTTTTGCGTGTTCCTGGCTGGAGAATCCGGCGTATCGATGATTGGCGTCTATCTCTTTATTACATTTGGAAATGGTTTCCGCTATGGGCGCCCGTACTTGTTCGCTTGCCAAGCGCTCTGTCTGCTAGGTTTCGCAGCCACACTGACTTATGCGCCATATTGGGCGATGCATCGTGTTGCCGGTTGGTCCTTGATGATTGCTCTGGTGGTCCTGCCCTTATACGTTTCGACATTGCTCAAGCGGATCGAGATCGCCCGCGCTAAAGCTGAGGAGGCAAATCGAGCGAAGAGTTCGTTCCTGGCGAATATGAGCCACGAAATGCGAACTCCGCTGAATGGGATCGTGGGTGTTGCGGACTTGCTCCAGACGACCAGGCTCGATTTACAGCAGTCTGAGCTGATGCGCCTATTGCGGCACTCGGTGATGTTGCTCCGGTCATTAGTAGATGACGTCCTGGATATATCAAAGATCGAGGCTGGAAGGCTGACTATAGAGGTAGCCGAATTTGACCTTCACGCCACGTTAAATGGATTGGTTAGGCTGCTGCGACCGCATGCGCAAGCTAAGGGATTAGCTCTTCACGCGATGGTGGATCCCGCGATCGACTATCGGCTTCGTGGAGATTCGCACCATCTGCGGCAAGTCCTACTGAATCTGTTATCGAACGCGATCAAATTTACAGAACAAGGCCAGATTAACATCGACGTCTCGCTACTCGCCGAAACTGAAGAAGGTCTGAAGGTACGTTTTGAAGTGCGCGATACTGGTATAGGTATCGACGAAGACGTTCTAAAGAAAATTTTCGAGCGTTTCGTACAGGCAGACGATTCGACGACACGGCGATACGGAGGCACAGGCCTCGGTACCACGATCGCAAAGCAATTGGTTGAATTGATGGGTGGAGCGATAGGCGTTAAGAGCACGGTTGGAATTGGCAGCACGTTTTGGTTCGAGCTTCCGCTTCTAAAAGTCCCCTCTGGAGCGCAGTCCTCCGCCGTTGCCCTGGCCGAAGAGCAACGGAAGGGTACGTCGGCCGGTGTGGTTATCGCAGACGAGCGGATTTGTAGTCGAGTGTTGTCTCTCGTGGAAGCTGCATGCGGCTACGCGGAATTGGCTACTTCCGTTGATTCTGCACTGATGCAGGTAATGAAGCTTCAAGAGAAGAACATCAGCGCGATTGCATGCGTTGTAGCCGGCGACGTTGATTTAGCGTGCAATTTGTTCAGTCAGTTGTCAAAGGACCGGAACGACGCGCCGGTAGCTATGATTTACATGTCACACGGATCGCCGACGAGCCTCGAGCTCTCGCGCCTTCGTCAGATAGAGGGTGTAGCGTGTCTCGATGCGAACTGCGCGGCTCGGGTGGTTCGCAACGCCATTCACGCTGCGACTACCCGCGGTATTTCGGATTCCGCCGAGATCATCGATCTGGGTCAGGTTCTACGTGAGCACCGGCAGCCGCTTCGCATTTTGGTTGCGGAAGATAACGTCACTAACCAAACGATCATCCGCAAGTTATTAGAAAGCGCCGGCCACTCAGTGCTCCTTGCTTCAGATGGCGAGGAGGCGCTGGACCTTTACGAGGAGGGGCAGCCAGAGCTTGCAATTCTAGATTTCAACATGCCCGAGCGAAATGGGCTTGAAGTCGTGACAGCGATACGGACCATGGAAGCAACAGGTGTTCGACTACCGGTGATTATTCTCTCGGCTTCGGTTACTACGGAAGCTCGGGAGCGCGCTCGGGCGGCCGGGGCCGACGAGTTCGTGGGTAAACCTTTCGAGGCGGCGGCGTTGTTGCAGGTGATAGACAGGCTGGCACGGCGCGCGACTCGTGGCAAGCAGCCCCGCCTTAAATCTTCCCCCACTCAGCCGGCGACGGTCGAACTGATCGACCACGCTAGGATGCAAGAGGTGCAACGCATATCTCGGGATGCTGATTTTATTGCGCAGCTTCTGAGCGGTTTCCGGGGCGATGTCGAGACGCTGTTAAAACGCCTTGACGCTGCCCTAATAGCAGAACAACGGTCAGCCCTAGCAGACATAACCCACGCCATCAAGGGCGCTGCCCTAGGAATTGGCGCCCAACAGCTCGCAGCCAGATGCGAAGGTATTGAGCAGCTAGCGACTAGTGCCCACTTGAATCAGCTGGGAACTCTAGTCTCTGAAATGCGGCGCTGCTTCAACGCAACGTCCGCTCAGCTCGATACGTATACCACCCATAGAGTCGCCACTTCCGAATAAGTATGTAGCTTCACCAGAATAAGAAG
>Ga0335081_10012675_pt1 | contig 13660 bp, 12 predicted proteins | sample Lox_Sample_35_FD_206713 | JGI IMG/M metagenome (GOLD analysis project Ga0335081, IMG submission 206713) | Soil microbial communities from Loxahatchee National Wildlife Refuge, Florida, United States - Lox_Sample_3.5 | ecosystem: Environmental > Terrestrial > Soil > Wetlands | place: USA...
CGTGGCCGCGCTGCAGGAAGAGCCGAAAGAGAGCTGACCGAGCGCCATGCAGATGAACGTGCGAATCCGCGGCATCCTGATTGCGCTGGTGATTCTACTGTGCATTTACGGACTGTTCGGCCTGCCGGCATTTCCCACCTCGTTAGCGAAAGCGCGCGACAATTTCTCGGACCGCATCCGGCTGGGGCTGGACCTGAAGGGGGGGACGCACCTGATCCTGCAGGTGCAGACCGAGGAAGCGGTGAAGCAGTACACGGACCAGACGCTGGACCGGCTGCGCAAGGAACTGAATGACGACGGGATCCGGTTTGAGGACATCCGTGAGCCGGACGACCAGCACATCAACGTGGTGAACCTGGTGGTGGACCAGAGCGGACGATTCCAGGACCTGATCCGCAACAATTACCCGGAATGGGAACTGGCGGCGACGCCGGGACAGAGTTCGGGGTACACGCTGAGCCTGCGGGCGACGTCCATTGCCACCATCCGGACGGACACGCTGCGGCAATCGGTGGAGACGATTCGGCGGCGGATTGACCAGCTGGGCCTGACCGAGCCGGTGGTGAGCGAGTACACGCGCGGGCAGGATGAAATCCTGGTGCAGCTTCCGGGGGAAGGCGATCCGACGCGGGCGAAGAGCATCATCCAGGCGGGCGGGCAGTTGGAACTGCGGCTCGTGGTGGGCAGCCGGACGTACTCCTCGCCGGCGGAGGCGTACGCGGCGCAGCCCAACGGCATCCTGCCACCCAACACGGAATTGCTTCCCGGGCGTGAGGAACGCGGGCCCGGGCAGTCCGGCGGCTCCTCGGATGTGTACTACCTGGTGGACCGGTACGCGCCGGTGACCGGGCGGGACCTGCGGAGCGCGAAGTCGGTTCCGAGCAGCGATTATCCGGGGTTCTACGAAGTGAGCTTTTCGCTATCGAACGCGGCGGCGAAGCGGTTCGGGGAGTTTACGGAAGCCAACCTGCAGCGGCAGATGGCCATCGTACTGGACCACAGGGTGTACACCGCTCCGGTGATCCAGTCGAAGATCGAAGACCAGGGCCGAATCACGGGCCGGTTCGGGCTGGAGGAGGCGAAGGACCTGGCCCTGGTGCTGCGTTCGGGGTCGCTGCCGGCATCGATCCGGTACCTGGAGGAGCGGACGATCGGGCCGTCGCTGGGAGCGGATTCGATTCGGGAGGGCGTGCAGGCGTCGATCGTAAGCCTGGCGGTGGTGATGCTGTTCATGCTGGTGTATTACCGGCTGGCGGGACTGAACGCGGTGGTGGCGCTGCTGCTGAACCTGGTGATCCTGCTGGCGGCGCTGGCGTATTTCCAGGCGGTACTGACGCTGCCTGGAATCGCGGGAGTGATACTGACGATCGGCATGGGGGTGGACTCGAACGTGCTGATATTCGAACGGATCCGGGAAGAGCTGCGAAACGGGAAGCCGAATCCGTCTGCGGTGGAGGTAGGATTCAACCGCGCGTTCCTGACGATTATCGACACGCACGTGACCACGGTGGTGTCCGCGGCGTTTCTGTTCGCGTTCGGGACGGGACCGGTGCGGGGATTTGCGGTGACCCTGGTGATCGGCCTGATCGCGAACATCTTCACGGCCGTGTACGTATCGCGCACGATTTTTGCGTGGCACCTGGGGCGGATGCGGCGAGAGGCGCCGCTGAGCATCTAGGGGAAATGCCCGCGCCGGAGCGGGGAACTTCCGGCGGCGGGTGGTGTCTAACGATTCACGGAGAAATGACGACGTGCTGGAATTCTTCGGACCGGTAAGCATCGACTGGATGGGGAAGGCGAAGTTTTTCGTGTCCCTGTCCATCCTCCTATTGGCGGTGGGAAGCATTTCGCTGTACCTGCACGGGGGGCCGCTGTACGGGATCGATTTCCGCGGGGGCACGCTGGTGTACGTGCGGTTTGTGAAGGAGCCGTCGATCAGCGAAATCCGGGCGAGCCTGGCGAAGGGGGGATTTCCGCAGGCGAATATCCAGCGGATCGGGAATATCAGCCGGCCGGATATCCACGAGGTGGTGGTGGGGCTGGACGAACGGGAACTGAACGAGCAGCACCTGGATGCCGGCCGGATCGCGATTGAAGACGCGCTGCACCGCTCGTTCCCGGTGCCGGATGCTTCCAAGCCGGATCTGAACGCGGCGAACGCCTCCGGCATCGCGGAAACGCTGGTGCGCCGGGACCCGCTGGGGTTCGGGCCGGCGGCGGGGGACCGGTACAAAGCCATTGCCACGGCGATCACCACGTTCCGGGACAGCCAGCACGGCGGGTTGCTGGCCAGCGTGGAGGACCTGAGCGGACCGCTGGGGGCTTCCGCGGAGGTGCGGCAGGGCCGCGGAGGAGCTGCGGCGGTGATTGGCGCGCTGCGCGACGCGTACACGGTGGGGAGCTTTGCCATCCGCAACGTAGAGATCGTGGGGCCCAAGGTGGGGGCGGAGCTGAGGCAGCAGGCGCTGCTGGCCACCCTCTATGCATTGGGCGGCATGCTGGTATATATTGCGTTCCGCTTCGAATGGATATACGGAGCCGCGGCGGTCCTGGCGGTCTTTCACGACGTACTGATTACACTGGGGTTGTTCTCTATTTTCCGGTTCGAGATATCGCTGACGGTGATCGCCGCACTGCTGACACTGGTGGGCTATTCGATGAACGACACCATCGTGATCTTTGACCGGGTGAGAGAGAACCTGCGGATCATGAGGCGGGAGAAACTCTCGGACATCGTGAACAAAGCGATCAACCAGACGCTTTCGCGGACGATCCTGACCAGCGGACTGACGTTCCTGACGGTGCTGGTGCTGTTCCTGCTGGGAGGGTCTTCGCTGCGTGCATTCTCCTTTGCGATGGTGGTGGGAATTGTGGTAGGTACCTACTCCAGCTTCGGCATCGCCGCCCCCATGGTGGTGGCCTGGTACCGCTGGAGAGACCAGAAGGGGCCCGTCGGGGCGGTGGCCGGTTCACGCGGGCGGTAGGGTCCGCCCGGGGGCATTGGGGAGGCAGTTATGTTCGACGAATTGGTGGTCTCCGGAGGCCGGCAAAAGAGAACGCGGAGCCGGATGTCGCTGGCCGTCTCCGCGGTGCTGCAGGTTGCCATCCTCGGGCTGCTGGTTCTGTTCCCGCTGATTTACACGGAAGCGCTGCCGAAAAGCCTTCTGATCACCACGCTGGTGGCACCGGCTCCCCCGCCGCCGCCCGCGCCGCCGCCGCCGCCCGCACCGAAGGTGATCCCCAGGCCGGTACAGCGCATCATTCAGCAGGGAAAGATGATGGCGCCGACGGTGATCCCCAAAGAAGTGAAGATGATCAAGGAAGAGGCGCTTCCGCCGGACGTGCCGGTGTACGCCAGCTCCGGAGGGGTGCCCGGAGGAGTCCCCGGAGGGATGCCGGGCGGGGTGATGAACGGAATCCTGGGAGGGGTGGGGAATGCTCCGCCGCCGCCCAAACCGGAAGGACCGAAGCGCATCCGCGTGAGCACGGGGGTGCAGGAAGCCAAGCTGATCAACCGGGTTCTGCCGGTGTATCCGGCGCTGGCGCGGCAGGCGCGGATCCAGGGAGTGGTGAAGCTCCACGCCATCATTTCGAAAGAAGGATCGATTCAGCAGTTGGAAGTGGTTTCCGGCCCCCCGCTGCTGATCCAGGCGGCGCTGGATGCGGTGAAGCAGTGGCGCTACCGGCCTACGCTGCTGAGCGACGAGCCGGTGGAAGTGGAAACGTATATCGACGTCATATTCACATTGGGCGGTTAAACACAAGGATTCCCCTAAGGAGGAATAAACTCAATGCTAGTCCATCTCGCGCTATCCGGTCTTCTGCTCTTACAAGAAGAGGGCGGCCAGACGTACATCGGGTGGGACCCGCGGCTAATTTACAAGCAAATGAGCCCGGTGGCCCTGACGGTGGTGATCATCCTGCTGCTGATGTCCATCTGGTCCATCGGCATCATGATCGACCGGGCCCTCGCGTACAGCGCCGCGCGGAAGCAATCGCGAATCTTTGTGCAGCAGGTGGCCGGGGCGCTGCGCGACGGCAAACTGGACGAGGCCATCTCGATTGCCGAGCGGAACAAGAAGAGCCACATCGCCAAGGTGGTGGCGACCGGGCTATCCGAGTTCCAGGCGGCGTCCAGCCAGGTGAGCGACGCGGAGCTGATAGAAGCGGCCAAGCGCGGCTTGGAGCGGTCGGTGGCCATCGTGCACGCGGAGATGAAGCGGATGCTGAACGGCCTGGCGACGATCGGATCGACGGCGCCGTTCGTGGGGCTGTTCGGGACGGTGGTGGGGATCATCAACGCGTTCAAGGGCATCGCGACGGCGAAAGCCACGGGCCTCTCCGCGGTGGCCGGCGGCATCGCAGAAGCCCTGATCACCACGGCGCTGGGCCTGTTCGTGGCCATCCCGGCGGTGTGGGCGTTCAACTATTTCACGAACAAGGTGGAAGCGTTCGACGTGGAGATGGACAACTCCTCGATGGAGCTGGTGAACTATTTCGTGACGCGGCGCTCCGCCACGAAGAAGTAGCGGGCCATGGCATACAAACCCAAAGCACCGGAGGTGATGGCCGCGCCGAACATTATTCCCATGGCGGACATCATGCTCGTGCTGCTGATCATCTTCATGGTGGTGACGCCGATGATCCAGAAGGGGGCGTCGGTGGACCGAGCCACGGTGGAAAATCCGCGGGACATGGAAGGGGCGGACAAGGAAGACGCCCTGGTGGTGGCCATCACGCATGACGGCTCCGTGTTCATGGGCGCGCAAAAAGTGGAGCTCTCGAACCTGACCAGCGTGCTGAAAGAGAAGCTGGCGGCGAAGAAGGGCGACAAAACCGTGTACCTGAACAGCGACCGCAACGCGCTATACGGCAAGGTGGTCGCGGTGGTGGATGAAATTCGCGCCGCCGGGGTGGACCAGCTGGGCCTGCTGACGGAAAAGACGCAGAAGAAGACTCCGAGTCCACCCGGAACCTCCGGCGGGCAGTAAGCGCCCCCGCCGGATTCGTTTTCCGGCAGGTGCAGCAGGGAAAGGAATACTACGATGGGGATGGCAGTCGGCAAGAGCAAGGGAGCGCTGGCGGAGATGAACGTGGTGCCGCTGATCGACATCCTGCTGGTTCTCCTGATCATCTTCATGGTCATCAATCCGAGCCATCCGCGCGGCCTGGACGCGCTGGTGCCGCAGCCCGCGCCTCCGGACCAGAAGCAGAATGAGCTGGTGAACGAGAAACTGGTTGTGGTGCAGGTGCTGAACGACGGCAGCATCAAGATCAACCAGGAGAACTCGTCGTGGGACACGCTGGAGTCGCGGCTGACCGACATATTCAAGATCCGGGCGGAGCGCGTGGCATTTATCAAGGGAGACGACAACGTAAAGTTCGAGCAGATCGCGCGCGCCATCGACATCATGCACAGCGCGAACATCGACCACGTGGGGCTGATGACCACCAAAGTCGAGGCGGGGCAGTAACCGGGGCCGCGGCCCGCCGGGGGTAGCGAAGGCGGGGACGGCGCATCCGGGCAGGAAACTTTTGGGGGCAAACAGGACCATGCAGAACCGTAGCGTCGCGACGCCATCGCGTCTCCTGTGGACACTGCTGGCGCTGGCCGTCGCGGTGTCGCTGGCCACGACCGGCTGCAACAAATTGGAGGCGCGCGACCTGCTGAACAAGGGCGTGCAGGACTACAAGGCCAACCAGTACGACAAGGCGGTGGAGAAATTCAAGGAGGCCAAGCGGCTCGATCCCAGCCTGAAGACCGCGCGGCTGTACCTGGCCACGGCGTACGCCAATCAGTACGTTCCGGGCTCACCGGATGCGGCGAACGTGGAACATGCCAACCAGGCGGTGCAGGAATTCAAAGAAGTGCTGGACCAGGATCCGAGCAACCTGGCGGCGATCGACGGGATCGGCTCGCTGCTGTTCAACATGGCCGCGGGACCGCCGCCGAACTTCGAGATGATGAAGGAATCGCGGAAATACCACCAGATGCACATCAAGTACAGCCCGAACGATCCCACGCCGTATTACTGGGTGGGGGTGATCGATTGGACGCTGGCGTTCAAGGCCAACCAGCAGTTGCGGCAGGACTACAACAAGGACGTGCCGGAGAAAAAGCGGATCAAGGACATCGACCCGCTGCCCGAAAAACTGCGCGCAGATTTTGCGGCCAAATACTCCGCGGACGTGGACGAGGGGATCGCGGCACTGAAGAAGGGCATCGACCTGCGGCCCGATTACGACGACGCGATGGCCTACCTGAACCTGCTGGACCGGCAGAAGGCCGACATGATGGAGTCGCCCGACGAGCGCAAGAAGCTCGAGGACGAGGCCGACACGCTGATCGACAAGGTGAAGGAAATCAAGCAGCGGCGGGAATCGCATCCCCCGCCGACTTCCTGAGCCCGTCAAACCTCCCGGAGATTCGAAACCCGAACCGACAGGGCGGCAAGGGTATGCCCGCGGCGCCCGAGTTGTTTGCGGCACACGGGCGCGCGCCGCGGTGTGTTTGCGGCCCGCGCGCGGTAGAATGGCAGAATCCCCATGGCCTCGCAGGGCAAACCGTATCTCGTCTCCCGCTCGCAGGAGCAGAAGCTCCAGACGCGCTTTGAGGAGCTGGTGGGGCGCGTGCTGCAGCAGCGCCCCGGCGCAGACCCGGAGCTGCTGCGGCGCGCGTTCGAATTCGCGGCGGAGCAGCATCGCGGCCAGCTCCGCCAGTCGGGCGAACCCTACCTGACCCATCCGCTGGAAGTGGCCCACCTGCTGGCGGACATGCGGCTGGACGTGACCGCGCTGTGCGCGGCGCTGCTGCACGACGTGGTGGAAGACACGAAAATTCCGATCGAACAGATTCGCGAGCGCTTTGGCGAAGAAGTGGCCCGGCTGGTGGCCGGGGTGACGAAAATCAGCCGGCTGGACCTGCGCGCGCCGGAAACGCGCCAGGCGGAAAACGTGCGGAAAGTGCTGCTGGCCATGGTGGACGACGTGCGGGTGGTGCTGGTGAAACTGGCGGACCGGCTGCACAACATGCGCACGCTGGAATATCTGCCGGAGGAAAAGCAGCAGCGCATCTCGCGGGAGACGCTGGAAATCTACGCACCGATCGCGCACCGCCTGGGCATGGGGCTGATCCGCCACGAGCTGGAGGACCGCGCCTTCCGCATCCTGGAACCGGAGAATTCGCTGGACCTCGAAAAGCGCGTGGCGGTGAAGAGCAAGACGCACGAAAAATTCCTGGCGGAAGTGCAGCAGATGATCCGCGACACGATGCTGGAAAACGGCATCCCCGCGGAAGTGCAGGGACGGGTGAAGGGCCTGTACTCGCTGCACCACAAGATCGAAAGCCAGCAGCGGCCGCTGGACCAGATCTACGATCTGCTGGCCGTGCGGGTGATCACCGATACGGTGCGGAACTGCTACGCGGCGCTGGGAGTGATCCACCAGATCTGGCGGCCGGTGCCCGGGCGGTTCAAGGACTACATCGCGATGCCGCGGCCGAACCTGTACCAATCGCTGCACACCACGGTGATCCACTCCGGGCAGGCCTTCGAAGTGCAGATCCGCACGCAGGAAATGCACCGCATCGCGGAACAGGGAGTGGCCGCGCACTGGAAATACAAGGACGGAAAAGCGGCCACGGCGGGTGACGACCAGCGCATCGTGTGGATGCGGCAACTGATCGAGTGGGTGCAGGAAATGCAGGAGCCCGCGGAGTTCCTCTCCACCCTACGCGTGGACCTGTACCCGGAAGAGGTGTACGCGTTCACGCCGAAGGGAAAGGTGATCCCGCTGCCGCGTGGCGCCACGCCGGTGGACTTCGCCTACGCGGTACACACGGAAGTAGGCAACACGTGCGTGGGGGCGAGGGTGAACGGGCAGATCGTGTCGCTGCGGCACGCGCTGTCGAACGGGGACGTGGTGGAGATCATCGCGCAGAAGGGCCACACGCCCTCGCGGGACTGGCTGAGCTTCGTGCGCAGCTCGCGGGCGCGGAGCAAAATCCGGCACTGGATCAATCTGCACGAGCGGGATCAGGCCGTGGACCTGGGCCGGCGCCTGCTGGAGAAAGAGGCGCGAAACTTCGGTGTGAGCCTGAAGCGCATCAACGAGGAGGCCGTGGGGCGCGTGGCTCCTGAGTATGGCTGCTCGCGCGCCGACGATTTGTACGCGGCGCTGGGGTACGGAAAATTTTCCGCGCGGCAGGCGCTGCAGAAAATACTCGGGGAGGACCTGGCGCCGGAGCCAAAAGAGCAGGCGCCCACGCTGGTCACCGCCGTCAAAAAAGCGCTGGGACTGGGAGAGCCCACGATCCAGGTGCGCGGGCAGGACGACCTGCTGGTGTATCGCGCGAAGTGCTGCAATCCGATCCCCGGCGACGAAATTGTGGGGTATATCACCCGCGGGCGCGGCGTGGCGGTGCACAACCGGAGCTGTCCCAACGTGCAGAATCTGCTGTACGAATCCGAACGGCGCATCGACGTGGAATGGACGGGAGCGCCGGAAGGGCAATTTGTGGCCCGGCTGCTGGTGCTGGCCGAGGACCGACCCGGAATGCTGGCGGAAGTGACCGGGGCGATCGGGGAGGCGGGATCGAACATCCGCACGCTGGAAACGCGGCAGGAAGATCTGCACGCGCGGATCGAGATCGCGCTGGAGATCAAGGACCGGCGGCAGCTCGACCGCATCCTGGCGGCGATCAAACGAAAGCCCGGCGTGTTCAACGTGGAACGCGTGTACAAAGTGTAGCCGGCTTCGTTCTGTCCAAATTGGCGATTGGGCTGGGGCGACGGCTTCGCTAAAGTCATGCCCGAGGTATCCCCATGAACATCGAGACGATTGCGGTGCACGCGGGAGGCGAGCCGGATGCGGCGACGGCGGCGATTGCGCCGCCGATTCACCTTTCGACGACGTTTGAGCACGGGCCGGCCACGGAGATTCTGCACGGCTACACGTACGTGCGGGACGAGAATCCGACGCAGGACCGGCTGGAAGCGGCGCTGGCGCAACTGGAATGTCCACGCCAGGGTAAAGCCGGACAGGGACTGGCGCGGATTGAAGGGACATCCCGCGAATCGGGAAAGGAGACCCCCGCGGCGCTGGCGTTCGGCTCGGGGATGGGCGCGGCGGGGGCGCTGCTGCAGTCGCTGGAGCCGGGCGCGCATGCCATCTTCCCGGAGGACGTGTACGTGCACGTGCGGCTGGCGCAGCAGGACTACCTGCCGAAGTGGCAGATCGAGGCGAGCGTGGTGGATATGGGGAACCTGGAGGCCGTGAAACGGGCGCTGCGGCCGAACACACAACTGGTGTGGATCGAAACGCCGTCGAACCCGCGGATGAACATCACGGACATTGCGGCGGTGGCGCAGGCGGTACGGGCTGCGGGCGAGAGACGAGGAACGAAAACAGGGAAAGAAAAAGACAGCGCAGAGCAAGACGGAGGCCAGAGGCCACTCGTGGTTGTAGACAACACGTTTGCGACGCCGGTGCTGCAGCGCCCGCTGGAGCTGGGGGCGGACGTGGTGATGCACTCGACGACGAAATACTGCGGGGGACACAGCGACGTGCAGGGAGGGATCCTGGTGGTGAAAAGCAGGGGAGCGCTGTACGACCGGCTGTATCACACGCGGCTGGTGCTGGGGGCGGTGGCGTCTCCATTCAACTCCTGGCTGGTGCTTCGCGGGCTGCGCACGCTGGCGGTGCGGATGGAGCGGCACACGGCGAACGCGATGGCGGTGGCGCGCGCGCTGGAAAAACACCAAAGGATCGAAACGGTGTTCTATCCCGGGCTGGAATCGCACGCGGGACACGAAATCGCGAAGCGGCAAATGAAAGGATTCGGCGGGATGATGTCGATTCTGGTAAAAGGCGGATGGGCCGAGGCGGTAACCGTGGCCGGGAAAGTACGGTTGTGGAGGAACGCCACGAGCCTGGGAGGAGTGGAGAGCCTGGTGGAACATCGAGCGTCCGCAGAAGGGCCGGGAACCACGGCGCCGAGAAATTTGCTGCGGCTGAGCGTGGGGCTGGAGAATGCGGAGGACTTGATCGAGGATTTGATGCAGGCACTGGGATGACCAGGGCGAAGGTCAACATGGCGAAACGACAGATGCTCAAGAAACAGCCGGCCGGGGCGAAGAAGAAATCCGCCGGCGCCAGGCCGCCGCTGCAAAATCCGGCGGACGTGGTGGTGATCGGCGCAGGTGCATTCGGCGGATGGACGGCGTGGCATCTGGCGAAACGGGGAGTGCGGGTGACGCTGGTGGACGCGTGGGGCGCGGGCCACGCGCGGGGGACATCGAGCGGCGAGGCGCGCATCCTGCGCTTCTCCTACGGGGAGAAGCACCTGTACAGCGAATGGACGCATCGAGCGCGGGAAATCTGGCGGGAATGCGAGGCGGAATGGCGCGTGCCGCTGTTCGTGCCCTGCGGGATGCTGTGGATCTACAGGGAGGAGAACGAATACTACCGGGAGAGCGCGGCCGCGCTGCGAAAACTGAAAGAACCGTGGGAACGGCTGAGCGGGGCGGAAGCGGCGCGGCGGTTTCCGCAGATCGCGAACGAGCCGGGCGAGTTTGTGGTGTTCGAACCGAAGGCCGGGGTGGTGCGGGCGCAACGGGCTGTGCAAACGGTGGCGGCGCAGGTGGGGAGAATGGGCGGCGTGGTGCGCACGGGATGGGTGAATCCACCCGGGGAGCAGGAGCGGGGGAGCGGGGCGCGGCTGGCGTCTGTGCAGGTGCGTGCGGGAGATGCGGAGGAGGATCTCTACGCCGGGGCGTTTGTATTCGCGTGCGGGCCGTGGCTGCCGCAGATTTTTCCGCGCCTGGTGGGACGGCGGATCGCGGTGACGCAGCAGGATGTGTTCTATTTCGGGGCGCCGGCGGGGGACGGGCGGTTCGACGCGCCGGAGATGCCCGCCTGGGCGGACTACGACACGGATTTCTACGGCACGCCGGGATGCGACGTGTGCGGCTTCAAACTGGCGGACAACCAGGGGGAGCGTGGATTCGATCCGACGAACGGCGAGCGCACGGTGCGCGCGGAAACGGAGGCGGCGGCGCGCGCCTATCTGGAACGGCGCTTTCCGGCGATGGGGGCGGCGCCGCTGGTGCGCACGCGGGTGTGCCAGTACGAGCGGACGCCGGATTCGAACGTGGTGGTGGACCGGCATCCGGAGTGGGAAAACGTGTGGCTGGCCGGAGGGGGCTCGGGCCACGGCTTCAAATTCGGGCCGGCGCTGGGAGAATGGCTGGCCGGGCTGGTGGTAGGCGGGGGCCGCGAACAGATTCCGCCTCCGTTGCGGTTAGGCGCCAGCGAACATCCGGAAAGTGGAGAGTTGCGTGAGAAGGGCGCATACTGAAAATTGCCCGGCATGGAAGGATAACCATGCAATCCCTCTCCCTGTGGCGCGCGCTGGGGAGCGCGCTGGCGCTGGCGGCGGGGCTCGCCGCGGCGGGCTGCAGCCGATTCGAATACGTGAGCATGAAACCCCTGGACGATGCGGGGTTCCGCTACAGTTCGGAGAAGCAAATCCAGGAGCTGGACCCCACGAAAGAGGAAGTGGCGGAAGTGGTGAAGGCCGTGAAGGGCGGCCTATCCGAAACGGCGTGCGTGGACCTGATGCGCATCGCGCGTGGCCAGAAGCGGCACTTTGCGGAAGGCGACGCGGTGGCGGCGATGCACGCGGCGGGGATTTCCGACCCGACCATCGTGGAGCTGGCCCGCCTGCGGCAGATTCCGTCGTGGAGCGGCGAGGCGCAGGCCATCCGGCTGACGGGGACGTCGGAACAGGTGATTCTGGCGGTGGCGCAGAAGCGCGCGGCGGGGCAGCCGGCGCCCTCGGGGGTGTCGCTCGCACATATGAAGGATGCGGGGATCGCCGAGGCCACGATCGTGGAGCTGGTGAACCGCGGGATCACGGATACGGACGCGGAGAGCATGGTGTTCCGGAAGAAGCGCGGCTGGAAAGACGAGCAACTTCTGCGGGATTTCCCGGCCAAACCCTGAACAACAGAATCGAAGCGCAGAAGCGGCGCCGGGCGGGAGTGGTGCGTGCGCTCGCGAAGCTGGTGATCGCTGCGGCGGCGCTGGCGGGCGCGGGATGCGCCGCGCCGTTCGGCCCGGGATTCACGATCGAGCGCCAGAGGCTGGAAGCGGCAGTGATCCGCACGCCGCAGCCGCATGTGAACGTGCGGGCGTCCTGGCGCGTGAAGAACACGGGCGACCGGCCGCTGCGCTGGCTGGACGTGGAGATTCCGGATGCGGAGACGCACGGACTCAGCGCACTGCGGGTGGAGAGCGAGGGAACGGAAGTGGCGCCCGGGCACGCGAAATATCGCGAAGCGGTACGCATATCCTTCGAGAAACCCCTGGGAACAAAAGACCGGCGAGAAGTGGCGGTGAGTTACTCGCTGGGCGGTGGCGCGGGCGTGAGGATGGAGGATGGGAGCTTTGAGCTGCCGCCGGGCGGCTGGGCGCCGGCGCTCGTTCCGCCGGAGGGCCAGGGATCGTTCTCGCGCGGGAGTGAGCCGCCGAAGAAGTGGGACATGATCGTGCGGGCGCCCGCGAACTTCCGCGTGTACGCGAGCGGGCGCGAGCATGGCCACAGCAACGAAGGGCAGGACGTGGAGTTCCGGTTTCAGCAGCGGCGCGGCGGCGTGCCGCCGTTTGCCGTTGGAGGAGAGTACCAGGAGACACGCCTGCCGGAGTCAGGCCGGGAAGTAATTTTCTGGACGCGGCAGGCGATGCCGCAGGAGGTGGCGCAGCGCCTGGCGGCGATGGCCGCGGGGAGCGCGGCAGTGTATGACGCGGCCTTTGGATTGCGATCCGCACAGGAGCGCGACCTGCGGGTGATCGAGTGCCCCGCGAGCGAGGGGTGCTGGGCTGTGCCGGGCGGCGCGCTGCCGGGGCCCGAACTGTTTGCCCCTGCGGTTCCGAGCACGGTCGCGAGGGACTTCAACCGGCAATTGGCGCGCTCATGGCTGTTTTTCGGCGTCCATCCGGAGTGGGGCGAGGAGCCGTATCCGATGGGCGCGCTGGCGGATTACGCGGCGGACCTGGCCGCGGCGGGTGCGGGTGGCGATGCGGCGCGGCAGAGAATCATCCGCGAGCGAATGGAAGAACTCGACCGGCTGGAATTGCCGGAGCGGGCCGTGGCCGTGCTGAACGTGCGGATGACAGACTCGCCGGCGGTGCGGCGCTACGCGGAATTTCAGAGCGAGCTTTTCTTTTTCGCGCTGGAAGACGCGGCAGGGAGCGGAAATCTGCAGCGCGGGATCCAGCACCTGTTGCGGACGTATGCGGGCGGGGTGTGGCGGGCGGCCGATCTGCGCTCGGCCGTCGAACAGGAATGCGGAAATGACCTGGGACCGCTGTTCCGCATCTGGCTGACGGAAGCGGGAATCCCCGCGGAATTCCGGGGCCGGTACTGAGGGGCAGAGCGGCGGGCCGCAACGCAGCGCCGCGCAGCGAAGGCAGGGCCGCGGGCATCGAATCGAACTGCGGGACGGCCCGGGGCCGCAATCCTGAGAACATCCGGCTGAGGGGAAAAGCGATGAAAGATTTTCACAGCCTGAACGAAAAGGAAATTCTGGCGCTGGCCATCTCGCTGGAGGAGGAAGACGAGCGCGTCTACTCCGATTACGTAGAGGGGCTGCGGGAGAAT
>Ga0335081_10012676_pt1 | contig 13659 bp, 12 predicted proteins | sample Lox_Sample_35_FD_206713 | JGI IMG/M metagenome (GOLD analysis project Ga0335081, IMG submission 206713) | Soil microbial communities from Loxahatchee National Wildlife Refuge, Florida, United States - Lox_Sample_3.5 | ecosystem: Environmental > Terrestrial > Soil > Wetlands | place: USA...
GCCTTTGTGCGGGATCTCCAGCGCGTCCACCGAGAAACCCTCGAATTCATAGTGCCCGGGCTCAATGGCGTTGAAGGTCCAGCCGTCGCCGAGCTGCTTGGGCCGGATCGGGAAATGCGGCGGCGAAATCGCTCGTGCCAGCAATTCCTCCGGCTCCACCCCTTGCTCGGGAAGGTACACGTCGACCCGGCTACCCGGGAGCGCGCCGCTGCGGAAGAACGGCATGCCGTGCGTGTGGTCCCAGTGCAGGTGGCTGAGCAGCAGCGTGCCGCGGAACGGCTGGCCGCCCAGCACGAGCGACAGCTGCTGCAATCCGGTGCCCGCATCCAGCACGATCGTGGGCGGCTCGCCGGAATGGGCCAGTGCGATGCACGAGGTATGCCCGCCATAGCCCAATTGCCCGGCGCCGCTGACCGGCGTCGAGCCCCGCGTGCCGCAAAAATATGCCTGCATCGCTAAAGCATCCCGCATAACGGGCTAAGCCGCGATGGGCGGCTGATTGGCTCAGCGGGCCGCGCGGGCCAGAGCGGTCGAGTCGACCACGATGAACCGTCCCCGCCTGAGCTCGATGATCCCGGTCTCCGCGAGGTCCTGCATGACCCGGTTCACCGTCGGACGTGTCGTCCCGGCCATCGTGGAGATCTCCTCCTGCGTCACCGGCACCGGACCACTGTCGAAGACGGCGTCCAGATCCAGGAGCCTGCGCAGCACCCGGGTGCGCGCCTCGAAACACAAGGCCTCGGTCAGGCGTTCTGACAGCCGGCGCACCTGCGTGGCGAGGTACTCCACCAGCAGCCGGTCAACGCTCGGATGGCTGCGGCGCAGCCGCTCGAAGTCGGCCCGCTGGAGGACGAGCGTCTGTACCGGTTCGATGGCCTGCACCGTGGCGGTCCGCATGGTCGCCGGCTCGAGCAGCGATAGTTCCCCGAACGCCGCACCCGGCCCGATCACGTTCAGGGTCGCCGTGTCGCCGTCGGGCGTCGTCACCCGGACCGCTACTCGGCCACGCATGAGCACGTGCAGCGAGCCGCCGGCCTCGCCCTCGTGGAAGAGCACGACACCGCGGTCGTATCGCCGCCAGCCAGCTACCGCCAGCACCTCGCGCCGCACTGGGTCCTCGAGTCCCAGAAGGTCGAACTCCACTCGTGCCTCCCGCCATTCTTGATGTTCCGGGTTCCGAGGAGGTCATGCCGGGCGAGCGGCCAGCCGCCCTTCGGACAAGGCACCGGTGTCGACGTCGTCGAGCGTAGTGACCACGAGATCGGCGTCGGCCGCGGCCAGCAGGTCGGCGTCGTCCGCCCGTGCGACGCCGATTGCGGCCATGCGGCCGGCTTTCGCGGCTTGGACGCCAGCGGACGCGTCCTCGACCACGATGGCGTGGCGTGGCTCGACGCCGAGCTCGTGTGCGGCTGTCAGGAAGATCTCGGGGTCGGGCTTGCCGTGCGCGAAATCGCGTCCGGAGACGTCTACGTCGAAGTAGTCCAGCAGCGTCAGGCCGGGCCGCAACGTCAGCGACGAGATCCCCTGCTCCTGCGCGAAGGTGTCGAGCCGGATCTGGCGCAGGAACAACGCCGCATTCTTCGACGAGGATGCGTCCGCGATACGCATCCCGGCGTCCTTGGTCGCGATGACGAAACGCAGGGCGTCGGGATAGGCGGTGAAGTCACCCGCCTGGATGAGGCGCACGACCATTTCCTGCTTTCGCTGCGCGTACTCGGCAACGCGCTGGCCGGCGTCGGGCACCTGGAAGTAATCGAGGGCGGCGCGGGCGCCGCTCGCGCGCGGCTTACCGGAGACGTGCTGCTGGTAGACGTGGGCGGTGAACCCGCCCGGCGACCATGTCGTGCGGTCGCGGATGTCGCTCCAGCTGGACTCCATCAGCTCGCGCAGTGACTCGCGCCACGCCTTCTCGTGCGGTGAGTCGACCAGTACCCCGTCGACGTCGAAAATCACTCCCTGAAACTTCGGCACACTGCCTCCTTCAATCCTCAAGGGCTGAGCTCGAATACGGTCTGGTCGCCTACTGTCAGCTCACGGATGTCGTTGTCCACTGCGACCCTGACGGAATGGCTCCCGCCCTCGGCGTGAAGGGTCAGCGTCAGGCGATCGTGGGTAAGCGTCACATGGATCGGGGTTCCCCGGAACTGCATCGAGAACGACAGGTCATTGAGCCGACTGGGGAGCCGGGGATCGAAGCACAGCACATCGTCGCGGATATAGGTGCCCGCGTAGCTGCGCTGCACGAGATCGAGCGTCCCGGCCATGACACCCATGTGGATTCCTTCCTTGGTCGTGCCGCCCTGAATGTCTCCGGCATCGCTATCCAGCGCGACGCCGAAGCGCTCCCACGAGGTCTCGGGGTCGATAGCGGCGAGTGCTCCGGCATGAGTGACGAAGCTCAGCGTCGAGCCGTGCGACGTACGCCGGTCGTAGTACGCGAGGTTCCGCCTGGCCGTGTCCGTACCGTAGCCATACCCGAGCCGCCGGAAGATCTCGCCGAGTTCGGAGTCCCTGAACAGGAAGAACAGCATTACGGTGTCGGCCTGTTTGGTGACCTTGTATCGGTTGGGATCCTTGCCCTCCGCGCGCAGGATGCGGTCGAGTCGCTGGATGTTGCCGTACTTCGCCCGGTATGCGTCCCAGTCCAGCTCCTCGAGATCCTCGTAACCCTCGAACTGGCTGATGATGCCGTCGTCGTGGAACGGGACGAACATGCGGCGGCTCATGTCTTGCCACAGCGCCAGCTCGTCGTCGCCGATGCCCAGCCGCTCACGCAGCTCCTTCGCACGGCTCGCGGGAAGCAACGTCACCAGCTTCCCGGCGATGTCGCATAGCCACGCCACCATGACGTTGGTATAAGCATTGTTGCGCAGGCCGCCCTGCTCCGCATCCGGGTACTTGTCATGGAACTCGTCTGGGCCCATCACGCCGTGAATCTCGTAGCGTTCACGTTGGAGATTGAAATGGGCGATCGAGGCCCAGAAGCGCGTGATCTCCAGCATTAGCTCCGCACCGTAATCACGCAGGAACGTCTGGTCATAGGTGGTCTGGAAGTACTGCGAGATGTTCCAGAAGATCGCCGCGTTGACGTGTCGCTGGTTGCGGCTCAGGTCGGGCTCCCAGCGACCGGAGACTGGATTCAGGTGGACGCGCTGGGTCTCCTCCGTTCCCTCGCTGCCGCTCTGCCACGGGAACATCGCGCCCCGGAATCCCATCTCCCGGGCCGCCGCCCGGGCAAAGAAACCATCCACGGCCGCTCCTCGTCACGTCGCGGTATCTCATCCTGTCCTCTGGGATTGAACCGCCAGGCCGGCCGCGACGGCAATGTTGACGGGAGCCAGGCCGCGGGCAAGACTCACTACTAGCCGTCGGCCTGGGGTTTCTGTCGGCTATCCGAACATGCTCGAGCACGAGGGATTGGCCGTGAGGCAGTACATGTGGCTGGCGCGCAGTAAGCCAATCCTGCTACTTCTGACCGCTTGGGGCATGTCCTACGCCGGCGATCTGGCGGCCTTCACGGCCGCCTCGGTATACGCGTACCGTGCGGGGGGTGCCGGCCTGGTCGCGGTACTCGGACTGCTCAAGGCGTTGCCGGGCGCGTTCCTTGTCCCGCTGGTCACCAGCGGGTCCGACCGGGTACGCCGTGAGCGGCTGCTGATCGCCACCGTGGTGCCGAGGGCACTCTTGCTCGGCCTGGCCGCGGCCGTGATGGCCGGTGGCGGGCAAGGCGTTCTCGTCGTCGTCCTCGCGGGGCTGGAGGGCGGGCTCGCCAGCGCCTTCCGTCAGGTCCAAGCCGCCCTGCTGCCCTGGCTGGCTCGCACTCCCGACGAGCTGACGAGCGCGAACACTGCCGCCAGCGTGCTGCAGTCGGCCGCCATGGTCGGCGGGCCGGCGATCGCCGCGGGCCTGCTCGCGATCGCCACGGCGCAGTCCGCCATGCTCGTCGCCTGCGGGCTCGTCGCGGTCGCGGCCGTGCTGCTCACCGGTGTCCGGCCGCTCTCATCTCACCCGCCGCTGCAGGCGGCCGGGCGCCTGAAGCAGCTCAAGCTTGACATGGTGGCGGGTTTCGACGCCGGGGTGCGGCGACGTGACGCAGTGGCGCTATTCGTCCCCGCGGCCGCCCAGACGTTCGCCCGCGGCGTCCTCAGTGTCCTTACGGTCGTGATCGCCCTGGAGTTGTTCGGCCTGGGTTCGGCCGCCGTCGGCTGGCTTACCGCGCTGCTCGGCGTGGGAGGCCTTCTCGTCGGTCCGCTTGCGGTCCTGCTTGTCCGCGGCAAGAGGGTGGCACGCAGCTTTGCCGTCGGGGTCGCGGGATGGGGAGTGCCGATGATCCTGCTCGCATTCGCCCACGCGCCATACTGGCCGTACCTGATGTTCGGGGTGATCGGGATAGCCAACGTCTTCGACGACGTCGGCGTATACAGCTCGCTGCAGCAGGTAATCCCGCCTCGCTTGATGGGACGCGCACTGGGAGTGCGCAGGGGCGTGCTGCTGCTGTCGATGGGGCTCGGCTCCGCCGTCACGCCGTTGCTCATCGACGCATGGGGAGCCCGCGGCACGCTCATAGCGACCGGCCTGCTACCCGTGGTATCGGCTGCTGTGTTCCTGCCCAGGCTGACGGCCATCGACGGCAGGATCTCCGCCCCTGGCCCAGACTTGGCCTTGCTGCGCCAGGTGCCGTTCTTCCGCCCGCTGCCCTTCGCGATAGTCGAGCATCTGGCCAGCGAACTGCAGTCGGCGACCTACGAACCCGGCGACGTGATCATCAGGGAAGGGGAGCCCGGTGACCGCTTCTACATAATCGCAGCGGGCCGGGCTCGCGCCGCCAAGGAGGGCAAGCAGCTGAGAGAGATGGGTGAGGGTGAATCGTTCGGCGAGATCGCCCTGCTGCGCCGGATTCCCAGAACGGCCACCGTCACCGCCCTGAGCCACCTGGAGGCCAGGACCCTGGCGCGTGAGGAGTTCCTCGCCGCCGTGACCGGGAGCCCGGAGAGCGTGGAGAACGCGGAGGACGTTGTCTCCACCCGGCTCCAGGCCGGATGACCGTGCGGGCCCTGTCATCTGGCTCCGGCGTCCGGCCGTCCCAGCTCCACCGACAGTTTCCGGATGCTTTCCTGATCCGGCCCGAGCACCGCCAGCACGGGAATCGTGATGCCAGCCCGGACATAATCGGCGACACCCGACCGAATCTCGGCCGGGCTTCCGATCAGGAAGAGTTCGTCGATGACCGAATCGGGTACCGCTGCCAGCGCCGCCCGGCGGTCACCAGCCTGCCAGGCGGCCCACATGGCCTCCAGGGCCGGGCCGCGGCCGAGCCAGCGCTGATACTCGGCGTAGACGCCGGTGTTCAGGTAGGCCGTCACCATCCGCCGGGCGAGGCCCCGCGCCGCCTCCCGGTCCGGACCGGTCACGACGAAGAGCCGGGCGACCACGTCGGCGGCCGGGTTCCGGTCCAGGACGAGCGGGACTACCCGGGCCGTGTCGTCCGGGCTGAGCCAGTTGAGCACGACTCCGTCGCCCTCTCGGCCGGCCAGCCGCAGCATTCCTTCCCGCAGGGCGGCCACCAGGATCCGCGGCGTGCGCGGCGGGACCCGGGCCAGCCGGAAGCCGTCGATCTCGAAGCTGTCACCATGGAACGTGACCCGCTGCCCGCCGAACGCGGCCCGCAGGAAGCGGACGGTATCGCGGACCCGCTGGTAGGGCTGGACGAACGGCGTGCCGTGCCACTGTTCCACCATGTTCTGGCTGGAAGACCCGACTCCGACGTAGATCGGCTCGTCGCTCAGTTCGGCCACGGCGAGCGCGCTCATCGCCATCAGAGCGGGGCTGCGCGAGAAGACGCCGGCGATCGAGGTGCCCAGCCGAAGGTGCGGCACCTGCCGCGCGGCCACCAGCAGCGGCGCGAACGCGTCGGTAGCGTTCACCTCGCTCGTCCAGATGTCGGAGTAACCGGCGGCCGCCAGTTCATCCAGCACGTCCGGAAGCTCCGCCATCGTCTCGCCCGCCACCGGGACCGTCATGCCCAGCCTGTTCATCGGCGCCAGGCCCAGATGGCGCCGTCCGCCCTGACCGTGCCCACGTGCGACCGCCTCGCATCCAGATGTGCCGATTCCGGGCCGTGGCCCCGACCGCGACCAGCAGCCCCTGCCTTCAACCTAGTTGCCGCAAACCTGCCGAGCCAGAGGCCAGTAGCCCGAAGGAATCGGACATTTTGGCGATAGTGTATGGCGATACCATAGTGATCCAAGCGCCGTCGTCGGGTGGGGCTCCGGGAAGTCAGTGGGATCTGGATGGCAGTCGGGTACCGGTCGATCTTCTCGCTGCGGCACGGCCAGGACGCCGTGCGGCTCACCGCGGAGCAGTTCCGTTCGTGGCTGGCGTTCAAGGGATACCGCTCCGTGGCGGCGGCCCCCGGAGTTCACGAAGTAGCCGAACACGCCCAGTTCGTGGTGACCGAACTGCGCCCGCACGATGGATCCCGCTCGCTGCGGTATCGGCTGACTGAGTCTTCATCCGCGGGGGAATGGGTGACGACCGTGACAGTGCACCGTGACGGCACGGAGGACGACTGGATCTGGGTCGACGTCAACGCACCGCCGTCAACGCCCGGGCCGGCGGCATCATATGAGCGCCTCGTCAAGGACGTTGATGCCGCGGACGCGTGGTGGACGGGGGTCCCGCATATGGTCCGGGCGATCTTGTCAGTGGCAGATGCCCACGACGGCGAGATGATCCTGTCCGCCCAGCCGACCCTGGTCACCGCGGCTGACGTCGATGGCCTGATATCGGCGATCTGCGATCCCGGGCGCCGCGGCACCGCCCTCGTTGCCGCGCCGATTCCGGATGTTCCCGTGCCCAGGATGATCAGCCACGTCGAGCGGCTGACCCGCGAGTGCGTCGGGCTGGCCGGAATCTACGTACTTGACACCGGGGCGGCCGCGAAGCTCGAGGAATCGTTCGCGCCCTCGCATTCGGTGCCGCTGGGTGCGATTCGCACGTTCTTGCCGGAGGTCGATCCGGCCAGCGCCGTCGATGCCCGTCGGCACCGCGTGCTGCTCGCCCGGACGATCGCCGAGCAGGCTCCCGGCAAGCTCGCGCATTTGCTTGGCCGGGCGAACCGAAGCCGGGCCCTCAACCTGCCGCTGCCCTCGCATGTTGCCCAGGTCGATCGCTTGCTGTCCAGGGAGGAGCCGGCCGCCGTCCTGCGAGCCATCCAGGAAACGCCGCCAGACCCTTTCGCCCGCGGGCCGGGTGACCGGACCGCTGGCCTGGCTCCGGCGGGGCAGGCAGCGATCACCGCTGTCCGCGAGGTCGCCATCACCGGTGAGCTGCTCACCAGTCTTGTCAGCGAGTTCCAGTCTGGCGCCTCCCGCGCTAACGTGCCGGGCGGGCCTGACGACCTGACCGCCCGGTATCGCGAGCTGCTGGCCGAAGGCCGGGGGGTGCTACGCGGTCACCGGGAGATATCGCGGCGGCTCGCGGCCCTCCAGGACATGCTTGAAGATGTAGAAGACGAACGTGATCTGGTCCGCGCCCGGCTGGAGGACGAGCAGCTGGCTCACGCCGAGACGCAGGCCGAACTGCTGAAGGCGAAGCTGGAGCTCGACCGCCTGCGCGGCATTCTCTCCAGAGCTGGCCGCGTCGACCAGACCCGGGCTGCCGCGGCGGCGGCGCAATCGCCCGGATCGTTCGCCGAGCTCCTCGAGCGGCTCGATGAGCACGTGCTTTCCTGCGTCGTATTCACCGGGGACCCGAAGAACGCGCTAGACCTGGACGACCTCGACCCGCTCGGCACCTGGGCCGCCAAATCCTGGGACGTGCTGCGGGTCCTCGACGGGTACGCGGCCGCGCGGCGCCACGGTGAATTCAGCAAAGGGGTCCACGCCTATCTCGGCCACACTCCCGCCGGGCGGCCCGGCTATCCGCCGGGCGCGCATTCCACTCAGGAGTCCGAGCCCGTCGAACGCTCACCCAAACTCCGGAAGCTACGGGTATTCCCGGTTCCTGAAGGCATAGATCCGGATGGCGCTATTTTCATGGATGCGCATTTCAAGATCGCCCGGAGAGGCCTGGTCTCTCCCCGGATCTACTATCACGATGACACCAGTCAGACCGGGAAGATCTACGTAGGCTACATCGGCAAGCATCTGCCGAACGCGCATACGAATTAACCTTCGCGGTGCTGTCGATGTCAAGACGCGATTGACGGCGCGACCCACGGCTCTGGAAGCTGGGGCAACGACTGAGTCAGCGAGTCGAGCAAGAGACGGCCAGCCCGGAAGTAATCCGCTGTGGGCCGCACGAGCCTGGACGGCGTGAGCTCCAGTGCGGTGGACGCTGAGGACCAGCGGTCGATGTCCAGTCGCATAGGCAGCATCGGATACAACGGTCCCCGGGCCAGGCGGACCTGGATCCGGCGAGTACCCAATTCGCGGTCATGCTCCATCGGCCCGAGCAACTGGCTTCCACCGAACCGGAGCTCGCCATCGTGCCTCAAGCGCAGCGACCCGTCAAGTGCGGCCACGCACGTCTCAAAGGGGACATCCACTATCCGCCGGAACGACAGCGATTCGAGCACCGGGACCATGCTCGTACTCATGTAGCTGCTCCTGCCCGCCCCTCGGGGCGCATGGTTCTCCTTGCCCCTGGGAACCTCGTCTGGTTCTCTACACCCTCAAGGCTCGCGGTAAGGCCCCTGCCGCCGCATTGGACGAACGCCCTATCTTGGGTCGCCTCGGATGGCTTAGGCGCCGAGTGCCTCGAGGAGATAGGCGGCCACCCGCTCAGGTTCCTCGTTCGGGATGAGGTAGCTGGTGCCGGGGATGGTGATCACCCGTGTGTGCGCGCACTCCTCGAGCGTGCGCCGTTCGGCGTCGGTAAGCCCGCCGTCGCCCTTTTCTGCGTGAACAACCCAGGCCGGGACACCTGCGTCACACAGTCGAGCCGCGGGTGCGCGGTGGCGGCCGAGGTAGCTCAGGTAACCGCGGAAGATCTGCCGCATGGTCGCCGGGTCGTTGCTACGCAAGTCGCCGATGAGTTCAGCACGACGATCCGCGGGTACCCGCGCGTGCTTGGCGGCCATGGGGATCATCTTCAGCATCGCAGCCGCTGGCAGGCTTCCCAGTGCACCACCGAGCCGGTTCATGATGCGCAGGAATGCCGGCTCGTCCTGGGGCGAGAGGCTGATTCCCAGCAGCACCACCGGTCCCGGAAACGCGCCCGATGCGGCCATTTCCAGCGCGACGCTGGCGCCGATACTGAACCCCGCCACGGCGTCGCAGCCGAGGTCGACGGCGAGTTTGGCCGCGAGCCGAGCGTAGTTCTCGATGCTGAAGTCCTCGGGCGGCGGCGTGCCGCCGTGTCCGGGCAGCGTGACGGCGACCAGGCGGACCCCTGCCAGCACCGGCTGAGCCATCAGCTCGGCGTAGGACCGCGCCCGGCACAGACCCCCGGGCAGCAGTAGCACGGTACGGTCGGCGGGAGCCGGACCCGACTCGCAAACCTCCCACTCAACGCTCACCTGAACCTCCTCCATTTTCGCCAGCTGCGTGCACGAACGCCTGCACGTGGATCACTTGCATCCTGCGGGGCCGCCCATGCGCTGTGGTCATGACGGCCACGATGACGCACCCTGCTGGTGCCGGACATCGGTGAACTCACCTATCCCGGGCTGATTTCCTAACGGGTGCTCCGCGCCGCGACCGCGGCGGCCTCGGCGCGCCCGCGCAGGCCGAGCTTGGACAAGATGCGCGCCACGTGATGCTCGACGGTCTTGCGCGACAGGAACAGACGCCCGGCGATCTGCGGATTGGACAGCCCTTCGCCGAGCAGGGCGAGCACTTCCTGCTCACGCCTGGTCAGCCGGCCGACGTTCCGCGGCCCGGCCCTGGCGGCCTTCACGCCGAGGTCCCGCAGCAGCGCGGCGGCGGCATCCGCGTCGCGGTCGGCTCCCAGGTCCTCAAAGACCGACCACGCCGCTCGCGCCTCGCTCCCGGCCACCTCATGGTCGCTGCCCCTCAGCAACTGGGCGAGCAGCAGCCGGGTCTGCGCGGTCCGGTAGGGAATCCCGGCCTGGGCGAACGCCCCGAGCGCCGTCTCCAGGTGCCCGCACGCCGCTGGAACATCGGCCGACGCGAGCGCGTGCCCGACGAGACGCTCGCCGTGCGCGACGATGAGATGGCAGTTGCTGGCCGTGCCGAGCGCGACAAGCGCACGCCCCCGCTCGATGGCCGTGTCGCTGTCGCCCAGCGCGATCGCCGCCTCGCCGAGCAGCTCGATCACCGCGGCGACATCGAGCCGGTCCGGGCTGGTCGCGGCCAGCCTGCGCCGCAGCACCGCCGCTGCGGCCGCCGGCTCGCCCCGGGCCAGGTGCACCGAGGCGACCGCTGCGGCAGCTTCCTCACGTCCTTCGACGCCACGCAGCACCAGCGCCGCATCTTCCAGCCGTCCTTGCGCGAGCCTGAGCTCGGCCAGCGTCCCGCAGGCGAACGCGTGCGGCGCCGCGAACACGCCCCGCGACATGTCGATCGCATCAATCAGAAACGTCTCGGCGGCGCCCCAGTCCCCGTTTTCGAACAAGACCCGGCCGTAATAGGTCCGGCACTCCGCATACAAGAACGGGCATCCGTACCGGTCGATGAAACCCTGCAGCGACTGCACCCACTGCGTCGCCCGCTCCAGATCGAAACAGCTGCCGCACGCCACCATCGTCATGCAGCTCATCTGCGCGACCGTCAGCGGATCACCGCTCTCACCACCGATCACGCCGGCCATCGCCTCATCAAGAAGTGACATGCCTTCCTCGGTCCGGCCCTGCTGGATCAGCGCCTGCCCGACCGCGTGCATCGCCATCAGCTCTAGATCGGAATTGCCGTTCGCGCGGCCGATCTCAACAGCCTGGCGCGCCAGCGCCTCACTTTTGACCGGATCGTCGGTGACATACGCGGTCGCCCCGAGAAGTTCCCCGCGCAGCTGCGGAACCTCGCTGTTGATGATCCGCGCCGCACGTGACAGCCAGCCGCGGGCCGCAGCCGTGTTGCCCAGATACCCCTTGTTGTAGCCCACCAGCGACAAAGCGGCGCCGGCGGCGAACAGCGGGTCGGGGCGGCGGCGAAAGCCCGCGTAGGCCTTCTCGCAAGAGGCGATCGTGCCTGCGATATCACCCAGCCAGAACAACGCGTTCGCCAAGCCGAAGAACGCCTCTGGCACCTCTGCTATCTCAAGGACCGCGGAAAAAGCATCCCGTGCGCCGCGCCAGTCCCCAGCCGCCATCGCCGCAAACCCAGCACCCACCTGACTCTCGGCAGTGCGTGGCTCGACGCTCCGGCCCTCGCTCACATCTGCATCGTCTCAGACCGCCGAACCCGCGGGAATCGAACGCTTCAGTCTGCCTGGGCTTGCCTGATGCCAGCCGCCCGGCCGGCTGTCCCGCACCCCCGTTAGCCGGACGGACGCAGGCCAAATTCCTATTTTTTAGGTTGGGAAACTTAACTAGGACCGGCATCAGTTGCGATGCTCAGGACATGGCGAGTTATCTGGGGACCCGGCGTCGCCACGTCGACTTCCTCACGGTCATCAGTTCGGGTTGTCGCACCCGCTGATCAGTCGCCCTGGCGTTCCCGCTTACAGCGGTCCGCGCACCGGTGAACGTACGCGCTCTTCCCTGCTCATTTCTCACCCTCCACGCACTCGAGCTGAAAGGCGTTTCGTCATGCCCGCAACCCTCACCGCGACCACGCACGTCGAAGTCACCAGGCTGGCCGGCCAGATCGGCGCCGAGATCACCGGCGCGGACACCGGCACGCCGCTGAGCGACGAGGTGATCGCCAGGGTCCGCCAGGCCCTCCTCGATCACAAGGTGGTGTTCCTGCGCGACCAGAGCCTGAACTACCGCAGGCAGGTCGCGTTCTCCGGGCGGCTCGGCCCGCTGACCCTGGGTCACCCGACGCTGTCCTCGCCCCCCGGCCAGCCGCTGCTGGAGGAGATCCACTCGCTCAAGGGCGGCAAGGCCAACTACTGGCACACCGACGTCACCTTTGTCGACCGGCCGCCTGCCTTCACCCTGCTGCACGCCGTGGTGATCCCGCCGGTCGGCGGCGACACGCAGTGGGCCAACACCGTCTCCGCCCACCAGAGCCTGCCGCCGGAACTGCGCGACCTGGCCGACCGGCTCCGGGTCCTGCACACAAACGACTTCGACTACGCCCGCACCTTCAGCCGCGGCGAGCGGGTCGACCCGGCCCTGGCGGCGGCGCACGAGGAGTTCGTCTCCACCGTCTACGAGACCGAGCACCCGCTCGTGCGGGTGCACCCGGAGACCAGCGAACGGTCACTCGTGCTCGGCGGGCCGCCCGGCGGCACGAGCGCGACGACCCCGAACTGGACGAGGAGGCCGCCACGCTGCTGGACCGGGTCGGCCTGACCGGCTTCGGCGACGCGTTCCCGCACGAGCTGTCGGGCGGCATCCGGCACCGGGCGGCGTTTGCCCGCGCGCTGGCGGCCCGGCCGTCGCTGCTGCTGATGGACGAGCCGTTCGGCGCCCTGGACGCGATCACCCGGGTGGTCCGGCACGCGATCGACCCGGTCATCGAGGTGCTCAGGCCGCTGCCCCCGCTGGCCTTCATCCCGCTGTTCATCATCTGGCTCGGCATCGGCGAGATGCCCAAGGAAGTCCTCATCATGATCGGCGTGATCCCGATCATGGCCGTGACCACGGTCGCCGCGCTCGACGAGGTGCCCGACGACCTGCGGCTGTGCGCCCGGACGCTCGGCGCGTCGCCCCGCTACGCCATGCAGCGGGTGCAGATCCGGTCCGCGCTGCCCGGCATCCTCACCGGGATGCGGATCGCCATGGCCGGCGCCTGGACCAGCATCGTCGCCGCCGAGCTCATCGCGGCCACGACCGGCCTCGGCTACCTGATCATGCAGGCGGGCGATTACCTGAACACGGCCCTGGTGTTCTCCGGCATCATCATGATCGCGATCCTCGGGCTTGTCCTGGACGCCTGCCTGCGCGGCCTGCTCCTGCTGGCCGACCCGAGCAGGCGACGCTGAAGCCGGCCGCGGCCGCGCTTGACAGGCAATCTATCAAAGTGATATCACTTTAATGGATGACCGGAGTGGCCGGACACCGCATCGCACAGGAGACATCCCGATGAAGGCACCCAATGACAACACCGCTCCGAAAGGCCTGCGCGGGTGGTGGGCATCTGCCCCGCGAACCGGCACACGACGCCTGATCAATCCATGGGAGTACCGTCACCTCCGCGCCTCTGGGGTCATCCGCATTGCCGGTGGCAGCGTCCTGACCTTCGGCGGCGTCCTGCTCCTCTCGTACGGCTCCTACGGATGGGCAACCCTGTTCCTGGTTCTCGGGACGCTGAACCTCGGGGGTGGCATCTGGTACATCACTGTCGCCCGCTCCGAGCCTGCCCGAACCTGAGCCTGCGCGAGGTCCGGGTGCCGGTATCAACGTCAAGACCTGGCCCGACTTGGCGGAACCTGGCGCGGCACGGCACACACGTGCGAAGATTTTAGCCGTCCGGAGCGGTCATCCTCTATTGAACGGACGCGACGATGCCCACACCAGAACTCCTCCCTGCCGACGGCGACCCGCCCGAAGACCCCGCCGCCGCTGATCTGGCTCGCGCTCAGCGCGAT
>Ga0335081_10012677_pt1 | contig 13658 bp, 9 predicted proteins | sample Lox_Sample_35_FD_206713 | JGI IMG/M metagenome (GOLD analysis project Ga0335081, IMG submission 206713) | Soil microbial communities from Loxahatchee National Wildlife Refuge, Florida, United States - Lox_Sample_3.5 | ecosystem: Environmental > Terrestrial > Soil > Wetlands | place: USA: Florida...
GCCACGGCTTCTCGCCGTTCACCACATTGGCAAAACTGCGAGCGGGGTTCAGGCCGGTGCGAAAAGCCATCCTGAGCCAGGGATTCGACCACTTCTGTTCGACGCGCTGGATGATAATGCGGTCGATCGCATCTTCCGCGATGGCCCAGCCCGTACCCACGGTCGGGGTAATCACATGGTCCACAAATCCTAGCTGCGGATAGAAGCTCTGAATGTGGCCGATGGAGGCTTCGCTGATGGGGCCGATCTCAAACTGCACGCTGTACGCATAAGCGAAGGCCATGCCGCGCAGCCGCTCCTTCCAGTAGCGGCGATTGCGTCCGAACTCCACCGTGCGATAGGCGCGGTCGCTATGCTGCCACATGAATCCGGAGACGGCACCTTGCATGGGGTGACCGACGTAATTGACGATGAAGGGATCGCCATCCGCCCAGCCATGAAGGTTGGCAACGGAAGCCACGTAGCCCTGGAGAAAGGGCTTATGAAACTCGCGCCGGGTAGTGGCCTCCGTCGCGTAGCGGTAGCTGTGCGATATGGCGAGGAAGGCGGCGGAGCTGGCGAAGAGGTGGCCCCAGGCGATGCCGGTCGGGGCGGGAGTGGAAGTGGAAACCACGAGCCCTGATGCGCCGCCGGCTCCAGCATCGCTGCCGGGATCAGCGACCGTAAATGCCGAGGGCTTCATCCTCGAGGATGAATACGATGACGGCTCGGTGGACGACTTCGACGAGTCCGCCTTTGACGAGTCCGGCGCCGGCGAATCCGCCTTGGCCAACTCCGAAGGATCCGATCCCCCGCCAGGAGTGACGGCGGTTTGCGCGGACGTGCCGACGCTCACGGCGCCGACCAGCAGTATTAGTGCAACAACAAGGAGAGCCTTGCTTCTTGTGTTGATCACAAAGCGAAACCCGGGCGCTAAATTGAAAAGCGGTTCTTTTAGAATGCCCCGAATCCCGCGTCAATGCAAACCCATATTGCACACGGCTGCGAACAAAATTCAAAACTGGGAACTATTTGCGCGGTTGGAGGAGATAAGCAGACGTAGGAGTACGCCAACCGCTGCAGGCCAAGCCGCGCGGTTAGCGGATTTCGATATCTCCCGAGCTTGTGGAAATCTCGACCTCCGGGCCACCACCGTGCACCGTTCCCTTCAACTGCTGTTGCCCCATCGACCCCTGCACGGTGACGGAAAGATCCGAGTGAATGGTACCGGAACTGGTGTGCGCGTCGAGATTGAAGCCTTGCGCCGATCCCACTGCCAGGCGAACGTTGCCGGAGCCGCTGTGCAGCTGCCACGCACCAGTGACAGTGCCATCGGTTTCGATATCGCCGCTGCCGGTACGGGCGCGAACTCCGCCCTTGATGCCGCGCAGGTGGATGGTTCCCGACCCGGTGTGGACATCAACGTCACCGGAGCCGGTGAGGCTGGCCTCGATCCCACCGCTGCCGGTTTGAGCCGTGAACGGCGCGGCCACATCTTCGGCACGGATGTCGCCGCTGCCGGTGTGGGCTTGCAAGCGGCCGCCGGTGTCACGCAGCCGAATGTCGCCCGAGCCGGTTTGCGCCTGCACTTCGGAGCGGACGCCGGTCACCTGGATGTTGCCCGATCCGGTGTGCGCCTGAAGCGATGCCCCGGCCGGGACGGTGATCTCATAGTCGATCGAGATATGCCGTTTCACATCCTCGGGCAGGTTGTAGCCGATGCGAATGCTGCTGCCACTTTGCTGAATCGGGGGATTCGACTCCACTTGATGGACCGCGCTGTCGCTACCGAAAGGCCAGCCGTTGGTCTGAATCCTGGCGTGAATCTCGACCTGATTCGAGCCTCCAGCTTTTACGCTGATCTCTCCGGAGGCCGTGGTTACATCGACGCTGATCGCACCGGAAGCCTGCAGCGTGCGATCGAAGTGGCCTTCGGTACGCGCGTGCAACAGGACGGGGACCACTAAGAAGCTCAAAAGCAGCACAGCACAACGCCGGTTCATGAGAACCTCCAGAGGAACCATGCAATGAATTGGGCTGCCCTGCCCGGACAGCCCAAAGGAGGATTCGAACTACTGCTGCAAGACAACCTGCTCGCCTTCCTTCAAACCGGAAAGCACCTCAGTCTTGACCCCGTTGGAAATACCGATGGTGACGGGAATCTTCTTCATCCCGTCTTTGGCGCTGGGAACCGGAATGTCGACGGACGCCTTCTTGTCTTTGTCGTACAAGATCGAGCCTTCGGGAATCATCAGCACATTGTGATGCTCGTCGAGAATGATCTCGGCGTTGGCGGTCATCTCGGCTTTGAGTTCGCCGCCGGGATTGTTGATGGAGACGCGCACCTCGAAGGTCGTGACGTTGTCCTTCTCCACGCCCATGGGTGAGATCTTGGTGACATGCCCGGTAAAGGTTTTGTCCTTGAAGGTCTCGACGCGAATGCGCGCCGTCTGCCCGAGATAGACCTTGCCGATGTCGCTCTCATCGACCTTGCCTTTGACGTACACCTCGCTGGTATCGCCCAGAGTCATCACCAATGTCGCGCCCGAACCGAGCACGAGGATGGAGCTGACGGCATCGCCCACTTCCACGTCGCGCGAAAGTACCACGCCGTCAATGGGAGCGGTGATGGTGGTATAGCTCAGCTGCTCCTCGAACTGGTCGAGGCTGGCCTGGTCCTTCTTGACCTGCGCCTGCGCCTGCGAGACCTTGGCTTTGTTGACGGTCAGCTGGGCCCGCGCGACATCGCGCTTGTTGACCGCCAGAATGTAGCTTCGCTCTGCGTCGTCCAACGTCGCCTGAGAAACCACGCCGTCTTTCGACATCTCCCGGGCACGCTCGTAGGCGCGCTGCAACGTCGGAATGTCAACCCCTTCGGCATCCACCTCGGCACGCTTTTCATCCGCCTGTGCGCTGGCGAGATTCGCCTGAGACGAGAGCAACTGGGCCCGCGCGGAGTTCACCTCCGCCTCGATCTCGACACGGTCCAGTTCGGCGAGCACCTGGCCCTGCTTCACGCGGTCGCCGGTATCGACATAGAGCTTCTTCACGATGCCGCTGGCCTTGGACTTGATCTCGACCTTGGTGATGGGAGTGACTTTGCCGGTAGCTACCACACCCTTGGTGAGATCGCCGCGCTCGACTTTCGCCAGCTTGGCCGGGTCGATCTTGGTGCCGCCCCGCGTGGCCGCCACGGCGACGACGATCAGCGCCAGCACTCCCACCGATACCAGGGTGATGACGAGCCAGCGTCTCTTTTTATGATTTTTGCCGTTTGCCACTGCTCCCTCCGCAACCGGGCAGCGTCCCGCTCTGAATACTGATACGCGGGGAAAAGGAAAATTGTTCCATTACAAAAGAGAATGGGCCGCCCTTCTTATTAGACAAGAGTGCGGTGGGATTCGATAGCAAAAGGCGAAGGAAAGCGAGCGGATGTCCCACCGTGGGAGCCACTTATGTCACAAATTTGTAACTATCGGCACCTGGTCACGATCAGGGTCATGTCGTCGGCTTGCTCGCCAGCGCTGAACTGCTGCACCTCGGCCACAATCGCGTCAATCATCTCGTCCGCGGGCCGCGGCCGGTGGGCAAGGACGCTCTGGATCAGCCGCTCCTCGCCGAATTCTTCCCCCTCTTCGCTGGGCGCGGCTTCTGAAACACCATCGGTATAGATGACCAGCACGTCCCCGGCAGCCAGTTGCCGCTCAGCCACCGAGCACTCCCAGTCCTCAAAAAGGCCCAGCACGGTAGCCGTAGCATCCAGCCGCTCGACCTCACCGGTCGACCGCAACAGGATGGGAGCATTGTGTCCGCAATTGACATAGCGCAGGCTTCGCGCCTCATCGTCGTAGACGGCGAAGAATGTCGTGGCGTAGTGATTGTGCTCGGTGTTCTTGTAGAACAGCCGATTCACCGAACGCAGCAGCCGGGGCAAGTCCTCCAGCGCGAGCGCATATTGGCTGCGGAGATTCGCCTGGAGATTGGCCATCAGCAGCGCGCCGGAAATTCCCTTGCCCGAAATGTCGGCCAGTACCAGGCCGAGCCGGCCGGAGCCGAAGTCCAGAAAGTCGTAATAATCGCCGCCGACGGCGCGGGTCTGGATACATTTGCCAGCGCATTCCAGGGTGGCCAGAACGGGCGCCTCCTGTGGCAACAGCCGGCTCTGCACCTGGCGCGCGATCTGCATCTCCTGCTCGCTGCGGCGCTCGGCCTCCATGCGCTGCGCCATCTCTTCGGCCAGCGAGATGCTGCGCATGGCGATAGCAGCCTGGCTGGCCACCGAGGCCAGCAGGCGCTTGTCGCGCATGGAGTAAGGCTCTTCCGAGAGTCTTGCGCCTAAGACAACCAGGCCCTGGAGCTGATCTTCGGATGAGCCTCGGACCGGAACCAGGCACTCGGGTCGCAGATGCTCGAAATGTGTTCCCCGCAACGAGGCGGGATCGAGCACGACCGGCTCGCGGCGGCCCTTCACTTGTCCCAACGCCGGGTCCATGGGTGAGATGGTGCCGGCTTCCTCAGGCGGATGGCCGGCATAGGCGCGCAAGTTTCCGTCGGATGCCCGCAGATACACCACCAGAGGCATGGGATGGAGCGCTTCGTGCATGTGCTGATGCAGCAGCGCGGCCAGCTCTTCCCTGCTGGTGACGGTGAGGGTGCGCGCGGCAAGGTCCTCGAGGACTTGCTGCGCGTCGTAGGCGCTGCGGAAGAAGGCGCGGTCGAGTCGCGTGCGCACCCGGCGATGGACCTGGGTTGCGCCGGAAATGAGCAGCACTCCAAAGGTCGCGCCCACCGGGATGGCAGCTCTGGAGCCTGCCGAGAAGCGGCGCGCGAACGCCTGCCCGAACCAGAGAGTGATTCCCACCGACAAAACAGCCATCAGGATGAGGAAGCCGCGTTCAACCAGCAGGTAACGCGCGCTGCGGCGCAGCAGGACGGGGACGTCCATGACCCGGTGCTTCAGTACCGCATAGGCGAACGATAGTGGAATGAGAAAGAGAAACGTGCCGCGCGCAAAGCCCAGCCAGAACGGCATCTCAGCGTGGGAAAGATCGTAAGGAATGCCGATGATGATGGCGGGCGCAATTCCCACCAACGTTCCCCAAAGCATGACCTTCAGCTTGCGCCGATCTTCCACCTTGGGCGCGGTAATCACATTCCATAACAGCGATGCCAAGCCCAGCAGCACTGTCCCATACCCGACAGCGGTTCTCACAAGGTCAATTCTTGAGCGGCTGAGCAGCGCGCTGATGAAAGGCAAGGCTTCCCAGTCGCCATGGCGAATGCCGCCCCAGGACAAGCAAGCGCCCAAAATCAACAAAAGCCACTTCAGCCGGGGAAGCTTGCGGTCAATCGGCGAACGCGTGGGAAAAACGGCGAAGAAGAAGTAGAAGAGTCCGGGCAGCAGGCCCCGCATGATGGTGGCGTAGGCATAGAGGAAATGCAGAAATACGTCCGGCGCCAGCGCGAAGGCGAGCGGCAAGTCGGCTTCGGCAATGAAGCCGGCAAAGACCAGCGCCAGCAGCCAGGCGTTGCTGTCGTCCACCCGCAAGAACAGGACTGCCAGGCCGACGACCAAGAACAACATGGGATAGAAGCCGAGGACCTCGATGGCGCCGCGCCGAGCGAGCGAGGCGGTGTCACCACTGCCTTGAATGGTGCGAAAGACGGGCTCGAACTCAAGCGACTGCGGCACTCCGAGCCGCTGAATGGTGAGCTCGACCGGCTCGCCGGGAGAAGATGCGTACCAGATGCGGTACAGAATCTCCGAGCACAGAACGGGCGCTGCCACGCTCTTGCCGTTAATAGCGGTGATGACGTCCCTCGGGCGCAGCCCTGCCTTTTCCGCGGGACCATTCTTATAGACGTTGGTGATGATCATTCCCGGTCGGGAAGGCTGGGTATCGATCCCGATCTCGACGTGGGCCGCCATCCTCACGTAGTACATCCAGGCGGCGCTGTAGATGACTACAACAGCGGCAAACACCACTGCCAGAAGCAGCAACCACGGCCGGAGATTAGGTTTTTCCCGCTCTGCGGATGGCACCATAGTTCGAATCGACAGCAACTTGCCTGGGTTTAGTGTAGACCATCTCGCAGCGCAATCCCGGCATCCTACATCCAGCAGGAAGAAGACCTCGGCGAAGCGGGCGATGGGCGCGTGTATAATTTTTGCAGCGCGCCCGTAGCTCAGCTGGATAGAGCGAATGCCTCCGGAGCATTAGGTCGGGAGTTCGAATCTCTCCGGGCGCGCCAGTAAGCCTCATTCTTCTCTGCTAATTGCGGCTGTTCCTGTTTCGGGTTATTCGCGGCCTCTTCCCCACTGTGCCCAGTTTTGTGCCCACTCAAGTTGGCCATCGCGTTCAGGACGGCATCCCTGACGGATGAAACGTACCTGCTGGAGAGCTTGGATGCTGATTCGACGATCCCCATTCAACAGCGAAATTCAGTATCCGGCGGAGCACGCGGATCGAGCTATTTGATCGAACTCACGGCCAGCCTGGTTTCGGGGCCAAACTGCCGGTTGGTCAACCATCGACGTGTTGAAGACCTCGGCTCACGCGAAACCCAGTTTTCATCAAGTGGGACTCCTACGTCCGCGTCGCGGTGAGCCTTAATGCGAGGAGGAGGTTCGGCGGGTGCTCGGGCGAGGGATTTACCTAGCGGGATCGAACTGCCCAACCGAGCATCAGGAGACCGCTAGCGGCGATCCAGCTTCCCGCGACGCGAACGGCAATTCGTGACCAGTCCGCGCGAAGCCGAACCACGCACGCGGCAGCGAGTGCTATCAGGACAAATATGGCGAAGACTAGCCCGAGGAGAGCAACCGAGGCGGTCTCGAACTGGCCCATCCCCGCTCCGTTCAAGTAACCGTGATAGACACCCAGCAGAGCGGCGAGGGCTGTAGTCACGCGCAGTGAAACTTTCGCGTCGGCGGCCAGTAATCCACCGAGGAGTAGAAACCATGCCGCCGCGATAAATGGGTGCGGCTTTGCCGCCATGGCGCTTAGTCCGGCAAGACCGCCGAGCAGCCAGGCAGCGGGAAGGGTGAATAGTGCCCGTCGCCCGTAGTTGGCACCGCGCAGTCCAGCCAATAGGGCCAGGGCGAGCACTGGAACGAAGTCCTCAGGGCTCATCAGGAAATGCATCAGGCCGTCGTAGAACGGCCCCATTCCCGTCGAGTTGAGGTGCGCATCGGCGGGAAGCGCGCACATGACAAATGCGAAAACAACAAATGCGTACAGTGGCAGATGAGACTGGCTCGTGCTTTTCATGCGAACGCCCTCCACATGAAGAACGCGCCGCCGATCGCGACCAGCCCTCCGGCAAAGCGTAACAGGTGCTGTCCCCATCGCCAGCGATGCACGGTGCCGATACCGATGCCCAAGGCGTGCAGACATCCCGTCGCGATAACGAAGCCCAGACTGTAGAGCAACGCACTCTGGCCGGGCGGCAATTCCGTTCCGTGAGCGTGCCCATGGAAGATCGCGAAGAAACCCACCAGGAACGCGGCGATCGTCAGCGGCGGGCGCAGTTCAAACAGCACGGCACAGCCCAGCAGAATTGCCGACAGCGCAATGCCGTACTCGGTGCCGGGCAGCGGTACGCCCATCAGCCCCAGCATGCCGCCAAAGGCCATCACCACGGGGAAGGCCACCGGCAGCAGCCAGATGGCGGGGCTGCCAAGCTGCGCGCCCCACAATCCCACGGCAACCATCGCCAGCACGTGATCGAGTCCGGAGATGGGATGCCGAAAGCCGGTGAGGAAGCCGACTGCTTCGCCTTTCTGCGGATGAGCCATCGCCGACTGCACGAAAAACAATACAAGCAGAAGCACGGGAAACGCGCGCGCCACCCCTTGCTGACCAAATTTCTTCATCGCGCACCTCCCAGCAGGATCGCGACGCGCTGTATCGTCCAGAACGCGCCCAGGCTGCCCACGGTGTAGCCGGGAATCGCTTCCACCCAGCGCGGCCAGCGCACTTCCAGGATGCGGAAGGAGCGCTCCAGAGCGAGGATCAACGCGATGAAGCTGAGCTGTCCCAGCTCAACGCCAATATTGAAGCTGACCAGTGCCAGCGGCAACTCATGCCGTGGCAGGCCAGCGCTGGTGAGCGCGCTGGCGAATCCGAATCCGTGCAGCAATCCGAACGCGAACGCGACCACCCAGGGATGGCGAATCGTGAAGCTGGTTTCACCACGCCACGAGCGCACAATCTCCGGCCCAAGAAACAGGATGCTCAAAGCAATCGCGGCGTTCAGCGGAATCACCGGCACCGAGGCGTAACCCAGCGTTGCAACCGCCAGCGTGATGCTGTGCGCCACGGTAAACGCGGTGACCGTCTTCAGCAACATCCAGCGGTCTTTCACGATCAGCAGCAGTCCCAGCACAAACAGCATGTGATCGGCGCCGAAGAGAATGTGCCGGATGCCCTGCACGATATACGTGCCCACCACGCCCAGCCACGTTTGCGAGGCGGCGATCTCCACCCACGGCTGCGAGGGATGCACGATGGTCGTCCACTTGCGCCCATCGAGCATCTCCACTCGCACGAGAACGTCGGTGATGGTCAATTGCAGTCCGGGAAACTCGATGCGCTTGCCGGCCAGGCTGTTCTTCCCGGCATCGATCGAGCGCCGCTCCACCACGGAGTCCGCCAGCTCTTCGACGCTCGGCTCCTTCAGGTTCTTGACCTCGTCAGGCAATTTCAGCGCGACCGGCAGGTGCATTCCTGCCAGCACCGGCGTTCGCCACAAGACGCTGAACTGGCCGGGAGCGGTTTCCTTGATCTCGAGATAGGCAGGACGCGCCTCGTGCGCCGAGGCAATCGCAAGCGCAAACAGCAGGAAGGCAACGATCCAGATGACGCGAGACTGCAAACCGCTCATAGCGGCCCCTCGCCGGAAGAAGCGGGAACCTGTTTCTTCGGCGCCGGCGCGGGGGCTTGCGCGGTATCGTTTGCCGGGGGAGCCGGCAGCAGCACGGTGTACTTGCCGCGCATCTCGGCGTACGCCTTTTCCCATGCCTGGCGCTTCTGTTCGCCCAGCCACGCCGTCTTCACGTCCGGCTCGATCTCCTCAAACGCGGGAATGCGCCCGGGGATGACCGTCGTCACAAACACCAGGTGCCAGCCGTAGCCCGACTCGATCGGCCCTTGCCACGACCCAGGTTTGAGCTTCTCAACCGCAACCGCGAACGGTGGACCGAACTCTTTGGCAATCGCGTCAGGCGCGCTGTCGCCGTAGTAATCCTGGAACATGAAGCGGTCGCCCAGCGACGCCACGATCTTGGAATCCACCGGCTGGCCGCCGAGCTGCGCCAGCGCCGTCGTCGCGTGCTGCTCCGCACTCTTGCCGCGGCGGTCGGGCGAGAAATAGATGTGGCGGAAGCTGATGCGGCTGGGCAGTGCAAACTTATCTTTATTCTTGTCGAACCAGGCCTTCAACTCCGCGCTGCTGGGCTCATGGGCGGTCGCCACGTCCTCGGCCAGGAACTGCATCTTCTGCGCCATGCGGCGCTTCACGATGGTGTCATCCTTGTCGAGCCCCATCGCCAGCGCCTCGCGATACAAAACGTCTTCGCGGACCTTGTCCTCGACCATGGCCTGGAACTCGGCGGGAGTCGGCGGGCGATGCCACTGCGACTCGAAGTAGATGTCCATTTCGCGCAGCTCATCGAGGCTCAGGACAATCTGCCGGGAGGGCTCCGCGCCGCCGCGGCCGCGATTAACATACGAGTACACCGCGAACAGCACCGCTCCCAGGATGAGGAAATGCAGCAGCGGCTCACGCAGCCAACGCTTCAGCGGATTTGTCTTCACCGGCGGTTCTTGCGTTTCCAGCAGCGCCTCGCGCTCCTGGGGAACGATGCCGGCAACTCCTTCGCTCATGCAGCACAACTCCAAGCGCCGTGTTCGATCTTGTAACAGGGCACGACTTCACAGGGCGCTGAAAAACTCGCTTGATCTCGTTTGTGCCGGCTGAAGCCGGCTCCGAGCCCGAAAAACAAAGAGCTTATCGACACGACCAGAGGTCGTGCCCTGACTCATGTCCTCCGAAACTCGGAGTTTTTCAGCGGCCCGTTCATTCGTGCCGACCAGTCCTTTACTCCTGTCTGAGCCGGCTTCAGCCGGCGGCACAGTTCCCTTTAATGTCCTGCCGGCACGTACCAGATCGGCGAGGTCCAGGCCCGCTGCTGGACGGCCGCGGGAACCGTCGGGTTCGGCGGCAGGTTCAGCTTCGCCGCCCAATACGTCGACCAGCGAGGCGTAGGGATCTCCAGCACGCGCGCGTAGTAGGTGGCATAGGCCTTCGGATCGAAGTCGGGGTCCGTCCACTCACCCAGCAGCTCCACCGCTCCAATGCTGTTGCTGTAGGTCGCCGTCTTCACATCAACGGTGTTGCCGACGGCCGGGACCTTGCCGGTCTTTGGATCGGGCTTGCGATCGCCGCTCCACACCACATCGAAGATCTTCTCCTGGCTCTTGCCGTTCCTGGTCTCGACCTTGATGATCTGAATGCGATCCAGATTGCCGCTCTGGGGGTCCTTCACCGCATACACGACGAACGTCGGGCCCGCGCTACCGGCACGGACCGGCAGGTCGCCGCCCATCGGAACACCCTTGTCGTACGCGGTCTTCACCCAATCGGGATTCTTCGTCATCCCGGGAGCATAGTTCCAGCTGCCGAACATTCGCACCTTGATGCGCACGCCCGAGGTGCCGAAGGTCTCCTTGCGCTTGAATGCCGCGAAAATCGCTTCTCTGGTGTTTTCTTCCGCCCACACTCCCGTCAGCCCGCCGGAGTTGAGCGCCGTCGGCGGCTCACCGGCGACAGATTTCGTTGCCGTAACTACCTTGCGGGGGTCGCTGTCCTGATTGCCGTGCGAGCCGGCGTAGTTGTTCGGCTCTGTGGTGTCGATGCCGGAGTGGAAGTCCGTTCCCGCTTCGATTCCGTACTTGAACGGATTGGCTCCGATCTTCTCCTGCAACTCCTGGCCCACGCCATACGCCTGGCGCAGGTAGCTGCCCGTCGCCGACTTCGCTATGCCTGAGCCGTCGAGCAGGTATTTCCAGATTTCGAAGTCCGCGAACTCGTCGTTGGGAGAAAGCTGCGGGTCGGTGTCCGACTGCCCCTTGGCCTGGATGATTTCCGCCAGCGGCTCATTGGCCATCCGGCGCTCGGCGTATTCACGAGTGAGGGGCTTGCCGGAAAGGTCGCGCGTGTCGAACATCAGTCCGTTACTCACGTTGCCGTTGTGGGGAACGGCGATGACATCCAAGCCCAGCTTTCGCTGGCCCTCCAGATAGCGCCAGAGGTCTTCGGGATCGACTGACTCGAAGGCGGTGTAGGGCGCGGCCGGACCTTTATCGGCGAAGATGACGCAGCGATGCAGGTTCTGCACCCGCGGCGCGGAGGTCCACTCAAATCCGACGAATGAGGTGAATTTGCCGGGCTGATTGTACTTGTCGGGAATGGCCGCATAACGTTGCCACGCCGCGCCGGTCAGCTTGGGATCGTTGAACTCGGGCAGCGGCTTGTTCATATAAGTCGATCCCAGCAGCTTCTTGAAGGCCTCGGCGCTCACCTTCGGGTCCGAACTGGTCATCAGGGTGTACCACTGGGACTTGGCAAAGGGACCGTCGGGATTGATGGTTTCCCGCACCACGCCCAGGTACTCCGCGTGATCGGTGACCGCCAGAAAATCGAGTGGGGCCAGCCGCTTCCACGTCTTGCCGAAGTACTCCACCGGCTCGCCCATGGCGAAGCGGAAGGAGTCGTCCGGCGTGGTGCGCGTACCGAAGGCGAAGGCGTCCATCGAATAGCTGGTATGCAGGTGCAGATCGCCAAAGTATGCGTTGCGCAGCGGATTACGCGCGGGAGCGTCGGATGTCGATTGGGCTACGGCGTCGCGGGACCAAACATCCGGCTTTGTTGTCCTCGCCTGACTGTTCGTACAACCGGTCTGAAAAGCAACAAGCAGGAGCAGGGTCGCGCAGGCTGCGTACGACACAGGTTTCATTAGATGGCCTCGGTTGGGATCATCGCATTGTAACAACGCGACCCGCCAGGAAAGGAACAACAATTCTTCACCTGCTCAATTGGTCATGGGCACCGCGGCGCGCGCTCGAACCAGCAGCACCACGCCGGTAGCGCCTTCGGCCAATACCGTGAACGCAAGCAACTTCTTCATCGCGTCTTCTGGATTAGTGGATTCTTGCCGCGCCTGATTCACAAGGGCGCGTGCCCGCCAGCCCAAGCCATTCCTTGCTATTTTCGGCTCTGCGCATGCGCGTCGACGAAGCCACTGACATTGTTCTCCGCCTTTTGCACAAGATCGCCGCCGATCTTCTCGATTAACTGCCGCCGGTGCTCTTCGCGGATTTCCTGGAACTTCTTCTGCTGATCGGCATTGAGCAGCGGAGTGATCTTGTTGTCGAGGTCGTCGGCGATTTGCTTCAACTGCTCCAGTTTCTCCATCGGTTTCAGAGAAGTATCTTTCTTGAGCGCTTTGAGTTTGGGCAGTTCCTGCTGAATGATAGGAACGATTTGCTGCTTCTGCTCGGCGGTCAGGCCCAGATCGATCGAGAACAGGTTGAGCGCTGCGTTCAGCGGGTTGAGAACAAATTGCGGCGACGGGATCATCTCGTAGTTGGCGAAGCCGAACTCGTTGCTGCGCGCGCCGTAGTAGCTGTCGCCCACCTTGTAGATCGCAATTGAGTACGGGTCCTGCGCGACCTTGGTGATCACCTTGCCGCCTTCAATCTTGTAAGGCGTGGTGATTCCCTGGTAGCCATCGCGCATCGGGTTGCCGACATAACTGGGCAACGTCGTGTACTTGCCGATGTGCCAGGCGATGCTGTCGCCGTCGACGGTGTAGCTGACGCTGAACGTGTCGCCGGTAACGTTGTTGCGTACCCAGAAGGCCTTGCCGACCAGCAGTGCTTTCAGTTGCGCATCGTTCAGCGCTTGGCCGCCCTGTTTCTGCAGATCGGCAACGGTCATGCCGGCCGGAGCATTCTTGCGCGCTTCGGCGTTCGGCGTGTACCAGATCGGCGAGCTCCAGGCGCGCTCCTGTCCCGTCAGCGGCACCATGTCCGGTGGCGGAACTCCGGCTTTGATGGCCTGCAACAGCGACCAGCGCGGCGTGGGAATTTCCAGAACGCGGGCGTAATAGAAGGCATGCAGGCTGGGATTGAACTCAGGATCGCTCCACACGGTCTCGAGCTCGGTGGAACCTACGCTGTTGGTGTAGGTGCCTTTCTCAAGATCGACGGTGCTCTGGACCGCCGGAACCTTGCCCGTCCACTTGTCAGGCTTGCGGTCGCCCGACCAGGCCACATCGAAGATCTTCTCGAAGCTTTGGCCGTTCTGCGTCCAGCCCTTGATCACCTGAATGCGATCAAGGTTCGCGGAAGTCGGGTCTTTGACGGCCCAGATCACAAACGTTGGGGCTGTCCCTTTTCCTCCCTGGGGCATTGCCGGCATGTCGCCGCCCATAGGAACGCCATTCGCGTAGGACTGGTGCACCCAGTCCTTCGCGTTGAACGCGTCCCTGCTGTAGTTCCAACCGCCAAAGAAGCGGACTTTGATGTGCGGACCGCTGACGCCGAAGGTCTCCTTGCGATACATCGCGTCCCACAGCGATTCGCGCGTGTTTTCCTCGGCCCACACGCCAGTCA
>Ga0335081_10012678_pt1 | contig 13658 bp, 13 predicted proteins | sample Lox_Sample_35_FD_206713 | JGI IMG/M metagenome (GOLD analysis project Ga0335081, IMG submission 206713) | Soil microbial communities from Loxahatchee National Wildlife Refuge, Florida, United States - Lox_Sample_3.5 | ecosystem: Environmental > Terrestrial > Soil > Wetlands | place: USA...
TTCACCTTGATCTCGACAATCCTGCCGAAGCTGTTGGAGGTCACGTTTACCAGGTTGGCGTCCGGGGGCTTGATCTGGCCCGACGCCGTAACCACGGACGCCAGGTCCTGCCGCATCACCTTGCCCGTTTGCACCACCACCGTGCCTCGCTTGCTCCAACTGATGCCGCCGACCACGAGCGTCACCAGCAGCACTGCACCCACAATCGCGAGAATGGCCTTCGTTCGTGGCTTCATGCCGGCTCCTCGTCGAGGCGAAGGCGCTCCCCGCCGGGGGGCCTCCGCGAGATCAACCTGTTGACCTTCTTCCAACAAAACTGAGTTGCCCATGTTATCGTCCGTCCTTCGTGCGCCGCTCGAGCCTTGACGGCGATCGATTTACGTTAGGGATCGGGCGTGTGCGGAGTCTCCAGAAAACGACACCCCTCCGCAACACCGCTTAGTAGTACGCGCCGGGGCCGCGAAAAGTTCCAGATCCGGCTGCGAAAAAACACAGGTCCCCCTTTTGCGCCGCCGATCCACGCGACGCGCCCGGATTTCTCAGGCCCTCGGCGCAACTTACTATCTTAGCGCCAATTGAGTTCGCGCCAGCATCAAAATCAGCGGGCGTCGCGCCCGTCCCTGCCCGATGGTTGCGCAGGCCACCTTCGGCAGCCCCGTTGCATCGGAAAAAAAGGGGTCGGCTCAGGGTGTCGGTGCTTGCGCGTTCCCGTGGGGTGCACCTTGACTTTTCCGGCGCCGAAAAATAGCATGGATGTAAGGCCGCAATTCATGCATTGGGGGCACGCGACATCCCGGTTCGCACCTACCCGCCGGAGCGGGGGCCGGTTCCTGCTCGCAGGTGCTGTGGTCGTCACGCTGTTAGGCGTCTTGGCCGCCTCGGTTCCCACCTTCGCGCGTCCCGACAAACAGAGCAAGGAAGAGAAGAAACGTCTCAAGGCAATCCAGAAGGAGCAGGAAACCCCGTACAAGAAGTGGATCGAGGAAGAAGTCCCCTACATCATCACCGATGAGGAGCGGGCGACCTTCAAGAAACTGACCACCGACGACGAGCGCGAGACGTTCATCGAGAACTTCTGGGAGCGGCGAAACCCCAATCCCGGCGATCCTGAAAACGAATTCAAAGAGGAATACTACCGCCGCATTGCCTACGCCAACGAGCATTACGCCTCGGGCATTCCGGGGTGGAAGACGGACCGGGGGCGCATCTACATCATGTACGGACCTCCGGACGAGATCGACAATCACGACAGCGGTGGTACTTACCAGCGGCCCATCGAAGAGGGGGGCGGTGAAACGTCCACCTTCCCTTTCGAAGACTGGACCTATCGCTACATCGAAGGGATCGGCGAGAACATCAACCTCGAGTTTGTCGACCCGACGATGAGCGGCGAGTTTCACCTCACGATGGATCCGGGCGAGAAGGATGCGCTGCTGCACGTTCCGGGCGCCGGCCTCACCTTACTCGAACAGGAGGGCCTGGCTTCGAAGACCGATCGCTTTACGCGCACGGACGGCATGACCATCGGCACGACTCCGGGCGGAGATTCGCAGAGCATGAACGAGTTCACCCGGCTCGATCTGTTCTCGAAGATCTTCAGGCCGCCGGCCGTGAAATTCGACGACCTCAAGGCTTCGGTTTCCCATCGGATCTCGTCCCAAATCGTCCCGTTCCAGGTGCGCACTGATTTTATCCGCGTCACGGAAGACACCGTGCTCACCCCGGTCACGGTCCAGATCGCCGACAAGGACCTCGAGTTCCAAAACAAGAGCGGCGTGATGCACGCCGCCGTGGATATTTACGGGCAGTTCACGACCCTGAGCGGCCGCGTCGCCACTTCTTTCGATCAGGGCGTCGTGGTCGACATGTCAGAGCACGATTTCCAGCAGTACGCCAACCGCCGCGAGGTCTATCAAAAGGCGATACCCCTCAAGCCCGGGCGCTACAAGCTGAGCCTGGTGGTGAAGGACGAGAACAGCGGCAACATCGGCGCTACCGACTACGGGATCGTGGTGCCGGAGTATGCCGAGGACAAGCTGAGCAGCAGCTCGCTTATCCTGGCCGACCTCATCCAGCAGTTGCCCACCACCCAGGTCGGCACTGGCCCGTTCGTGATCGGCGGCACCAAGGTACGGCCCAACGTCAACGGAATTTTTGACCGCGATCAGAAGCTCGGGATTTACATGCAGGTGTACAACCTGAAGCCCGATCCCACCACGCACCGTCCGTCGGCCGACATCCAGTACGACCTCACCAAAGACGGGCAGTCGGTTTTCAGCAGATCGGATAAGGCCCAGACCGCCCAAGTGACCATCGAGAAGACGCTTTCGCTCCAACCGCTCGCGCCGGGCAGGTACACTCTCGAAGTGAAGGTTACTGACAACGTCAGCAAGCAATCGGTATCACCCACGGCCACGTTCCAGGTGCAATAAGTCCGCTCGCGGTTGCCCGGAGCGTGTTAAGGTTAAAGGGCGTGAAACAAACGTGGTCTAAAACATCGGCTCCCCGAAAACGCTGGGCCGCAGGCGTGGCGCTTGCCGGCTTGATGGCTGCCGGCGCGGCAGCGAGTGCTGCGGCCGCCGGGCACGTGTCCTACGGCCGCGTCTCCGGAGTGGTGAGCGACCGGCAAGGCAGCCCCCTGGTGGGCGTTACGGTGGTCATCGCCGGACCTGGCATCACGCGGCGTGTGGAACGCGTTCTGAGCGACGCCCACGGCCACTTCACGGCCGGCGACCTCCTGCCCGGTTTGTACTCGCTGCGGCTCGCCGGCACCGGGGTCATGCGGAGCGGCGTCGCGGTCCGGCCCGGCCGCGTTTCGGAGCTGAACCTGATCCTTAATGAGATCCTCCCGGAGCCCCCGGGTCGGCCTTCGCAGACGGTGGTCCGCGCTGGCGACGATTGGAAGTGGGTTCTGCGTACCGCGGCCTCGATGCGCCCCGTGTTGCGCTATCAGCCCTCCTCGAAAAGCGGCGCCAAGCCGGGCCTCGATTCGAGCCAGAAGCTGGTGGCAATGATTCCGGGGGCGGCCGGCGGCGACGCCCTGAGCGACGAGGTTGACCTCGGCAGCGTTCTCGCTTATTGGCGGCCGCTGTCGGGCGACACCGAGATGCTGGTGGCGAGTTCGATGGCAGGGCAGGGCGTCTCAGCCTCGTCTTTGGCGACGTCTTTCCGGCGCCGGGCCGTGGACGGCAACCCGCAAGAGTTGACCTTGGTGATGCACCAACTGAATTTCTCAGACGGCGTACAGCTTCTCGCGCCCGTGGGGCCGGCGAATCTCCTGAGCGCTCGAGGCATGGTCTTGAGCTACGCCCAGACCCGGCAACTCACGAGTGCGCTGAAAATCGTCGGTGGCTTTGAGATTGACTACCTGAACGCTTCGCGCGACGCCCTCGCCGCCCAGCCCAACGCCGAGATTGAGTACCGCGTGGGTCCTTCGAGCCAGCTCGACGTGCGCTATGGCACTCTGGCTCCATCCGATGCAGGTGATTCCCTCGCCCAAAAGGTCAGCGAACTCAACGCCTTTCCGCGCGTCAGCCTTCGAAACAACGCGCCCAAGCTCGAGACGGCCCGCCACGGCGAGGTGGCTTACTCCCGCCGCCTTACGCACAAGACGGAGGTGGAACTAGCCGCCTATCACGACGGCTTCAGTGACGCTGTCTTGCGTGGCTTTGGCCCGTCCGAAGCCTGGAGCTCATGGGCGGGATCCGGGAACGTCCTTCCGAACGCCATCGGCAATGGAGTCAACCTGAACGCCGGACACTATGCCTCCAGCGGCGTCCGCGCCGCTGTCTTTCAGTCTCTGGGCAAAGGCGTCGATGCCGGCATCATCTACAGCACCGGAGACGCCTTGGCGATAGCGCCGGGCGTCGAGCGTGCCGAGGGGGCGGACGTCGCCTCCGTCGTGCAGCCCCGGCGCGCGGGCTCCGCGGCGCTTCGGCTCTCGGGCCGGATTCCGGGTTCGAAGACGCGGGTAATCGCCTCTTATGCCTGGGTGCCGCAAAGATGTGTGACGGTGGTTGATCCTTACGGGCTCGCCGAGCTGGATGTGGCGCCCTACGCCGGAGTGCAGATCCGCCAACCTCTGCCCGCTCTGTCTTTTTTGCCCGGCGCTCATATCCAGGCGGTGGCCGACTTCCGCAATCTCGCCGGCGAAGGCTATGTTCACATGGCCGGCAGTGACGGAAAGCCGGTTATCCTCACCCCCGCCTACCGCAGCTTCAGCGGCGGCTTCTCGGTGCAGTTCTAGCGTTTTTCCCCTTGTCGCACTCGAAAGCAGCGCTCCTCCCGGCGATTCCCATACCCCCACCCGGCGTTGACGCTGGGTCGCCCGCCCTTTTATAATGTAGTTTTCTGAGCAGAGGAGAATTTGAGCTATGTATGCGATCTTTCGTACGGGCGGTAAGGAATACAAGGTAAAGCCCGGGGATGTCGTGCGCGTGGAAAAGCTGCCCGCGGAGCCCGGCGCCGGGGTGGAGTTCAATCACGTCTTCGCCGTGCGGAAGCAGACCCTGGTGCTCGGTTCGCCGCTGGTGGCCGACGCCAAGGTGACGGGCACCGTGCTGCGCAACGGACGCGGCCGCAAAGTGCGCGTTTTCAAGTTCAAAGCCAGCAAGCAATACCGCCGATCGCTGGGGCATCGGCAGGATTTCAGCGAGGTGCTGATCCGCGAAATTGTAGGCGCCTGATTCGAAAACCGGAATTCGAAACCCGAACTAAGAAAGTCGAAGTCCGAAGTTTCAGGTGAGCATCGCTTCCGAGTTTCGAATTTCGATTTTCGCCTCGCAGAGGTTAATCCTATGGCACACAAAAAAGGTTTAGGCAGCTCGCGCAACGGGCGCGATTCGAACGCGCAACGGCTGGGCGTGAAGCGCTTCGCCGGGCAGACGGTCTCAGGCGGGTCGATTCTCGTGCGCCAGCGCGGCACACCCCTCAAGCCCGGCGACAACGTAGGCCGAGGCAAGGACGATACGCTCTACGCCAAGGTGTCGGGCGTGGTCCAATTTGAAGACAAGGGACGCCTGGGCAGGTTCGTTCACATCCTGGTTCCCTCGGCGAACTGAAAATCGGGCGGTGGACGGAGGCAACCTCCCGTTTCACCGCCTTTTGTGTCTTTAGAGCGGTGGTCGGTGGCTATGGGTTAGTGGCTTGCCCCAGGCTTCTTCTAACCACTCGCCACTGACCACTAGCCACTGCTCCTGCCATGTTCATCGACGAGGCTTCAATTCGGGTGGCGGGCGGGGGCGGCGGCAATGGTTGCGTGGCCTTCCGGCGCGAAAAGTATGTGCCTCGCGGAGGGCCGAGCGGCGGCGACGGTGGCCACGGTGGCAGCGTCTACCTGGAGAGCAATCACCACCTCAATACCCTGCTGCAATTCCGCTACAAGCGTGAATTCACCGCCGAGCGCGGCCGCCACGGCGAGGGATCCAACCGCCATGGGCGTGACGGCGAGGATCTGGTGCTGGCCTTGCCGGCGGGCACCGTGGTGTACGACGAGGCGAGCGGCGAGAAGCTCTTTGACTTCGACACGCCCGGCGAGCGCTATCTTGCCGCGCGCGGCGGCCGGGGCGGCCGTGGCAACGCGCGTTTTGCCACTTCCACCCACCAGGCTCCGCGACGTGCGCATCCGGGTCGGCCAGGCGAGGAGCGCGCCCTGCGACTGGAGCTGAAGCTGCTGGCCGATGTGGGCCTCGTCGGCTTCCCCAACGTGGGCAAATCCACCCTGATCTCGCGCCTGAGCGCCGCCCGGCCCCGCATCGCCGACTATCCCTTCACCACGCTTGAGCCCTGCCTGGGCGTGGTGGCCCTCGACTTGGAGCGTTCCTTCGTGATGGCCGATATTCCCGGCCTGATCGCGGGCGCCCACGAGGGCAAGGGCCTGGGCATCCGCTTCCTCAAGCACATTGAGCGAACCCGGCTGCTGGTTCATCTGATTGACGTGGCCGAGGAATCCGGCCGCGATCCGGTGGACGACTATTGCGTGATCCTGGCCGAGCTCGAAAGCTTCAGCCCGGCCGTGGCCGCCAAGCCGATGCTGCTGGTGGCGTCGCGGGCCGACGCCGCCGGCGACGGCGCGCGCCTTGAAACCCTTCGCCGCTTCGCCCGCGAGCGCGGCGAGCCACTCTACGAGATCTCGGGAGTGACCGGCCAGGGCTTGGAAGATCTGAAGCGCGCCATCTGGATTAAGCTCGAACAGATTCCCCGCCCCGCCAACCTGCGTCCGGCGGAGGAGGCCGAGCCGGTTCCGGCGCACGGGGCGTGAGGGACCTGGAGATCAGGTCACCGCTCGGGCGGGTGCAGCTCACGGCCGTTCGCGCTGGCACCAACAGGTTACCCGTTTTGAATATTGCGCTCTTTGGCGGCACCTTCGATCCTATCCACGCCGGGCACCTGCGCGCGGTGCGGACGGCGGCGCGCCGGTTCAAGCTCGACCGGGTGCTTTTCATTCCCTCCGGCGTGCCCCCGCACAAGCCGGGCGAGGAGTTGTCGCCCTTCGCACATCGCTTCGCCATGGTGGCACTGGCCGTACGCGGTGAGCGGCGCTTCATCCCGTCTCTGCTCGAAGCCCCGCGGCTCGACGGGCGCCCGAATTATGCGGTGGAAACGGCGCAAGCGGTCCGCGGAATGCTGGGACCGCGCGACCAGCTTTATTTCATCCTGGGTATCGACAGCTTCCTCGATCTGCCCAACTGGAAGGACTATCGCCGCCTGTCGGCGCTGGCGGACTTCATTGTGGCGTCGAGACCCGGCTTCGGCAGCCGCCAGCTTCTGGCCCGCATCGGAAACGGCTATGCGGGCACCGTACTGGCGAAGAACGGGCGGACCCTGATGCTGCCGGGCGGTGCCGGCGTGCACGTCCTGAGCGGCGTGCGCGCACCCATCGCCTCGCGCGACATCCGGGGCGCGGCGGCGGCCGGACGCTCTCTGGCTGGCCTTGTCCCCCCGCTTGTGGAAGAATATATCGTGAAGGAGGCGCTCTACGGAGCCAGGGGTGGGGAGGCGGATGACAGGACATCTCGAAGAAGCGGTCCGGGCCGCGCTCGATCGCAAGGCGCTTCAGCTTAGCGTCCTGGACCTCCAAGAGGTCTCCTCGTTCACGGACTTCTTTGTGATCTGCGCCGGAACCTCCACCCGGCATACGCAGGCCATCTGCGACGCGATCGTGGAGGAGCTAAAGAAGAAGGGCGCCGCTCCAGCCCATGTGGAGGGATATACCCAGGCGGAGTGGATTCTGGTGGACTATCTCGATTTCGTGGTGCACATCTTCCTTGAGCGCGCGCGCGAGTTCTACGATCTGGAGCGGCTGTGGAAGAAGGCCTCCCGCGTGCCACTTGGCATTGGCGATTAAAACTCGTGCGCATTCGAGTCATTCGCGAGGGAAAACCGAAGGACGCGCGGCTGCGCGCCCTCCAGGCGGACTACGAGGAGCGCATCAGGCACTTCATCGAAATCCGTCTGGAGGAGCAGTCGGCGGTGGGCCGCGGCGGGGTAGGCCGCTCCCAAAAGCTCTCTGCGACCGAGCGCAAGTGGCTGGAAGGTTTGCGGGGAAGCGTCAAGGTATTGCTCGACCCCTTGGGCCGCGAGTTGACTTCGGAGGAGTTTGCCGAGTGGCTGGGTGAACGGGCGGTGCGCGGGACGCGCGACGTGGTGTTTCTGGTGGGCGGGGATCGGGGCTTCGCGGCCGCCGTGCGGGACGAGGCGAACCTGCTTCTTGGGCTTTCCCGAATGACGTTTACCCACGACTGGGCTTGTACGGTGCTGCTCGAGCAAATTTACCGGGCCTTCACCATATTGAGGGGATACCCATACGCCAAGTGAATCGTAGATGAGAGGATCGCCACACCATAGAAAAGTGCCTGAAAAGCGGAACGAAGCCACTATGTGCTTTAGAATCAGCGAGTGTGTAAAGATTATATACCCTACAACGGGGTATCTTCGGGCCAAAAGACTTGGAAATGGGTTCCAGGGCGGCGTCTTTCTCACCTTGAGGGGTGCCCTGCACGACGAGATCCCTGGGGACTCCGCCTCCCGTCCAAGGCATCGAGGTCGATGCAGGGAAAAGTCGCCCTAAAACGGAACGAAGCCACTATGTGCTTTAGAATCAGCAGCAGCGTAGAAAATACATACCTGAAATCGTGGAATTTCGGGGTGGAAACGCGGGGACTCCTTGCCTGACACCCGAAAAGGCTTGGTGATGGTCCACACCGGGCCCGGTAAGGGAAAAACGACGGCTGCCCTGGGCTTGGGCTTCCGGGCTGCCGGCCAGGGTCTGCGGGTCTTGATGGTGCAGTTCATCAAGGGCTCCTGGCACTACGGGGAGCTGGACGCCGCCCAAGCGCTGAACAAGGCTCTCGGCGAAGACCGGTTCAAGATCATTCCGATGGGCCGCGGCTTTGTGAAGGTTGGCGCCGAAAAGCCCGACCCAGAAGACGTGCGGCTGGTGGAGGAAGCCTGGGCGTTCGCAAGCGCTGCCATCTCGGGCGGCGCGTACGATCTGGTGATTCTGGACGAAATCAACTACGCCATGAGCTATCACATGCTGGACGCCGAAACGGTGAGCGCAGCCTTGCGTGTGAAGCCGGAAATGGTTCACGTGGTGCTGACCGGCAGGAATGCCCACCCTGCGATCCTGGATCTCGCCGACCTGGTGACCGAAATGCGCGAAGTCAAGCACCCTTACGAGAAAGGGATCGTGGCCCAGCGCGGCATCGAGTACTGAAAGCCTGTGATGAGTGAGGAGAGACGAGTGAAACGCTTCGCTCGCCCCTATCGGCACTCGCCACGTGTCACTCGCCACTTGTCACTGTTCTGATATGGCCTGGTTTCGAAAGGACAAATCGCCGCTGCGAGCCCCGGGCGAGAAGCGCGTGCAGACCGAAGGGCTATGGGTGAAGTGCGAAGGCTGCAAGCAGATTGTGTGGAAGGGCGACCTGGAAGGCAATCTCCACTGCTGCCCGAAGTGCGACTTCCACTTCAAGATGGGCTCTCGGGAGCGCCTGGCGATGCTCTTTGATGGCGGGCATTTCGTGGAACACGACGCCGGTCTGGCCTCGTCCGATCCGCTCGGCTTCCGCGACACCAAGGCCTATCGCGACCGGCTGAAGCAAGCCCAGGCTCAAACGGGCCTGAAAGACGCCCTGATCACGGGCGAAGGGAAGATCGAGGACCGGCCGGTGATCGCCTGCGCTATGGAGTTCCGCTTCATCGGCGGCAGTATGGGCGCGGTGGTGGGTGAAAAGATCACCCGCGCCATTGACCGCGCCATCGCAGGCCGGCTGCCGCTGGTGGTGGTCTCCTGCTCGGGCGGCGCGCGCATGATGGAAGGCGCCATCAGTCTGATGCAAATGGCGAAAATCAGCGCCGGCTTGGCACGGCTCGAGGAGGCCGGCCAGGCGTTCATCTCGGTGCTCACGGACCCGACCACGGGCGGCGTCACGGCCAGTTACGCCATGCTGGGGGATTTGAATCTCGCCGAGCCGGGAGCGCTGATCGGGTTCGCCGGACCCCGGGTGATCGAGCAGACCATCCGCGAAAAGCTGCCGGAAGGCTTTCAGCGTGCCGAATTTCTGCTGGCGCACGGCATGCTCGACGCCATCGTGCGGCGCAAAGAACTGAAGAGCTATTTGGCGCAGACGCTGGGCATGCTGGCTGGGCCGCCGCAGAAATGAGACGAGTTGTCATGGGTCCGTTGTCTGTTGTCAGTCGTCCGTCGTCGGCAGACGGGTGTTCGTAGTTCGTAGATCGTTGTTCGTTGATCGTCAGCCGTGATCGTTAATCCGAGCGCGACGAGTTACGAGCCACCATCCGCGAACTGCCATCTGCCGGCAAGAAACGAAGCACGGCGGACAACGGACAAAGCGCGCAGGACGAAGGACCGAATTCTTTCCCGATGGACTATAATTCTAGCCTAGCCTATCTCGCCGCCTTGGGTCAGGAGTTGCGCGGGGTGAAATTCGACCTCGCTAGCATGGGGCACATCCTAGAATCGCTGGGCCATCCGGAGCGCGCCTGTCCGTGCGTCATCGTGGCCGGGACCAACGGCAAGGGCTCCACCTCCGCCATGCTGGCGAGCGTCCTCGCCTGCTCCGGTTACCGGACGGGTCTGTACACCTCGCCTCATCTGGTGCGCGTGAACGAGCGCATCCGCGTGGACGGCCGCGAGATTGGCGACGAGGAATTTGCCCTCGCCTTCAGCGAGGTGGAGCGGACGGTGCGCCATCTTAGCGCGAAGGGCGCTCTGGCGGCCACGCCTAGCTTCTTTGAATTCCTCACCGCGGCGGCTTTCGTGCATTTCGCGCGCACCCGGCTGGACATTGCGGTGCTCGAAGTGGGTATGGGCGGACGCCTCGACGCCACCAACAGCGCCGAGCCCGAGCTGGCGGTGATCACCAACGTCGACCTTGACCACACCGAGTACCTGGGAGGCACGCACGCGGCCATCGCCAGCGAGAAGGCCGGCGTGATTCGCTCGCGCCGGCCGGTGATTTCGGGATGCACTAACCCGGAGGCCGCCGCGGTGGTGCGGCGGCGGGCGGCGGAGCTTGGCGCCGAGTTGGTGGAGTTGCCCACCTTTGGCCGTCTGTCAAACCTCGGGTCCGATCACGGCCGCTACGGTTTCGATCTCGCGCTGGACGGTACGCGGTATTCGAGCCTGAAGGCGCCTCTGCAGGGCCGGTTTCAGGTGGAGAACGCCTCTGCGGCTGCGGCCGCCGCCTGGAAACTCGCCGAACGCGGCTGGGCCATTCCGCCCTCGGCCGTCTCCGAAGGCATCGCCCGCGCGCGGTGGCCCGGCAGGCTCGAAGTCTGTGGTGAGCAGCCCCTGACGCTGCTCGACGGCGCCCACAATCCGGCCGCCGCCCGCGCGCTGGCGGAATTCGCCCGCAGCGATCTGGCCGGGCGCACCCTGACGCTCGTCTATGCTTCCATGCGCGACAAGGCCGTCGAAGAGATCGCGGCCGTGCTCTTTCCGCTGGCGTCGCAGATTTATCTCACCCGTCCCCCGCAACCGCGCGCCGCCTCGCCGGAGGAGATTCTGGCGCGGACGGGGGCGCGGCTTCAGCTTCCGGCGGAAAAGATTCGCGTCGAGCCTGACCCGGCGCGGGCCCTCGAAGCGGCGCGGCGCGCAACCCCTGCGCCCGGCGTGGTGCTGGCGGCGGGTTCACTGTTTCTCGTCGGGGCTCTCAAGCAGGCCCTCGCCGAAAGGGCACTCGGGTGAAGCCGTGGGGGGATTCGCGCAACGAACCGAACCGGAGCTGGAGCGCGAAGGCTCCCGCGCGCCGCAGCCCCGCGCCCCGCGCCCTTCGCCGCGCGGCTGGCGTTACGGGCTGAGCTATCTCCGCTCGCTCGTTTTCACGGACCTCCTGATCTACGCCTATACGGCGGTGCTCGCCACGATCTCGCTGGCAGGATCGGTCTTTGACAGGCACGGCCGCTGGCAACACGGCTGCGCGCGGCTCTGGGCATGGTCGATCCTGAAAACCGGCGGCATTCGCGTGCGGGTGGAGGGTCTGGAGAACCTGAAGCTGCAGAAGACGGCCATCTTCTGCGTAAATCATCCGAGCGCGATGGACATTCCTATCCTGCTGGCCTGCCTGCCGGTCCAGTTCCGATTTCTGGCCAAGCGTGAGCTCTTTCAGTTGCCCTTCCTGGGCTGGTTCCTGCGGCGCGCCGGGCACATCTCGGTGGAACGCAGCCGTCCCCACGAGGCCCGGCAGAGCTTCGAAGAAGCAGCCCAACGCATCCGCCAGGGAACGCCCGTAGTGCTGTTTCCGGAGGGCCATCGCAGCCGCCGCGCCGGCGAAATGCTGCCCTTCAAGACTGGCAGTTTTCATCTCGCGGTTCGCGCCGGAGTGCCGATTGTGCCCATCACGCTCAACGGCACGCGCTATGTGCACGCGCCCGACACGCTGCACGTGCGGTCCGGGCGGACGGAGATGATCGTCCATCCGCCGATTCCCACGGCTGGGCTGACGCGGGACGATGTTTATGCGCTTTCGGACCGCGTGCGGCAAGCGCTTCTTTCGCGCTTCGTGCCCGCGGACGATTGAACGGTGTGCCGCACGCTGGGAGTGGCGGACAACGAGGGCGGCTTGTTCAAGCGGGGGCTTCCCGGGTGAATACCGGAATTCGGCTAAAGTTCGTCGAAGAAGGGCATCAGCAGGGGCGGCTCGGCGAGAAACGGCAGGCGGGCAATCTCGCCGACGGCGCGCGCCACCTGCCCCTGCCGTGCGGGCTCGAGCGACATGGCGAAGGGCGACCGGGCTTTCGAGGGAGCGGGTTCCTGCAAGACCGAATCGATATTAATCCGGTGGCGGCCCAGAATGCCGCAGACGCGCGCCAGAATGCCGGGCCGGTCGCGCACCACCAGCCTCAGATAGAAGGGCGCTACCATCTCGGCCAGCGGGGCCAGGCGCGCCGGGCGCCAGGCGGTGTAGCCGAGTGGTGTAGCCCCCGTGCCTCCGGTGAGCAAGTCGCGGGCGATTTCCACCACGTCCGACACCACGGCCACCGCGGTGGGCCCGGCGCCCGCGCCGCGTCCGCTGATCATGGTGCTGCCGCCCTGGCTGCCCACCAGCACCACCCCGTTGACGGAACCCCGCAGGGCGGCGAGCGGCGCCGAACGCGGGATCATCACCGGGCTCACAAAGGCCTGCAGGCGCCCTCCCTTGATTCGGCGGGCGGCGGCCAGCAGGCGAACGGTGCGGTTGAAGCGGTGAGCGTAGGCGAAATCCACCTGCTCGATGCGGCGAATGCCTTCGGCGGGTATCTCCTCCACCGGCACGGCGGCACCGAAGCAGAGCATGGCCAGAATGGCAATTTTGTAGCGGGCGTCGTGGCCGTCGATGTCGGCGGCAGGATCGAGCTCGGCGTAGCCGCGCCTCTGCGCGTCCGCCAGGACGTCCGCAAAGGGACGGCCCCGTTCCTCCATTTCGGTGAGGATGTAGTTCGTGGTGCCGTTCAGGATGCCGAGCACCGCCGTAAAATGCTCCCCGGCCAGTCCCTCACGGATGGCGTGCAGCACCGGCGTGCCGCCGGCCACACAGGCCTCGATGCCGAGCGCGGTGCCGGCCCGCTGGCTCCGCTCCACCAGCTCGCGTCCATACCCGGCCACAAGCTGCTTGTTGGCCGTCACCAGGTGCTTCCGCGCGGCAATCGCCGCAAGCGCAATCGAGTGCGCGGTTCGGAGGTCGTTCACCAGCTCAACCACCACCTCCACCTCGGGATCAGCCACCACCTGCCGCCAGTCCTCGACGGCCTTCACCCGGCCGCGAAGCCAGGAGAGGTCGCTCCGGTGAATGTTGCGCGAACAGACGGCCTTCAGCTCGAGCTTGCAGCCGAGGCGGCGATTCAGTTCGTGCCGATGCTCCACCAGCACCTTCACGGTGCCCGTACCCACCGTGCCGAACCCGATCACGCCGAGACCGATGGCTCTCGGACGGGTCGGCGAATCGGCTGCGAGCGGCGCTCGCGGTACGTTTTCAGTGGTCATCAGCGTGCCCGGCAACGGCGCGGCGATGCATTCAGCCGGCCCTTACTTAATTTATCATCGGACAAGGCGCGGGCAGATGGTATCGCCAATTTTCGATAGGGTTTTGCATTGGACATTCGCCTCGATGACCAGGTGGCGGTAATCACGGGAGGCTCGCGGGGCATTGGCGCCG
>Ga0335081_10012679_pt1 | contig 13655 bp, 13 predicted proteins | sample Lox_Sample_35_FD_206713 | JGI IMG/M metagenome (GOLD analysis project Ga0335081, IMG submission 206713) | Soil microbial communities from Loxahatchee National Wildlife Refuge, Florida, United States - Lox_Sample_3.5 | ecosystem: Environmental > Terrestrial > Soil > Wetlands | place: USA...
GCACGGTCTGCTTGACCAGCGCTTCCCACGCCGATCCGGTCAGGTACTCGAGAAGATGCCCCGCCGTCATATACATCAGATTGTTGTAGAGAAAGGCCGTGCGGAAGGCGCCGTTGATTTGTGCGAGCCCGCGCAAACGGAAATAGAGTTGGCAGCGCGAGAAGGGCCCGAGATACCACAGGGCGTCGTTGCGCGGCAGGCCGGTCTGGTGGCTCAGCATGTCGACCAGGGTCATATCGGTCGTCGGCTTGGCTTGCTGCATGGCGAAGTCGGGCGCGTAGTCCGTGACCGGCATATCGAGCGTGAAGTTGCCGTGCGGGGGCGCGGCATGGATCGCGAGCACCATGCTGTTGAAGGCCTTGGTCGCCGAGCCGATCGGAAAGACTGTGCGCGCGGTCACCTTCTTCCTGCTCTGGCGGTCGCGCCAGCCAAAGCCGCCGGAGAAGGCGATGCCGCCATTCTGGAGGACGGCAACCGCCACGCCCGTCTGCGCCACAGGCTGAAAGTCGGCGATGGCATCGCCAATGACCCTCTTCAGGCGTGTGTCCCAAAGGGCTTTCTTTGGCTTCATCGCGCCCCCCGCTTGCGCCCATCAGCTTCTCGCAAGCCGCGGAAAAAGGCGGGGAGCGGCTTATTGGCTTGTTGCGTCACCGCCCTCGGAACAGCAACGAGCAGGCGTTTTGTCGAAACTTGTGCCGTCACCGCGTCGGTCGAGGCGATTGCGCCGGTAACGGCCGCGATCAATCCCCATCGCCTCATCCGATCCCTCCCGCTGCGTCATCCCGATAGTCTCGACGGCCCCGACGGCCTTCAAATGCCCGGGACAGGAAGATGCTATCACCTCGGTCGAAGGAGAGAGTGCGAAAGTTCACACGCGCGATTGAAGAGAAGGCGCCGCAATCGACAAGCCTTGAGCGGAAGACGAGCTCTCAGAGTGCGCCGGCCGGCCGCAACACCCCGATCAAAAGCTGCCCTACGAAGACATGGGGGGTTTGCCCCGGGCCTGTGTCAACCGATCTGTTGAGGGGCTCGCTTGTCCATCCCCGTCGCTAGGGCCGGACCGCGATCCCGGCCGCGGCGAGATGCGCCTTGGCCTCGGCGATGCGGTAGGTCCCGAAATGGAAGATCGAGGCGGCGAGAACCGCGGTCGCATGGCCGTCGCGGATGCCTTCGACGAGGTGATCGAGCGTGCCGACGCCCCCCGAGGCGATCACGGGGATGGTGACAGCGTCGGCGACGGCGCGGGTCAATGGAATGTCGAAGCCCGCCTTGGTGCCGTCGCGGTCCATCGAGGTCAGCAGAATCTCGCCGGCGCCGAGCGCCGCCATGCGGCGCGCCCATTCGACCGCGTCGATGCCGGTCGCGCGCCGGCCGCCATGGGTAAAGACCTCCCAGCGCCCGGGACCGGTCGCCTTGGCGTCGATGGCGACGACGATGCATTGGCTGCCGAATTTCTCCGCGCCCTCGCGCACGAATTCGGGCCGCGCCACCGCCGCGGTGTTGATCGAGACTTTGTCGGCGCCGGCCAGCAACAGGCGGCGAATGTCGTCCACCGCACGCACGCCGCCGCCGACGGTGAGCGGCATGAAGCATTGCTCGGCGGTGCGCTGCACCACGTCATAGAGCGTTGCGCGATTGTCGGAGGAGGCGGTGATGTCGAGAAAGCAGAGCTCGTCGGCGCCCTCGCGGTCATAGAGCTTGGCTTGCTCGACGGGATCACCGGCATCGACGAGATCGACGAAATTGACGCCCTTGACGGTGCGGCCGTCCTTCACGTCGAGACAGGGGATGACGCGCATCTTCAGCATCAGGCCGCAGTCTCCAGCAGCGCCAGCGCCTGGCGCAAGTCGATCCGTCCGTCATAGAGCGCGCGGCCGCAGATCACGCCGGCGATGCCGGCGGATTGGTGCGCCTTCAGCGCCACGAGGTCGGCAAGCGAGGCGACGCCGCCCGAGGCGATGACCGGCGTCGAGATGGCGCGCGCCAAAGCCGCGGTGGCGCCAAGGTTGACGCCCGTCAGCGCGCCGTCCCGCTCGATGTCGGTATAGACGATGGCGGCGACGCCCGCGCCCTCGAATGCGCGGGCGAGATCGAGCGCGTCGCACGCGCCGTCCTTGGCCCAGCCTTCGACCGCGACGCGGCCCTGGCGCGCATCGATGGCGACGACGATGCGTCCGGGGAAATCGCGGCAGGCGTCGCGCACCAACGCCGGCTCGCGGAGCGCCGCCGTGCCGAGAATGACTCGGTCGACGCCGCGCGCGAGCCAGGCTTCGATCGTGGCGCGGTCGCGGATGCCGCCGCCGAGCTGCACCGGCACGCCCGCGGCTCTGACGATCGCCTCGACCGCCGCCGCGTTCATCGAGCGGCCGGCAAAGGCGCCATCGAGATCGACGACATGGAGAAAGCGGCAGCCGGCGGCGACGAAGCTCAGCGCTTGGGCCGCCGGATCGTCGTTGAAGACGGTGGCGCGGCCCATCTCGCCTTGATAGAGGCGCACGCATTGCCCGCCCTTCAGATCGATCGCCGGGTAGAGGATCACTCGCGTTCCTCGTCGCCGAGGCGCTTGTAGTAAAAGTGCCCGGGGATGGTGCGCCCGGCGACGCGAGCATAGGCGGGATGCGTGCCCCAGCGGATGAAACCCAGCGACTCGTAGAGCTGGATCGCCGCCGTTTGGGTGTCGCGGACGTCGAGATTGAGGATGGCGAAGCCTTGGGCGCGCGCCGCCTCCTCGACGGCGAGCACAATGCGGCGGGCGAGGCCGTGGCCGCGCGCCCAGGGCGCGATGAAATTGCTGGTGAGCTGCGCCGCGAAGGCTTGCGCCTCATTGCTGCGCGGCGGCCGCGACAGCTGCGCGGAGCCGCAAATGGTGCCGTCGAGCCGGGCGACGTAAATGCTTCGCCCCGGCACCAGCATCACGCCCCGCCAATGGGCCTCCATGATGTGGCGCGGCGGCGCGGCGACCCAGCCAAAGCCGCCATCGGCCTTGATCGCATCCTCGGCCGCATCGCAGAGATCCTCGAGATCGGTGCCGGCGAAGCCATCGAGCCGCTCCACCGAGGTTTCAGGCTTCGGCGCGTCGCTCACGGCCGCCACCGGAGAAAATTGCGGATAAGCGTCTGACCCGCCGCTTGGCTCTTCTCAGGATGGAACTGCGTGCCGACGAGATTATCGCGGCCGATCATCGCCGTGATCTCGCCGCCATAGTCCGTCGTCGCCAGCAGGTCGCGCCGGTCGGCCGCATGGAAAGCATAGCTGTGGACGAAATAGACGTGCTCGCCCGCCGCGATGCCCGACAGTACCGGGTGGGGCGCCAACGGCAGGAGCTCGTTCCATCCCATATGCGGTATCTTGAGGGTGGGCTCGGCAGGCGCAATCACGCGCACTTCGCCGGCAATCCAGCCGAGGCCGTCCACCGTCTCGAACTCGCGACCGCGCTCGGCGAGGAGCTGCATGCCGACGCAGATGCCGAGAAACGGCCGGCCGCGCCGGCGCACCGTTTCCTCGAGCGCCGCCTCCATCCCGGGAACCGCCGCCAGCCCGCGTCGGCAATCGGCGAAGGCGCCCACCCCCGGCAGCACGACGCGCTCGGCTCCACGCACCAACTCGGCGTCGGCGGTCACTAGGACCTCGGTCGCGATGGCAGCCTCGTGGGCCGCGCGCTCGAACGCCTTGGCGGCGGATCGGAGATTGCCCGAGCCATAGTCGACGATAGCGGTGATCATCCCAGGCTCTTAGAGCACGCCCTTGGTCGAGGGCACCTCGTCGGCACGGCGCGGATCGATCGCCACCGCCTGCCGCAAGGCCCGCGCCAGGCCTTTGTAGCAGGACTCGACAATATGGTGGTTGTTCTCGCCGTAGAGATTCTCGACATGGAGCGTAACCCCCGCCGATTGGGCGAATGCCTGAAACCACTCCTTGAAGAGCTCGGTGTCCATCTCGCCGAGCTTGGGCTTGGTGAACGCGACCTTCCACACGAGATAGGGGCGGTTCGAGGCGTCGAGCGCGACGCGGGTCAGCGTCTCGTCCATCGGCACCAGAGCATCGCCCCAGCGCTGAATGCCGCGCCGGTCGCCCAGCGCCTTCGACACCGCCTCGCCGACGACATAGCCGCTATCCTCGGTGGTGTGGTGGAAATCGATGTGCAGGTCACCCTCGGCGCGAAGCGCGAGATCGATGAGGCTGTGGCGGGCGAGCTGCTCCAGCATGTGGTCGAGAAAGCCGATGCCGGTGACAATGTCGGCGCTGCCCGTCCCGTCGAGAAAGACGCTGCCGCGGATCTTTGTCTCCTTGGTGACGCGCTCGACCGTGGCCTTGCGCAAGGCAGAAGACACTGTCGTGGACCGAGCCTGGGCCATGGCTCTCCTTCGCGGGAAACGCCGGATTTGTAGCAAGGTCGGCAAAGGGAAGCCAGCGCAGCCGCAGGCCCGTTCAGGCGGCGCGCACCGTGCTCAGGAACTGATCGACCTCGCGCTGCAGCATGTCGGCCTGGGTGGCGAGAAGGTCGGCGGCCCTGAGGACATTGCGCGCGGTTTCGCCCGCCTGGTCGACGGCGATGCTGACGCCGCCGATATTGTGGGAAACCTCGTGTGCGCCGGAGGCGGCTTGCTGCACGTTGCGGGCGATCTCGCGGGTCGCCGCGGTCTGCTGCTCGACCGAGCTCGCGATCGAGGTCGAGATCTTGTCGACCGAGCTCACCGTTGCGGCAATGCTGTTGATGGCGGCGACGGCCGATGCGGTCGCGCCCTGGATGCTGGCGATCTGGGCACGGATGGTCTCGGTCGCCTGCGCCGTCTGCGTCGCCAGCGACTTGACCTCGCCGGCGACGACGGCAAAGCCGCGCCCCGCCTCGCCGGCGCGCGCCGCCTCGATCGTGGCGTTGAGAGCGAGCAGGTTGGTCTGCTGCGCGATCGCGGCGATGAGCGCGGCGACCTCGCCGATCTTGTCGGCCGCCGCGGCGAGCCCCGCAACGGTGGCGTGCGTGCGCTTCCCGTCCTCGTTGGCTTGGCGCGCCACCGCCGAGGCCTGCTGGATCTGGCGGCCGATATCGGCGATGGTCGCGGACAGCTCCTCCGATGACGTCGCCACCGTCTCGACGTTGACGGTCGCCTCGCTGGCGCCGGCGGCGACGGCGCGGGCCCGCTCGCGCGTCGTTTCCGCGACCTGCGACATAGCCTTCGCCGAGCCTTGCATTTGCGTCGTCGACTGAAGCACGGTCTCCAAGATGCCGCTCACCTTGCGGCGAAAGCTGTCGGCGACGGCAGCGAGCGCGTTCTTCTTATCGGTCTCGGCCTTGCGCGCGAGGAGCGCGTGCTCCTCCTCGAGGCGGCGCTTGGCGAGCGCATTGTCCTTGAAGACCTGCACGGTGCGCGCCATGGCGCCGACTTCATCGCGTCGCAGCGTTTCGCACACCTCGATGTCGAGGTCGCCGGCGGCCAGCCGCTCCATCGTCCCCCGGAGTCGGCCGAGCGGCAACGCGATGTCGCGGCTCACGATATAGGCGAAGAGCCATGTCACCGCGATGATCAGCAGCCCGGCAAAGGTCAGCTTGTTGAGCATCGCATCGAAATCGTTGTCGATGTCGTCGATATAGGCGCCGGTGCAAATCGCCCAATGCCAGGGATCGAAGCCACCGGCATAGGACACCTTCCGCACCGCCTTGTCGCTGCCAGGGCGCGGAAAGTCGTAGTAGACGAAGCCGCCGCCCCGCCGCGCGGCGTCGACTTGCTGCTTCAGATAGGGAATGCCGAGCCGCGGGCCCGCGTTCTCGAGGCTGCGCTTGGCATCGTTGAGGATGGTGGCGAGATCGTAGTCCTGGATGAAGAAGTAGTCGCCGGCGCCGTAACGCAGCGGTCGGAGAGCGGCGATCGCGCCGGCCTGGGCATCCTTCGCCGTCAGCTCGCCCGATACTTCGCGCTTGTGCCATTGCTCCACGATGCCAAGCGCGATCTCGACGAGATGCTGGGTCTGGCCCTCGCGGTCGCTCAGCATCTTGTTGTAGAGCACGCCGGCGCCGCCCACGCCAGCCACGACCAGCGCCAGGGTCGCGATCGTCAGCAACACCGCGAGCTTGATTTTTATGGTCACTCTGCCGAGCAGGCTCATCGCCACCTCTCGCGTATCCCATGATCGGGACGCTCTCATCCGTTTATCCGAAGGGTACATGGCCGCGCGCCGTCCAAAGCTTACGAGGAAGAGATTAACGGGTGATCACCGCCGTCATGCCCCACAGCAGAGCACGATCAAAAGCGCACTCGCTCCGGCGAAGGCCGCCGCAAAGCCGCCATTGCCGCGCCAACCCAAAAGCCGGCTGGGGACCGCGAAGTTGCTGCTGGTCATCATGCGCAGCACCGAGACCGGCGAGAGCAGCATCGACAGCATGAACGCCACGATCCACATGGCGTAGAGGCCGGCGGTGCTGATGCCGAGATCGGCAGCGCTGAGCACCGGCGCAAGGATGGCGAAGGGCACCATCGGATGGATGCCCGCCAGGGTCACCAGGGGCATGAGCACCAGCACCGCGAGCACGGACCAGGCACCGCCGGGCAGCAAGAGCGCGACGGCATGGCGGAGCGGGACCGCGAGCTCGGGCAGCTGCATGACGCCGATGAGCAGGCCGGCGGCAAGGAAGAGCGCGCTTTCCGGCATGACCGACGTCCAGCTCTCGCTGATCCGATCGTCGAGACGCTCGAGCGCGGCGCCGAAATCCTGGCGGCCCCAACAGAGCGTCGTGCCAATGGCGAGCGCCGCGGCAGCGAGCGCGATCGAGAGGGTCATCGAGAGGCGGAGAGCGACATGCGCGATAAGCGTCATCGCGAGCTCGGCCAAGAGCAGCATCGCCGCCAGCAGCGCGCCGGGTCGGCGCTTCTCCGTCGTCGTCATGACGAGCGGCGGCGCCATCAGCGTGGCAAGCGCGCCGCCGACCAACGCCAGCGGCAAGCCGATGCCGAGCGCGGCGGTCCAGGAGAGATGGGGGTAGACCGCCATCACCGCCGCCACCGAGGCGGTCGAAGGCCCGAGCAGCATGGAGAGCACCAATCCGCGCATTGCAGCGCAGGCTGCCGTCGTCTCCGGCGTGGCGCGGCGCCCCAGCGTCGCGCCGAGCACGCCGATCGCGCCAAAACTCAAGCCGAGCGAGGCGGCGGCAGCAGCGACGACGACGGTGGCCGGCCTGAGCGCCGCGGGCAGGCGCGCCAGCTTGGCGGCGAGCGCGGCGTCGAGCTGGCGCTCGGCGAAGACCGGGCGCAGCAGCGCCACCGACAGCATGAGGACGACAACCCCGGACATGCGCGCCGCGGCCGCACCGATGGTCGCGAGGTCGAAGCCCAATGCGCCCAGCGCCACGGCAGCGATGCAAATGAGAAGAGCGATGCGTCCGCTCTTGCGCGGCAGCCAGTGACGCCCGCCGAGCGCCAAGCCCGCCGCCAGGAGCGTCGCCGCCAGCCAATCCCAAAGGCGGCTGCCGCTGAGCTCCGCGGCGCAGCTGGCGCCGAGCACGGCGAGAAACGGCAGCACCGCCCAAGGCAGCGAGCGGCTGCCGACGCCGGCGTCGGCAGCGACGAGAAGACGACCGGATGCCATCGCTTCAAGCAGCGTGCATGCGGACGCGAATGAGATGGCGGCTCTGATCGGCGAAGTCGGTGCGCGCATGCAGCATCGTGTGATTGTCGAGGACAAGCGCTTCATCGGGCTGCAAGCGATAGCTCAAGCGACGCTCGCTGTTTTCGGCGGCCGCACGGAAATGCTCGATCGCCCAAAGGCGCTCGTTGCTGCGAAGATCCTCGCGCATGGCGAATCCCGCCGCGAGGCAATCGCCGCGGAAACGGACAAAGGGCTCCTCGCCCAGCACCGGCGCGGTGATGACGCGCTTGCCCTTGAAGAACGCATCCGGCACGCGGAAGGGAAATTGCTCGCGGCGCAAAATGGCGAGGCAGTCGCGGCCTTCGGCCTTCCGCGCGAGGTCTTCGACGAGGTGCGGCACGTTCAGCACCACCGAAACGCCGCCGGCAACGGCTTGGCGCACGACGAAGAGACAATTGTACTTCTCGGGCGACGGCGCAAAGGCTGAGTCGCTGTGGAGCGGCGCCTCGCCGGCCTCTTCCGAGAAGGTCGTCTTGTAGTCAACCGTGCGACGCACGACGTCGGCGCGGGGCTTCACCGGCCAGAGCACGCGCTTGTCGAGATTGTGGTCGGTCGGCTTGCCGATGGACCGGGTCAGCGCCAGCACCAGCGAGTCGCGCACCGTCTCCGGGTATTGGTTGTAGCCGAGGCCGCGTAGCACCAGACACGCGGGCTCGAGCGCGACGATGTCGCGCACCAGCGCCGCCAATTGGGCAAGATCGGGCCAATGCGCCGCCACCATCTCGCCGAGGACGCGTTGTCCGTCCTCGCTCTCGAACGGAACGGCAATGCCGAGAAGCTCGTTGGCGCGGCCTTGCTCGGCCGCGCAATAGGCGGAAATGGCGGCGACCAGCCGCGGCGGCGGGATAAAGCTGCTGACATCGAGCATCGGCAGGACAAGCATGAAATGTTCTCCTTCAGGGCTGGCCCCCCTCTTTGGGGTCAGTCCGATCAAACATGAACGATACTTTATTCGGGTAAACTTTTCAGGTCTTTCGTTGGATTACCCCGAATATTCGTCGCGGAATTGACGCAAATTTTAGATAAACTCTGGCATTTTCCCGTCTCTTTTGGATCAAGCACTTATCCACCAAGATTTGTTCTATGGTTAATCTTAGGCCGTAGGATAATGGCGGTTGCCGACGGTCGATGGGCGCAAGAGTGGCGGGAACGGGAGGGTAATCGCATGATAAACAGGCTAGCCGCCGGTGTCGTCGGCGCGTTGATCTGGTGTGGCGTCGCAACGCCGGCCGAGCCTGAGAACGGCATGCTGGCGCCGCCGGCAGGGGCGCGCCTTCTGCTGCGGAGCGCCGGCGACGGCGTGCAGATCTATATTTGCCGGGCCAAGGGCGACGGCTTTGCTTGGGTCTTCCAGGCGCCAGAGGCGACGCTCGTCGACGAGACCGGGCGAAAGGCGGCGAAGCATTTCGCCGGCCCTTCGTGGGAAGCCGAGGATGGCAGCATCGTCGTGGGCGACGTTGCGGCCAAAGCCGACGCGCCGTCCGGCAGCGACATTCCGTGGCTGCTGCTGCGCGCCAAATCGCATTCGGGCAGCGGTCGTTTCACGACGGTTGCCTTTATCCAGCGCCTCAACACCAAAGGCGGCGCGGCACCCGAGGGCGGTTGCGACGTCGCGCATCGGAACGCCGAAGCACGCGTGCACTACTCGGCGACATATGTCTTTTACGCCGCGCCCTGACCCCCTCTCGGCTTGACCCTCGCCCCCGCCATCCCGCATTCTTCCTCCTTGGCAAGCGGGCATCATGCAATCCCCATCCGAGAGCTGGCACGGCACGACCATCCTTTGCGTGCGCAAGGATGGCAAGGTGGTGGTCGCCGGCGATGGCCAAGTGTCGATGGGCCAGACCGTCATCAAGGCGAGCGCCAGGAAGCTTCGGCGGCTTGGCAACGGCACGGTGATCGCGGGTTTCGCGGGTGCGACGGCCGATGCGCTGACGCTCTTCGAGCGCCTCGAGGCAAAGCTCGAGCAGCATCCGGGCCAGCTCTCGCGCGCCTGCGTCGAGCTTGCCAAGGACTGGCGCACCGACCGGTATCTGCGCCGGCTTGAAGCGATGATGGCCGTCGCGGACCACAAGGTTTCGCTTATCCTCTCGGGCACCGGCGACGTGCTCGAGCCCGATGATGGACTGATCGGCATCGGCTCGGGGGGCGGTTACGCGCTGGCGGCGGCCCGCGCCCTCATCGACCAGCCACTTGACGCCGAGGCCATCGCCCGTCGGGCATTGGCGATCGCCGCCGGCATCTGCGTCTACACCAACGACAAGGTCACCCTCGAAAGCCTATGAGCGCCATGAGTCCGCGCGAGATCGTCTCCGAGCTCGATCGCCACATCGTCGGTCAGCACGACGCCAAGCGCGCCGTCGCGATTGCGCTCCGCAACCGGTGGCGGCGCCAGCAATTGACGCCGGAGCTTCGCGAGGAGGTGCTGCCGAAGAACATTTTGATGATCGGCCCGACCGGCATCGGCAAGACCGAGATCGCCCGACGCCTCGCGCGGCTGGCGCAAGCGCCCTTCATCAAGGTGGAGGCGACCAAATTCACCGAAGTCGGCTATGTCGGCCGCGACGTGGAGCAGATTCTGCGCGACCTGCTCGAGGTCGCGATAGCCATGACCCGCGAGCGGCTACGCAAGGAGGTCGCGTCCAAGGCCGAGGCTCATGCCGAGGAGCGCGTCCTCGATGCGTTGGTCGGCGCGCAAGCCAGCGCCGACACGCGGCAGAAATTCCGCAAGATGTTGCGCGAGGGTCAGCTCGACGACAAGGAGATCGAGATCCAGGTGCAAGACGCCACCGGCGGGCTGCCCACTTTCGAGATCCCCGGCATGCCCGGCGCACAAATGGGCATGCTCAATCTCGGCGAGATCTTTGGCAAGGCCTTGGGGGGCCGGACCAAGCCTCGCCGCATGAACGTCAAAGAAAGCCACGCCGTGCTGATGGCCGAGGAGAGCGACAAGCTGCTCGATCAGGACAAGGTCGTGAAAGAGGCGATCACGGCAGTCGAGCAGAACGGCATCGTGTTCATCGACGAGATCGACAAGATCTGCGCCCGGAGCGAGCAGCGCATTGGTGCCGATGTCAGTCGCGAGGGCGTGCAGCGCGACTTGCTGCCGCTGATCGAGGGCACGTCGGTCGCGACCAAACATGGCGCGGTCAAGACCGACCATGTGCTTTTTATAGCCTCAGGTGCCTTTCATCTGGCCAAGCCCTCCGATCTCTTGCCCGAACTGCAGGGGCGGCTGCCGATCCGCGTCGAGCTGAAGCCGCTGACACGCGACGACTTCCGCCGGATTCTGACCGAGCCCGAAGCGAGTCTCATCAAGCAATATAAAGCGCTTCTGGCAACCGAAGGGGTTCAACTCGATTTTTCCGAGGACGCCGTCGATGAGCTCGCAACGCTTGCGGAGGAAATCAATACGGCCGTCGAGAACATTGGCGCCCGTCGCCTCCATACGGTGCTGGAGCGCCTCCTCGAGGAGGTGAGCTTCACCGCCTCCGACCAGCCCTCTGGCACGCGCATCGCCATCGATCGTGTCTATGTGCGCGAACATGTGGCGGCGCTTGCCAAGAACGCCGATCTGTCGAAGTTCATTCTCTGACGGGAGAGAGCGTCAGAACGAGGAAGCGGATAGGGAGCAGGCCGTCCGCAGCGGCGATAGGCATCATAGTCGGTAAGAACCGCCGTCAATACTGGCGCTCCAGCGGCGCTCATTGCAGCCGAGATCACAATTTCGCTGATTGCGGTGCGCCGTCTCTCTATAGTCGGATGGATGGAGGATTGGCTCGCCATCAATCGCGCCCACTGGGACGAGCGTGTGCCCATCCATAGGCAGGGGCGCTTCTATGATGTGGATGGCTTCAAAACGGGCCGCTCGACGCTAAGACGGCAAGAGGTCGATGATCTTGTACCCGTCGTCGGCAAGACTCTCGTCCATCTGCAATGCCATTTCGGATTGGATACGTTGTCCTGGGCGCGCTTGGGTGCCACGGTCGCGGGGGTCGATTTTTCGGCGCCGGCAATCGAGGCGGCTCGAGCGCTTGCGGCCGAGACAGGCATCGCCGCCGAGTTTGTCGAAGGCAACGTCTACGATGCCCCGGCGCTGTTGCAAGGGCGCAGGTTCGATGTCGTCTATACTGGACTCGGCGCCTTGATGTGGCTGCCCGATATCGAAGGCTGGGCGGAAGTGGTGGCGGCGCTCCTGGCACCTGGCGGCGAACTCTATCTGATCGAGTTCCATCCGACGCAATGGATGCTGTCGGAATCGGATCCACTCCGCATCGTCGATAGCTACTTCACGGAAGAGACCAGGTTCACGCTTGCCGGAACATACGCCGATCGTGCCGCCCCGACTCGGGCCAACGAGACGAGGCAAAGGAACCATGGTCTCGGTGCCGTCGTCACCGCGGTTATCGCCGCCGGATTGTCGATCAAGTCCCTCCGTGAGAGCCCTGAAACCCCCTGGCAATGGTCTCCCGTTCTGGAGCGCAGCGATACCGGCTATTGCATGCCCGGCGAATCTGCCGTCGCTTCCGCTCATCTACACGTTGCGTGCAACCAAACCCGCTACGCGCTGAAGATCCTCACATGAGCCGCGCCGGCGGCGGGTTGTTCAAGCGGCGGAGAACATCGTCGAGCTGTTCCAGCGTATGATAATGGACGCTGAGAATACCGCCTTGCCCGTTGAAGACGATCTGTACCTTGAGACCCAGAAGTTGAGTAAGCTCGCGCTCAAGAGCCGCCGTGTCGGCATCGCCTCCGGTCGTCGGCCCCCCGCTCGTGTCGCTTGCTCCGCCTTCGCCGCGATCTCGCACCCGCGCACGGGCTTTTGCCAAACGCTCGACCTGACGCACGCTCATCCCGGACTGAACGACCTCGCGTGCCAGGATCGCGGCATCCTCCAAGCCGATCAAGGGCCGGGCGTGTCCAGCGGTCAGCTTCCCTTCCCGCAACAGATCGCGAACCTCATCAGGTAGTGCCAGCAGTCTCAGCATATTGGCGATATGGCTGCGGCTCTTGCCTACCGCCTTCGCCAGATCCTCTTGCGTATGGGCAAAGTCCTCCATCAATCGGCGATAGGCCTCCGCCTCCTCGATCGCGTTCAGGTCCTGACGCTGGACATTCTCGACCAGCGCGATTTCCAAGACCTCGCGGTCGCCGAGCTCCCGTAGCACCACCGGGATTTCGTGAAGCTGGGCGGCTTGAGCGGCACGCCAGCGACGCTCTCCCGCGACGATCTCGTAATGTCCCTCTTGCTCAGGATGCTTACGCACCAGCAAAGGCTGGAGAATTCCCTGGGCCTTGATCGAATCGACCAAGGCTTGCATGTTCTCGGGATCGAAATTGCGGCGCGGCTGGTAGCGACCGGGATGGATCAGCTCGACGGCGACCGCCCGCGAGTTGCGGGTGTCGACGCTCTCGGTGCTGTCCTCACCCAACAACGCTGAAAGTCCGCGCCCGAGACCGCGCCGCGGCTCTTCGCTCATGCTGCACTCAGCCGCGTGCGCTCGCGCCGCAGCACCTCCCCGGCGAGATGGACATAGGCCTGGGCCCCAGGACAACGGAAATCATAGAGCAGCACGGGTTTGCCATGAGATGGCGCCTCGGAGATGCGGACATTGCGGGGAATGACGGTCTCATAGACTTTGGCGCCAAAATGGTCGCGGACATCGGCCGCGACCAAATCGCTCAGGTTGTTGCGCTTGTCGAACATGGTCAAGACCACGCCCTGTATCTCAAGCTGGGGATTGAGGTGACGTTTGACCCGCTCGATCGTGCGGATGAGGTGGCTCAGCCCTTCGAGCGCGTAGAACTCACACTGCATCGGGACAAGCACGGCATGAGCGGCGACCAAAGCATTGAGCGTCAGCAATCCCAAGGATGGTGGGCAATCGATCAAGACGTAATCGAAGGGTAGCGAGTGCCCGGACAAGGCGTCCCGCAAGCGATATTCGCGTTGCTCCGCGGCGACGAGCTCGATTTCGGCGCCCGACAAATCGACCGAGGCGGGGACGACCGAGAGA
>Ga0335081_10012680_pt1 | contig 13655 bp, 11 predicted proteins | sample Lox_Sample_35_FD_206713 | JGI IMG/M metagenome (GOLD analysis project Ga0335081, IMG submission 206713) | Soil microbial communities from Loxahatchee National Wildlife Refuge, Florida, United States - Lox_Sample_3.5 | ecosystem: Environmental > Terrestrial > Soil > Wetlands | place: USA...
CAGCAAACCCAGGAGCCCCAGCAGACCCAGCAACCCGACGGGCCGCTCGGCACGTCCGCCTTGCTGTCCCAGGCGCTCGTGGCGCTCACCATCGAGGTCGACAACGAGGCCGAACACCGCGTTGCCCACCGCACCACCAACCACGGGGACGCCGGCCAGGGCGACGGCGCCTGGCTGACGTCGCTGGCCATGTTCGAGAACTGCCTGCGGTTCGTCGCCGACCAGACCATCACCGTCCGCGAGCTCGAGACCAGGGCCCGCACCCCGGCCAACCTGGACGGCATGCGCCGCTGGGGTTACATCACCATCGACGGCACGGCCAAGAAGATCTACCGCGGCCGTCCCGGTCCGGACGCCGTCCTGCGCGCCACCGCCCGGGGCCTGCGCGCCCGGGAGGCCTGGCTGCCGCTGCCTGCCCTCGTCGAGCAGCGCTGGCAGGAGCGGTTCGGCGCCGAACCGATCGGCCTGCTCCGCCGCTCGCTGGAAGCGATCGCCGCGCAGCTCGACCCCGGGCTGCCCGACTGCCTGCCCATCCTCGGCCAGACCCTGTTCAGCCGTGCACCCGACCCTGCCCTCCCGCCCCGGCCGGACCAGCCCGACGTCACCACGCTGCCGCTGTCGGCGCTGCTGTCCCGGGTCCTGCTGGGCTTCGCCCTGGAGTACGAGGCCGAATCGGAGGTGTCCCTGGCGGTCGGCGCCAACCTGCTCCGCGTGCTGCCCGCGGAGGGAACGCGGCTCCGCGACCTCCCGCTCCTGACCGGGATCTCCAAGGAGGCCGTGAGCTGGGCCCTGGGCATCCTGGTCCGCGCCCGGCTGGCCGTAGAGGAGCCGGATCCCGCGGCGAGCCGCGGGAAGGTCGCGCGCCTCACGCCCGCGGGCCTGCGCGCGCAGCGTCTCTACCTCGACCTCCTCGGCACGGCCGAGGATCGCTGGCAGCAGCGCTTCGGCGACGCCATCGGCGCCCCGCGCCAGGTGCTGGCCGCGCTGGCCGTCGGCGCCGGGGGCCAGCCCCCGCCGTTGTTCCAGGCCCTCGAGCCCTACCCCGACAACTGGCGGGCGTCGGTCCGCCCGCCCCGCACACTCCCGTACTACCCGATGGTCCTGCACCGCGGCGGCTACCCGGACGGCAGCTGACGCGCTCGGTCCGGCGGAGCGCGCAGGCGTAGCATTGAACACAGCACAGCGGGCTCATGTGTGCGGGAGGCTGCAGTGAGGCTGCGTCAGCGAACCAGGGTGGTGTGGTCCTCGTCCTCGGGACGCGTTACCCGGCACGGTGTCCGGGAGGCCAGGCCATCCGCACGGGGCGGTCGGATCCGCTGGTGGCTGCGGACCGGCATGCTGCTCACCGTCATCGGCCTGATGCGTCTGGCCCGTACCGCGAGGAAGTACCCGCGGCCCGCGGTCTCGCTGGCCGGGACGGTCATTACGGTGGTCGGCATCTCGCTGCCCAGCGGGGTGGTGCTGGTCTCCGGATTCCTGGTCCTGTTCCTGGCCCTGTTCATGCCGGATCCGCCCGGGGCGCCGGCCAGGCCCTGCTCGGGCCGGCTCTGGTCCACGCAGCTCACGCCGTTCGCGGTCTCCCGGCGGCGGGTGCCGCCATCGGACTGGCGGTAACTCCGCGCCTTCCGCGAGAACGTCGAGGATCTGCTGGCCGTACTTGCCCAGCTTGGTCTCGCCCACGCCGTTGACCAGGGCCAGCCCGGCTAGCGTCGCGGGCGGGGCGGCCGCGATCTGCCGCAGCGTCGAGTCGTGGAAGATCACGTAGGGCGGCATGCCCAGTTCCTTCGCGACTCCCGTCCGCCACGCCCGCAGCCGCTCGAACACCGCCTCCGCCTCGGGCCCCAGCTCTACCTGAACCGGGCCCGCTGCCGCCCGCCGGGACCGCCCGCCAGCCCGCCCCGGAGCAGCCGGAGCAGCCGGAGCAGCCGGAGCAGCCAGCGAGGCTGGCGCGGCGGCCGGCCGCGGCGCGTCCCGCCGGAACATGACCTGCCGCTCGCCGCGCAGCACCTCCCCGCTCAGCTCGGTCAGCGCCAGCGTCCCGTGATCCCCTTGCACCGCGAGCAGCCCGCTGGCCAGCAGTTGCCGCACCACGCCGCGCCACTCCGCCTCGCGCAGTTCCGCCCCGATCCCGAACGTGGACAGCCGATCGTGCCCGTACGACAGCACCCGCGGCGTCTGGCGCCCGAGCAGGATGTCGATCGGCTGCCCCGCGCCGAACGAGGGACCCGGCAGCCGCTCCAGCCGCACCAGGGTCGACAGCAGCTTCTGCGCCGCGACCGTGCCATCCCACATCGAGGGCGGCGACAGGCACGTGTCGCAGTTCCCGCACGCACCGGTAACGGTCTCGCCGAAGTAGGCCAGCATCTGCGCCCGTCGGCACCCGGCCGTCTCGCACAGCGCGAGCATCGCGTCCAGGTGCGCGACCAGCCGCCGCCGGTGCGCGAGATCACCCTCGGACTCGTCGATCATGCGCCGCTGCTGCACCACGTCGGTCAGCCCGTAGGCCAGCCACGCGGTGGCCGGCGCGCCGTCCCGCCCGGCCCGCCCGGTCTCCTGGTAGTAGCCCTCGACCGACCGGGGCAGGTCCAGGTGCGCGACGAACCGGACGTCGGGCTTGTCGATGCCCATGCCGAACGCGATCGTGGCCACCATGATCAGCCCGTCCTCGCGCAGGAACCGCGCCTGGTTCACCGCCCGGGTCCGCCCGTCGAGCCCGGCGTGATACGGCAGGGCCGTGAGCCCGTCGGCACAAAGAAAGTCCGCCGTCCGCTCCACCGAGGCCCGCGACAGGCAGTAGACGATGCCGGCCTCCCCGCGGTGCTCGGTGCGCAGCAGCCGCAATAGCTGCCGCCGCGGCTCGTTCTTGGGCTCGATCCGGTACTGGATGTTGGGCCGGTCGAAGCTGGCCACGAAGTGCCGGGCCTGGCCGAGCCCGAGCCTCGTCACGATCTCGCCCAGCGTCTGCCTGGTCGCGGTGGCTGTCACCGCGATCCGCGGCACCGAAGGCCACCGCTCGTGCAGCACGGACAGCCCCAGGTAGTCCGGCCGGAAGTCGTGTCCCCACTGGGCCACGCAGTGCGCCTCGTCGATCGCGAACAGCGCCACCGTGCCCCGGTCGAGCAGCCGCAGTGCCGAGTCGGTCCGCAGCCGCTCCGGCGCCAGGTACAGCAGGTCGAGCTTGCCGTCCAGGAACGCGTACTCCACGCCCCGCCGCGAATCCGGATCCTGGGTCGAGTTCAGGAAATCCGCCCGCACGCCGAGCAGCCGCAGCGCGTCGACCTGGTCCTGCATGAGCGCGATCAGCGGCGAGATGACCACCCCGGTGCCCTCCCGCACCAGCGCGGGGATCTGATAGCACAGTGACTTGCCGCTGCCGGTCGGCATCAGCGCGACCGCGTCCCCGCCCCCGCCGACGTGCTCGATGATCTCCTGCTGCTGCCCGCGGAACGAGCTGTACCCGAACACGCGGTGCAGCGCCTCGGCCGCCGCCTCGCTGATTCCCGACCCGGGCACGTCCACGCGGGCGATTCTACGGCCCGGCCCTGTCATAAATGGCGTCATAACTCGGCGAGCAGATGCCGGAAATACGATCGCGGGTCGCGCATGAAGTGCCGCCACGCGATGACCAGGCTCAGGTCCTCCCAGTAGGTGTACAGCTGGCTCATCGTGTCGGCCCGCAGGAAGTACGACCAAGGCACCCGCGGGCCCCGCACCACGGTCAGCGTGCCCCGATGCCCGGCTCGCTGTCCCTGACCCGGGCGTCCAATTCCACAAAAAACATTTTGGCGGAACGGGCCGTGGTACCTCGCACCCGTCATGCACTAGCGTCGCCAGCGTGGACGACGAACTCAGTGAGCGCCTGGCCATCAGGGATGTCGTCGAGACCTGGGCGAACGCCAGGGACTCCCGGGACTGGGAGGCCTTCCGGGCCTGCTGGCACGACGACGGTTACATGATGGCGACCTGGTTCCAAGGCCCGAAGGAAGACTTCATCCGGGTCAGCCAGGAGGGCGCGGCCCGCGGCGTCAACATCCTGCACTTCACCGGCGGCGTCCGGATCACCCTGGCCGGCCCGCGCGCCATCGCCCAGACCCGGATGACGATCATGCAGCGCGCCGAGGTGCACGGCGTGCCGTGCGACGTGGCCTGCACGGGCCGGTTCTACGACTTCTTCGAGAAGCGGGACGGCCGCTGGGGAATCGTGCTGCGCCAGCCCATCTACGAGAAGGACCGGCTGGACCCGGTCGACCCGGCTGCCACGCTCACCCTGGACCCCGAGGTGCTGGCCCGCTTTCCTGAGGGCTACCGGCACCTGGCCTACCTGCAGGTTCAGGTCGGATACCCGGTCAAGCCGGACATGCCGGGCCTGACCGGCCCCGAAGTGGAGCGCCTCTACCAGCGCGGCGCCGCCTGGCTGGCCGGCCAGCCAGGCGCCCGCTAGCTACCTTCGGTGCCGGCCACACCGGCAAAGGTCCGTGATGTGGTCTGGTGGCTCGCTGCGGTTCCGCAGCTTACCTCAAGGCGGGCATTTTGCCGTTTTCGGCGTTCTTCCGCGTGCTGCGCGCGCTGGTTATCGTGTCGATGGCGCATCGTGCTTGCTCTTCCGGGCTGGTTGCCGTTTCTCGCGGGGATCGGGTGTCGCGGATTGGGGTGCATGGCCCCCCGGCCCCGCCTATCGGGGCCCGTGGGCCACAAGCCCCAGATGGCCGCGTCCGCCGGCTGGGGTGCGTGTCCCCCCGGCCCCGCCTATCGGGGGCGGGGGGCCACAAGCCCCAGATGGCCGGGCCTGCTCCGGCTCGTCGCGGCGCGTCACACCGGGAACGTGGCCTCGATCACCACACAGCGCACTGAGCCGGCCGGACGGTTGGGGGATTTAGCCAAGACGGCTCTTCCGGGCTGGTTGCCGTTCTTCGCGGGAGATCGAGCGCCGGGCGTGGCGCGAATGCCGCGTGCGGTGGCCGGCTTGGTCCCTGGTGGCCCGGTTCCTCTCGCGTCCCCTTTGTGTGGTTGATCCGGGCTTGGCGGTTGGTTGCGGGTACTGGGGAGAACCGAGACGGAAAACGCTGTTCGGCCGGTGTGCGGCTGATGCGCGGTGGTCCGGGCCTTAGGGTCCAGGGTCCGCTCGGGTTTCCGCGCGCCTGCGGGGCGTGGCGTAGGCGGCGTATGCCGTGGTCGGGCCGGGCCGTAACGTTTCCGGAACGGTCCGGGCGTACCGTGGCGTTCTGTGGGAGGGACGCAGCCCGTGGGCGGGCGGGCACCGGTGACCGCGGGCCCGGCTGCGCGCGGTTCCCGGATGACGGCGCCCGGGGTGGCCGCGTGGTCGCTGGGCGTGCTGATAGTCCTGTTCTCCGCCGCGCTGGTGCTGCTGGCTTTCGCGGCCAGGCAGGCGGAATCCGACATCGAGACCTTCGGCTTCCCGCTGGTGCTGGCACCCGTCGGGTTCGTCGTGGCGCGGCGCCAGCCCGGTAATCCGCTGGGCTGGATGGTTCTCGCGCTGACCGCACTGGCAGCCCTTGGCCCGGCGGCAGGGGCGTACGCGGTGCTCAGCTACCGGCTCGGCCATCACCTGCCGCTGGCCGCGGCAGCCGTGTTCCTCGCGCTGTGGTGGTGCCCGCTGATCGTGACGTTTCCGCTGGTGATCCTGCTGTTCCCGGACGGCCGACTGCCCTCGCCCCGGTGGCGGCCGGTGCTGTGGGGCTACCTGGCGGTCGGCGCGTGCTGGCCGGTGAGCGTCTACGCGGTGGCGATCAGCGCCGTCGCCGCGGGCCATGTGCAGGTCGTTCCCGGCGGTGACCTGCGGGCGGTGGACGACCCGGCGGGCAGCTCGGCGTGGCTGGGCTCGGTCGAGGCGGTCATCTTGCCGGTGCTGGCGGTGTTCTGGCTGGTGTTCGTGGCCCGCCAGGTGGCCTCCTGGCGCCGCGCGGACGGGGTGCGCCGCCAGCAGCTCAAGTGGCTGATGAGCGGTGCGGCCATATGCATGGCCGCGACGGCGGTCGTCGCCGTCGGGGGGACTCTTGACACCTCGGCGTCACCCTCCTTCCAGGCGGTGCTCAACGTCGCAGCCGTCGGCATCGGGGCGCTGCCGGTCTCCATCGGGGTGGCGATCCTGAAGTACCGGCTGTATGACATCGACCGGATCATCTCCCGGACCCTGGCGTACGCGCTGGTGACCGGGCTGCTGGTGGGGGTGTACGCGGGCCTGGTCCTGCTGGCCACCCAGGTGCTGGGACACCACCACAGTTCGGTGGCGGTGGCCGCGGCCACGCTGGCCGCGGCGGCCCTGTTCAATCCGCTGCGGCGGCGGGTGCAGCGGGCGGTGGACCGGCGGTTCAACCGGGCCCGCTACGACGCCGACCAGACGATAGCCGCGTTCGCGGCCCGGCTGCAGGACGCCGTGGACCTGGACGCGGTCCGGGACGACCTGGCCGGGGTCGTGCAGAAGGCCCTGGAGCCCGCCCACATCTCGGTGTGGATGTACGGACGCGGGTGAAACCGCTTGGCAGCAAGCAGCTCATGCCGCCCGGGCCGCGCCGGCCTGGGGCCGGTTGGAGATCAGGCCCACCACGACAGGCCGCTCCCCGGCTGGCAGGAGACAGCTATTGCTGGGCTCAGAGCTGCACCGTCGCCTCGATGGTGAGCCGGCGCGCATGACAGGCTGTTTCACAGTTGGAACGTGGCACTGGAGTCCCCCGGATCGACCACGGAACCCGGATCCGCCACGATGATGTGACGCATGTAGCGCTCTGTGGCGGCTGTGACGAGAACGACCGGGAGGCCGGGCGTTCACGCGCCTGCCGTGGCCTCGATGACCCGTCGCCGGCCAGGCCCGGATGGTCCCGCAGCTGGTGTGACCCCATCGATCGGGACATGTGGGCCACCAGCCCTCATATCTTCGTGAAGTGGTGGAAGCACTCGTAGTAGGGATCGGTGGAGTGCGCGAAGTGGGCCGCCTCTGAGCGCTTGACGGCCAGGTAAGCCGTGGACCGCAGCGGGCCGAGCGCGTCCATCAGCATCGTGTCCGTGCTCAGCGCGTCCAGGGCGGCGGCCAGCGAGGCCGGCAGCCGGTGGGCGCCGCCGACGGCGCGCTCGGCCTCGCTCAGCGTGGCCGGGTCGACGTTCATCGCCTCGCCGGGATCCAGCTTGCCGCGGATGCCGTCCAGGCCGGCGTAGATGAACCCGCCCAGCGCCAGGTACGGGTTGGCGCTGGAGTCGGACGGCTTCAGCTCCAGGTTGACCGAACTGCCCGGGTCCCCCCGCAGCGGCGAGCAGATGCGGATCGCGGCCTCCCGGTTGTCCATCCCGTAGCAGGTGTACGCGCTGGCCCACATCTGCGGCGCCAGCCGCCGGTAGCTGTTCACGCTGGCGCAGGTCAGCGCGACCAGGGCGGGCAGGTGGGCAAGAAGGCCGCCGATGAAGTGGTAGCCGGTCTGGGACAGGCCGTTCCGGTCGCCCGGGTCGGCGAACACGTTGCGGCCGCCGGAAGAACCGTCGGCGGGCAGCTCGATGAGCGAGCCGTGCAGGTGGGTGCCGTTGCCGGCCTGATCGGGGATCGGCTTGGGGGCCAGGCTGGCCCACAGGCCGTGCCGGAAGGCCACGCCGCGGACGGTTTCCCGGTACAGCACGTGGTTATCGGCGGCGCGCAGCGCGTCGGCATACCTGATCGACATCTCGTGCTGGCCGTGGCCGAGCTCGGGGTAGTAGTGCTCGACGACCAGCCCCTGGGCCTCCAGCGCCTCGACGAGCTCCATGGCGAAGTCGTGCGCCAGGTGGAAGCCGGTGGCCGAGTAGCACAGGCTGTCGTCAAGCGGGATGAGCCGGTCCGGGATCGAGGGCCCGGCCGGCGAGGCATCGCGGCGGCCGATGGTGAACTCGGGCTCGAACGCGGCCTGCAGCGCGTACCCCTCGCCGGCCAGTTCGGCGATGGCCTGCTTGAGGAACGTCCGGGCGCACGCCTCCCACGGTGACCCGTCCGGCTTGACCAGGTCCGCGAGCATCGCCCCGGCGCCCGGCGCGTAGGGGAGCGGGACGAACGTGTCGGGGTCGGGCACGATCCGGACCTCGCCGACCGGTCCCATCCCGGCGACCGGCTGCAGCTGGTCGAGCATGGACATGGCCATCATCGCTACGGTGTGCCCGATCCCGCTGGCCATGCGCTCCCGCAGGTGTCCGGTGCCGGACGCCTTGCCGCGGATGATCCCGCCGTGGTCGGCGTAGAGGAACCGGACCAGGCGAATCTGTTCCTGGCTGGTCCGCCCCATCACCGTTTCGATCGCTCCGTCTGTCATGGCAAATGGGTAGCACGTCCGACCCCGCCACGTACAGTCGGCGAGCGAGCCGGGGGAACAGAGTAGTTTTCCATGTATGAGCCCACGGCACGCACCGCGCGACCTGCGCGCGTCCGATGCTGACCGGGACCGGGTGCTGACCCTGCTCGCCGAGGCGGTGAGCGACGGTCGGATCACCACGGACGAGCACGCCGAACGCGTCCAGCGGGCCTGCACGGCCCGGACCCTCGGCGAGCTCGCCGACCTGACCGCGGACCTGGCGGCGCCGTCCGCCCAGCCGGTGCGCCTGGACGGCGGCCGGGTGATCAGCGGCATCTTCGGCCCGGCCCAGCGGGACGGCCGCTGGGTGGTCCCGGAGACTCTCACCGTGACCGCCATGTTCGGCGAGGTGGAGGTCGACTTCACCCAGGCCATCCTGCAGGCCCGGCACGTGCAGCTCTATGCCACCGTGATCGGCGGGCGGCTGCGGCTGGTCGTGCCGGACGGGGTGTCCGTCGCTGTGCCCGCGCACGTGATGATCGGCCGTCGGCGCGGCGGCACGCCGCCGCCCGCCACCGCCGAGATGCCTGTCATCGAGGTGAAGGGCCTGGTTCTCGGGGGCGAGATCATCGTGCGCACCCCGCCCCGCAGCCGCCGGTTCCGCCTGTTCGGCAGCCGGCGGCGCCAAATCAATCGAACTTGACCGACGAGTAGGCGCGCAGCTTCCAGAGCTGATGCTCGCTCTTGATGCTGCGGATCGTCCCCGAGCGCGAGCGCATGACCAGCGAGTGAGTGGTCGCGTGGCCGCGCAGGTACCGCACGCCGTCGACCAGCTCACCGTCGGTGATCCCGGTGGCGGCGAAGAACACGTCATCCGACGTGACCAGGTCGTCGGTGGTGAGCACGCGGTCAAGGTCATGGCCCGCGTCCAGCGCGCGGCGGCGTTCGGCCTCGTCCCGGGGCGCGAGCTTGCCGAGGATGACCCCGCCAAGGCACTTCAGCGCGCACGCGGCGATGATGCCCTCCGGCGTCCCCCCGATGCCCAGCATCAGGTCGATCCCGGTGCCCTCGCGCGCGGCCATGATCGCGCCGGCCACGTCTCCGTCGGTGATCAGGTGGATCCGGGCCCCGCTCGCGCGGACCTCGGAGATCAGCTCCGCGTGCCGGGGACGGTCCAGGATGACCACGGTGACGTCCTGCGGCGAGCAGCCCTTGCCCTTGGCCACGGCCAGGACGTTGGCGGCCGGCGGGGCGTCGATGTCCACCATGCCCGCCGCCTCGGGGCCGGTGGCCAGCTTGGACATGTAGAACACCGCGGACGGGTCGTACATGGAGCCGCGGCCCGCCACGGCCAGGACTGAGACCGCGTTCGGCATGCCGTTGGCGCACAGCCGGGTGCCGTCGATCGGGTCGACCGCCACGTCGCAGGCGGCGCCGGTGCCGTCCCCCACCTCCTCGCCGTTGAACAGCATGGGGGCGCGATCCTTCTCGCCCTCCCCGATGACCACCACGCCGCGCATCGACACCGAGTTGATCAGCATCCGCATCGCGTGCACGGCGGCGCCGTCGGCTCCGTTCTTGTCGCCGCGCCCCACCCACCGGGCGGCCGCCATCGCCGCGGCCTCGGTCACCCGGGCGAGCTCGAGCGCCAGGTTGCGGTCGGGGGCCTGGCTGGCTGGTTCGTGGGCCTGCTGCTCGGCGGTCATACCTGGTTCCTTCCCGCTGGGTCGGTAAGGCGATCCTATGCACGCGCCCGCCGGGGCTAGCCTGACCGGTGGTGAACACAGTGGTGAACAAGCCGGTGATGCGCACAGTGCGCGGCAGCGTCTTCGCGCTGGGCTGCCTGCTGGGCGCCGCGATCATCATCGTGGCCGTCCCGGTGCCGCATGCCGCCGAGCCCGCCACCATCAGCTACTCCGGCGACCTGGCCCGGCTGGCCCGGCTGGCACCATACCCGGCGGTGGCCCCGGCGGGCCTGCCCGCCTCCTGGCAGCCGGTCAGCTCCGGCCTGGCCGTCGGCGGCGCGTACGGCGCGAGCACCGTCACCTGGCATCTCGGCTTCATGACCCCGGATGGCGCGCTGGCCTCCCTGCAGGAGACCAACGCCAGCGCGGCCGCGTTCGTCCGCCGGATGACGAACGACGGGACCGCACTCGCCCCCGTCCGCCTGAACGGGCAGACCTGGAGCCTTAGCTCGACCCCGTCCCGCGGCCAGCGGTCGATGTACCTCACCAGCGCGACCGGGTTCACGGTGGTGGTCACCGGCAACGCCAGCTGGGCCGACCTGCGCGAGCTAGCGGGCTCGCTCCACCCGGTCGCCCGCCGAGCTCGGTGAGCCCGCTGAGCTCGGTGAGCCCGCTGAGCTCGGTGAGCCAGCTGCGCCGGAATCCGGCTCGTCGCGCGGCTCGGGCACCTGCGCGGGCGGTGCCACGTCGTCGGGCGTCTGCGGGGTCCCGTCCGGTACCTCCGCGCCGGGCGGGCGGTCGTCGAAGGTCACCTCGATGTGCTGCTCCGGACGCCGCTGGTTCTGCAGGGCCTGCAGCGCCATGCTGGCCCGGTCGGCCTCGGTCAGCGGCGGCTGGAGGATGGACCGCGGCCACAGCCGCCGGGCCAGCACCACGTTGATCTCGGCGCTGTACACGGTGATCTCGGTGGCCAGGTAGATCCAGGCCAGCAGGCCGAGCACGGTGGCGAACACGCCGTACACCGAGTTGCTGTGCAGGAAATGGTGGACCAGCCAGGCGCCGAGGAGCTGCAGCAGCGTCCACAGGATCCCGCCGGTGATCGCCCCGGGCAGCAGGGCGCGGGTCGGCACCCCCTTCGGCGTCAGCGCGCGGAACGCGCCGAGGAACATGCCCGTGCCGAAGGCCGCGGTCACCACGTTGAGCAGGAGCTTGAACCAGAATCCCCAGCCCTGCAGGTAGGTACTGAGGCTGGACAGCCCCGTCGTGACGATCACCCCGCCGCCGAGCAGGCAGAGGAAGAGCACCGCTCGCCCGAGCCGCTGGAGGAAGCCGGGCCGGGCCGGCCCGGGCAGGTTCCACACCTGCTCCATCGTGAACAGCCCGGCCTGGGCCAGGTTGGTGGTGCCGTAGATCAGGGTGATAAGGCCCACGATCAGCCCGATGGTGCTCGAGCGCTGCAGTTCGTGCACGTTGCTGGTCAGCGTGGTGCCGAGCAGCGGGATCTGGTTGGCCACCGCATCCGTCACGTCCTTCTGGATTGACGGGTTGCCTGCCACGACCAAGCCGAGGATCGTCACCAGGATCAGCAGCAGCGGGAACAGCGAGATGAAGGCGGAGTAGGCCAGGTTGGAGACCAGCACGCCGCCGTTGTCGTCGCCGTACTTCTTCACCACCCCGTAGACGAACGCGGTCGGCGTGGAACGTCGCTGCGTGGCGTCTATCCGCCTGATCGCCTTCTCGACCGGATTCATCGCGCCCGCCCTGCCGTTGCCTGCTATCCGCTGTGCCCCGCGAAGGAGCAGGCAAACCGCGACACGGGGTCAGAAGGGCGCGTCGTCCCCGGCCGGAGCCCCGGCCGGAGCCCCGTCGTCCCGCTTGGCCATGGCCGCCGCGAGCCGGGCCCGTGCCCCGTCCAGCCACTCCTCGCACACCGCGGCCAGCCGCTCGCCGCGCTCCCACAGCTCGAGCGACTGCTCCAGGGTCAGGCCCCCGGCCTCTAGCCGCTTGACCACCGCGGCCAGCTTGTCCCTGGCCTGCTCGTACGACAGCGCTTCCTTCGGGGGAACCGCATCAGCACCGGCGTCTGCCACGGCCCCAACCCTATCCGTCGGCGCGCACGGTGAGCTGATCCGCCGCGAACCGGACGGTCAGCGTCTCGCCCGGGCTGACCTCGGCCGCGCCGCGCACCACGCCGTCATCGCTATGCTGCACGATCGCGTAGCCGCGGCGCAGCGTGGACGCGGGCGAGAGGGCCAGCAGCCGGGCCCGGGTGTGGGCCAGGTCGTCGCCGCCGCGAGCCAGGCTGGCCGACAGCGACATCCGGGCCCGCTGCACCAGGGCGTCGACCCGTTCGGCCTGCCGTTCCACCTCCCGCACCGGGTCGGCCAGGGCCGGCCGGGACCTGATCGCCTGCAGCCAGGCCGTCTCCCGGTCCAGCCAGCCGGTCACGCACCGGCGGGCCCGGTCCCGCAGCTGGGCCACCAGCGCGAGCTGCTCGCTGACGTCCGGCACCACCCGCTTGGCCGCGTCGGTCGGGGTGGACGCGCGCAGGTCGGCCACGTAGTCCAGCAGCGGCGTGTCCTGCTCGTGGCCGATCGCGCTCACCACCGGGGTCCGGCAGGCCGCCACGGCCCGGATCAGCGTCTCGTCGGAGAACGGCAGCAGGTCCTCCAGCGAGCCGCCGCCGCGGGCGATCACGATGACGTCCACCTCGGCGTCCTCGTCCAGCCGCCGCAGCGCGTCGATGACCTCCTCGGCCGCGAACGGCCCCTGCACCGCCGTCTGCTCGACCCGGAACCGGACGGCCGGCCAGCGCCGGGCCGCGTTCTGCAGCACGTCGCGCTCGGCGGCCGAGCCGCGCCCGCAGATGAGGCCGATGACCCGGGGCAGGAAGGGAAGAGCCCGTTTTCGTTCTGCTGAAAAAAGACCTTCCGAGCCGAGCTGGCGGCGCAGCCTTTCCAGCCGCGCCAGCAGGTCGCCCACGCCCACCGCGCGGATCTCCAGCGCGGTGAGCGCGAACGAGCCCCGGTTGGCGTTGAAGTCCGGACGGGCGAAGATCACCACCCTGGCCCCTTCGGCGGGCGGCGGATCGGCGGTGTCGAACACCTGCCGGGTGCAGATGACCCGCACCGACACCGCCGCGACCGGATCGCGCAGGGTCAGGAACACCGCGCTGCCGCGCACGGCGCACTCGGCGATCTGCCCTTCCACCCAGATCCGGCCGAGTCGGCCGATCCACCCTCCGACCAGCTGCAGGACGGTGCGGACCGGAACGGGGGATTCGGCCGAGGTGTCAAGGGCCACTATTCCTCGCCCTCCGCCTCCGCTCCTACGTCCGCCGCCACGTCCGCGGCTACCTCTTCTTGCGCTTCTACCTCGGCTTCCGCCCTGGCTTCGCCCTGCTCATCGGCGCTCGTCTCGGCCTCCAGCTTGGCGATCCGGCGCTCGAACATGGTCATCACGTCGGGCCGGGCGGCATGTGCTTTCTCGTAGTCGGCCAGCTGCCTGACCTGCGCGGTGTCGAGGTTGCGCAGCCGCGCCCGCAGCGAGGCGATGGACAGCTCGTCGTAGTTCGGCAGCGGCGCGCCCGGTTCGTTCTGCGTCGTCACGGCCGCGGCCGGCGCGGTGTCGCTCGCGGCAGCCTTTTCGCTGGTGAGCAGCCGCACATTGCCGGTCTTGTCGGGGTCCCGGTCCTGCGGAACCCTCC
>Ga0335081_10012681_pt1 | contig 13654 bp, 12 predicted proteins | sample Lox_Sample_35_FD_206713 | JGI IMG/M metagenome (GOLD analysis project Ga0335081, IMG submission 206713) | Soil microbial communities from Loxahatchee National Wildlife Refuge, Florida, United States - Lox_Sample_3.5 | ecosystem: Environmental > Terrestrial > Soil > Wetlands | place: USA...
ACGACTCGCGCGAGTCCGCGGTGACCACTCACACCGAGGCTGCCGACTCCCGCCGCTCGCTCAAGGGCAGGGCCACGACCGACACCCGCAAACCGCAGCGTAACGCCGCGACCGCCGCCCAGGGGACGCCCGAGCCACCCCCGGACGCCACAACCACCGCTCGCGGGGCACCGCACCCGCGCCCGCTGCGCCAGCCGGCGCAGCCGAAAGGGCTTCCGACGACTCCGCGGCGGCGCCATCCCGAGCCGCTGAGCGGGGCCGACATGTTCGACACGGCCGTTCGGGCGACCGCCGAGCTCGCGGAGATCGGCCTGATGCTCAGCGCACGCGCGATCCGTCGTGCGATGGCGCGCTTGCCCCGACCCTGAACCCAGCCAACAGCAGGTCACGCCCTCGGCATGGCTGGCACGACGATGATCGGCGCGATCTCGCCTGCGAAGAGATAGCCGGTGGTGCATCCTGCGAGTATGGCGACAGATCCAATCTCGATCGTCGAGGCCCGGGAGCGCGTGCTCTCGTGCAGCAGGCGTCTGGGCCGGGAGACGGTTGCGATCGAACAGGCGCTCGGCCGCGTCCTCGCGCAGAACGTGTACGCCGCGGGAGAGGTCCCGCCGTTCCCGTCCTCGGCGATGGACGGTTACGCGCTCGAGGCCGGACCGGCCGGGCGCCGGCTGACGGTCGTCGGACAGTCGCGTGCCGGCGCCCCGTTCGCCGGTGCGCTGCGCGTCGACGAGGCGATCCGCATCTCCACCGGCGCTGCGGTGCCGCCGAGCGCCCCGGCGGTGATCCGCCAGGAGGACGTCGACGCCGGCGAGGGCATGATCGTGACCAACGTTTCGCTCGCCGCCGGCGAGAACGTTCGCGCCGCCGGCGAGGACATGCGGCCCGGGAGTAAGGTGCTGGCGGCGGGCGCCACGGTTGGCGCGCCCGAGCTCGGCGTCGCGGTCGCGGCCGGCGCTGCCGAGCTGATCGTCGCTCGTCGGCCGACAGTGGCCGTGCTCTGTACCGGCGATGAGCTGCGGGCGCCCGGCGAGCCGCTCGGTCCGGGCCAGATCCATAACTCCAACGCACCGATGCTGGCAGCGCTCGCGAGCCGTGCCGGCGCGGTCGTGCTGGCGGAGAAGCGAGTCGCCGATGATCTGGGCGCCACCGAGGACTCGCTCGGGGCGGCGCTGCGCCGAGCCGACGTCGTCGTCGTTTCAGGGGGCGTGTCCGTCGGACCGCACGACCACCTCAAGCGCGCGCTCGCGGATCTCGGCGTGCGCGAGCAATTCTGGAGGGTGGCACTGCAGCCAGGTGGACCGACATGGTTCGGGGAGCTCGATGGTCGGTTGGTGTTCGGCCTGCCGGGCAACCCTGTCTCAGCATACGTGACCTTCTCGCTGTTTGCGCGCCCGGCGATTGCGGCGCTGCAGGGCGCCAGCACCGTGTCGACGCTCGACTCCGAGGCGCTGCTCGGCGTCGCGGTGGCGCGCAATCGGACCCGTGAGCGAGCGCTCCGGGTGCGCCTCGAGCGCCGCGACGGATCGACCATTGCGGTGCCAAACGGCCCCCAGGGGTCGCATATACTGACCTCGCTGGTGGGAGCAGATGCTCTCGCGCTGATTCCCCCCGGCGAGGGCGAGCTTGCCGCCGGCAGCCACATCGCGCTCGAGCGTCTGCCGCGGTAGGCCCGGAGCGTCTGCCGCGGCAGGCCCGCTGAGGGCCCCGTGAGCGAGCGGACGACGACGCTTTCGCCCCCGCGCGATGCAGAAACCGTCAGAATCACGACCTGTGGGCTCGACGGGTCGGTTGATCGCGTTCGTGTCGGTGGTTGTCGCGACGGCTCGCAGACGACGCCGCAGGCTGCCTGTGCGAGCGGCCCTCGTTTCCCCACGTACCTCCACCGTGGTCGCCCGCGACGGCGCGGTGAGATCGGTGCAATCGGCCGAGTTCTCGATCTCGGCGCGGGACTTTGAACGCCTCTGGAGCACCGCCAACCTCGAGAACCTAGCTCGCACATATTGGCGCTTTCTGACCCGCGTGACGTTGGGGCTGATCCGGGTCGTCTACGGCCAGAACGAGCGCTCGGTCGTGCTGCTCGCCAGACCGCTGACGCTGTTGCGCTTCGAGGCCCCCGAGTACGAGTGGCAGGACGACCACGGCAATGTCCGCTGGCGGATTCGCGACGGCCTGCTAGTGGCGCGCGCGGGCCGTGGTTGCGGGTTCCTGGCGCTGGACGTCCGGCTCAGGGGCGGACCGGTCGACGGTCGCTACACCGTGCGAATGGAAGTCGAGGTCGCCAACTTCTACCCGGCGATCGCGGTCGGTTTCAGCTTGCCGGTGTACGAGGCGACGCAGTCCTCGATCCACGTCCTCGTGACGCACGCGTTCATGCGCTCGCTTGCGACGCTCGATCTGGCAGAGTCGAAGGTCCGCCGACTCGCCCAAGCGCAGGAGCCCTCTGGCGAGGCGACTTGACGCACTCAGGGCCCGTTCAAGAATTAGCGCTCGGAACTGACGAGTGGCTGGGCGTGTCTGGCGCCGCCGGCTCGCCGCGATAATACCGAGCGTATTTGGACGGCGAGCCGGTGGTGCCAGGCAGCCGGACGACTCGGGCGCGGCCCGTTCCGGCGAGGCAGGATGCCGAGCGGGCCGCGGGCCCGAGCAGACGCCGTCAGAACGAGCGGTAATTCTCGAACGGGCCCTTAGCCATAAAGCACGCCGGTCAGCGTGCGAAGCTTGTCGCGGTCATGGCGCGCCGACACACGCCGCACGGTCCCCGACCGCGACCGCATCACGAGCGACTCGGTCGTGGCGCCATGGTCACCTTGATAGCGAACGCCTTGGAGGAGGTCGCCGTCCGTGACCCCGGTCGCCGAGAAGAACACGTCCTCGCCGGCGACGAGGTCATCAGCGGTCAGGACCCGCTCGAGGTCGTAGCCGGCGTCCAGCGCCACCTGGCGCTCCGCGTCATCGCGCGGCCACAGCCGTCCGACCAGCTGCCCGCCGATGCACTTGATCGCCGCCGCGGAGATGACCCCCTCAGGCGTCCCGCCGATCCCCCAGAGCAGATCGACGGGAGAGTTATCGCTCACCGAAAGCATCGCCGCGGATACGTCGCCGTCCATGATCAGCCTGACCCTCGCCCCTGCATCGCGGACGGCCTGCATCATCCCGCGATGACGCTCCCGGTCGAGCATCACGACCATCACATCGCGGATGTCGATCCCCTTTCTCGCCGCGATCAGCTTCAGGGTCTCCGGCAGCGGGCGGTCGAGGTCGAGCAGATCGGCGATCTCAGGCCCACCGGCCATCTTCTCCATGTACACGCACGGCCCCGGATCGAACATCGAGCCGCGTTCAGCCAGCGCGATCACGGCAAGCGCGCTCGGCATCCCAAGGGCAGTGAGCCTCGTCCCCTCGAGTGGGTCGACGGCGATGTCGACTCTCGGCGGCGTGCCGTCGCCGATGCTCTCCCCGTTGTAGAGCATCGGCGCCTCATCCTTCTCGCCTTCGCCGATCACGACCACCCCGTCCATCGACACGCTGTCCAGAACGAGGCGCATCGCGTCGACCGCAGCCTGGTCGGCGGCTTCCTTGTCGCCACGACCAACCATCCGCGCCGCTGCGAGTGCCGCGGCCTCGGTGACGCGCACGAGCTCCAACGCAAGGTTGCGGTCGGGACGGTGGCCGCTCGAGGACCCGGTCACCGCGTACCCTCGGAGCTTTCGCCGCCGGCGCGATCGCGCACGTGGAAGCGCCGGACTGATCCGGGACGGTCGGGGACACCGGCGAGCGACAGCACCCGCCAACCATATCTGACGTGAACCGTTCCGGGCTTCTCGAGCGAACGCCGACGGGCTGGCGCGACGATGGCCGGCACGACCTGGCATGCTCGCACGGTGCAGTTCCAGCGGCTGACGCCCGATCCCGGCCCGGTGGAGATCGACGAGCTGCTCTCAGGCCTGCGGCTCGCCGAGCTCGCATCGGCGCAGCGTCCCCACGCGGCCGCGAACTTCGTCGCCAGCGCTGACGGCCGAGCCGCACTCCACGGGCGCTCCGGCGCGCTCGGAGACAACGGCGACCACGCGATCTTCCAAGGGCTGCGTGAACAGGCCGACGCGGTCTTGGCGGGAACGGGGACGCTTCGCAGCGAACGCTACGGCCGGATCATCCGCGACCCGCGGCGGCGCGCGCGACGCGCGGAGCGTGGCGCACGCCCCGAGCCTTTGGCGTCCACGGTCACGCGCAGCGGCGACCTACCAACAGACATCCCGATCTTCGCGGAGCCCGAGGCGAGGATCGTGGTGTTCACAGCAGCGGAGATCGATCTGCGCGACTGCGTCGCGCAGATCGATCTCGTCCGCCTGGACCCCGGCGAGCTGACGTTGACGACCGTGCTGCGCCGCCTGCGCCATGACTACGACGTGCGCTTCTTGCTGTGTGAGGGTGGCCCGACGCTGTTCGGCTCATTGCTGCGCGAGGGCGTCGTCGACGAACTGTTCCTGACGATCGCGCCAAGGCTGGCCGGCGGCGGCACCGGCCCGACGATCGCCGGTGGGCCCGAGCTCGACCCAGCCCGGCGACTGGGGCTGAAATGGGTACTCGGGCGTGCCGGGTCGCTGTACGTACGCTATTGGTTGGATTGATGAACAGAGTTTCTTCTTTGTGCATCCGGGGGTGAGACACTCTCGATGATGGGCAACCAGATCGCTCCGCCGTCTGCGCCGACCGCTGCGGACATCGTGGACGCCCTGCGCGAAACGCGCGAGCGTACGTCGGCGCTCGTCGAGTCCGTCTCGGACGAGGATCTCGCGCGGACCTACTCCCCGCTGATGAGCCCGCTCGTCTGGGATCTCGGACACATCGCGGCATACGAGGATCTGTGGCTCGCGCATCGCTTCGCCGGGCTACCCCTGCTGCGCTCGGATCTGGCCGCGGTCTACGACGCGTTCGAGACGCCGCGCGCGGGCCGGGCCGAGCTCGACTTGCTGGCGCCGCCCGCGGCACGCGAGTTCCAGGCCGAGGTCCGAGCGAGGACGCTCGAGGTGATCGAGCGACGCGGCGTCGGCGACGGCGTGCTGCACGAGATGGTCGTACGCCACGAGCATCAGCACGGCGAGACGATGCTGCAGGCGATCGGCATGGCGCGGCTGAAGGGCTACCGCCTGAACCTGCCCGGCACCGGCGCCCCGGCGCGATCGGCTACTAATCCGGCGACGGCGGCGACCGGGCTCGAGCTGATCGAGATCCCAGCCGGCAAGTGCACGATTGGCGCGCCCGCGGCAGGCTTTGCGTACGACAACGAGCGCCCCCGCCACCGAACGGACGTGCGCGGATTCCTGATCGGGCGCACGCCCATCACCAACGCGACGTTCCTGCGGTTCGTCGAGGGAGGAGGGTACGAGCGGCGCGAATGGTGGTCCGACGAGGGGTGGGCGTGGAAGGAGCAGTACGACATCACAAGACCCATGGCCTGGACGGCGGACCGCGAGGAGGAGTGGCGCCTGGGGTCGCTCGAGCCCCTTGCGCCACATGGGCCCGTCGTCCACGTCTCCTGGTTCGAGGCTGACGCCTTCGCGCGCGCGCACGGCGTCCGGCTCCCCACCGAACGCGAGTGGGAGAAGGCGGCGACCTGGGATCAGGAAGCCGGGCGAGCCCGCTCCTATCCGTGGGGCGAGGAGCCGCCCGTTCCCGGGCGCCACGCAACCGTGGACCATCACGGCCGCGGACCAGCGCGGGCCGGGGCGAGTCCCGGCGGTGCGTCGCCATATGGATGCCTCGGCATGATCGGCGACGTCTGGGAGTGGACCGCGGACGACTTCAAACCGTATCCGGGGTTCGTCGCCCACCCCTACAGGGAGTACTCAGAGGTCTTCTTCGGCGGCGCCTACAAGGTGCTGCGAGGAGGATCGTGGGCCACCCGGAGCCGCGTGGCGACGCCCACGTTCCGCAACTGGGACCACCCGCAGCGCCGCCAGATCTTCGCAGGGATCCGGATCGCGAGGGACCTCCCCGCATGAAGCCGCTCCTTGCGACGGCGGGGATCCGGATCGAGTCGTGGTTGTCGGAGGCTGAAGAGCGCTGTCTGGCGAACGACGTGCTCGACGGCCTCACCAGGCCCTTCAAGGAGCTTCCGCCCAAGCACTTCTACGACGCCCGCGGCTCGGAGCTGTTTGAACGGATCTGCGAGCTGCCCGAGTACTACCCGACGCGCACCGAGCGAATAATCCTCGAGCAGCGAGCGAGAGAGATCGTCGACGACACGGGCGCCAGCGAGCTGGTCGAGCTGGGCTCCGGCTCCGCCGACAAGGCGCGCATCCTGCTCGAGGCGATGTCGAGCGCCGGCACGCTGAGTCGCTACATCCCGCTCGACGTGTCCGAGACGGCGGTGCGCGACGCCGCCAATCAGCTCGTCGCCGAGTTCCACGGGTTACGAGTCCATGGCGTGATCGGCGACTTCGAGCGCCATCTCGAGCGGGTTCCAGAGCCCGACGGGGCCCCTCGGATCGTGGCGCTGCTCGGAGGGACGATCGGCAACTTCCCACCGGGAACACGACGTGCGCTGCTGCGACGAATCGGATCGCTGCTCGGATCCGAGGACCGCCTCCTGCTCGGCACCGACCTCGTCAAGGACCCGACGCTGATCGAGGCCGCCTACGACGACCGCCAGGGCGTCACCGCCGAGTTCAACCGCAACGTCCTGCACGTGCTCAACCGCGAGCTCGGCGCCGACTTCGTGCCAGAGGCGTTCGACCACATCGCGTTCTACGACCGGCGCCACGACTGGATCGAGATGCGACTGCGCGCTCAGCGGCCCTGCAGCGTCCTGATCGCCGACCTCGGGCTGAGGGTCGAGTTCGCCGCGGGCGAGGAGTTGCGCACCGAGATCAGCGCCAAGTTCACCCACCCGCGCTTGCAGGCGGACTTCAAAGCTGCCGGTCTCGAGCTCGAACGCTGGTTCACGGATCCCGACGGGCTGTTTGCGCTATCGCTCGGCCGCCGTCGGCACACGCGATCCGGACTCGTCGGTGCGCGTTCCGCCGTGGATTGACGAAATGGCACTCGAGGAGGCGGGCCTTTCGAGGTGCCACGCTTGCGGTCCTTGGCGGCCGCACCCGCCGGCCGCACCGTGCTGCTCGATGCGGGAGCCGGCCGCCCCCGCGTACCCCGGCGGACTCGTCCGTTAGAGACCGAGCCCCCGAACGCCCTTCTCGTCCCACCCGAGGTGGTGGGCGAGCTCGTGGCGCAATGTGCGCGTGACCTGCGCCTTGAGCAGCTCAGGGTCGTGCCCGAAGTCGCGAACCAACGTGTCGCGGAAGATCACGATCCGGTCGTGGAAGTAGTCCTGCGCGACGGTGTCGCCGTGGTAGAGCCCGTACGCGCGACGACGACGACCCGCCTCGGAGATCACCACCGCGACATGCTCAAGCGCCCGGTGAAACTCCAACGGCAGGTCATCGATGGCCGCTCGGACAAGCGCCCTGAAGTCCTCCTCGCTGTTGGGATCAAACGACTCCTCCTCATCGCCGTGCTCGTCTGCGTCGCTGTCGCCCCACGAGTCCTGCGCGGCCAGCCGTTCGGCCCGCTGGACAAGCGCCTCGAAGTCCTCCTCGGACTCGGGGTCACGCCAACCGGCGAGGCGGATCATCACCAGCAAGACAGCCCCGCCGATGATCACGGCCCCGGCGCCGAACACCGCCAAGCCCTCGAGCAGACGCACGGGAAACGACTCGCTGAAGCCCGCGATCAGGCTCGCCGCCCCCAGACCGACCGTCAACGCCGCCAGCGCTGAGAGCAGGATCCGGCGGAGCGTCGGGGGCGTGCCGGGCATCCTCAGCGGATGGCCCCGGCTGGCATGGGTGTCGCATCAGCTAGCCGGCTCGCACTCCTGCCCTCGCGGCAGATCTGAGAGCCGGCAGCAAGTCGGAGCGCGGCGGGCACGGGCATGGTTGACGCATCCTACTCGCGCCGAGCCCGCCGTCGAGCGTTTTTCGGGAGCCGACCGCTGCGTCACAGATCGGTCGGGTGGCGCGCGGCATAGTTGCCGCCGTCACCGAGGTTGCCGACCGGGTCGGTGCGCCAGCGTGGACCGGTGCCGCTCGGAATGTTGGGCCCGCCGAAGTCCGCTGTATCGAACGCGATTCCCGCGACGACGACCCACGTATGCGCCGCGTCGGCATAGATCGTGATCCAGGTGCCGGGGCCAGATTCGCCGTAGCGCTCGAGCTCAGTCGAGTCCTCCGGAGAGGCGAGCAAGCCGCCGCCGTGCAACGCGTAGCTCACAGCTCCGGAGCAGTCGTAGCCGACATCGTTCCAGATCCCGTGACCGCCGCCGTGCACGTATGGCTTGTGGGTGATCTGATTCGCGGCCGCGATCACGGCCTGGACAGCCGGCGGCGCACCAACCGGCGCTGTCGCGGTTCCATCCGGGTTGATCCGCGCTGTTGCGGTGGGGCGCGAGCCGTCGTTGGCGACAACTGCGGATTGGAGCCTCTGCGCCACGGTCGGGCCCACGACCCCGGTGGCGGGCAGCCCATGCGCCTTCTCGAAGGCGACCACGCTCGTCCTCGTCGACGAACCGAACTGGCCATCGATGATCGTCGGGAACCCGGCGACAGTCAGGTCGCCCTGCAGCTGGGTTACATCCGCGCCCTTCATGCCCGGGCGGAGCACTCGCCCGCCGAGCTGCTTGGCCGCAGCGGACGGGGTCACGCCGGCGTTCTGCGTTCGCTTGCGCGACTTCGGAGCTGGGGCGATCACGTACGTCGCACCGCCGCTGTAGCCGTCCTGCGCCGCACCGCGCCGGATCGAGCGCTCGGCGACGGCCTGGTGCAACTGGCGCACGAATGCGGCGTCGACCACGCCGGTCAGCGCAAGGTGTTGGCCGCGCTCGAAGCTAACGACCTGCTTCTCGGTCGTCGCCCCGAACGATCCGCTCGCCGGGGTCAGATAGCCGGCCTGGGTCAGCAGCCGCTGCAGCACGCGCACGTCCGATCCAGACATGCCCGGCCTGAGAAGCCGAGAGCCGAGGCTCGGCGAGCTCGCGAAAGCCGCCGGGGCGAGCACGAGCATGCCGGCAGCAGCAAATACGCCCGCAGAGCAAATGGCACGTCGAACACGCGTGTGTGACAAGGGAACCCTCTCTCTTTCTGACGCCTACGGGGTTAGCTGTCGGGCTCGCGCTGAAAGAGTCGCGCTACGCCAAATTCCGGCGATTCGCCCCACGGAGCCACGGATGGCTCCTCTGGGTTCCCCGCTCCCCGGGTGACTGGTCGGCCCCGGGGACTCGGCTGGGTATATATTCGACGCGGCAGCGTATCCAACCTGCAAGACGATGTCGCGTCAGTTCCAATCTAGCGTCCAGATGACGCTTTGGTGAACTTTGAGTACTCTCCGCACGAGGTTGCCGAGCTGCACGCGCGCGGCGAGATCCAGCTGATCGACGTCCGCCAGCCCGAGGAGCACGCTGCGGGGCGGATCGCCGGCGACCGGCTGATCGAGCTCGCGCAGCTCTCGTCGCGCGCGCAGACGATCGCCCGCGACCGGCCCATCGTGTTCTACTGCCGCAGCGGCAGCCGCTCAGCGATGGCGACCGAGGCTTTTCGTGGAGCCGGCTACGACGCCCACAACCTGTCCGGCGGCTTGCTGGACTGGCAGGCCGCCGGGCTCCCGCTGGAGCCCTCCGGCGGCTACGTCGCTTAGGGCTCACGACAGACGTGGGCGCTTAAGCTAGCTATGCTGAGGGCCCGCAGCGACGGTCCAGGTGTCGCCGGCTGCGAGCAGTTCCGCCAGTTGCGCGTCCGGGATCGGATCGTGCGCCACGTTTGGACCGGCGCGGCCGTAGACGGGCCGCCGCACTGAGCGAAAGATGCCGATCGGAGTCGGTCCGGTAGGGTCCTCGGCGAGCCGCGCGAGCGAGAAAGCGAGGCCGAGGTCCCCCCGGTCGGGGTCGTGAACGATCAGGGCGCTGTGACCGACGTCCTCGACGTCGACGATCTCCAGCGCGCCGGTGCGCCCGCGCGCGACCCCGCGCTCGCCGGCCGCGAAGCTGATCGGCCGTCCGGGCTCGAGTCGGATCTGGTTGGCATCCTTGACGTCCTTCTCGGTCAGCGCCGCAAACGCCCCGTCGTTGAACACCGGGCAGTTCTGATAGATCTCGATCAGGGCCGCCCCCTCGTGCCGCGCCGCGGCGCGCAGGATGCCGGTCAGGTGCTGGCGGTCTCGGTCGATCGTGCGCGCGACGAACGCAGCCTCCGCCCCGAGCGCCAGCGCGACGGGGTTGAATGGATGGTCGGCGACCCCGAACGGCGTCGACTTGGTGATCTTGCCCAGCTCGGAGGTCGGCGACGCCTGCCCCTTGGTCAAGCCGTAGATCTGATTGTTGAACAGCAGGATCTTGATCGGGACGTTTCGGCGTAGCGCATGAATGAGGTGGTTGCCGCCGATCGACAGCGAGTCGCCGTCGCCGGTCACGACCCAGATCGAGAGGTCGTCGCGCATCGCGGCCAGGCCGGTGGCGAGCGCGAGCGCGCGCCCGTGGATCCCGTGCATCCCGTAGGTGTCCATGTAATACGCAAACCTGCCGGCGCAGCCGATCCCAGTGATGAACACGATCCGTTCCGGCGGGATTCCCAGCTCCGGCATGAACTGCTGCACTGCCGAAAGCACTGCGTAGTCACCGCAGCCGGGGCACCAGCGCGTCTCCTGGTCGGACTGGAAGTCAGCCTTGCTGAGCGGGTGCCCGCCGTTGGCGTTGGTGGCGACCGCGGTCATGCTCCGTTGCTGATCCTTCTCGCGGTGCCGGCATCATTGCCCGAGGAGGTCGCCGGACCCCTAGTGACGATCGACCCGATCTGGCGCTCGATCTCGGCGGCGAACAGCGGCTGCCCCTGCACCTTGCAGTAGGACTCGACATCGACGAGGAACTTGGCCCGCAGGAGGAGCGCGAGCTGGCCGCTGTTCATCTCCGGCACGAGCACGCGGTCAAACGAGCGCAGGACATCGCCGGTGTTGGCGGGAAGGGGGTTGAGGTGGTGCAGGTGCGCGCACGCGACCTCGTGACCTGCGTTGCGGGCCGCGCGCACGCCGGCCCGGATCGCGCCCTCACTCGAGCCCCAGCCGAGCACGAGCAGCGTCGCACCCGGATCGCCGTCGACCGTCAGCGGCTTCAGCTCGCGCGCGATCCCGGCGACCTTGGTTGCACGCAGCTCGGTCATGTGAGCGTGGTTGAGGCCGTCATAGGAGATGTTGCCCGTGCCGTCGGCCTTCTCCAGGCCCCCGATGCGATGCTGCAGCCCCGGCGTCCCGGGAACTGCCCACGGACGTGCCAGACGCTCGTCCCGGCTGTAGGGCAGCAGGCGCTCCTGCCCGGCGGTGTCGGTCGCAAACGCCGGGTCGATCTCGGGCAGCTCGCCGACGGCCGGGATCAGCCATGGCTCCGAGGAGGACGAGAGGAACGTGTCGGACAGGAGGATCACGGGCGTGCGGTAACGGATCGCGATCGAGGCCGCCTGGAAGGCCGCACCGAAGCATCCGCCGGGCGTGCTCGGCGCGATCACCGGCAGCGGCGACTCGCCGTGGCGGCCGAACATCGCGGTCAGCAGATCGGACTGCTCGGTCTTGGTCGGCATGCCCGTCGACGGCCCCGCCCGCTGGACGTCGACCACGATCATCGGCAGTTCGAGCGCGACCGCTAGGCCGATCGTCTCAGACTTGAGGTCCATCCCCGGGCCGCTGGTCGCGGTGACGCCAAGCCGGCCCCCGAACGCGGCCCCGAGCGCCATGCCGGCCGCGGCGATCTCGTCCTCCGCCTGGATCGTGCGTACGCCGAAGCGCGTGTGCCGTGAGAGCTCGTGCAGCAGCTCTGACGCCGGCGTGATCGGATAGCTCGCGAGCAGCAGGCAAAGCCGGCTGCGGACGCTGGCGGCGATCAGTCCCAACGCCAGGGCCGTCGTGCCGTTGACGTTTCGATATGTGCCCGGGGCGACGTCAGTCGCCGGCTTGACCCGATACTGGACGTCCAGCAACTCGGTCGTCTCACCGAACGACCAGCCGGCGTTGAACGCCGCCAAGTTGGCCGAGACGACCGCCGGCTTGCGCCCGAACTTCATCTCGATCCAGCGGCGGGTGACGTCGGCAGGGCGCCCGTAGAGCCACGAAAGAACGCCCAGCGCGAACAGGTTCTTCGCGCGACCGGCGTCGCGCATGGTGGCGCCCTCGATTGCCTCGACGGCGCGCGTCGTCAGACTCGTCATCGGGATCCGGTGCACGCGGAAGCGCGACAGCGTCCCGTCCTCGAGCGGGTTGGACCGGTATTCGGCCTTGTCGAGGTTGCGCTTCGTGAACGAGTCCTCGTTGACGATGATCGTCGCGCCGCGGTCCAGCTCGCCGAGATTCGCTTTCAGCGCGGCGGGGTTCATCGCGACGAGCACGTTCGGCGCGTCGCCGGGAGTCAGGATGTCGCGCGACGCGAAGTGGATCTGGAACGCCGAGACCCCCGCCAGGGTGCCGGCCGGCGCGCGGATCTCGGCGGGGAAGTTGGGCAACGTCGCGAGGTCGTTGCCGACCGCTGCGGTTGCATCCGTGAACCTGCTGCCGGCGAGCTGCATTCCGTCACCTGAGTCGCCGGCAAAACGCACCACAACGCGCTCGCGCTCTTCAACTAGCTTGCTCATCACTTCCCTTGCGCTGTGATTCAGAAGTGTACGCAAGCGCGCTGACGGGCAAGGCACGCCGGGCATCGATGCCCGAGCCGGGCTTCCCAACTTGGCCCTGTCAGGATCGTTCGCCAGCGAACGGGTAGTCGCCCGACTCGGGAGCCGATCAGCAAATGACCTGCTCCGGCGCCTGCCCGCCGACCCGGCGCGAGCAGGCCTCAGGCGGAGCGGGGTTGTGGTCTTAGATCAGAGCTTTATGACGTTGAGATCAGAGCTTTATGACGTTGACGGCCTTCGGCCCCTTCGGGCCCATCTCCTCTTCGTAGGAGACCTTGGCGCCCTCGGCGAGCGAGCGGTAGCCGTCGGCGTTGATGTTCGAGTGATGGACGAACAGGTCCCGACTTCCCTCATCGGGCGTGATGAAGCCGAACCCTTTCTCATCGCTGAACCACTTGACGATTCCTGTTGCCATGTGGAGTGTGTCCTCCGTAGCTTGTAGTGCTGCTACCGCGGAGGATTGCGATACCCCGAGGCCTGCACCCTGCTTCTGCCGCCGGCTCTCGGCACGACGGCCTGACGCCGGGGAAGGTAGCACGGAGCAAGCCCAGGCGCACAACTACTGCACAGATTTCAAGCCTCGAACACGGGTCAAGGCTCCCTCACATGGAAGATCCGATGCCACTTGGTCGCGGCGCGGCGATTCCGCTTGACGAGATCGAGCTCCGCGCCTCGCGATCATCGGGCCCGGGGGGCCAGCATGCAAACGTGACCGCGTCGCGGATCGAAGCCGCGTTCGATGTCAACGCATCCGAGGCGCTCAACGAGGAGCAGAAGCGGGCGATCGTCGCTCGCCACGGCCCGCGTGTCGTGGCGGTGGCACAGGATGCGCGTAGCCAGGCGCGCAACCGCGAGCTCGCGCTGCAGCGGATGCAGCGACGCCTGAGCGCCGCGCTTGCGCCCCAGCGCCCCCGGCATCCCACCCGCCCGACGCGGGCGTCGGTGCAGGCGCGCCT
>Ga0335081_10012682_pt1 | contig 13653 bp, 10 predicted proteins | sample Lox_Sample_35_FD_206713 | JGI IMG/M metagenome (GOLD analysis project Ga0335081, IMG submission 206713) | Soil microbial communities from Loxahatchee National Wildlife Refuge, Florida, United States - Lox_Sample_3.5 | ecosystem: Environmental > Terrestrial > Soil > Wetlands | place: USA...
CAGCCAGGTGTGGAACGGCTGCCACCACTTCAACCGCACGTGGCCGGCGGCGGCGAGCCAGAGCTTGCGCAGCCCGGCCCCGGGGCGGGTCGCGTCGCCGGCCAGTTGCCGGATGAGGGCCTCGCGCTCGACGCAGGCCTGGTGGAGCTGCTGGATCACCGCCTCCTTCTCGGCGAGCAGCCGGAGGTAATGCTTGGCATGCTCGAGCGTGGCATGGCCGGCGGCGTAGTTGGCCAGCGAGTGGCGCGTCTCGGTGACGATCGCCTCGAGATGCTTGATGTGCGCGTCCTTGCCCTGGAGAGTCGCGGCGAAATCCAGGGTGCCGGGCGGCAGCGCGGCGAACAGGCCCTCGAGCCGGGTTTTCTCCGCCTGCGCCGCGGCCAGCTGCGCGTCGCGCTGCGCCAGGGCGGCGCCGAGCTCGGCGATGCGGCCGTCGGCCTGCGCGATCCGCCCGTTCAGCTCGGCCACGATCTGCTGGAAGTTCTTGATGTGCCCGTCCTGGGTGATGATGAGCGCCTCCCGCTCGTTGCAGACCTGCTTGAGTCGTTCGATTTCGGCGTCCTTGGTGTCGGCCTCGGCCTTGAGGTCGGCGATCTCCCGGTCCTTGACGTTGGCGGCCTCCTTGAGCGCGCTGATTTCCACGTCCTTGCCGTCCGTCTCCTGCTTCAGGGAGTCGATTTCCGTGTCCTTGGTGTCGGCCTCGGCCTTGAGGCCGGCGATCTCCCGGTCTTTGTCGGCACATTCCGCCTCGAGCTCGGCCTTGATCGCTTCCATCTCGGTCTTGCGCTCTTCCGCGGCGCGCTTGAGGTCGATGATCTCCGTGTCCTTGATGTCGGACTCGCCCTTGAGCTCCTCGATCTTGTGCTGGCGGTCGAGGCGGTCGCGCTGCAGCGAACGGTAACCCGGGGTTGCGGTCTCGATCAGGCGAAGCAGATCGGCGGACAGGTTGGCCGCTGTGATCACCTCGTCGAACTCCTTGCGCTCATGGCGCAGGGCGAAATCGGTCGCCCGCTGGACGTCGGCCAGGGCGAGGGCCTTGACGCACGGAGCATCGCCCCAGGGGCAGTCCCAGTTGCACCCGAAGCAGGGCAATGGCTGCACGACCGAAACGACTTGGCGACCGGTGGGCCGAAAACGGGGCCAGTGCCCGCCGCCAAAAATGCCGACCACCGGCCGACCCAGCGCGGCTGCCAGATGCATGGCTCCGGTATCGTGTCCGGCATAGAAACGGCACTGGGCCAGAAGCGCCGCCAGCAGCGGCAGCTGGCCGTCGCGGCCGAGCCAGACGGCCGGACGGGTGGCCCGGCCCCGGGCCGCCCCGGCGGCGACCGCCTCCAGCAGCTCCGCCTCGCTCTCGTGGCCCAGGAGTAGTACCGTCAGTTTCTTCTCGCGCAGCAGCCAGCCGACCAGCTCCTCAAACCGCGCGGCCGGCCAGGCCTTGATCGGCACATTGGCCAGACCGCCGGGGAAGACCGCCACAAATCCTCCCGCGGACAGTTTCGCCTGGGCGAGAAATTCCGTCGCCTGCCGGGCCGCTTCGGGCGGCACCGCGACGGCCGGCAATGGGCGCTCGGTGGGTCGGCCCACCAGCTGGTCGACCAGGAAGTGATTGCTCTCCCATTCCCGCTGGCCGTCCGTCACCGGCACGACTTCGGGGAAAGCGCTGTCTGCATCGATGCCCAGCTCCAGTTTAAGCGCGGTGGCGAAGAGGGGATCGACCGCCTGGCCGCCGAGCGAGATGCGGCGCGCCTTGGGGAAATGGGCGGCCACTGCCGCTTCCAGCCACGTGCGGTTGAGCGTCGCCGCGACGACGACGTCGGGGCGGAGGCCCTCGAGGGCGGCGAGCAGCGCGGCCAGCTCCCGCCGGCACGCGGCGGGCTTCTGGGCGAACGGGTTGATGGGCGCGACCACCCAGTGGAGGCCGGACGGAAACAACGGGGCGAGGGTCTCGTAGCCCGGCCGCACGAGCAGCGTGTGCCGGGTCCGCGGCCAGGCGGCGCGCAGCTGCGCCAGCGCGGAGGAAAAAATGACGAGGTCGCCGATGGTGTCGGGTCGGATGTAAAGGACGCTCTGGGGGGCCGCGGGCACGGAAAAGGGTCTAGGGAAAGAAACTTGGCGGCGGGCGGCGAGCCTCTTTTGCGGCGCCTGGGGTGACCGGGCCGCCGTCCCACCCCGCGGATCAGCGGCGCTTCACGAGTACGGCGGCGCCGACCACGTAATTATGGTGGGGGGCGCTGCGCAAATGCCAGGCCTTGAACGCGGGAATGTCGTCCAGGTTCCAAGGCGGAGCTTCGGCGGGCTCGAATGCGGGATGGCGCCAGACCTCGCGATCGAACTCGTCCAGCGTGAGCGCCCGCCCGTTCCATTCGGGGAACGTCATGCCCATGGCGGGCTCGCAGAGGTCGTAGGACATGAAGAGCGGGGCGCCGGGTTTCAGGACCCGGGCCACCTCCGCCATGGCGCGGGGCTTGTCGCCGACATGTTCGATTACCGACAGGCTGGTGACGGCGTCGACACTGGCGTCCGGCAGGGGGAGGGCCTCGCCGGTGATGACCTTCCAGTCGACGTCCACGTCCAGCGCTGAACGCACCTTCTTCCACACCGGCACCCATTGGGGGTCGGTCTCGATCAGGGTCACGTGGGCGCCGCGCAGGGCCAGCAGCCAGGGCATGGGGGACAGTTCGCTGCCCAGATCGACAATCCGGGGGGCCGGACCCTCCACTGCCGCCAGGCCGTGGAACCAGAGCCAGGGATATTCCCAGACCTTGCTCCAGTCGGTGAACGTGCGCAGTCCCAGCGGCGCGGCGAACGCGTTCAATCCCTCCATCAGGTTGCGAAACAGCGGCGACTCGAGCTCGTCGACCCCGGCCAGCCGGCGGGACGGTGCGGGCGGCGCCTCCGCCGCCACCCCCGGTACCAGCCCCGCCACCGAGGAGAGGACGCGCACTTCCTCTGGCTTCAGTTCCGTGCGCCAGCGGTCCACGCGGCCTGGCACGATGTGGCCGTCTTGGCGGACGTCGGCCGAGCCCCATTCCCACTCGGGGAGGATGGCGCCCGCCTGGCCGTAGTCGAGCATCGCCGCCGCAAACGGCTCGTCGAGAAAGGCGCAGACCTTCGCGAAAGTCTTCTCGGGCGCCTTTACCATGTCCTCGTAGGTGAGGCGGAGGCAGTCGACGGTTCCCAGCGCCGTGCGCAGCCGGTCGTTCCACCGGCGCCAGCGGAGCACACCGTTGAACAGGTTGTTCGCCGCCGCGCAGCCCGGGGCGAGGACAATGTTCTCTTCGTGCCACTTGCTGATGCCCTGCCGGTGCTCCGGGATGCGCACGGTCGACAGGGCGACGTCGAGCGGATGGCGCTCGAGGTGGAGGTATTTGGCATCCGGGAACAGCCCGGTGAAGAAGTCCACGTGCATGCAGTCGTCCGGGGTCTTGTGGCCCCAGCGCGCCTTGCCTTGGGACGCGGCGAAGTCGCTGAACAGGCCGTCGACCAGTTCCCGGATCCGCCGCCGGACCCGTTCCGGGGGCACGCGAAAGGCGCGGGCGAACCCGTACCGCCCGTCGGCCAGCACGCGCTGGAGAGCCATGATATTCGGCCCGTGATGGTCGGCCAACCAGCCCGCCTCCGGGCCGCAGGCGATGGCGGCGTGGGCGTTGAGCACGGTGCGCAGGAGGGTGGTGCCCGAGCGCGGAACGCCGAAGATGAGGATGGGCGGCTTGCTCACGACACGGAGATATCCAGCGGCAGGCGGGCGATGCCGTAAAACGGCCAGGTGTGGTCGTGCTCGTAATGGACCGCCAGCGGGCCCAACCCCTCGTGCTTGTCGTGCAGGCACCCGAAATTGGGCCCCTCCGCCGAGGGTTCGCCGGTTTCGACGCTGAAGGTGTACTCCCCGGGCTGGAGGCTGCACGTGAGCTTGAAGGTGAGGATGCGCTCCTCGCCGGCCTGCATGGGCGGCAACACGAGGCCCAGCTGGCGGGTGCCCGCGGCGAAGACGAGGTTGGTCATGCGGTCGTAGAGGTTGATCCCGGCGGACGGGTGGGCGATCGGCTCCACCGCGCGGAGCAGCAGGCGCAGGGTGGCCACGCGCGTCATCTCGACCCGCAGGGACGGCGCGCCGTGTTCGTTCTCCATGGCGGCGGCCACGATCTCCATCTGCCGGTCGCCATGGCGGGACTTGGCCGCGGGAAGGAGGTTGTGGGCCAGCAACGCCGGCTTCAGGGCATCGACGGCTCCGCCGCCCCCGACGGGCGGGACGGTGGCGCCCGGGAGCAGGTGGGCCTCGACCCGCCGGCCAAACAGGGCGTAGTACCGGCTCACGGTCTCGTCCGGTGCGCCGATGAAATCAAGGCGGCCCTGGTTGAGCAGCAGCACCTGCTCGCACAGGTTGCGCACCGCCTCCATGTCATGCGAGACGAACAACAGCGTCACTCCTGACTCCATGATCTCGTGGAGCTTTTTGAAGCACTTTTGCTGGAAGAACACGTCGCCCACCGAGAGTGCCTCGTCGACGATCAGGATGTCCGGCCGCACCGCCAGACCCACGGCGAAGGCGAGCCGCACCATCATGCCGGACGAATAGGTCTTTACCGGTTGCTCGATGAAGTCGCCGATGTCGGCGAACGCGGCGATCTCGTCGAACTTCCCCTCCATCTCGGACTTGGTGAGGCCGAAGATGGAGCCGTTGAGAAAAACGTTCTCCCGTCCGGTGAAGTCCGGATTGAAGCCCGACCCCAGCTCGAGCAGCGCGGACACCCGGCCCCGCACGGTCACGCGGCCCGCGGTGGGCGTGAGCGTGCCGGCGACGAGCTGCAGCAGGGTGCTCTTGCCCGAGCCGTTGCGCCCGATGATGCCGGTGGCTTCGCCGCGGCGCACGGAGAAGGAGACGTCGCGCAGGGCGTAGAAGTCGCGGAAGCCGCGGGCGGAGCGGGCGACCAGCGCGCGGCGCGGCGGGCTCCCGGGCGGGAGAAATCGGGCGGCGGTCTCGAGCAGCGGGCTCTTCAGCCGGGCGGAGGGATTCGCCCAGATTCGGTAGGCCTTGGTCAGATTCTCGACGGTGATGATGGCCTCGGCGGGCATGGCGGTGCGAAAGCTAGATGACGTCGGCGAAGGCCGGCTGCATTCTGCGGAAGAACCAGAAGCCGAAGAGGAGGACGGCGGCGCCGGCGACGTAGGTGTAGGCCAGGGCGGCCAGGCTCACCGGCGCATGCCAGAGGAGCGCGTCGCGGGCGAGATTCACGGTCTGGAGGAGCGGATTCCACTTCAGGAACATCCAGGCCCCGGGCAGCTGGCGGACCAGGTTCGGCGAAAAGAAAATGGCACTGGCGTAGAGCATCACTTGGGTGAGGAACTGGATGAAGTGCTGCACGTCGCGGAAAAAGACCCCAAGCGCGGCGAGGAACAGGCCGATGCCGGCGCAGAGGAGGATGTGCGGCAGCATGATCAGCGGCATCCACAGCAGCCCCGCAGGCGTCAGGCCGCGCCCGAAGCTCGCGACGCCGACCAGCAGGAGGAAATACGTGATCAGGAAGTTGAACACAGACGAGCCCAGCTGGGAGAAGGGCAGGATCTCGAGCGGGAAGACCACCCGCTTGACCAGGTTGGGGTTGGTGACGATGAGGATCGGCGCCATGGCCGCAGTCTCGGCGAGGATGTTGAAGAAGATCAGGCCCAGGAACAGGCCGAGCGCATAATCGAGCTTGGTCTCGCCGGGGATGGCGTTGAAACGCCCGCCGAAGATCAGGCCGAACATGACGGTGTAGAGCCCGAGCATGAGCAGCGGGTTGAGCACCGACCAGAACATGCCCAGATAGCTGCCCCGGTGCTTCATTTCGACCGCCCGGATGGTGAACTGCCACCAGAGGTCGCGGCGGCTGACCAGCTGGCGCCAGGCGGAGGTTTGGGGGGTTGCGTCGGACATAACGGGAGATGGCGGACCGATTCAAAGCTAGGGCTAGCGGGTCGGAACTGAAAACTCAAAACTCAAAACCTGTTGTCTATCGGCGCGACTGTCGCAGCGAAGTCCCAACGCCTGAAAGCCGAGGGGGCAGGTGCAGCTTACCTGAGCGGGCCGCCCGGCAAGGAGGCGGGCCATGGACAGTAAGGAGGACGGTGGGGCCGTGCGCCTACAGCACTCGCGGCGTTGGCAGGGGGCTGATGAACCTGCCGCGGTAGCCGAGCTGGCGCAGCTTCGCCGCCAGCTCGTCGGCGATGTGCCAGGAGGTGAGGAGCGCGTAGGGCGGCTGGTCCTCGAAGAGCTTCTTCTCGTCGAGCACCGGAATCATCGTCCCGGGCATGTACTTGCCGATCTTGTAGGAGCCGGCGATCTCGAGCACGCAGTCGATGAGGTTGGCGTCGAGCCCCACGTGGTTGACGAGGGTGGCGGCGCGGGAGGGCGCGCCGATCGCGTAGACCGGGCTCCCGTCCCGGCGCAAATCGCGCAGCAGGGCCATCAGCTCGAGCTTGGAGGTGGCGACGCGGCGGCGGAACTCGGCGAAGCGCTCGAGCGTCAGCTCCTGCGCCTCGCGCTGCAGCAGCCGGCCGACGGCCGCGCTCACCGGCCGCTGGCCCTTGCGGGCCGCATAGACGCGGATCGAGCCGCCGTGGGTGGGGATCTGCTTGGCGTGGATGATCTCCAGGCCGTGCATCGCCAGCAGGTACTGCAGGCTGGAGAGCGAATAGTAGCGCAGGTGCTCGTGGTAGATCGTGTCGTACTGCAGCGTCTCCACCAGCGAGAGCAGATAATGGGATTCGGAGATGAAGATGCCGTCGTCCGCCACGAGCGAGAGGATGCAGTCGACGATCTCGTGGATGTCCTCGATGTGCGCGAAGACGTTCGTGGCCGTCAGCAGCCGGGCCCGGCCGTGGGTCTTCAGCACCTCCGCGGCGCTGGCGCGGTTGAAGAAGGCGTTGATCGTCGGCATCCCGGCGGCGAGGGCGATCTTGGCGGCGTTGGTCGGCTCGACGCCGCAGACGCGGTGGCCGGCGCGGTGGAAGTTGCCCAGCAGCGTGCCATCGTTGGAGCCGACGTCGACCACCAGCGCGTCCTTGGCCAGCGGGTAGAGCTGCATGACCTCGCGGTAGAGCTCGGCGAAATTCTCGCGCAGGATCCGGGTGGTGCCGCTGGTGTAGGCGTAGTGCGGCGGGAACAGGATCGCGGGGTCGACGATCAGCCCCAGCTGCACCAGCTTGCTTTCCGGACAGTAGAGCCACTCCGCCGGGTAGGCGGGCTGCTCGTTCGGCCGCGAGCCGATGGGCTGCATCGTGTTCACCGGCGGCAGGAAACCGAGGAACAGGATGGAACGGAGGTCGGTGGAGCCGCACACCTGGCAGCGATCGACCAGCACGCTGCCGCCCGAGCCGGCGGCGATTTTGTTGGGATTGGGAATCTTGGCCATGGAGATCAGTCGTGGTCGCGGTACCACGCGACGGTGGCGGCGATCCCGTCCCGCAGCGAGGTCCGGGGAGCGAAACCCAGCGCGCGCAGTTTGGCGATGTCGGGGCAGCGCCGCGGCGTGCCGCCCGGCTGGAGCGCGCCGGGTGCCAGGAGGATTTCGCGGCCGAAGCAGGCGGCCACGTGGCGGGCAACGTCGGCGATGGCCACCTCCTCCTGGGTGCCGATGTGGTAGATGCCGAGGTGCTCGCCGCGCTCGATCACCCGCAGCGCGCCGTCGACGAAGTCGTCGATGAAGATGAAGGCGCGGGTCTCGCGCCCGTCGCCCTGGATGGCGAATTCCACCGGGCCGGTGGTGCCGGCGAAGGCCTGCTTCATCCGCAGGGCGAACTGCGGGATGACGTGCTCCCGGCCCATGTCGGGGCCGTAGACGTTGTGCGGCCGGAAGATGACGACCCGGTCGAAACGGGTGCGCCCGTAATTGATCGCCAGCAGCTCGCTGATGATCTTGCCGCCGCCGTAGGAATAGCGCGGGTTGAGGACGTCGGGCACCACCAGCGGCGCGGTCTCGTCCGTCGGGATCCGCGGCGCGCGCTGGTAGACCTCGGAGCTGGAGGCGAGGAACAGCTGCCGGACGCCGGCCGTGCCGCAGGCATCGAGCACATTCATCATGCCCTTCACCGCCACCTCGAGCACCAGGTCGGGCTTGGTGTAGAAGAATTCCGTGCCGTTGATATAGGCGAGGTGCACGACGGCGGCGGTGCCCGCGACGGCGCGCCGGACGGCCTCCCGGTCGCGGATGTCGCCGGTGAGCGCTTCGATCTTCCCCGCGACGTCATCGAGCCGCGAGCGGCGGCCGCGGGAATCGTCGTCCAGCGTGCGCACGCGGCAGCCGCGGCGGACCAGCGCCCGGACCACGGCGCTGCCGATGAAGCCGGTGCCGCCGGTGACGAGGATCGGGGTCCCCGCGAACTGGAAGGGGGCGCTCATCGCCAGTTCGTCGGGACACGCACCACGCAGGACGCGGGGGCGTGGCCGCCGGGCGCGCGCCGGTGCCGCCAGCCCCAGGCGAACCACCGGGAGTATTCGTTGACCCAGGGGCCGAGGCGGAACGAGGACTCGCCGCCGTAAAGGCGGTCGATCGAAACGATCGGCACTTCCCCGAGCTTCAGGCCCGCGTGCTGCGCCTTGATCGCCATCTCGAAGGCGACGGCCCAGCCGATCGGCCGGCTCTGCAGGTTCAGGCGGTCAAAACAGTCGCGGCGGAACATCTTGATGCCCGTGGTGGCGTCGGTGAACGGCGACCCCACGAGGGCGTGGAAGAGCTTGTTCGCCAGGCGCGAGAGCGCGCCGCCCACCAGCGAGCCGCCGAGGCGGCGGCCGCCGTGCGCGTAGCGCGTGCAGCTCACGAACTCGCACCCGCCGTGCATGAGCGCCAGCATGTCCTCGATCGCCAGCACCGGGCCCACCTCGTCGGCGGCGAAAATCAGCACGTATTCGCCGCGTGCCACCGCCACGCCGGCGCGGATGGCGTTGACCACCCCGCGGCCCAGCTGGTTGTGCACGATGCGCAGCTCCGGATAACCGGCCTGCATCGCCTGGACCACCCCGATGCTGTCGTCATCCGGCGCGTCGTGCACCACGATCACCTCGTGGGCCGCGGCCATGACCGACCGCAGGATCTTGAGCATGATCCGGAGGTTGATGCCGTCGTTGCGGACCGGCAGCAGGATGGACAGCTCGACGCGGTCAGCCGGCGCGCTCATCGTAGAACTTCCGCACCAGGCCGGCCACATGGCGGACCTGGTCGTCGGTCAGCTGGAACGCCGACGGCAGCCACAGGCAGCGGGGCACCACGCGGGTGGCGACGGGGAAATCGGCGTCGCGGCCGCGGTAGGGCGGTTGGGTGTGGATCGGGTGCCAGAAACGGCGGCAGTGGCAGCCCGCGTCGGCCAGGAACCGGTCGAGCTCGTCGCGCGCCTCCGCGGCCACGTCGGTCCACTGCGGCGTTTCGCCCTCGTCCACGGCGAATGGGAGCACGCGCAGCGCGGCGACAGTCCGCAGCTCCGCGCGGTAGATCCGGTGGATGGCGCGTTGGCGCTCCGTCCGGGCGGCGAAATACTGCAGCTGGCCCAGCCCGACGGCCGCCTGCAGGTTGGTGAACTTGAAGTTGAACCCGAGGGTGGGGTGGGCGTCGTCGCCGCCGGTGCCGCGCACCGGCCGGCCCTGGTCCTTGAGCTCCCGGAGGCGGCCGTGCAGGCGCGCGTCGTCCGTCACGATCATGCCGCCCTGACCGGTCATGATCGTCTTGTTCGGCGAGAAGGAAAAGCAGCCCGCCTGCCCAAACCGGCCGAGGGGGCGGCCGCGATGGCGCGACCCGAGCGCCTCCGCCGCATCCTCCACCACGAGCAGGCCGTGCTCGCGGGCCACGGCCAGCACCGCCTCAAGGGTGCCGCCGCGGCCGCTCACGTGCACCGGCACGACCGCGCGCGTCCGCGGCGTGATGACCCGCTGCAAGGCGTCGGGGCTCAGGCAGAGCGTGGCCTCGTCGATGTCGGCGAAGACCGGTTTGGCGCCGGCGAGCGTCACCGCGTTGGCGGTGGCGATGAACGTCACGTCGGGCACGACGACCTCGTCGCCCGGCCCGACGCCCAGCCCCATCAGGGCCAGGGAGATCGCCGCCGTGCCGCTCGTGACCGCCACGGCATGCCGGGCGCCCACCAGCCGCGCGACCTCCTCCTCAAAGCGGGTGGTGAGGTCGCCGTCGTTGAGGAAATGGCTCCCGAGCACGCCGCGAACCAATTCGGCCTCAGCCCCGCCCACCTCAGGCTTCCACCAGGGGATGGATTGCATCGCGGCGGCTAGGGGAGGTCGCACGGCCCGGGCGGCAGCTCGAAACGCCAGTTGCCGACCTGCAGGTACGGACCGCTGTACCGGGGGTGGCGCGTGGCGCGAATCTTCCGCTTCATCTCGTCGGGCGGCGTGTCCGGGGTCATGGTCATCCACGCCTCGAATTCCTTCCGCTTGATCGGCTTACGCTTCCAGGTGTCGCCCGAGGGCTTCAGGGCGCCGTCGACCGCCAGGCGCGGGATCAGGTAATAGAACTGGACCAGCGCGTGCTCGATGGCGCGCCGGAACACCGCCTCGCAGTCGTCGCCGGGCAGGATCGGGAAGCGCAGCACGTCGTAGATCGGGCCGGAGTCCACCTTCGGGATCATCTGGTGCGCGGTGACCCCGAACGTCTTCTCGCCGTGATAGAGCGCGTAGCTGGCGGAGCCGACGCCGGGCCACTCCGGCGGCGCGGGATGGAAGTTGATGGCATCGCGTTTGACCGCCGCGAGCACGTCGCCCGGAATGATGATCGGCGAGAGGAAGTTCAGCAGGTAGTCGATCTCCCCGCCGCGGATCAGGTCGCTGAGTTCCTGGGGCATCGTGTTGTCGCGGCGCTCGCGGCGGCAGGTGTAGCGGATGGTGAACAGCCGCCGGCAAAAATCCTCCGCCGAGTCCGCCAGATGCGGGTGGGCGGACATGAGCAGGACGCAGGTGGGCGGGGGCTTAGGCATGGGCGGCGAGGATGCCCCACATGTCGATCACGCGCTTGCCGGCGGCGACGGGCAGGTCGCGGTAGGCCCGGTGGGGCACGCCGACGATGATCACGTCCGCGTCCCGGACCAGGGTCTCCTTCGGCACGAACGTCGGGTCCTGCACGTACTCATCCGAGTACAGCACCTTCGCCCCCTGGAAGCGCAGGATCTTGCCCAGCTTGTAGGAAAGCGAGTCGCGGATGTCGTCCACCTCGGCCTTGAAGGCCATGCCGAGGATGCCGACGGTGGTCCGCCGGAGGTCGCGCTCGCGCGCGATCGTGGAGACGAGGAAATCGGGCAGGCCCTCGTTGATGGTCATCGCCACCTGGCCGAGCATGAAATTCTGCTTCTGAAAGGCGAAGAGCTGCATGGTGTCCTTCATCAGGCAGGGGCCGGCGGCGAATCCCGGGCCGGGGATGCTGCTCATGCGGGGGTAGCCCTGCCGCATCTTCGCGAGGAGGCGGTTGTAGTCAATGCCCGCGGACTCGACCATCATGTAGAGCTGGTTGGTGGCGGCGAACTGGATGTAGCGGTAGGCGTTGCAGATCAGCTTCGCGTACTCCGCCTCCGCCGGGCTGAGTTCGATCAGCTCGGGGGCCACCCGGCCGAACACCGCCCGCGCCGCCGCGACCGCCCGCGGCGAGGTGCCGCTGATCAGCTGCGGCAGCTTCTGGATCTCCTCGATCGCGCGCCCCTGCACCACGCGCTCCGGGCAGAAGGCCAGCGCGCAACTCCGGCCCTTGGCACGGAGGTAGCGGTCGAGAAACTCGGTGGCGCCCGGACAGACCGTCGAGCGGAGGATGATCGTCTGCTCGTCGCTCAGGTGGGGCAGCATCCGGTCCACCACGTCGGTGAGCACGCTGAAGGTCGGGTTGTGGAATTCGTCGATCGGCGTGCCGACCGTGAGGATGAGGATGGGGACGCCGGCGACAGACGCGACCTGGTCGCTGAATCCGAGCATGCCCTTGGCCAGCGCGGCGCGCAGCATCGGCTCGCCGCCCGCCTCGACGAACGGCATGCGGCCGGCTTGCAGGACGGCGGTCGCCTGCGGGTTGATGTCGTGGATCAGCGTGCGGAGGCCGTGGTGGGCCAGGACGATGGCGAGCGGGGCACCGACGTGCCCCGCGCCACCGATGACGCAGACGTCGGGTTTCATGGGCGGTGGGGGCAACCGACGCCTCCGGCGGGCGCGGGGCGGCGACCGCCGCTTCCCCCGCCAGGAGCTGGGACGCCGGTGACGAAGACGGACTTCATCGGCAAGACGCAATGATGGGGCAATGCGGTTGGCAGGGACAAGCCTGCAATGGCCGGCGCCCGCCTCGACAGGAGGGCGGGAAAAGCATTGCCACGCGCCCGTTTTTCCAAAATCGCTCAGGCTAGCGGATGTCGGCTCGGCCGGACCCGCCTCATGATCTTCGTCACCTACTGGTACCTCGTCTTCGCGCTTGTGACGGTCGCGGGGTATTGGCTGGTGCCGCGGCCGGCGGCACGGCTGGGGTTCCTGGCGGTGGCGTGCGCGGTGTTCCACTACCACTTCGCGGGTCCCGCCGGGGTGATGCCGATCATTGTGCTGATGATCTTCACCTTTGCGGCGGGCTATTCGCGGCAGGGGTGGGCGTGCATCGCGGCGATGGTGCTCTGCGTCGCCGCCCTGTGTTTCTACAAGTACTCGCTCTTCATTCTGGGCGAACTGGTGGCGCCCTTCAGCCACCCGCTGGCCGCGGTGATGCTCGCCGGGGTGAAAAACGTCATGCCGGGGGCCCCGCCGCTCGGCATCAGTTTTTTCACCTTCGAATTCGTCCACTACCTCTACGAGGTGGAGCACGGCGGCGAGCCGATCCGGAATCCGCTCAAATTCCTGCTCTTCGCGATCTTTTTCCCGTCGCTGGTCGCCGGCCCCATCAAGCGCTACCCGCAGTACCTGTCCTCACTGCAGGAGGGCGCGCAGCGGTTCTCGCGCGATGATTTTGCCTACGGCTGCTGGCGGATCGGGATCGGGTTCGGCAAGAAGGTCGGCATCGCCGACAACCTCACCTATTTCATCGATCGCCTGCAGCCGCAGTTCGCCGCTCTCGGGCTGGCGGCGCGCTGGGGCGTCTTCGCGGCGATCGCGTTCCGGATCCTGATGGACTTCTCCGGCTACAGCGACATCGCCATCGGGTTCGCGCGGCTGCTGGGGGTGCGGCTGCCGGAGAACTTCAACTGGCCATACGTGGCGCGGAGCGTCCAGGACTTCTGGCAGCGCTGGCACATCTCGCTCAGCTACTGGATCCGCGACTACGTCTACATCCCGCTGGGTGGCAGCCGCCATGGTGTGCCGCGGCGGGTGTTCAACGGCCTGGTGGCCTTCTCACTCTGCGGCCTGTGGCATGGACCGGCGTGGCATTTCGTCATCTGGGGCCTCTATCACGGCGTGGCCCTGGTCATCTGCGCCACCTACCGCCGGTTGCCGGGCTTCGGCTCCCGCTGCGCGCAGGTGTTTGCGTGGCAACCATGGGTGCCTTGGTTGCTCACGCAAACCCACGCCTGGTTCGGGTGGCTGCTGTTTTTCTACCCGGTCCCGGAGGCCCTGCACATGGGCCGCCTGCTTTTCGTGCCATGACACCGCTTCCCGTCCGACTCGCTCCGAGGTGGTTCCGCCCCCGCAGTTTTCTGTTCGGGCTCGGGGCGGGCTTGGCG
>Ga0335081_10012683_pt1 | contig 13652 bp, 20 predicted proteins | sample Lox_Sample_35_FD_206713 | JGI IMG/M metagenome (GOLD analysis project Ga0335081, IMG submission 206713) | Soil microbial communities from Loxahatchee National Wildlife Refuge, Florida, United States - Lox_Sample_3.5 | ecosystem: Environmental > Terrestrial > Soil > Wetlands | place: USA...
CATGCTCGTCTGCGGGCCGGTCACCCTCGAACTCCCATACCACACATGAGGTCACCCACATTCATGGCGATAGACCCTGAAATACGTGCTACCCGCCCGCCAAGCATCGGTTATGCGGCCGTAGTCGACTTCCATCTGGCGGTTCTTCTGATGGCCTTCCTGCCAGCCGGGGGATTGTGCAGCCTCTTCCCGCAGCCGGTTCGCGGCCCGCAGCTTCTGATACTGTTCCTCGCGCTGGGCTGCCATCGCGGTACACCCGGCAGCTAGAGCCTGCAAATGCGCCGTGTCCGGCGGCACCATGTCCGGTGTGATGATCAGATTTCCGACGTCGGCCACGGTTTACATCCCTCTTACCGGCACGCGGCGTTAACCTGGTCCTCGGCCGCATTCACCCGATCGATCGCAGCATCTCGTGCCGTGCCCTGGCGGTGAACAGTGGCGTTCTCCTGGTCAAAATTCGCCGCCACGTAATTATCGATGGCCGCGCGGATCACTATTGGTGTCGCGCCAGGTAGTTCGCGGCGCATGTAAGCGCTCTCCACAAGTATCACCCGAGCCTCGTTGGCCAACGCTTCCTGTGTCGCCGGATTTTTCCAGTCGGCTGGTGCCCTGGAAACCGCGTTGCTGGCGCCATCTATGACCGCCGCCGTCCTGCCCCACATCTGACACGAATGCAGGCGTGCAACTGCCACCTGCGCCGGTGGCGGTGCCCACGGCACGATCACGGTGTCGATCGGGCCGGTTGACGGGTTCGCAAAACCCACACCGGCCACTATGACCGCAGCCACTGCGGCGATTAGTGCGCCCGCCGCACCCAATACGATCGCACGGCCAGGACCGGTATCCCGCTCTAACGGTGGTGCCGCTACTTCTGGTTCAGCTCGGCGGACAAGCGCCATCATATTTCCACCCCCGGATGCGAGGTTAGGTCGCTGGTGTTCTGTTGCTCCATCTCAACGTCTTCGCTCAGCGATTGCTCATTGTGCTGGGCGAGGACGCCGCTGCGTGACACCAGTGCCAAGTCGGCCGCCGCCAGTTTCTCGTGAACCGTACCGCTCGCCGCCACGGTCGGTGCCCACATCGACGCCGCATAGACGGCACCCACTGCGCTGATCGCCGCGGGTACGGGGTGGGTCGCTGCGCTGATTGCCGCTTCGTGCGCCACGGTGCTGGTCATCGCGTTGGCCGCCCCGGTCGACTCAGGATTGACCTGTAAAACGTTGTCTGCTGCCATCATTCCCCGCAGACTTTGTTGAGACGGTCGCCGGTGGTTCTGACTGCGGCGATGTAGGTGTCAGCGTCTTTGTTGGACACCTCGCGGGTGTTGGCGTCGACCAGCGCCAGCCAGGCGTTGACGTACTGGTTCGTGGCGTCTGCGACGTCCTTTGGTGTGGCGGGTGGCAGGTGTAGGCGCATGTACTCGGTTTCCAGCGCCGTCACCAGTTGGAAATTGCCCAGGGCTTGACGGTATTCGGGCGACTGCCGGTCGTGCACAGTGCCAACGAAATTGCCGTGAGCCGCCCTGATCGAATCTGAGGCAACGCCGCTGGCGTCGCATGCTTCCTTTTTCGCCGCTGCCACTTGCTCGGCACTGTAGGCCACCGATGGTGGCGATGGAGCCATCACCGTCCTAGTGGTCGCCATCGGCGCCGGGGCGGTGAGCTTGACCACGCTCATCACGACTGCCGCGGCCGCCAGCAGCAGCGCAATCGTGATCACTATCCACACCGTTGCCCAGCCCCGGTGCAGGCGTCGGATCGTGGGTTGCGCTGGTACGGGCGGCGCCGGAACAGGTGGCGACAACGCAACCGGCCCCGGAGAGGCGTCAAACGCATTCGTCATGGCCGCATCATAGGAAATCGCACCGACAGCCGACTATCAATTTCACCCAGGTAACCATATTTCGCTGTCCGGGTCCGCCAGCTCGTCCACCGCGGATTGCAGCGCGTCCTCGTCGTCGACCCCGGCCGCGGCCGCTCCCTCGGCGGCCGCGGCTTCGACCGCCTGCTCCAGCGTGCTATTGATGAGATCCGCCAACGACACATGGGTGTAGCGCCTGGTGCAGCCTTGGGCGAGTGACAACGACATCAGTTGGCCTAGGTGGTTGACCGACAGGATGACGTCACCATCGCCGCCGACGGCCTCCATGTCGATGTTCTTTAAGTCTGAGAGGATCTTGGACAGCATGGCCGACACCCGTTCGACGCGCGCCAGGACGTCGGCGGTCAGATCCTTGTCGACCTGATACCCGGGATACTCGTACGTCGTCACTGGTTATCACCATCTTTCTTCGGCGTCCGCGACTTTACATTTACGACAACCTTTTTCGTCCCGCCGGCGCTTTCTTCGACGGTGGCGGTGTGCCGGAATTCGCGGTTGCCTTCCCCTTTGACCTGTTCGGAGTTGGGCCGCTCCGGCATCACGATGGTCTTGTTCGGGTCCTTGACGGCTCGGGTGCCGCTCCCGGCGCCGCCTGTCCCGGCCATGGGCGGCATCAACATCGGCGGAATCATCCCGCCGCCCATGCCAGCCGCAGCCGCTCCAGGATTGGTGCTTCCGGTGTAGCCGACCACCGGCGGAGACGCCGCCACTGGTCCAGCTGAGCCGTACATTCCGCCAGGCGCGGGTTTCAGGCCACCTACGCCGGCCCCGCCTCCTGCGGCTGGGCCGGTGATACCGCCGCCTCCGCCACTGCCCACGTCGGCGGGTATGGTGCCCGGTTCGGGCTGTGGGACCGTTTCGTCGAGCTCGTCACCGCCGGCCAGCCCGGAGGTGAGTCCCGCCACGCCTTGGGCCGCTTCTGAAGCCAACCCCTGCGCTTGTTGGCCGATCCGCTCCGGGATGGCGACCGCAGCACCGACGACACCTCCAAGCAGCCCGGTCAGCATCGACGGCAACATCGCGGCCATGGCCGGCAGCGTCTCGGCGCTGGAAACGGGATCGTCGAGCGGGTCGTCGGGGTCCTCGACGCCAGGCAGCTCGTCGCCAGCGCCGCTGTCGCCAACATCGCTAGCGCCGCCAGCGTCCTTATTCCCTGGCCTCGTATCCTGCGGCGCCGCGCGATCATCCTGACTCGGTGAATTCGGCTGGCCCCCAGCGGGTTCCACGATCGGCACCACCGGCGGCGGGCCGGGCGGGGCGGCCGGAAGCTCCCCGGTGTGATAGCCGGCGGCCACCACCTGCGTCCGGTTGCCCAGCGCGGTGAGTTCGCCGTGGGCCTGGGCGACTGCGGCCGCCGACCCCGGGCTCGGCTGACTATTGTGCACCGCTATCGCGTTCTGTAGCTGGCGGTGCCGGTCGGCGAACTCCCTGCTCGACGGTGTCGCCTGCTTCGCCTGGGCGAACCGGGTTTTGTGCTGGCTAGCCAACTGGGCAAGGTTATCGGTGTGACGTGACATGGCCTGCGCCCACTGCGCGTAGCCGGTCAGGGCGGCGCTGATCCTGGGGCCGGCCTGCCCCTGCAGCTGTTCGGCCACTGCCGAGGCTGCGGCCCGCGCCGCCGTCGCCGCATTGCTGAAACCCTCCGACAAGGCTGCGCACCCGGATATGAATGGCGCCCCGGCGCCGGGTTGTCCGGCTTCCATGATCGCGGCCGTCACCTCAGCCGGCCGCGGCACCAATCCCGCGATCGGCACATCGACGGCTGGCAGATCGGCGGTGATTGCGGGTGTGGCGGCCGGGGTCGGCGGGACCGGACTGCCCTGCAAACTCACGACCGCCTGGTTGCCGGCATCCATCGCGCTATAGGTGAGGGCTGCCTGGTTAATGGCCCGGGCCGCCGAATCGAGCACCGCCGCCCCATCAACAGCCCTCGACGCCACCAGCATGCCGCGCTCGCTGAACCTACTAGCCACACTCATGGATGTTTCGTCCGCGGCCAGCGGCGGGTGCATCGGCGGCTGTGCTCCCAACTCGGCGAGCGTGCGGGCCGACGCCGCCAAACCGGCCGCGACAGCGTGCAATCCAGCCGTATCCACCCGCAGCACTTCCGGCTCCTTAGAAGTCGATCAGCCGCTCGAAGGCCCGCACCTGGGTCTCGTCGGCCAAACTGTCGGACACCTCGGCGTGCAGCGCCTCCAATTCGCGGCGCCGCGCCAGCTGGGCGTGCAGATGCGCCAGGGTGTTCAACAGGACAATCCGGTTGGCGAGTTCGGCGTCGGTGAGCTTCATCGCGGGTGGCTCCAGCCGCACCCCCAGCGAGGCGCCACCCGGCCCCACCATGGCCACGATCGAACCGTCGCGGCTCGAAGCCTCGAACACCACCGTCTCGTCGACCGGCGCTTCCAGCATGCCCCTAGTCCTACTCCGAGATCGTGAGGTTGGCCTGGTTTTCGGCGTTCATCTGTTCCATGCGGGCCGCGCCGGTGCGCAGTTCTTGCGCCATCGCCCGGTGCCTTTCCTCCTGCGCCAGCAACGCCCGCTCGCGGGCGTTGACAGCCTCCACCGTGGCCCTGCGGGCCTCGTGGAACAGCGGCCCCCACGATTGCGCGGCTTCGATGGTGCGGGGATGCTCGGCGCGAGCGCTCGCGCACGCATCCGCAGCACGCTCGTGGGCCAGCGCCCACCGGATCATCTCTGCGGGTGTGACCTGCAATGTTTCCGCCATCAAAAACATCCTCCCTGCTCAGTTAGTGGCCTGTGGTGGCGTCGCTACCGGCGTGGTCGCACTCGGCGTGGTCGCCGGCACGCGTGTCCAGCCCAGGAAATTCGGGCCCGTCTCCAGCTGGTCGATCGGGGTGACCTGGCCGTTGACCCAAACGTCATTTTTGCTCAGCGCCATGACGCGGTGATCCGTGTACTGCCCGATGTCGCCGAACTCCAGCCGCGACGGACTCAGCGCCGGCGTGACGGGTGCGCCCATCGGCGGCAACTGCAAACCCGCCTTCTGGAATGCGTCGTCGATGCTCTGCCCGGCCAGCACGTCGCGGCCCGCCTGGGCAAGCGCGGGGCTGGATGCGACGCGGATGGTGTTGTCCGGCAGCGTGACCGCGGTCGACGGCTGTTGCTGCTGCTGCCCGCTGCCCGCCGCCGCTGGTGGCGACACGGTGCCGCCAGCCCCGGCGGCCTGGCCTGTCGGCGGCTGCTGCTGCGCGGCCGGCGCCGGCTCCGGTTTGTTTTCCTGCCCGCCTGGCTGGTCGGGATGATCCTTGAGCGGCTCGACATGCTCGTGCTCATCGGATGCCTCGTGAACGGGATCGTGCAGCGCCCCGCCAAGCGAGGAGCCCAAGTCCCCGAGCGGCACACCGCCACCAAGGCCCATGGGAATCATCGAGCCCAGCGCAGCCGGAAGGCTCCCCAGCGCGCCCATCGCAGCCGGCAGGGCGCCCAGGCCAGCCATGAACGGGTCTGAAGGCAGCCCGCCCCCTAGCAGCGGGTCAACACCTGTGCCCGGTTGTCCTGGCGTCTGACCCCGTTGTCCTGGTTGGCCTGGTGCCTGCGGCTGACCGGGATTGTCGGGTGTGGTGGTGCCACCTGGCTTCTCGTCCGTTTTACCGTCGCCGTTTTTGCCCAGCGCGGCGTAGCGGCCGGCGAGGGCGTCGAGCACAGCGGCCTGCGACTGCGAGTCCAGGCCAGCGTTTTTCAACACGCTAATGATGTCGGCCGTCTTGCCCTGCAGAAACTCGGCCAACTCCTGCTGGCCCGCCGGGGTGTCCAGGGTTGTGCCCAGTTTGGTGACCTGGTCGATGATCTGCTGCTGGAGCGCTTGCAGCTGCCGTTTACCTTCGGCGCTCGCGGTCGAAGCCTTCAGGATCGCATCAGATAGCTGCTGGTCGGCGTCGTTGATGGCCGAGCGGTTCTTCGCCAGGGCCGCGTCGATCTGCTTCACCGCGTCCGCCGCGGCGCCCGTCATACCGTCCGGCGGCCCGGTGGCCGTATCCATCGGCAGCGGCGTAGGAGGCGAGCCGGGCGAGCTACCCGCGGAGGACGGCGGCAACCCCCGAGCCAACATATCGTTGATCTGCGAGAGTGGTGCCTTATCGCAGTCGACACCCAGGTAGGTCAGCCACACCCGCTGCGCCACCGTCAACTGATCTGGCGAACTGATCGGCCCGGCGAAGTCCAAATCGGCCGGGAACGGCGTCCCCACGACCTGTGAAACACCGCCAAGCAGCTCAGAGACGGCCGTATCGGCCCAGCCCGTCATGGGTCTGCACGATACGGTCACACACACTTGGGCCGCTACCAACAAACCAGAATTTCGTCCGGCGTGATAGCCAGCAGTGTGCGCCATCGGCGATACTCCCCGATTATGTCGCTGGGCGCGCTCGTGCAGGAGGCCGGTCAGGTGCTCGGTGATGCCCGACGGCTGTTCGGCCCGGCGCCGATGAGCGGCGGATTCCGCACCGATAGCGGGCTAGCTGCCAGCCGCGACGCGGTGTCGCAGGCCAATGGTGCGGCGGCGGAAACCTGGAGCGGCGCCGGCGCGTCGAGTTATGCGGCGACCAGCCGTGGGCAGGTCACCGCACTGGATTCGCTGACCGGCGCCGACCAAGGCACCACCGCCGGATCGAACGGCGCCGCCAACGCGGCCACAAGCGGACGCAACGGGATGGACGCCGTGATCACCGACACCCGTACCGGGGTGGCCGCGATCGCCCCCAGCGCCCGCACACCAGCCGGGCAACAGCAACTCATCAACCACCTGCAGTCCCAACTCGACCGGGCCAAAGCCCTGCTGCGGGTCTCCGAGCGTTGCAACATCGCCATGGCCACGATGATCCGCAACACTGTCGGCGGCTACCGCGGGGCCACGATGATGCCGAGCATGCCCGCGATGGGCGCGCCCACCATCATGTCCGGCGCAGCGGCACCAGGCGCACAGCTACCACCCACCGCCCATCTGACCGCGTTCGCCCACCACCAGCCCGCCCGTCCAGCCGGATATGTCCATTCCGACCCGCAGAACCCGCTCGTCCCGCCCAGCCCCAGCGACAAACGGGCTGTCGCACAGTACATCTACCGCGCGGCCCGCGCGCACGGGTACTCCCACGAGGATGCTGTCGCGATCGTGGCCTACGCGATCGGCGAGTCCGACCTGGAGCCGACCATCTCCGGCGGAGCGCAGGGCGGACCGGGAGACGCCAACGTCGTTGGCGGGTTGTTTCAAGAGAAGCCCGAATTCGCGGCCCGTGTCGGCGTCGACCCGAGTCAGCGGTGGACGGTCCAGGGCAATGTCGCGGCGTACCTGTCGAACCTCGCCAGAAACCGCGACGCCGGTGACATCTACGATCAGTTGTTCGCCACCAGCCAGGGCGGCCCGATCTACACGGGCGGTCGCGCCGCTATGGGGCCGCTGGTGGCGCGTGCGAAACAACTACTCGGGGCGGGCTGAGTCGTGTCGCTTGGGGAGTTGGTAGCTGAGGCCGGCCGTGCGTTGGCCGATGCCCGAGGGCTTTTCGGGCCCGCGCCCGCTGATGGGGCGTGGTCCTCCACCCAGCAGCTGACGACCGGCCGTGAGGGTGTGGCGGCCGCCGGCCAGGCCGCAGCGACCAGTTGGGAAGGCGGCGCGGCCAAAACCTACGGCGCCGCCAACAGCGGACAACTCTGGGCGCTCGATCACACGGTCGGCGCCGACAACGCCACCGCCCCCCCGGTCACCGCCGCCGGCCAGGCCGCCGCCAGCGGAGGCCAAGTGATGGGCCAGGTCATCGACGACACCCGCACCGGGGTCGCGGCCATCGCCCCCACCACCGGCACACCGGCAGGCAAACAAGCCTTGATCACCCACCTGCAGGCCCAACTCGACCGCGCCAAAACCCTGCTGCGTGTCTCCGAGCAGCGCAGCAGCGAGTTGGCGGCACTGATCGCACGCGGCTCAGGCGGCTACGGCGCCGCTATCAGCCCCCCTATGGGCGGCGGCATGATGCAGGGAGGATCGATGGGTGGCGGGATCGGCGGTGGCGGTCTGCTCGCACCCACGCTGAGCGCCATAACCGCCCTCACTAGACATCCCCACCACAGCGGCCACCACCCGCAGGTTTTCGCCGCCAGCGACCCCAGAATCGGCGACGCCGCCAAAATCGCCGTCAAAGCCGCACTCACCCGGTTGGGCTGCCCCTACGTGTGGGGACACAAAGGCCCCGACAGCTTCGACTGCTCGGGGTTGACCCGGTGGGCCTACGCGCAGGCCGGTATCACGCTCGGTGATAGCACCTACGCGCAAATCAACCAGGGCGCACCCGTCGCCCCGGGCGACGTGCACGCCGGCGACCTGATCTTTCCTAACGCGGGCCACGTCATGCTCGCGATCAGCCCCACCGAGGTCGTCGAGGCGCAGCAGGCCGGTGTGCCGGTCAAAGTTTCACCGATGCCGGCCTCGTTTATTGCTCGCCGCCCGACTGGCTAGATTCGGCAGCCGCGTCGCGAACCACATCCCGATACTCGTGCAACTCCGTCAGCGCCGACATCGCCTCGTCAAACGTCGACTTAGCCGCATATGGCACGGTCGCGGCGATCAACGTCTCCAATTGCAGCATCTGGTTATCCAGTTCACGCAGTACCGCCTTGTTGCGTTCCCGCGTCAACACCTGCGCGCACGCCGCCGCCACAGCCGCGAGACCTTTCGCTATCCCCAATACCTGCCCCATCGGCGCCGATTCCACCTGACGCGGCCGCACTGGCACCTCCGGAATGGGTTCACCGCGCCGCAGCGCATCAAGCGTCCCATGCGGCCACCCCAGGGCGTCCTCGAACTTGATCCGGTTGGCCTCGATGGGGAACGTCCGGCCGCGCTCCAAGAGGGCCGCGGTATTGTGCCCCACCCCGGCGGCTTGCGCCAACGCGCGTTGCGTCATGAGCCCGACTTCCACCCGCCGCTGGGCCACGGCCCGCCCGACGCGCACCAACGCCTCATCGCTACCGGGCACCGCATCCACCAATGCTGTTTGTCGCCGACCGAGTACAGCTAACACCACATCAACTATATGAGTTGATCATTCTCACGCATCCCTAGACACGGCAAACTGTCAAAGCAGGCCACGACATGCAGCCAGCAATAGACGTACTCTTCGGCCCGCCACCCAATCCTGTGCCACCCTACCTTCACCAGTCCCGTTTGGCCTGACCTGCGGTGACGCGCCGTCGGTCAACTTTTGTCTGGGTGCCTGTTGCCATCCCGCGCATGGTCGGCTATAAACATGTATAGTTTGGATCATGCACATGGATGCACATAGTCTTGGTCATGGTTGGAGGGATCGTGGTCCGTGTTCCACGCCTACGGCCCGACACCGGGTTGTGTGAGTTTGACCATGTTGATCGATGGTTTAAGGCCAACAAGCGGGCCCGGGAAGCTGCCCGGATCTGTTTGAACTGCCCGATCATCGTCGCCTGCGGCGAAAAAGCCCTCCAACTCGGTGTCACCGACGGCGTGTGGGCGAGCGTGGAAATGCCCGGTGCCCGCAACGCAGCCGACCTTGAGGACGCCCGCGCCAAACTGCGTGAGGTGATCGCCCGCTTCCGTCATCAGTCCCCGCAAAGCCGGCTCCGGTCCCTGCGGATCCGCCAGGCCGTGCACTTCGCGGCCATCCAACGCCAAACCCGGCCGGTACCAGCCCCGCACAGTACGGACAAAAAGAGTGCCTGACTACACCTCCGCGAACCGGATTCTGCGCGACGACCTGCTCGCCCAGTTGCGCACCGCGCGCTGGCCGCTGAGCACCGCCCAACTTCAGCGCCACGCCGCGCGCGTGCCGACGCCCGGCGCTACGGTGCCGCTGGCCCCAATTCGGGAACAGGTCTACCGCGTGCTCTGCGCCCTCGACCGGGACGGTCTGGTCGCCCGACAGTCGGCAAAACGCTGTGGCGTCGTATGGTCCGCCGCTCCCAGTCCCGCTGACGATGAGATCGCGGCCCTCAAAGCCGCTTTCAGTGTCCCAGCCCACTGCCCGAACGGATCATAAGCCATGACCGCTGCGCACAGCATTTACGTCGCCTCATCTTGGCGTAACACGATTCAGCCCGCCGTCGTCAAGACTCTCCGCGCGGTGGGTCACCGCGTCTATGACTTCAAACAACCCAACGGCACTCCCCAGCGTGGATTCCATTGGACCGACGCGAATCTCGCGCACTCCAACCCTGTCGACGGCGACCCGTTGGCGATCGACCTCGCCGACGTCGCCCAATACCTCGCGAGTTTGGATAACCCGGCCGCCGTCGAAGGCTTCCAGCGCGACTTCGACGCCATGCTCGACGCGGACGCGGTCGTGTTGGTGCTGCCGTGCGGGCGTTCCGCGCACTTGGAGCTGGGATGGGCAGTTGGCGCCGGCAAGCGCACCGCGATTCTGCTCGACGACGGGCCCTGCACGCCCGAGCTCATGTATCGCATGGTCGACAAGCTCGCCACCAGCCTCGACGAGTTGATCCGCTGGCTCGCCGAACCCGAACTCGACCGGGCGATCCCGCCCGGATACACACCGGAACACATCCTCACACAGCTACTCCAGTCGCCCAACCCGTTCCAAAACGGTGACCGCCGATGACAACAACCAGTGCCAACTCCCAATCGGCCAATTCAACCAGTGCAATGTCGCCGCTGTGCGCGCAATTCGCGCACCAATGGCACCTCCAGCACGCCACAGTCGTCACCCGTCCAGCCGCGACCACCAACACCTCAACGGCCGAAAGGACACCACGATGAGCATCACAGCCCTGCATTTAGACAACACCGAAGAACACCTCGCCCACGTCCGCGCCCAGATCCTCACCGACCTCTCGGCCGCGCTCCGAGCACTCGACCACGCAGCCTCCCATATCAAGGCACTGCGCAGTGTCGACATCGAATTCGCCCACGGCCGCGACGGCGGCGATGTCGCCGCCCACCTCGATGACGCGATCCGTTGCGGACGCGCCAGCTACGCAGTAGTCACCATGATCATCGACAAGCAGAGGCCCTAGTGATCCTCTGCGATAACAATGGGAAGGCAAAAATCAATGAGTTGGACGACAGTGCGCGGGCACAAGCCCGTAGGACTTCTTTACCGCGAACGCCCGCTCAGCGACCAGGACGCCGAACTCGGTGAAGTCAACCAAAAGTGCAGCTGCGGCGAGTTGTACGACTGCGAGCACATCGCCGCACTAGTCACCGACTGAACCGGCGATGAACACCTGCAGCACGAATCCCCTGTGCAACCAGCCCCACCCCGACCACTTCGAGACCCGGGATGTCGAGCGGTACGTCCGCCCCAACGGATTCTACGACCGAAACCGTGACCGCGCCCACCGTGCTGTGCACGCGCCTGGCCGACCACACAGCACCGCACTCGGCCTACGTGTTTTCGATCCACACCGGAGACGTAGGAGGACGGTTCCTCCTGAAGATCATCCTTCGGATATCCCGAGATCGCCCGCGTTGAGATCGGCATCCGTCTGTCGATCAAAACAACGAATACACAAGGAACCAGATGGAGATTGCGACAGGACAACTGGAACGGCTGCTGGTACCGGTACCGGAGACGCTGTACCAACTCGGGATCGGGAGAACCAAACTCTACGACTTGTTCGAGCGCGGCGACCTGGTGCCGGTCAAGATCGGGCGGCGCACCTTCATCACCCAGCGGAGCATCTACGAGTACGTGGACCGGCTGACCACTGAAGCTACGGCCCTGAAATGAGATCCCACCAGCTCCTATTGGCACCGGGTCGCCAGCGGTTCCACTAACACCTTCACCGAAAGGACACCGACCCCCAGCCCCACCCCCACTGCGGGAACCCACCCGCCGGCTCACGCTCGACTGCTCGAAGCCCACTACGCCCAAACCGCCTGACCGAAAACAACTCACCTCCTCGGGAAAGGCAAACCTGCTAATGAGCCAGGAATTGATCGCGGCCAACTATCCGAAAGTTGGTCCCTATTCATCCGAGTTGATCGAATCCGCCGGCAACGCGCTCATCCAACTGGTTCGATTTTTGAACTACGCGACTCTGGGCGAACACCGCCGCGACTCCCTGCCGTACGCCAGCCACGGCTACCGGCTGACCGGAAGCCTGCGCGCCGCAGCCGAACTCCAACAACAACTGCACGATCATCTCGCCCGCTGGTGCTACGAGCTCGCGGCCGATCCGGTCCTCGGCCACGACGAGCACCACGGCGACGAACTGAACCACATCGTCGCGATGCACAACGCCGAGGAGGCCGCCGAGGCGTTCCGAGACGCGGTCGGCCACGCGGCCGCGCTCAACGCCGCGCTGGAGAAAGCGCACGCCGCGTTGTCGCCCCTCTACCACAACACTGACCATGAGCGCCCGTGAGCCACACACAGACACAAGAGAGGTAACCGAATGACCGCAGCACTGATGTTCCTAGCTTGTGGCCCCCATATCGACGGCCGCCATCGCTCAACACGCCGCCATGCCATCACTCGTCATCTGTCGGGCACGTGACGCGCGGCCACACTGCCCACAGAGCCTCGCGCTGAAATCGCCAAGATAAGCGGTCTACACCATCACAGCGCAGGAGAGCGCACATACCAAATCTGTAGAGCGCTCTATAGTTTCGGACGGGGGGCCTACAGCCCGAGGCGGCTCGCCAAAGTGTCAACGGCGGCGCGAGCGGACTCGTCGGAGCCGTGCATGTAGATGTCGGCGGTGATCGCGACGCTGCTGTGACCGAGCAGGTCAGAGGCGATCTTCAGTGGAACGTCGGCTTCGAGCCAGGCTGTCGCGGCGCTGTGCCGAAGCGTATGCGCGCCAACGCCTTCCACGTTGACCTTCTTCGCCGCGACCTGGATGACGCGCAACAGGTTCCGCGGCTCAACGACGGTACCGAACTCTGTGGTGAACACGAAACCCGTTTCGGTCCACTGGCTACCGGCGCGAAGCCGGTCCTCCTTCTGGGTGGTGCGGTGCTTCTTCAGCATCGCGACGACCGCTGGCGACAGCGGCACAGTCCGGCGCGAGCGCTCGGTTTTCGGCTCAGAGAACACCAATCGACGATCCACGCGGGAGACGGTTGACATGACGCGCAGCGTGCCAGCATCGAGGTCGACGGCATCCCAGCGCAGCGCGCACACCTCACCGCGGCGCAGGCCTGTTGCGGCCGCCAGAACCAGCGCGGTGTGATAGCGGGAGCCCTCAGCGGCTCGTAGGATCGCCGTAATGACGTCGGCGGGTAAATGCTTGGCCTCGCGTCGTTTGACGCCAGGACGTTGGACCTGGGCTGCCGGGTTGCGCGCCAGGAGTCCATCGCGCACAGCGCCGTCGAGGGCCAAACGCAGCACGGTGTAGACCGACCGCACAGTGGAGTCAGACAGGCCGTCGTCGCGCAACGCCAGGATCAGCTTCTCGATGTCAGTGGGCCGCAGCCTGTCCAACGTGATGGCGCCGAACGGTTCAGGCTCCAGGTGCTTCCGTGACAGCGTGGCGTAGTTCGACCGCGTGTTTTCTGCACGGTCGGACACGGCCAGCGTCGTGGTGCGCCAGTGTGCTAGCCAGTCAGCGATGGTCCGTGTTGCATCCTTCGGTGGTGCGCCGGCGTCGAGACGTTCGCGGGCCTTCTTCATCTTCGCGGCTGCGGCCTTGGCGGTCGGTCCGTAGAGCGCCAGACGCTTTCGCTGGCCGGTGGCCTGGTCCGTGTACGTCAGTCGCGCTTGCCAGGTGCCATTGGGTAGTTGAGTAAGAGAACCCTCATGGTTGGCCCGTCGTTTGCTCACAGGGGT
>Ga0335081_10012684_pt1 | contig 13652 bp, 11 predicted proteins | sample Lox_Sample_35_FD_206713 | JGI IMG/M metagenome (GOLD analysis project Ga0335081, IMG submission 206713) | Soil microbial communities from Loxahatchee National Wildlife Refuge, Florida, United States - Lox_Sample_3.5 | ecosystem: Environmental > Terrestrial > Soil > Wetlands | place: USA...
GTTGCTGGGTTCGGAAGGACCGGCCCGTCATCTGGAACGCAAGAACGCCCGCCTGATCGCCGAGTGGCTCGCGAAGCGGTACATCCGGGCCGCATTCCCGACCGCGTTCGACGCCCGTTGGCGCCGGCAGATGAAGGAGTGGGTGGCGCTCCTCCAGACGCACAGTTTGTGGATCCAAGGCGTCTACCTGAGGCTAAGCACGTTGAACGAACTGGAGGAGGCCAAGCCTTATCTCTGCCATCTGCTCGTAGCGGTTCCGGCGGTGCGGAAGAAGGACCTGGACTGGCCGAGGAAGAGCGAAGAACTTGAGCGAGTGGTCGAGGCGTTTTGGAGTCAGTTCACCCCCGGCATCCAGTGCGCCGGCGTCGAAGTCGTGCTCACGGATCGACTGACGCTCGCTGACATCGAGCCGTACCAGCGGTTCGACGCGGACTGGGTGAGCTTCGCGGATGATACGGACGTCATCCCGCCGCACGGGGACATGACAGCCTGAACGACGCTCACGCTCACGAACGATGTCATCTCATCGACTCCGACGAGCCCCTCGCCAGGTTTCCAGGTTCAGCGCGTTGCCGTCAAATCCCGTTGGGCCCGTTCCCCGCCGCGACGCATCCCTGTTGGCCGACCTCCTCGCGATGGCTCCTGCCCGCTGTAGCTTCCCCATGGCACGCGGAGGCGACGGGGAGCCCTCACCGCCCAGAGCACGGCCCTACCGCAGGCGCGTACGTGACGACCTTGAGCGCGCCACGTACGTGAACGAGGAGAACGCATGGAACGTGGTGAGGCTCGCCGTCCCAGGCAAGAAGGATCTCGTCACCGTGGTCGGGAACCTCCTCGGCGTCCAGCCCGGGGAGAACCTCCGCCTGCGCGGGACCTGGATCCAGGGCCGGAAGTCCATTCGCACCGCACGCAAAGAGCCCGCCGGATAGGCTCTTGGCCCGCTCCCCGGAATCTATCCGTTAGGGGGGGGGTCAGGACAGGAAGAAGCGGGTCCCGGCTTCGCCGAACTGCCGGCGGACTGTGCTGGCGTCCTCCAGCACCTCCAGGTGCGCGATGGCCTCGGACACCGCCAGGAACAGGTCGTCGACTTCCGCCTTAGGGAAAAGGAGTTGGGAGAGCTCGAAGCCGGTAAGTGGCTGGTCGGCGAGGTGTTGACAGATCCGCTCCTGCCGCTCGCGGTGGAGGTGCATCTGGCAGTCGATGATGTCGCGGTGATTGGCGAAGGGGCGACCGTGGCCGGGCAGGACCAAGCTCACCCCCAGCGCCCGCATTCGCTCCGTCGAGCGGAGGTGAGCGACGAGCGGCTTGAAGTGCCCATCGGCACCGTCGAGAGTGAGCTCGATCAGCGGGTTGGGCGATACCTTCTCCAAGAGCTGATCGCCGCCCAGGAAGAGGCCGCTTCGCCGGTCGTGGAGGGCGATGCAGCCCGGCGTGTGACCGGGCAAGTGGAGCACCTCCAGCTCCAGGTGCTTGGCGCGAATCACCTCGCCCGCGTCGATGGTCTGTACGCGGGGGACGCGTTTGCCGAGCGAGAAGGTGAGGCCGATCCGGTCCACGGCCGCGGTGGCCAGCTCCTGGGGCACGCCCAGCCGGGCGAGGTAGGAGACATACTGGACCTTGCGCTGCTTCCACGGCCAGCCCGATTCCGCCACCTTGGCGACGTCGTCGGGGTGGGCGAAGACCGGGATGGACTGGCCGGCGCGCTCCGCGACCCCCCGCGCTCCGCCGTAGTGGTCTACGTGACCGTGCGAGAGCACGATGCGCCCGATATCGGCGAGGCGCCGGCCCGCGCGCGAGACCGCATCGGCCAGGGCGGCTTCCGCCGGCGGGGTGGCCACCACGGCGTCGAAGAGCAGCAGGCCCTGCTCCAGTTCGATCAGATAGGCGTTCGTCGACCCGCCTGCCCCGAAGAAGGGCATGGGCACGTAGAGGGGGTAGATGCCGAGGTCCTGTAAGTCGCGGTCCGTCATGTTCGGTTTTGTCGCAGGCGACACGGGCATGGAGCACAAGCGAGCACTGCGCGAGTCACGAAGCATCCCCTGAGGCAATGTTTCCATTCTATCATATGAACTGTCGACATTAGGGTAGCGAAATGCCCGGCGACCGCCAGGAACGAATGCCAGCGCTTGCGACCGGTCGCCGGTCCCCGCCGTGGCGGTTTTTGCCGCGGCCTGTTCGTCCCGCAGTTTGGGCCTGGGCCAGAAACGTGCAACTCGCCCACCTCGACGTCCAGCGCTTCGTGCCCCAGTGCGCAGCGAGGCTGCCCCACCCCCAGGGGCGACGCGGCCGCAGCCGACCGTGATTTGCCGCAATGGCTCCGCCTCGTGGCCAACTTCGAGCTTCAACGCCGCAAGGGATCCTGGGTGGGCGAGGCGCTCGCCCTCATGCTCGACCACACCGAGCTCGACGTGCTCGGGCGCGAGCTGCGGCCCCTTCCCATCCTTCGCGCCCGTCTTCACCGAACGGCATATGTTGTTAAGAACATAAGATGCGGAATACCCGGACGCTCGAAGCCCCTGACGCACTCGGCTCCGACCTCCCTGACCTGATGCGTCGCGAGATCCCACACCTCGCGCGCCGCCGGCGCAAGGCTCGACCGCGTCCCCCCCCGGCCGAGCATCGAGCCGGCGCCTCCCGACCCCCATCCGCTGCGCGGCCTTGTCCGCAGCATCGTGAAAGCGATCTTGTGCGCTACCAGCGCCGGGGCAGAGGCGAAGGTCAAGGACACGCCCGCCGCCCCGGACGACCCACGCTCAAGACCAGCTCGGAGAGGTGGTGATGCGGTCGCCGCGACACGCGCGGGATGATCGCGAACCGTGTCACGCCTGCACGGCCCTCAGAAGGCAGCCCCGACCCCCAAGTGAAACGATTGGAGGTTGGCGAGGTCCTGGATGAGCCAGTACTCGTAGGCGCCCTTGATGAAGAACGCGCTCACCGGCGTCACCGTCACGCCCGCCGTGTACCGCGTGATGTGAGCATCGGGTCCGAGAGCTGCGATCATGCTTGGCGTCGGGATCCCCTCGCGGTCGAGCCGGTCGACGCGGGCCACGGCCCTGACCCACTTGCCAACGGGGCTCTCGGCCTCCAGGTACCAGCCCCGCTTGTCGAAGAAGGGATCGACGATGACGGACCGGTACCCGGGGGCGTTGCGATCGATGTCGGTGCGGCGCGCGGCGTACTCGCCGCGGATCGTGACCGGACCGATGGGCGCCTGGGCGTCGACACCCCAGGCGTAGTAACCGAGCGAGCCGGCCGGATCGTAGCGCCCCCCGGTGATGGAACCGCCGACGCTCACGTCGCCGATCCAAGAGGAAGGGTTGGCCTGAGAGTACGTGAGGGCGATCCGCCCGCCTCCCGCCGGAACGGTGTTGTTGTCCGTGTAGTAGGCGCTCCGCATCGAGATGAAGTCGATGTCGTTTGTGCCTCGCAAGCCGGCCACGCCGTAGCCCCCATACCAGGCCTGCACCCGCTTCCCCAGCCAGGTCTGACCGTAGGCGATGACCCCGGTGTCGACGTACGGCAGCGGAATGACGCCCTCGTTGAACCCGGAGGCGCCGAAGTAGGGCATCCGACCCATGTCGAAGATGAGCGGCGCATCCGGGGTGGCGTGGCTGGAGGGGTCCACCCGGTTCGAGAACTCACCGAAGGGGATGACCACGCGACCGGCCGAGAGGTTGAAGTAGGGGCGCGGCGTGTAGTCGAGGCTGATGTGCTCCACCTCCAGGCCATGGCAGCTGAAGCATGCCTTGGCGGAGACCGCAAGAACGTCGTGAACGTCAACCTCCACCTTCAGCGCAGCGTCGGGGGTCAGCGTGCCCGGGGTGCTCTGGGCGGCCGCCTTGTTCGACAGGCTCCAGTCGTCGACGTAGACAGAGCCGGACACGTTGACGTTGGCCCGGGCCTGGGCCCGCTCGGCGACGAGGAAGATCCCGGCCAGGGAGAGGAGGAGCAGCGCCTTGTTGCTGTCAGTCATTGGGGGCTCCAGCCTGAATCCAGGCTTGAATGGCGGCGATGTCGTCGTCGGCGAGCGGCGCCGATCCCAGGGGCATGCGCGTGGCCACGCCGCCCACCGACGCGGCGGTGCCCTCGATCTTCTGCACGAGATAGCTGTGCCCGGCGTTCCCCGGGTCGACGATGGGCATCGCCGGCACCTGGAGGGATGGCTTGCCGACGAGACGGTAGACGAGCGGGGGATCGAGCGAGTCGGGCGCCCGGACTGGTGGGTTCCCGGTGTGGCAGCCGATCGTCGCGCAGGTGGGCGCGAAAACGTTGGCGGTGATGGTGGAGAGCTTGGGCGTCGGGCCGGTGCTGCCCGCGTCGGGCACGGGGTCGCCGACCGCAGGCGAGCCGCAGCCGGGCCCGGTGGCAAGGAGTGTGACGAGGAGCGCGGTGGCACGGGTCATTGGAGTGGGAACTGCGCGTCGTTGGGGTCCGAGGTGTTCAGGGAGCGCGAGAGTTCGAGGGTCCAGATGCCGTTCGCCCAGCTTCCCTTGGCCGTCACCTCCATGCGGTGGGCACTCGGGACGCGGAGCACGGCGCCCGGCAGGCGCGAGCCGTCAAGCGGCGCGGTGCTGGGGGAGAAGGAAACGGCGGCAGGCAGGTGCAGCGCCTCGAAGATACCCGAAGGATCGGTGTCGGCGAGGAAGAGCAGGTCCGGGTCGGCGTCCACGCCTTGTGCAGCCATGAAGAGCGGGGCGGGCTGTGCCGCGCCGTCGCTGTTGTCGGCGTAGGGCGCCACGCTGCACGGTGGTCCCTCTCCGGCCGTGCACGCCGCGGTGCAGGCCGGCGGGTCGTCGCAGTCGAACCGGGAGCCGACCTGGTCCAGGTATCCGTCCTCGGCGATGTGCAGCGGGTCGGTCCTGCCGGCCCGCCACACCCAGGTGTCAATGCGCTCCCCGGCGCCACCGGTGTGCATCTGGAAGCGGTAGGCCAGGTCAGCGGGGGCACTCGCCCCCAGCCGCTCGTTCACGTGGCAGGCCATGGCGCACCCGGAGGTCAGGTAAGAAGGGGAGGAGCCGTCGAGGTCGAACGCCAGGTAGACGCGGTCCTCGTCCCGGGTCGTGCGCGCGAAGGCGCCCCCCTGTGCTATCCAGTCGGCCCGCGCCTCGCTGCGGGTGGGGTCCGCCCACTGCAAGAGAAAGTACAGGCGCTCGTCATCGTAGGCGGCCCTCACGCTGACCTCGCGCATGCCGTAGTCCCAGAGCTGCGCGTACCCCTGAGCGGTCTGGTACTCGGCCTCGAAGGCGTCGCGGGTCATCCCGATCGCCTCGCCCGCGGGCACGAGCAGCACGTTGCTCGCGGTGGCCTGGGCCCAGCAGGGGTCGGACGCGTCGCCGTCGATGGTGGGGGGCGTGCTGACGCGCGCCGCCACCACGGTGAAGGGTCCCGGAGTGCCGCCGGTGAACTGGAGGGTCACTTTCGAGGCCGTCTGCGGCGGCCCGCCGTTCGCCGGCTGACCGCCGACGATCGGCGTACCGGGGTTCCCGTCGACGATCCCGATGCTCATGATCCGATTGGCGGGAGCGCGCTGCAGGCGCGGCGGTGAGCAGCCCACCGCGAGAAGCGCGACGCCCAGGAAGCATCCGGATGCCAGGTTCCTCATGGCGTCACTCCTCCGTGATGGCGTGCCCGACAGTCAGCGCGCTGGTGCCGTTCCGTCCGTGGCACGGCATGCACTGCTCCACGCCCTCGACGGTGGTGTACAGGCTGGTGTGCGAGACGTTGGCCCGGGTGTTGTGGCAACCGCGGCAGGCCGCCTGGATCGGTGGGGTGCTAGGCTCGATCGCTGCGTGAACGGCGGTGCCGGCGTGGAGCCGATCGTCGGTCTCGTTGGCGAGCGTCGGCTGCTGGAGGCCCGGCAGGACGTTCTCGATCTCGTACGTCGGCCCGTTGTGACACATGGCGCAATCGCTCAGGTCGCGGGGCATGGTGATCTCATCGTAGAAGATGGCCTGGTCGGCGCCGCCGGGCCACCCGTAGGCCGTGAGGGGCTGGGAGAGGCCCATCGAGGCGGTCCCGACGCGAGCGCCGGTGTGGATCCGGTGCATCAGCACCTTGAAATGGACGCTGCGCTCCTCGATGTCGTCGAGGGTGCCCCACAGCGAGGGGGAGAGGACCTGCGAGAGGTCGGTGTTCCCGGAGGCGTCCTTGGGGCGGCGGTTCCAGTCGGTGGTGCCGCCGCCGTGGCACATCACGCAGAACTCCTGGTTCGTGCGCATGTCGTGCATCGCAAGGCGGTCGTGGCACTGGTTGCATTTCTGGAAGTCGACGACCTTGCGGCGAGGCGCGGGATTGCCCGCGCCCAGCCGCCCCGCAGCGAGGTCGACGTAGGCCACGACCTCGGGGGCCGTCTCCAGCGCCCTCTCCCCGGTGTAGGGCCACAGGAACCGGTCGGTCGCCGGATCGTAGAATTGAGTGAAGGTGTCCTCGCCGCGCGACACGTGGATGCCGACGGCCCATGTTCCGCTGGCGCCGGGCGGCAGCGCGGCCACGAAGGTGTAGGTGAAGGCGCCGTCCGCGTCCGCAACCCAGCCCCACCACACGTACTCCCAGGAAGGCGCCACGTCCGCGTAGGGCCAGACGCCGAGCGGTGGACGGAAGTCGAACCCGCTCCCCAGCCACCGCTCGACCCCGAAGTTGTTGCGCGTGTCGTACTCGCGCGAGGGACCGGAGAGGACGAGCGCCATCCGGTCGAGGAACCGCGGGATCCCGCTCACCGGGTCCGTCGCGGGCGTCGGTGCGTACATCGAGAGGATGGGCCCGTTGCGGTCGCTCACCCGGAACCGCACCGTGGGGTGCAGGCCGGGCTTCATGTTCTCGATCGACAGGAGGTCGATCCGCAGCGGGGAGTACTTCGGACTCCGGTAGGGCGGGACGTGCACCTCGGCGATGGGCACTTGGAGGCTCGGCCCCGCGACGTGGCAGCCGGCGCACTGGGTGTCGTCGGCCCGCGGCCCGCCCGCGTGTGGGAAATGCCGCTCGTCGGTGCCGCCCTCACCGTGCCAGACGTCGGGGTGGCACCCCTGGCACGTGCGCCGGGAGATGGCCGTGAAGATCTCCCCCCGCTGCGCGGCGTTGGCGTGACAGGCGTCGCAGTTGCGGTAGTCCTGGGGAAACTGCACGAGCCCGGTCGTCACCGGCTGGCTGGGCTGCCCGTTGCCGCCGCGCTCGACGATGGCACCGAAGACCATCTCGCCCATCCCGTTCAGGTTATCGATCACCGAGTACTTGCTGCCGGGCAGCGGCGTGTTACGCGGGGTGAGGCCCGGGACAGGGGGCGGACTGTAGGGCATGGGGATCTGGTTGGCGGCGTAGGGCCGTGCCGGGGTCGGATCGGTCCAGTTGGAGCGGTAGAGCGTCGGAAGGTTGCCGCCGCGATGGACGTTGTGGATGAGCCGCCCGAACTCGAGCGGGTTCGGATCCGTCGCCGGTGTCGCGCCCGCCATGGCGGCCGGATTGACGGTGTCGGGATCCGCGTTCTGGTAGGTGTGGCAGGTCACGCACAGCTTCCACCCGGTGCGCGAGCCTGCGTGGCCCTGGCGCAGCTGGTGACAGTGGTTGCAGTTCTCGTCGAGGACCAGCTCACGCACCTGCACCGGTCCGCCCCCCGGCACGAAGTCGAAGGTCGAGCTCGTATCGGAGGTTCCGGGCGTAACGCCCCGGAGCCACACGCCGACGCGCAGCGTCTGGCCGCGATCGTATTTTTCGGGCAGCGGCGTTGCGAAGGTGTAGGTGAAGTTACCGCCGCCCTGGTCGCGCACCTCACCGCCGTCTTCGTACCAGGGCTGCCGCGTGCCCTGGAGCACGAAGGGCTCCGGCGTTCCGACCCCGGCGACGGGGAGCCGCGGAATCACGTCGGCACCGAGCAGGAGGTAGCTTCTCCAAGCCGGCAGCCCGGTCACCGGCTCGACGCCGAGCCCCGCCAGCGTCCAGGCCGGTTGCACCCCGGTCGCGACGGCGAGCGAGGCCCCCACGCCGTTCCGCTGGATGCTGTAGCTCACGACCACGTGCCGACCGGGGTCGACCGACGCGCCCGTGACGACGATGCGGGCGGCCGACGAGGTCGGAGGGCCGGTCATCGGTGAGCGGCAGGCCCACCCGGGCAACGCCAGGCAGAGCGCCAGAGCGAGCCACCGCCAGCGGGCGCAAGGACCCTGCGCCATCTCGGTCCCACTCCTCGGCCGTGGCCGAGCGACTTTCCGTGACACCGCGCTCACAGCAGCTCGATCCGTTCCGGGGCGAAGCATGAGAGTGCGAGGAGGCTGGTGCGCTGCCACCTGCGGTCCGGGCTCGAGCGGAATCGAAGGCGGTACCGGGCGCCGGCCTCCGCCCCCGCGATTCGCTCGATCCAGTACAGGAACGCCTTGAAGCCGGCGGAGTTGCAGAACTCCAGTTCCCGGAAATCCACCACCACCGAGGCGTGCCTGCCCTCGAGCAGCGCCTCGTGCACCGCGTCGACGAACGGGGTGAGCACCGCGCCCGGGTTGGGCGTGCTGATCGTGCCCCGGAAACAAACGACCGGGCCCTCCGGTCCGCTCACCAGCTCCACCGAGTACTTCGTATCGCCTGCCCGAACGCCGGCGACGCCGACGGATGGACCTTTCGCTTCAGCCATGGCAGAGCCTCGATTCACTGGGGAGAGGGGGGACGAGCGTGCCGGAGGCCGTCACGGTGACGCGCCCGAGCTCGAAGAGGGCCTCGAGGCCGAGCTGCGCCTCGAAGCGGATGCGCGCGAGGCCCAGCCCTCCCCGCTCCGCGGCCGAGGTCTGAGCCATGGTGGCGAGGTAGTGGCGCAGCGCGTCTGGCTCCCGGCGCATCTCCTCGAGCCGCTCGCGGAGCGCCACCGCCTGCGGAGCGGTGCAGGTGTTCGTCACCCGGATCGAGACGTGGTTGACGGTCGGGTCGATCTCCAGCGACAACTCGACCGCCTCCTCCCCGGTGCAGACCACCGCGTTCTGCAACAGCTCGTGGACCGCCAGCGAGAGATGCTCCCCGCGATCCAGGCTGGGGCAGGCCCAGGCGCAGAACGCCCCCACGAAGTGCCGGACCTCGTCGATGAGGGCCCACGACAGGGTCATCCGCAGAGAGAGCCGGATGGGCGGGGAAAGAGTGGTCGTGCTATCGATCGGCATGGTGATCCCGCTGGATGACGATGGCGGTCATGTCGTCGGCCTGCGAGGCCGCGAATCGCTCCACCGCCGTGAAGACGTCCGCGAGGGCGTGCGCCGCGTCGCGCTCGGGAGGACCGGAGCGAAGGATCTCGGCCAGCCGGTCCTCGCCGAACAGCTCCCCGCGACCGTCTTGCGCCTCGACGATGCCGTCGGTGATGAGGCACACCGAGTCCCCGCGCTCGAGATAGAAGGCGTAGTCGACAAGATGTGGACCCACGTCCGGCACGACCCCCACCCAGGCGCCAGCCGGCTCGAGGATCTCCACCGCCCGACCGCCCCGCACGATGAAGATCGGCTGGTGCGCGCCGGCCACCAGGAAGCGGCCGTCGCCGAGATGGCGCGCCACCATGAGCGTGACGTAGTCGTCGCGGTGCATGCGCCGGCGCACGTTCTCGTGGATGACGCGGTTGACCGCCTCTACCACCTCGCGCGGCCGCCGCCGCGGAGCCTCCGTGATGGCTGCGTAGGCCGCTGCCTGGGCCATCATCATGACCAGCCCGGAGTTGATCCCGTGCCCGGAGACGTCGCCGATGAGGACCCAGGAAGTGTCCTCGAAGGCGAGGAGGTCATACAGGTCACCGCCGATGTCGTCGGCGGTCTTCATCCGAGCGGCCACGTTGAAGCCGCGGATCGACGGACTGGCAGGCAGGATCCCCGTCTGGATCTGGTGCGCGATCTGCATCTCCTTCTGCAGCGCCTCCGTGCGCCGCAGCTCCTCGCGCGAGCGGCCGACCTCAGCGACCATGACGTTGAACGAGCGCACCAGATGCCCGAGGTCATCGGCATAGATCTCCGGGAGGCGGGTGGTGAGATCGCCCCCCGAGACCCGCGCCATCGAGGCCGACACGTCGCTCAGCGGCTTCGCGGCGCGCCGCAGCACCCCGGCGCTCGCCAGCACTGCACCAACGAGCACGACGCCGAAGAGGCCGGCCAGGAGCTTGCGCAGCGTCCGCAGGGGGCCATACGCTTCCCGCTCGGCGACCAGCATCGCCGCGCGCCAGCCGGGGGCCTCCTCCGCGGCGGCGGTGCGAACCACGAGGAAGGGCTCGCCATCGGAATCCAGGTGGCGCTCCAGCGCGCCCGCCCTGCCCGACCCGACGAGCGGGGCGATCGACTCTGAGCGGACCCCCGGAAGACTCAGCAGAAACTGGCCCGCCCCATCCGCCACCACAGGCAGGTAGCGGTGCTCCTTGCCCGCGATCTCCGCGAGCAGGCGCGACAGCGCCGCGGGGGGCACCGCCACCACCACCGCCCCCACCAGGTCACCGGCGAAGTCCTTCACCGGCACTGCGATGATCAGGCTGAGCTCGTCCGTGTCAGATGGGTCGAGCGCGTTCCGCGGAGCGATCGCCACCGCGAGCGCCTGCCCCTGGAGCGCCAGCGTCGCCGGGGCCAGCCCCACCACCATCCGCTGGCGCAGGCGCTCCAGGGCCTCCCCGCGGCGCTTGCCCCCGTCAACGTAGCGGACCGCGGCCCGGATCCGGCCGGGGCCGTCCAGGAGGGCGGCGACCGAGATGCCGCCGCCCTGGTCCTGGATGGTGCGGCGCAGGTAGTCCTCCGCGAACTTGGGATCGCCGGTGTCGAGCGTGCCCTGCATGGCGTCCGCCTCGGCCCAGTTGCGCACCGCGGTACAGCGCTCATCCTGGAACCGCCTGGTCGCGTCGAGGGCCTCGCGCGCGCGGGCCGCCAGGTGATCGCCGATCGCCGCCAGGATCACCTTTCGGGCGGAGCGTTCGAATCCGACGGCCGCGGCCCCGAGCGCCAGGGTGACCAGCACTGCCGTGGCAGCCAGGAGCCGGGCCCTGAGTGAGCGCTGCGCGAGGTGGCGGATGGAGAAACGCATGCCGCGCCGGCGCTATCGCGCCGTCCTCCTCAGGCTCCGCGGCCCGCCACGCGCGGCGTACTCCTTGAGGAACTCGTAGATCTCGGCCGACTGCTCCTCGTTCGCCCCGGAGTTCGGGCGGCGGATCATCTTCTTCATGTACCGCTTCCACTCGGTGGCGTCGAAGTCCGAATTGACGGCTCGTGATACCGGGTGGCACTTCGAGCACTTCACTCCGAACAGGCGGTAGCGCTGCTGTTGCTCCGGCGGGTAGGACGAAACGTCGATCGCGGACGGACCCTCGTCGCGCGGGTCCCATGCGGGAATCTCGGGGCCGGCGGCCCCGAGGGCAAAGGACAGGGCGATGGTGACGGAGAGCATGGCGTCACGCCCCTGCGATCAGCTTGCGGAGGCGCTCCATGTCGACCGGCTTCTCGAGCAACGCCCCGGGCCAGGTGGACGCGAACCGCTCGATCGCTGGCGAAAACGCGCCGCCCGTCATGAAGATCACCCGTTCGGCCACCTCCGGAAAGCTCCGCCTAAGCTCGGCGTGAAACTCCGGGCCACTCATGTCCGGCATCGCCAGGTCGCAGAGCACGAGGTGGAATCGATCGATCGCCAGGCGCGCCAGCGCGCTCGCCGCGCTCGCCTCCGCGACCACGCGGAACTCCGACCCCAGAGCGCGTTCGAGGGCGTTGCCCACCAGCGGCTCGTCATCCACCACCAGCAGGCTCTTCGCCTCGCCCTTCATCGGCCTCCCGGTTGGAGCCTCCGCGACCACGGGAGTCGGGGGTGCGGGAGGGAGCACCACGCGGAAAGTGCTGCCGCGACCGACCGTGCTCTCAACCTCGATCCGTCCCCCCAGCGCATGCACGATGCCCTGTGAGATCGACAGACCGAGTCCGGTGCCGGCTCCGGCCGGCTTCGTCGTGAAGAAAGCCTGGAAGAGCTTCTCTCGAATCTCGTGAGGGATGCCACACCCCGTGTCCTGCACCTCCACAACGGCGCACCCGTCCGCACTGGTGCGGATGGTGACGGTGACGGTGTGCCGATCCGAGGCGCCCGGTGGGATCGCCTGCCCTGCATTGATGAGCAAGTTCAGAAACACCTGGGACAGGCGCACCTCGCTCGCCTCCACCTCGGGGGCATCCTGGTAGCACCGCACGAGCCTGGCGCGCTGCTTGATCTCGCCCGCGGCCATGGCGATAGCGGCCTCGAGCGGAACGCTCAGGCGCAGCCGCTCCCTGCGGTCGTCGTCGCTATGCGAAAAGCTCTTGAGCCCCTGGACAATCTGGCGAATGCGGTCGGTACCGTGGCACGCGTCGCCGATCGCCTGCTCGACCTGCGCGACCAGGTCGCGGGCGCCCCGCTCGGCGCCGCCCCCCCGGTCGTGGGAGATCGACGAGAGCGAGGAGGCAACGAAGTCGAGATTCGCCCGAACGTAGGCGAGCGGGTTGTTGACCTCGTGCGCGACCCCGGCGGCGAGGCGGCCCACGCTGATCCGCCGGTCAGCCACGACGAGCTGCTCCTGGGTCCGCCGGAGCTCCGCCAGCTGATCGCCAAGCAACACGTTCTTTCGCGCAAGGGCCAGCTGGTGCTCGTACAGCCGCCCCAGCATACACTCGAAGGCGCGGGCCAGCGCCCCGGCCTCGTCCTGTCGCCAGGTCTGCAAGTCGTTGGAAGCGGTGAAGTCCCCGCCGGCGATCCGCTCCGCCACCTCGGTCGTCTGCCACAGGGGTCGGGCGACCACGGTGCCGATCAGGTACGCCGCCACGATCCCGATGAGCAGGGCGAAGCCGGCACCGGTCGCTAGCCACATCGCCGTCTGTCGCGGTTGCGTCTGCAGCTCGGTCCCGTCGAAGGCCAGGGCGAGCGTTCCCGCCAGCTCGGCCCGGGCCCTCATGGGGACACAAACCACGGCCACGCCCCCCTCGCGCACAACGAGCTCCAGGCCCGAGCGGCAAGCGATCGAAGCCCCGGGCGAACCGTTCCAATTCCAGCGCGCGAGCGGGCTCCCAACCGGCAACAGCAGCGCGCCTCTGACTGCTCCGCACGTCGAGCCGATGCGAGCGAGCAGGACCCGCGCCGCGGCGCGGTCGCCGCTCATCAGCGCCGAGGTCGCCTCGGCGGAGCCGAGCCTGGCAATCCTGATGAGCCTGCCATCAACCCAGCGCTTCGACAGGGAATCCACCCTGGCGGGCAACAGGATCAGCAGCGGCATCGCCAGCACGAAGACGAGCACGCCGACGAGCAGCGCAACCCGTGTACGCAGCGAAGCTGAGCAGCCCACCGTCCCGCTTGGGTACGCAATCCGCAGGCCACGTATCCGTCACCAGCGGGCGGACAAACATTCGACGCCAAGCGGTCTTTCAGGAAAACCCCGGCGGGCCACTCGCGGGTCGCTCAAGACCCGGGGGTCGAAGTTCCGTGATCCTCGTCGCGGTGGGTCGGCAGGAAAGGGAGCCCGCAAGCAGACGGCTCATGATCCGGAGTGGCAGGTAGATGGCCGCACCGTTGGTTCCACCGCAGTGGCCCTGTCTGGTGATGGGTGGCCTGGCGGCGGCGTCGGTTGACGCTTCCCCTGAGTGAACCGGCTCCCGGGCAGACCACCGCCCCCAGTTGGCGAGCGCCCGTGCTGCGCCGGGAGCCGGGTCGCGCAG
>Ga0335081_10012685_pt1 | contig 13651 bp, 14 predicted proteins | sample Lox_Sample_35_FD_206713 | JGI IMG/M metagenome (GOLD analysis project Ga0335081, IMG submission 206713) | Soil microbial communities from Loxahatchee National Wildlife Refuge, Florida, United States - Lox_Sample_3.5 | ecosystem: Environmental > Terrestrial > Soil > Wetlands | place: USA...
GGTGCTTGACGCCGAGGGCGGCGTCGGCGGCGCCCTGCAGGGCACCCGCGGCCCGGTCGGGAATCCCGGCGGCGCGGTCGATGGCCCTCATTGGCCCGCCTCCGCCTCGAGGCCGGCCCAAAGGTCGTCGGACTGCCGTTCCTCGTCGACGACCGCCTGATGCTGCTGGTCGCGCTCACGCCTGACGCTGCGGTGGTAGCTGGCGGTCGTGGCGAAGACCTGATCCCACGCGGGACGCCAGCGCGGGTCATTCTCTGGGATCACCTCGGCTGCGACGGCGGCCGCCGCGGCGTCGGCCGAGGTCGGCTCGCGTGGCCCGTAGCCGTGACCGTCGTTCACTGTCCGGCCTCCAGATCCGGGTAGCCGCACGGCGCTGGCCCGGTCATGACCGATTCCGGGCCCATGGCCGCGAGGTCGCGATAGTCGATCCCGGCCACCGCGGCGGCGTGGTCCTGCTCCGCGACCGCGAGCCAGCGTTCAGCCTCAGCTTCGTGTTCGGGCCACCCGGACGCCCGGAACCCGTCCCGGATGCCCCGGAGGGTGCCGGCGTCGGCCGCGGTGGCCTCGACCAGGCGGGCTTGCGGGCTGTTGCCGGTGTGGACCACCGGGTGATCGCTGCTCGTCACGCTCCGGCCTCCCGGTCAGAGGCCGAGGCCTGGGCCTCGGCCCGGGCCTGCGGGGTGTCGTACCTCGGCACCGGGCCCGGGGCGAGATACGACTGGACGGCCTCGGCACCGGGTCCCTCGGTCTGCAGGGCGTGCCACGCCTCAACTGCGGTGGCCGGCTGACTCCGGCCCGGATAGCCGCAGCATGCCGCCGGTTCGGTCATCACGGATTCCGCGCCCATCGCGGCCAGCTGCTCGGCGTCGACACCGGCGACCGCGGCAGCCTGGTCCTCGCGGGCGAGCGCGAGCCACGTCTCCGTCTCGGCCAGCCGGGTCATGTCCCCGCTGGCCCGCTGTGCCTCTGCCGAGGCGCTGAGGGCATCGACGGCAGCGTCCGCGCCCTCGAGGTAGGCCTGCCGCTCGCTATGTATCGTCATCGGTGATCCTTTCTGCGTACGGGCAATGGATGGATCAGGCCCGGCCAGGTGTTGGAGCACCTCGGCCGGGCCGCTTACGTGCCCGGCACCGGATTCCGGTTCAGGCAAGTCGGGGCAGTCGTATGCGTGCACACCGCCGGAGTATTCGCACGCCGGGCAGCGGGTCGGGCAGTCGGCCGCGTGGTTTCCCCCGGCCGGGCAGCAGTCGCGGGTAACGCCGATGCCGGTCACCGGGTGCGCTCCTGGCCGGCGTCGTACGCCCGCCGCACCAGGCCGGCGATGACCGCGCACGTGGCGGGCTCGTACCCGGCCAGCCAGTCGATGATCTGCGCGTCGAACAGGCCGACCTCAACGTGCGCCGACCAGCACGCCCGGGCCAGCATGTCCCGGTTCCGGACCGTTGCGGTGCCGGTCAGCCCGGCGTGATCAGCGTCCCGGCGAGCCTCACGCTCGGAGTTGTACGGACCGTTCACCGGACACTCGCCTGGTCCAGCTCGCGGTACCTTGCGCGCTCGTCCGCATCCCGGGCCGGCCACCCGGCCAGGTAACGCTCGCGCGTCGACATGCTGGTCACAGGGGCGGGCACGGCCCGGTCGTAGAGGGCGTGCCAGCGGGCGAGCTCGTCGTCACGGCTGGCGGCCGCCCACGCGGCGCGGGCCCCGCTGACCGCGTCCGGGCCGGTGCCGGACAGGGTCGTGGTGTTGACTGACATCAGGTCCTCGTTTCCATGGGCTGGGAGGGGATCAAGGACCCGCCGGGCGGTGACGCGCCGTGGTGGGTCCGCTTGCGGGTTGGGGCTAAGGCGCCCGCCTCGGCCTCGGCCTGCAGGTCAAGCGCCCGCGGGGCCGAGACGGCCGCGGGTGAGTGCTCAAAATGGCGTTGACCGGTTCCCCGGCCGACGGTTTTCTGCGCCGAGGTGATAGTCCGGTCGATCTCGCGGTCGCCCAGGCCCGCGGCCCGGGCGGCGGCGGCGAGGCTGTCCAGGGTGGCGACGTCGCCCGCTTCGATGGCCCGGTTCGCTGCCCAGAACAGGCCGTGATTCCGGTTGCCCTCGGGCTGCGTGGCGAGCCAGCTGGCCAGGTGGCCGACGTCCCTTGGCCCGTCTGCGGTCCGCTCGGGCGGCTTGTACGGCTGCCTTTCCGGCTCCGGGGCCAGCAGGCCCTTTGCAGCGGCCCAGTCGAAGGTGTCGCTGCTGGGCTGCTTCTGCGCGACCTCGTATGTGTGGCCGGCGATCCGGGACGGCGGAGCGACGACATAGCCGCCCTGACTGCGGAAATCCACGTATTCGCCGGGGATATGGCCGTTCCGCTGGTTGGTGCCCTTGTAGTAGGCATGGAAGCCGCCGGACGGTGTCCGGACGATCGCCATCGGGTCGCGGACCAGACCCTCGCGCTTGAGCCGGTTGAACGCGCCGAAGCCGTTGCCGTCCTTGTGCTTGTCGACGTCCAGGACGTCCGGCCCGGGCGCCCCGGTCGCTATGGCGACGTTCGACCGCGGCTCGGCCCGCCACCATCGCTCGATCGCCTTGTGGTCCGTGGTCGCGTCGAGGAAACCGTGTTCGGTGATCGGCCGTTTGCCGCCCGGCTCTGCGGGAAACACGTTCCACCCGGCCGCTTCGGCGTACTGGTGTGCGGCTTCCTCGCGGTCGCTGCGCCGGCTCACCGCCGGGCCGCCCATCCGCTAGCAGCGGAGGTAGCCCACCCGCTGGCCGGCGCTGTTGCCGACCGGTGTCTAGTGCAGTTGGCTGTCTCGGCCTCGAGCTGGGCGCCGACCGCGGGCAGGATCCGGGTCCCGAACTCCGCTTGTGAGTTGAGGACGCCAGCGGTGCGGGTGGCCCGCAGGTACAGGACCGCCCACAACTCGCTCAGCCAGTCGATTTGCACGAGGCAGAGCGGGTGGTCTTCCCAGCATTCGCCGAGCTTCGCCGCAAGATGCCCGTAGTGGGGCCGGTAGATCCGCTCGACCCAGCCGCGGAGCCTGGTGACCACGCTGGCCCGGGCGCTGTCGCTCAGGTTCTCGTCCCACCATTGGACCGCCGGGACCGGGTAGTACTGCGGCCCGGGAGCGGGCGGCAGAAGCGGCTCGATTGCGGCCGTGAGTTCGGCGAGTTTGGTGTCGATGCCGTTCAGGGTGGCGATGATTTTGCCTTGCCCGGTGACCGTCGCCCGGAGCTTGCCGACCGATGTGCCGAGCTCGGCGAGGGCTTTGCTGACGTCCTGGTGGTGGTCGTTTTCGCGGCCGTCGACGGACCCGAGGCGGGCGGCGAGGTCGGCCAGCTGCAGGAGTGCCGCGGCGCCGGTGCCGCTGTCGGGGGCGGTCACCGGGCGCCTGCCGTCCACGAGAACTGGCTGGCTGCGGCCACTGTGGCCGCCGGCTCCAGCGCTGGAGTCTGCCCGGCGGTGACCGGGTCGGTGACCGTGACGGGCCGTTCCGCGGTTGCATGCGTGCCGGGGATGACCGTGTTCTTGAGTTTCCGGTACAGCCGGTCGCCCCACACCTGGTGGACCTTGGCCACGACCGGGGCGCGGTTCCCGCGGAGCACCAGCGCGTGCTTGTCCGGCAGGCCCCGGATCATCGCCGGGGACATGATCGGGTGCTGCGTGTTGTGGTGCTGGCCGTGTTCCCGCAGGGACACGTCGCCGGATGCCTCGCTGAGGTCCTTGAGGACCTTGGGGTCGCGGATGCCGGGCAGCACGATCTGGGAGCCGACCGTGTCGAGGACGATCTGCGCCGCGTCGTCCCCCCAGCGTTTCCGCAGCTGGGCCAGGCCGTGGGATACGGCGATGATCTGGACGTTTTTACCGCCGGAGTCGGCCAGCCAGCCGGGCAGGTCGACCGGGCAGATTTGCGTAACCTCGTCTAGGCCGAACAGCATCGGGCGGGTCAGGCGCCCGGACGGATTGCAGCTGCCGACTATCCCGGCGGTGTAGTGGATTTCGCTGGTCAGGGCGGCGAACAGCGGGGCCAGTGGCGACTTCTCACCCTGCCCGGTGGCGATCATGTACAGGGTGGCCTGGCTGCGGGCGAAACTGTCCAGGTCGAGGCCCGGGTCATCCGGGTCCGGGGTGACGGCCTGGGCGAGGACCGGGTCCATGAGGAACCCGAGGCTCAGGGACATGTACATCCGGATCGTTGCGGCGGTTTTTTCCGCCGCGCCGCGCAGTTCACCGAGGGCGGCGGCCCAGTCGGGCGCGCCCGCGTCAACGAGGATTTCCTCGGCTTCGCGGGTCGTCGAGGTCAGCGCCCACCGGGCAGTGTCGGGGAGGCCGAGCATGACGCCCCGGGTCCGGGCGTACGCCGCGGCGAAGAACAAGGCCCGCAAGTACGACGAGCACTTGTCGGCCCAGAACTCCCCGCCCTCGACGCCTTTGGAGGACACCGCGGAGGCGAACGCATCCGCGCGGCGGATCGCCACCGAAGGGTCCTCGCACCCGCGGATCGGGTCCCATCGCATGGTGCTGGCCAGGCCGCCGACCCGCTGGGGGTTGAACACGTCGATCCGGCCGAGCCCAGCGCGTGCCCGGACCGTGTCCTTGTAGATGTCGGCCCGGGTGGTGGTGTTCAGCACCGGCCCCGGGTAGCGCAGGATCACGCTCGACAGCCAGGAACTCTTTCCGGTGCGCGGAGGCGCGAACACAAGCGCGTGTTCCTCGACGGGCAGGCGGACCGCGTGCCGGTACTGGGCGCGGCCGAGGAACACTGAATGGGCACCGGGGCACATCACCCGCTCGGCCCGGGTCAGGGTTGGCAGGGCGTAGCGGGCCTTGCGGGCCGAGGCGAGGCGCCCCCAGTGCCGGTGCAGCTCGACAACCGTGGCGTGACCGCGCCCCGGGTGGAGCCGTAGCCGCAGCCGGATGTTCTGCCGCCGCACCCGGTTGCGGGGCAGCGTGGAGCGGGGGACGAATGCCCACCAGGCGTACGCCACCACCAGCCAGCCCAGCACGGGGAGGATCAGCGGCCACACACCGTGGCGCAAGGCGAGGTAAGCCCCGGCCGCGGCGGTAATCGCGAACGATGCCCAGGCCACCGCGGCGGCCTTCCACTTCAGCCCGCCGGCCACGCCGCCACCCGCGGCGAACATGACCGTCATCAAGATGAAGATGCTCATCGGGCACCGCCAGCCTGCGCGGCGAGCACCCGGGGCCGCAGAGCCGCCCGGGCCGCGCCGACATGCAGCCCGACCTCTGGCGCCAGGTCGGCACTGATCCGGCCGACCTTCGCCGGGTCGATCCCGGCCAGGTCGCCATGCCGATCGGCGACCAGCGCCAGGAACCGGGCCGTCTTGCTCGTGCCGGCCCGGCGGGCGGGAACCTTAACCGGCGCCTTCGCCACCGGTTCGGTGGAGGTGGCCACGCTGCCTGGCGTGGATGCAGCGGGCAGCGCGGCCACGATCGGGGCCGCCACTGCGGCGGTGTGGCCTGGGGCGACCGGGCAAGAGTCGATGACCCACGTCCGGAAGCCCTTGAGCGTGGACGGTGGGGCGATGACCAGCCGGAGCAGCCACAGGGCCACGCCGGCGAGGACGGCGAGCGGGGTGGTGTCGTCCCCGGCGAGGGCCTCGCGCAGTTCCCGCTGGCGGGCGATCGCATGGGACCGGATGACGCCGATGGCCGTGTCGCTGGCCAGGGCGTATGCGACAGGGGGCATGACCCATATGGCGAGGTCGCGGAAGCCGTCCCCGGCCGCCAGCATGTTCATCGCGATAGATGTCGCCACCGCGCCGACGTTCAGGGCCCGCGCCCGGATCGCCTGCCGGCCATGCAGCGCGAGCGCGATACCCAGCGACGCGAACACCAGCGCAGCGACATCGGGGATAACCGCCTCGAGCGCGGCGATCGGCGCCACGCCCTTGGCCGCGAACACCATCCGGTACTGCGCGTCGAATGAGACGACTGCCGCAGCGGCGGCCAGGAGGCCGAGCGCGGCCATCGCGGCCCGCAGCCACTTGCCTGCCGGGTCCGTCCCGGCCGCATCGCCGCGCGGGCGGCGCCAGGTGACATTCAAGACCCGCTGACCGTTCCGCTCGGTCGCTGGGCCGTATTCCTCGTCCGGGATATCGAACGGGGTCCAGGTCTCGCCCTCAGTGCTCATCGCGGGTACCTCGGATCTGCTCGGCCAGCTGGTCGGCGCTGGGCACGGCGCACCTGACCAGCTCGGCGATGACATGACTGACGGGCAGGCCACGCAGTGCCGCCCACGTGCGCAGGCGCTTGGCGAGGTCGCCGGGCAGGTCGGCCGACACCCGTTCCTGCCGGGCTGCGGCCGGTACCTCCTGTACTGCGGTCATATGTCCTCCGGTCCTTGTGTACTGCGGTGACTAGTGACTTAGGTTAAACCTCGAATAAGCCGATGGTCAACGGAACTGACAGGTTTATTGAAGGTTAGATGGCGCATAGCTGTAGGCAGATGGCCGCAGCCAGGTGGTTTGGTACCCGGAGGTAGTGCCGGATGATGCTTGGTTATGCGAGGCTTAGCCGAGAAGACCAACCCACCAGGGAGGCAGACATGATCATGCTCGCGAAGGACGGCAACTCAGGCCTCGACGGCTGCCCGGCGGTCTACATCGACGGCGGCGAGTTCGTTGTCCAGGGCCCCGAGCTCTCGGGGACTGAGGCCGCCGGGCTGAAGAACGTACTCCCCGGTGAGACGGCGGTCCGCATCAGTGTGGACGTCGTCCGCGAAGCCCTGGCCCGCTACGACTCAGGAATACCGGTGGGCTGATGGAGGGAGCCTTGCGCACGATCACCCCCGGCGGCGCCGAGTACTGGGGCCTGTTTAACGACTTCCGGCGCACCGCGTTCCGCCTGGAGACGCTCCAGCTTTACCGGGCCGACAGCGAGACGGACACCTTCCGCGCGTTTCTCGCAGGCGAGCCATGCCCGCCCTGGCCTGCCAGGGACCAGTGGCTCACGAGGATCCGGGCGGCGAAAGCCGCAGGGAAGTCTTACAGCCGGGTCCACATCGTGACCGAGCCACTGACCGACTACACCACGTACGAGCTCACCTGGATCTACCCCGCGAACGTCGCGGCCGGCGAGGACATCCGGATAGTGCCGGTCACCGCGGACTGGCCGCCCGGCCTCCCCCGCCTGGACTACTGGCTGTTCGACAGCGAGACCCTGGCCGTATTCAGGTATGACGACAGCGGCCGTCTGACGGCGGTGGAGGCGTCCGGGCGGGACGAGGTGGCAATAGCTCAGGCCAGCGCCTGGCGGGATACCGCTTGGCGTATCGCGATCCCCTACGACCAGTACATGGCCCGCCGCCAGCTGCAGCGGGCCTCATAGGAAAGAGCACATGCCAGACACCCCCCTGCGGTCCCGCAGGAACCTCGCCGCCTCGCTGCGGACCATGCGAGCGGGCACCGGGCTATCTGGCAACCAGTTCGCTGCCCGGCTCGGCTGGCTTCAGTCACGGGTGTCCAAACTGGAGACAGGTAAGCAGTTCCCCACCGAGAACGACATCAGGGCCTGGGGCGAAGCAGCGAGCGCCCCACCTGACGCCCTCCGCGACCTCCTGGGCCAGCTTGAGCGCGCGCGGGTCGAATACGCCACCCACGGCGAAAACTACCGGACGGCCGGGAACGCGGCAGCCAACCAGGCCAGGTACCGCGAACTGTACGAATCCTCAGCTCAGATCACGAAGTTCCTGCCGCTGATGATCCCAAGCGAGATTCAGACCGCTGAGTACGCCAGGGAGTTGCTCCGCCTGCCGTCAGGGCCGCCGCTCTGGGAAGCGACGGAGGACGAGATTGATGCGATGCTGACGGCGCGGATGCAGCGGCAGCAGATCCTTTATGATCCGGGACGGCAGACGAAACTGCTCATCCTGGAGGCTGCGCTCCGCGTCCGCCTGGTATCCCCTGAGGCGATGACCGGTCAGCTCGACCGGATGCTCGCGCTGGCTGGCGGCCTGCCGTCCCTGGAGCTGGGCATCGTTCCCTCCACGGTCAGGCTGCCGGTGTACCCGCATAGCGGATTCGCGATCTTCGACGACAGCATGGTTATCGTGGAGCTCATCGGCGGCGAGCATCAGGACAACGACCCTGCGGCGGTAGCCCGCTACGTCCGATGCTTCGGACTGCTGCACGAGGTGGCCGTGTACGGGCACGAGGCCAGGCATCTGATCCGCCGGGCGCTCGATGAGCTCGGCGGCGAGATCTCCGCTAACTGACGGTCCAGTCCATCGCTAGCCGACCTGTGACCTGGAGTTTCACGCCGAGTACGGCTGCAGACCGTCTGGGCGCCGCTGAGCCTGCCAGGCCGGGTTGTCTTCGGCCCACCGGTAGCCGCAGGAGAGCCGGCAGGCGTACTCGCCATCACCGAGGCCGTCCCAGCCGATGTCACCACAGCGCGGGCAGGCCTTCCATAGGTGCCAGCCTGTTCCTGCACAGTCGAAGCAGGTGCTGGTGCCAGCACGGCCAGTGCCCCCGCAGGAACCGCAGCGGTTGATTATCGCGCGGCCGGGCGGTGTGATCTGGTCGGTCATCATGTCCATCCACTTCCATTTCGCCCTGTATCCCGAGCATGCGCGCAGCGTCTGACACTCAACCGCCGGCTTCCGGTTCCGGGTCTGCGTAGACCGGCTCAGGGTCGGGTACCTGCGGGGAGGGCGGCATCTCCGGCGGCGGTGGCTGAAGGATCGCGTCTCGCTCCCGGTCCGCTTCCGCGTCCCATGCGGCGAACGGGGACAGGTCCGGGTCCTCGTCCGGCATTACCGCGGACCGGATTTCATCGGCCTTGGCCTGCGCGGCTGCGGCCTCCTCGGCTGCTTTCGCGATACGTGCGGTCGCTTCGGCGCTGTCGTCGCTGATGCCGAGCTGGCGGAGTACCCGCTGTTCAGCGTCGGCTTGCTTCTCCGCCTCCGCCTCCGCCGCCTCGGCGTCCTCCGCCTCCGCCTCGAGGTGCGGTCCGGTCAGCGGCTCTGGTGCCGTCGGCACGCCGTAGCCGGCGGCGACACCGCGGCGCTGCAGCGCTGTCCTGGCGACGGTGCCCCGGTCGAGGGTCGGCCGCTCGGTGGCCTCCCAGGCGTCGTAACCGGCCTGGATATCTTCCAGCTTGCCGAGGACGGCCTCGCATCGGGCTGTCTCTTCGTTCAGCCCGGCGGAGGTGTCTGTGTTGACTTGCGCCCAGTCGTCCTCTCCGGCCGCGGCTGCGGCCTCGGCGTTCCGGGCGGTGACCGCCGCGGCGGTCCGCGTGTCGTCGCGGAACTTGCGGGCCACCTGCAGTTCAGCGGTGACGTTGACCGGCTCGCTGGCGAGGGCCCGTTCCGCCGCGGTCATCCAGGTGAGCAGCTGGCCGTCAGTCTTGCTGTCGAGCTCGTCACCGCCCGCGTGGGTGATCGCGGGGAACGCGTTGTGCCATTCGGCCCGCGCTTCCGGTGAGGTGGTGGCGGGTTCGGGGCCGAGCGGTGCCCGGTCGCTGGTGATCCCGTACCGTTCGCGGTAGGCGCCGATCAGGCCAGCGCCGGCCTCCCACTTCGCCCGGTCTTCCGGGTCGTCGGGGGCCGGGCCGAGAGCGCCGGTGGCCCATGCCGGCTGATGCTCGGCGGTGTGCGCGCCGATCCGCGCCTGCCGCTCATCCATGATCGTGGCCAGTTCGGCGGCGTACCGGTCGGTGTCCTGATCGCCGGTCACGGGAGCCCGTTCGGTGTAGGACCCGAGCGGGAGGGGGGGCCGCTGTTCGGCGATGCCGCGGACCCGGCTGGCCAGGACGGCGGGGATGCTGGCCGCGCCGTCGAGGGACCGCTGCCCGAGCGCGTCGGCGAGGGCCTGGTCGCCGGGCAGGCCGGTCAGTTCAGCGGCGCGCAGGGCGCGGAACAGGTCATCGGTGTCGGCGAGCGCCCTGTCTGCCACCTCGGCGGGCAGCTGTGCGCGCAGCGCGGCGGTGTACCGGTCCCCGGACACTTCCCGGGTCAGGTCCTGCCACTGGCCGCCCAGCAGGCCGAGATGGTCCGCGTTCGCCATGGACCGCTGGCGGGTCTCTGTCGCCGACAGGATCTCGTCTTGCCGGCGGAGGATGCCCGCGGCGATCCGCACCGGGTCCGCGTCAGATTCGGCGGGTGTCCACGGCTGCCCGCCGGTCCGCTCGGCCTCAAGCTTGCGGTACCGCTCGATCTCCGGTCCGGCCTTCCCGTGCTCGCAGTCTGCGTCGAGCTCGTACATCCATGCCGTGTTCTGGTCCCGGCCGCGGGTCATCGACTCGTACAGCCCGTTCCGGTCCGACTGCGACGATACGAGGTCGTGGGCGGAGCCGACACTGGACCCCTGCGCGGTCGCCCATGTCGCGGCGTAGCCGAGGTCACAGTGGTCGCGGACATAGTCCGCGGTGACAGCGAACGGTTCCGACCACTGCCGCCGCCCGTCTGCCCAGCCACCGCTCTTGCGGACCGTGACCGTGTCACCGTCGATCTGCTCGACCTTCAGCCGGTCACTGTTGAGCAGCAGGTCACCGTCGTTTTTCCGGGCGATGATCTGGTCACCCACGTAGGCCTTGGCGTCCTCACGGAGCCGCGCCGACGTCTCAGTGCCCACCATTCCCCAGTGCTGCAGGTAGTCCTGCGCGCGGCGGGACAGGTCGAGGGTCTCCGCGTTGGTCCGCGCGGTCAGCAGCGCGTCCTTGCCCGCAGTGAAGTCACGCAGGTATGCGCGGACCGCCGACTCGGCCATGTCCTCGTACTCCCCGGCGCGCAGCGCGCCGTGCGCGTCGTAGGCCACCAGCGCTTGCGCGTCCCCCAGGCGCAACTGGGCAGAGGCGTCCCGCTGCCAGTCCTCGGCGAACCTGACCGGTTCCTGAAGTTGCGCGTAGCCGCATTTGCGGGCGAGCATCTCGAACGCCCCGCCCTGCTCGGGCGCGGACAGCTGGTAGATGTCCCCGATCGGGACGATTTTCGAGTCGGTCTGCTCGGCCACCCGGAACAGGGCTTGCATGTCGGGGCCGCTGGCCATCGTCGCTTCATCCACGATGATCAGCGCGTTCCGGCCAATGTCGATCGTGCCGCGAGCTTCCCGCTGTCCCGGCAGGTGCCCGAGCATCTGCGCGATGTTCACCCCGGTGATGTTCGGGTCTGCGGCGGCGAGCTGGTTCCGGGCCGCACTGGACAAGGTCACCCCGTACACCCGGCCCAGGCCCGCCGCGGTGTATATGCGGGCCAGGTGGCCGGCCGTCGTGGTCTTCCCCGTCCCCGCCGCGGCGACGACCATCTCCCCCCGCCGGTCCGAGGTGAGCGCGTTGAACGCGACCGCGGCCTGGTCCAGGCGCAGCCCCGGCCCGGTCCGCTCCCCCGCCCCGGCCGCGGTGGCCGCGTGCAGCTGCGCCTCCAGATCCTGCTCGGTTGCGCCGAGCAGCTTCGCGCACACGTCCGGCGCGAGATGCGGTGCGCCGCGCTGCTGTGCCCGCGCGATCAGCTGCTCCTCGGCGGATAGTTGCGCGCCGGTCGCGTACACCTCCGACCCTGGCGCCCGGTACACAGACTCGCCGTCCGCGCGGCGCAGCCAGCCCGGCACCCGCGGCCACTCCGGCGCGGTCAGGCAGTACACGTCCTCGCCGGCTTCCCCCGCCATGATCCGGTCCGCCAGGCCCTCAAACACCGGCCGCACATCCCCGTCAACGATGAGGTTGTCCGGCAGTACACGGCCGATCGCGGCGACCAGAGCCCGCCGGTCCCACACCGGGGCCTCCGCCTGCGCGAGCGTCAGCGCCTCGGCCATCACCCGCCGCTCAGCTTCCGGGGTCACCGTCACCGGCTCGCCGGTTGCGCGGTCCCAGCACCGGTCGCGCATCGACGCGAGCGTGCCCAGTTCCTGCGCGGCGGCGGTCCGTTCCCAGTCGCGCAGCAGTTGCGCGTAATCGGGTTCAACCGGCGCCTTCGCCTGCGCGGTTGCGCCGCGCGTCTCCTTCCACGCGTGCCGGTTCATCAGGTACACCTGCCGCTGCGTCGGCGCCCGCCCATGCTCTGTCTCGTAGGCGCCGATCATCCCGGCCACCGTGGCCTTGATCGCCGTGCGCCGCGACGAATAAGCATTGATGTCTTTGTCGGTAAACCCCTCGATGACGCGGCCTTTTGACGCCTCCCGGTACACCCATTTGAATCCGAACCGTTCCGTGAGGCGGCTTTCCAGCGTCGCTGCCGCGACCGCCGCCGCGGCGCCGCGGGACTTCAGCAGCGCCCGCTCATCAACGCCCCGCCACTTACCGTCCTTCTCGGACTTGACCTTGTTGAGCCACAGCGTGTGAATGTGCAGGTGCGGGTCGCCGTTCTCATTGGTGTGCTGCTCAAACATCGCCACCGGAATATCCCCGGAATCCTCAAAGCGGCCCTGATCCACCCCGTCGACACGCCTCCCGAAATGACCCACCCGGACATGCTTCGCGTGCGACTGGACGTAGTCGACGTACACCCGCTCCGCGTGCCGGATCTCCTCCCAGATCCCGGCCGCGCGGTCATCCCACCGGGCGGCGAGCTCGGCGTCACCGTTCGCGCTGGCCTCCGCCGCGGCTGCCATCGCCGTGGCCGCGGCCAGCGTGATCGTCTTATCAACGCTGAACACGCCGTCGTAGTACATCGTCCCGGTGGACTTGACCTCCGCCCGGGCCTCAGCGAACAGTGCATGCTCCTGCGCCCGGGTCAGCCCAGGACCCGCCGCCGCCACCTTCTCCCTAAACAGTTTCCGCAGCTCAGCGTTCACCCGCGGCGGCGCCCCGAGGTGCTCACCGGTCCGCGGGTTAACGAATCCGCCGTAAATCTGCCGGATGACATCCGGGTCGATCACGTCCCCGTCACCGATGCCCAGGTCGGCCAGGCCATGACCCACCCAGTGCCCATCCGGCTCACCCTCCGCACCGAGGTAGTACCCCATGCCGCCACGTTCCGGGCCACCGGCTTCAGCGTGCTTACCCGCTTCCCGGGCCTGCCGGGCCATCTCCCGCGCCAGCTTCCGGAGGTAGTACTCGATGTCGTGACCCTTGCTGAACCTGACCGTCACAGCCATCGCTACCTCCCTCCGTAATGCCGTCCGGGCGGGTTTTGATCTTGGTTTTGACCGCCCCATGATCATCTTGATGCCTAGGTGCTGGGCTTTTAGATCACGGTCAGGGTAATTGCTTAGACCAGCCACAGGCAAACGATCTAAGGCCAGCCAGGAACAAACTCACAGGCACACAGGAATGCAGGACCGGAGGACCTGTGGAACGGGGGAACTAAGGCACTGAAGATTTGACGCGAAATGGCAAAGCTGCATTGACAGCAAGACAGAAAGACGGCAGGGCTGGCATCATTAGAAGGCGGATTGTCGGGCCTGGATCGTACAGTGCCGGTCATGAGTGTCATCGTTTATGGGCGTCCGGGCGGCAGCCTGGAAGCAAGCGGCGCAGGCAGGCACGCACGCTCTGCCAGGTCACTCGCCGCCGAGGCGACATTCCGCGCCCGGCTCAGCGTAGCCTTCGCGTCGCCCTCGCCATGCGGGCGGATCGGCCATGTCTGTGAGCTTCGCGCCACTCAGGCGGATCATCAGGCCAGAGAAGAGGCAGGTAGCACGTCCAGATGGCCGGGTGTCGTACCGCACGCCTACCGTGTGCCTTCATGAGAGACGTTTAAGGAGAGTGCGCCGTG
>Ga0335081_10012686_pt1 | contig 13651 bp, 15 predicted proteins | sample Lox_Sample_35_FD_206713 | JGI IMG/M metagenome (GOLD analysis project Ga0335081, IMG submission 206713) | Soil microbial communities from Loxahatchee National Wildlife Refuge, Florida, United States - Lox_Sample_3.5 | ecosystem: Environmental > Terrestrial > Soil > Wetlands | place: USA...
AGCTTCCGATCACGGATCGCCTTCGTGAGCGCCTCGCGGACCACGGTTGCGCCGCACGAGGCGCACCCGGCTGCGGAGCAGTACGCGATGCGGTGTTTGAACTTCTTTTGCCGCTCGACTTCTTTCTCCGCCTGTTCGCGGAGTTCTTCGACCGTCATGCCGCCGCCTCCCGGGGCGCGGCGGACCACTCCCCGATCTTCCTGACCGCTGTCTCGGGCGTGAGTTTGCCCGCCACCGCGTTGTCCATCACCGCCACGGGCGCGAGGCCGCACGAGCCGACGCAGCGGGCCGAAACGAGCGAGATTTCACCGTCGGGCGTCGTCTCCCCGAACTTGCATCCGCAGTGGTGCTCGACCGCCTTCTGGATACCCGCGGCGCCCTTGACGTAGCACGCGGTCCCCGTGCAGAGGACGAACGTGTGCTTCCCCTTCGGCTTGAGTGTGAAGAAGTGATAGAATGTCGCCACGCCGTACACGCGGCTCAGGGGGAGCTTCAGTGCGCGAGAAACGTAGATCAGCAGGTCGTTGTCCAGGAACCCGAATATGCCCTGCGCGGCGTGCAGGACCTCGATAAGCGCATCTCCCCGCGACTGGTGCTTCGTGATCGCCCTGTCGAGGAGTTTGAACCTGTTGTCGCCGCTGGGATGATTCTTCTGTGGAGTAATAGGAGCCATGATCGTGTGTTGAGAATATTTACAAGCTCGAGGAAAATGTAATATTCCCCGGCACGCATATAATCGCAATGGGCGTGCCACAGGGCAAAAGGCGTGAATCGCGATAGTTTGGGGGAAGCCGGAGTGGGTCGGATTTTCAGAATTGCGAAGGAATTGACTCCGATTCCCGATGCCGGAAAATTAGGAAGCCGGGGGGAACTAACTCAAAAGAAGGTGGAAACGCCTGGTGGAAGCGGAAGGGGAGCGGCGAAGTTCGACTTCAGGAATGCGCGGTGCCCCCAACGTTCGACTTCTGCTCAAGCCAATCGCACCAGGCGGGGATCCCGGCTCCTGTGGTGCAGGAGGTTTCAAACACAGTCAGTGCGGGATTGATCTGGAGCGCGTTTTTCCTGAGCGTCTCGAGCTTGCAGTTGACGTAGGGGACCAGGTCGATTTTGTTGATGATGAGGACGGACGAATTCCGGAACATGGCGGGGTACTTCAGCGGCTTGTCGTCCCCTTCGGTGGTACTCGCCACAACTACTTTCAGCGCTTCGCCAAGATCGTAATTGGAAGGGCAGACGAGGTTGCCGACGTTTTCGATGACGAGGAGACGTATTCCCTTGAGATCGATGTTCCCGAGCGCGTCCCTGACGAGGTTTGCCTCGAGATGGCATCCGCCGGCCGTGACGATCTGCACCGCCGGGACATTGTATTTCGCGACCCTGCGCGCGTCGATGTCGGTCTGCACGTCTCCCTCGATCACGGCAACGGGAAGCCGGCCTTTCAGATGCTCCAGCGTCCGCTCAAGTATGCTCGTCTTTCCCGCTCCCGGCGAGCTTACCACGTTGATGGCGAATATGCCGTGCTTCCTGAGAAGCTCCCTGTTCTCCGCCGCAACCTGGTCGTTCTTTTCGAGGACCTTCCGCTCGATCGTAATGACGCTCATGTGACGCCCTTCGGCTCATCCACCTCAATGTCCCGCACCTGCATCTCCCTCCCCGTGAGTATCGTCAGCCGGTTGCTGCCGCACGAAGGGCAGGCAAAAAGCGTGGGCTCGATTTCTCCCTCGCGACCGCAGTTTCCGCACCGTGCGGTAAGCGGCATGCGCTCGATCTCCAGCACCGCTCCCTCAATCTGCGTCCCCTGCGTTATCGCCCCGAAACAGAACTCGAGCGAGTCCGGCACCACTCCCGCCATCGCCCCGAGCGTCAGCCGCACTTTCGTGACATGAATACCATCCGAAGGGGGGAGATGCTGCAGGACGATATCGACGATGCTCTGCGCTATGGAGAGTTCGTGCATGAACTCAATGTACGCCTTCGGTCCCCAACCCGCAAGCATTGACCCGTCATAGCGACCCGTCATTGCGAGCGAAGCGCGCTTTTTGCGTCCCGCCGCAGGCGGGACAATCTCACGCTTTCTCTTTCTTCCTTCTCTTCCTTGTGAACGCGATGCTCCCAAATCCTCCCACGACCGCGATGTAGAATCCGAAATCGTACCACCATCCCGTATTCAACGGCTCGTAAATCCTGATGTCCGGCCTGAATATGTGGACGATAAGAGAGACCGGCGCGATCCAGCCGTGCCAGAGCCCCGAAAAGAACCCGGCCCGGTCGTCGGGGGAGTACGTGCTCGTCCCGGGGAAGCACCCGGCGATCGTGAGGGCGATAAGGGCGGCAAGGATTATGAGGAGCGTGGTTTTCATCGTTGTTCCAGTCAGTTGTTATGTTCGACGTGCAATGAGGAACGGCATCCCGGGTCCTGCAAACAGGGGCATGTGCTCGGCGGGGATGCCCGATTCGCGCGCATACTGCTCGAGCGATCGGCGGACGACGCGGGCATCGGTGAAACCGGCCCGGCGGCCCAGGAGTTCGAACTCGGCATCCTCGTAGAAATGTATGCGCGATGCCATCGGCTCGGGAGCTGCGGGTGTCCCCTTCATCGACGGCTCAGTCCCCATGATCATGATTCTCCCCCCGGGCCTGAGGACCCGCCGGATTTCGCGGAGCGCGCCTGCCGGATCGGCAATGAACCCGAACACGCCCGACATTGTGGCGCACGTAAATCGCCCATCCGGGAATGGAAGCTTCTCCGCGCTCCCCTCGAGGATCTCCAGCCGCCCCGCGTCAACTGCGGCCTGGTTCATCCCCGTCGCAAGTCGGACCATCTCCGGGCTGTGGTCAATCGCCGCAGCGCGGCATCCGCTTTCGAGCGCCTGGTGCAGCAGGACCCCGCCCCCGCATCCGACCTCCAGGAGAAAGTCCTCGCGCGAGAGCCTGAGCTCGGCCAGTATGGCACGAAATCCCGGGTAATGGTAGAGCGGATCCCTGTACACGGAGAGGGCCGCCGCGCCTCCCGGTTTGCGGGCCCTTCTGTCCGTGATCCAGTCACCGAGCGCATCTCCCGCCATCGCGCGCATGAGTGGGGCGATCGCTGCTCCTGCAAACCACCCGGCTGCTTCCGCGTCCCCCCCGAACAAGCGCCCCCAGCCCCGGTGCTCGAGCCCGATGCGTGTCCCTCCGGGCGTGCTCTCGAATCGTATCTCCAGCTCCGTCACCTCGTCCGGCTGCCAGGGGGCCTGATGCCAGCGGAAGAGGATTCGCTTCCCCGGTTCCCATGAGACGACGGTTCCGATGACGCTCTCCCCCTCGACCAGTCGGCCGCCGGGCCCGGGCGTGAACGTCATGCCGCTCCTTCCGAACGCGTCGCGCAGTTCTTCCACGATGGTGTCAAATGCGGCGCCGTGCTCCATCCCCAGATCGAGGCCGGCGTGCAACGTGTGCCCGCTCTCGCCCTCTTGTGCATTCATGTCATTCTGCTCCCACCCTGCGTTATCAACAGCCGTACGCTGCAAGTATCTCCTTCACTGACGAAACGACGCGTGGGATCGCGGCGCTCACGCCCGGGGAAAGGTCCGTCGTCATTTCGTTGAGTTCCCCGATGGAGATGGTCACGAGATGGGTCTCGGGAAGTTTCCCTGTGAGCACGGCCGATTCGATCAGGTCTCTGAGGCCGATACCGTGCGCGCTGAGCGCCCGGGGAAAGTCGCTCGCAAAGCGGGGGCGCGTGATGCGGACGGTTCCGGGCGTCGCGCCGTCCATCGTCGCGTCGATCAGGACGACGACAGGGTAATTCTGGAGGTACTCCAGGAGGTGGAACCCTCCGGTCCCACCGTCGACGATTGTCACGCGCTGCGAAACGGGCTCCGCGGAGAGCGCGCGGGCCGCGTGAACGCCGATCCCCTCATCTCCCAGGAGGTAGTTGCCTACGCCGAGGACCAGTATGGATGGGGGAGGGGGCATAGCGGGGGGAATGATACGGAACGCCGGGCTGAAAACAAAAAGGGCGGCCCGTTGCCGGACCGCCCCTGTGGGTGCTCAGGTGCTACGCGCGTCTCTTCTCAACGAACTTCCAGCCGCCTGCCATCGAGGAGATGACGCCCCGCCCCTCGACGTAGTCGTGGTAGAACACCAGGTAGACGTGGACGATCGTGAAGAGTATGAAGAACCACATCATCATATGGTGCCACTGGCGCACCGCGAAATCCCCCCCCATCAGGGGGACGATCCATGCGAACGAGCGGGGCAGCCACGAGTCGCTCATGGCGGCGTACATGCCGAACCCGGTGACGGACTGGAAGAGAAATGCAAGGAACGTGAGGAAATACGTGAACCCTGCAAGCGAGTTGTGCCCGATGGAATCGAGCGGCTCGGGCGTCGCCTGCAGTATGTCCACCTTCAGAACGTCAACAGCTTCGCGAATCTGCGCCCTGCGGAACGGAAGAAAGTTGTGCCAGCGGGCGAACGCGTTCCCGACGAATCCCCAGTAGATGCGGAAGAGGAAATTGAAGAAGAACACGAACGCCGCCAGGAAGTGGATGAACCTGGCGGTCCCGAACCAGTAGCTGTACGATGCTTCGGAGGCGTTGGCGACCGCGAGCGGGCTCCCGATGAGGTACCCCGTGACGGCCAGCGCCAGCACGACGAGGGCATTGACCCAGTGATAGACGCGCACCGGGAGCTGCCACACGTAGACGCGGCGGATGGATGGATTGTCCATTGCGTCCTCCTAGAACGTGTCGATCTGGTGGACGTACGTTCCCCGCTCGTCGTACAGGTGCACTGCGCATGCCAGGCAGGGATCGAACGAATGGATCGTCCGGAGCACCTCCAGGGGTTTCTCCGGGTCATTGACGGGGGTGCCGATCAGCGACGCTTCGTACGCCGAGCGCTCGCCGTTGGGATCGCGCGGCGAGGCGTTCCACGTGCTCGGCACCACGAGCTGGTAGTTGTCGATCTTCTTTTCTTTGATAACGATCCAGTGGGCGAGCGCGCCGCGCGGGGCTTCCGACATGCCGACCCCCCTTGCCTCCTTCGGCCACGTCTCCGGGTCCCAGTGCGTGCTGTCTGACGTCCTGGTGTCGCCGTTCTTGATATTCGTCAGGAGCTGTCCGTAGAACTCCTTCGACCAGCGGGCGATGAGCTGCGTCTCGATGCCCCGGGCGGCCGTCCTTCCCAGCGTCGAGAAGAGCGCGGCCACGGGGACGTTGAGCGCTTTGAGCGCGCCGTCCACAGCTTCCCTCACCTCCTGGCGCCCCGACGCGTAGGCCACGAGCAGCCTGGCCAGCGGGCCCACTTCCATCGGGTGCCCCTTCCAGCGCGGGGTCTTGAGCCAGCTGTACTTCTTCGTGACGTCGAGGTAGTCGTACGGGGGGGTGGGACCCGTGTATTTCAGGTTCGTTTCGCCGGCCCACGGATGGAGCCCGGTGCGATCCCCTCCGGCATACTCGTACCACGAGCTGGCAATGAACTCCTGTATCTGGTCGGCGCTTCTCCCGTCGACGGGAACCACCTCGGCGAGGTTTCTCTTGAGTATGATCCCGCGGGGAAACTTGAATTGCGACGGGTCGCCGAATCCGTTCACCGGCAGGTCGCCGTAGGCCATGTAGTTCTCGAGCCCTCCGCCGATCGCGCCCCAGTCCTTGTAGAATCCCGCCACGGCGAGCAGGTCGGGGATGTAGACCTTGTTGACGAACTCGCCGGCTTCGTCGAACAGGCGCCCCACGTACGCCAGCCGCTCTGCGTTCAGGGCGTTGGCATCGTCGACGTTGATGGCACAGGGGACCCCGCCCACCAGGTAGTTCGGGTGGGGGTTCTTGCCGCCGAATATCGTATGGACCTTGACGATCTCCTTCTGCCACTCGAGCGCTTCGAGGTAGTGCGCCACGCCCAGCAGGTTGACCTCCGCCGGGAGCTTGTAGGCCGCGTGTCCCCAGTAGCCGTTGGCGAAAATGCCGAGCTGCCCGCTCTGCACGAACGCGGCGATGCGCCGCTGGACGTCGGCAAAGTACTTGGGGGAGCTTTTCGGCCAGCTGGAGATCGACTGGGCGATCCCCGACGTCGCGGTCGGATCGGCCTTGAGCGCGCTCACCACGTCCACCCAGTCCAGCGCGTGGAGGTGGTAGAAATGCACAACGTGATCCTGCAGGTACTGTGCGCAGAACATCAGGTTGCGGATAAGCTCCGCGTTCGGGGGAACCGTGATCCCGAGCGCGTCCTCGACGGTCCTGACGGATGCCAGCGCGTGCACGGTCGTGCAGACGCCGCATGCCCGTTCGGTGAAGGCCCACGCGTCGCGCGGGTCGCGTCCCTTGAGGATCTTCTCAAAGCCCCTGACCATCGTGCCGGAGCTGAACGCGTCCACGACCTTCCCGTCTTTCACCTCGATTTCGACGCGGAGATGTCCTTCGATGCGCGTGATCGGGTCGATGACGATGCGATTCGACATCACGCACCTCCTTTCTTCGTGTCAGGGCTCTGTTCGCTGCTCCGGATTTCTTCCTGGATCACTTTCCGTTTCCTGATGTTGGTCGAGACGGCGTGCGCCGCGATCCCGGCCGCCGTCGCCACGCCGAGGACCACGCCGACCTTGTCCGCGGTGGTCTCGATGCCGAAGCCGGGGAAGGACGCCAGGTGCTGGTAGAACGGCCCGTTGTCCCAGAAGTTCGCTTCGCTGCAGCCGATGCAGCCGTGACCTGACTGGATCGGGTAGCTCGTGCCGTTGTTCCAGCGGATGACGCCGCACGAGTTGTACGTGACGGGTCCGCGGCATCCCATCTTGTAGAGGCAGTAGCCTCTCCTGGCGTTTTCGTCGTCGAACGACTCGACGAACAACCCGGCATCGTAGTTAGGCCGCCTGTAGCACGTGTCGTGGACGCGGCGGGAATAGAAGGCCTTTGGCCTCCCCAGCCCGTCGAGCTGCGGGATGCGGTCGAAGGCCAGCAGGTGGACGATCGTTCCCGCCATGACCTCCGCGATGGGAGGGCATCCCGGGACGTTGATGACCGGCTTGCCGGTGATGATCCTGTGTATCGGCGTTGCGCCCGTGGGGTTTGGCCGTGAGGCCTGTATGCACCCGTTGGAGGCACAGCTCCCCCAGGCAATGATCGCCTTGGCCCCTTCGGCCGCCTCTTTCACGATCGAGAGCGCCGTCCTCCCGCCGATGCAGCAGTAGATCCCCCCCTGTTCCGTCGGGACGGAGCCTTCCACGAGCATCAGGTACTCTCCCCTGTACTTCCGCATCGTCTCCTGGAGCGCCTCTTCCGCCTGTTTGCCCGCGGCCGCCTGGAGCGTTTCCGTGTAGTCGAGCGAGATCTTATCCAGGACGATGTCGGAAACGATCGGGTGGGAGGAACGGATGAACGACTCGCTGCAGCACGTGCACTCCTGGAAGTGGAACCAGACGACGGGGAGGCGCGGCTTCGTATCGAGCGACTTGACGACCTGTGCCATGCTCGTCGATTGAATCCCCGTCGCGGCGGCAATCCAGCCGCAGAATTTGATGAAGTCCCTGCGGGAATAGCCCTGGAGCTGCGCGTGCTCCCAGATGCTGAGAGGTGTTTCGCTCATAGATACCTCCGGATGATGAGGAACAGCGTGTTCTGTCAGGCGGAAGAGTGTGAGGGTTGTGCCGGCCGGGAGAACGCAAAAGGGATGCCAGCGGCAAAATGACGTGCAGGCCCCCGTTTCCGAATGTGGCCTTCAGTGAAGCGGCGAAAATCCGCCGGCGGCTGACGGAATTCCGCCGGCGGCGGACCGGGTTCCTTCAGGAGAGGAAGTCGGCGTCGAGCAGGTTTGGATGGATTTCCTCGTCAAGGGCGTGCCGCACGCAGCGCGGATGGAATTCTCCGTCCAGGATCAGCGTGTCACCGAGGTGGAACGTTTCCCCCGGGTCCGCGACGAAATCGATGGATCCCCCGGTCAGCGCGACACGGAGTATGGAGCGGCCTTCGATCTCAATGGCCTCGACGATGCTCCCTCTGATCTGGCAGGTCTCTGTTTTCGGTGTCATGGCAGTCTTTTCCAGCGTTATCCCGGTATGTGCATGTTTCATGCCACCCCGGGAGGGCTTGATTGTAAGGTAATTGGAGGAGAAAGAGCGGTACGTCCGGGGCGCCCGGCGGAAAATCGCGCCTGCGGGGCGGGAATCCGTCAGGGCTGGTCGGGGATGTTGTATTTCTTCAGCTTGTCGCGAAGCGTGGAGATGTTGAGGCCGAGGAGCCGCGCGGCGTGCGTCCTGTTCCCGTTCGACTGCTTCAGCGCGCCGCGAATCATGTTCGTTTCCAGGCATGCGACCACCTCGTCGAACGTCATCTGCCCTTCGGCGAAGCACCTGTCGCACGCCTTGATCATCGTCTCGACGGGATTCTCTTCACGGACCTCCGGGGGGAGGCTCGCCAGCGTGATTGTTCCCTTCGTGAAGAGCGTGATGCGCTGTATCGTGTTCCTCAGCTCCCGTATGTTCCCCGGCCAGGAGTAGCGCACGAGCGCTCCCATCGCGTCGTTGTCGATCGCGGGAGCGCCGTCGGGCGAGAAACGCTTCAGGAAATGGTTCACCAGGAGCGGCACGTCGCCGGGCCTGTCGCGGAGGGGCGGAATGACGAGGGGAACGACGTTGATTCTATAGTAGAGGTCCGCCCTGAAGAGTCCCTTGTTCACGAGTTCCTTCAGGTCCACCTTCGAGGCAGTGATCAGCCGGAAGTCGACGGGAATCGCGGTCGTTCCTCCGACGCGCATCAGCTCGCGCGACTCGAGCACGCGGAGGAGCTTCGCCTGGAGCGCGATGGGGAAGTCGTCGATATCGTCCAGGAAAATGCTCCCCGTGTCTGCAAGCTCGAAGAGTCCCTTCTTCTCCCCCTGCGCGCTCGTGTACGCCCCGCGCGCATGGCCGAACAGCTCTGTCTCAAGGAGCTCGGGGGGAAGTGCGGCAAGCCCGACCTTGATCAGCGGGTTCGGCGCGCGGACGCTCGTGTGGTGGATGTACTCGGCGACAAGCTCCTTTCCGACGCCGGTTTCGCCAATCAGCAGGACGGAGGAATCAGAACCCGAAATCGAGTCGATGTGCGAAATAATTGCACGCATCGGCTCGCTCTCTGTAATAAGCGATATGGAGTGGAGTGCCGGCACGGTTTCGTTTGGCTACCCCGTATAGTACATATTCGGCAAGGCCAAATCAACAACGGGGCGTTCTACTCCAGGACCCAGCTATCCAGGATCGACGATGTGCGCTTGATGAACTCCGGCAGTGCACCCGCCGCAACAGGTCCGAGTCCTTCATGGAGGCGGTCCATTTCGTCGATCTCCATGCCGAGGATGCGGATTTCACACGGGAGGGAAATGTCGAGCGTCCTGCCCAGGGCGAGGACATCGGGAAGCCCTGCGTAGTGGGGGGAGGCGGTGGCGTCAGGGCTGAAGTCGGAAGGGGTGAATTCGCGTATTGTGCCCGGGGGGACTCTCCCCGTCCGGGAGGCGTCGATGATCAGCGCCCTGCGATAGGAGGTGAGGAGGTCGAGCAACGCGAAGCCGGCCACGGGCGATTCGCAGATGTCGACGTTCTCCCTGTATCGTCTCCGGAGGGCGCGCGCGGCAACGAGTGCGACGCCGTCGTCCCCCATGAGGGGATTGCCGAGTGCGAGGAGGAGCGTCTCCCCCCGCCGGGCCGGGGCGTCCGTCACCGCTCGATCACCTTCTCCACGTCGCCCGCCGCATTGCGCAGGCGGATCGTGAGCGGCATCTGGCCGGGCAGTGCGTGCGTCGAGCAGGCATTGCACGGGTCGTAGGCGCGGAACGCCATCTCGATCTTGTTCAACAGACCGTCGTCCACCTTCCCTCCGTGGATCAGGGCGCGGGCCGCCTTTTCGACGCTCATCGAGATCCGTCCGGCGTTGTTTTGCGTGGCGACTATCAGGTTCGCCTTCGTGATCAGCCCCTTCTCGTCCGTCTCGTAGTGGTGCATGAGCGTTCCACGGGGCGCCTCCACGATGCCGATGCCGCGCGTCGGTTTCTCTGTGGGGAGCGTCCGCAGTTCCTTCCCGGTGAGCAGCGGGTCGGCCGCCAGCTCGCGGATCTTCTCCGCGGCCTGTATCATCTCGATAACGCGCGCCCAGTGGTTCGCGAGCGTGTGGTGCACCGGTTTCCCGCCGAGCGTGGCAACATACTCCTCGTATGCCTTCTGGGCTTCGGGCGTTGCCATGCCGTCGGCAACGTTGAGCCGGGCAAGGGGGGCGACCGAGTAGATGCCGCTGTCCGGGCCGTCCGTGAATCCCTTCCAGCCGACCTTCTTCAGGAACGGGAATTTCACGTAGCTCCAGGGCTCCACGTGCTCGGCGACGGTGTCGAGGTACTCGCCCGGGGCAAACCGCGTAAACTCCTTCCCCGACGGGTCCGTGACGCGGACGGTGCCGTCGTAGAAATTCACCTTGTTGGCGGCGTCGACGAGCCCCATCGAGTAGGTATGGTGCGTGAAGGCGTCGGACGTGATGAGCGCAACGTACTTGTCGTTGGCAAGAACGATCTTCCTGAACACCTCGAGCGTGAAGAGCGCGAACGCCACCGCGTCGTCGGCCAGCGACTTCAGGGCGGGAATTTCATCCGGCGAGACGCCCCTGGCGACGCCGCCCGGGAGCCCGAAGACCGGATGGATGACCTTCCCTCCCAGGTGGGCGATCAGCTCGCGGAGGCGTCTTCGCATGGTGATCACGCGTTTCCCGGTCTCGATCCCGACCGTCTCGATGACGCCGAGGACGTTCCGCTTCGCCTTCGGGGCATCGGGCCCGACGATGAAATCCGGCCCCCCCAGGATGTAGACGTGAAGGGCGTGGTCTTCGAGCATGAACGTATTGTAAATCAGCTCCCTGACCTTCTTCGCCGTCGGAGGGGGATCGACGCGGTAGAGGTCGTCCAGCGCTTTCGTGGCGGCCATGTGGTGGGCGGTGGGGCAGACGCCGCAGATACGGCTCGTAATCTGCGGCATGTCTTCCGCGGGCCTGCCGAGCGAAAAGACTTCGAACCCCCGGAGCTCCGGGATCTGGTAAAACGCCTTTTCAACCTCTCCCTTTGCGTCAAGGAATATGTCGATCTTCCCGTGGCCTTCAAGCCGCGTGATGGGGTCGATGGTGATCCTGCGCGGGAGCGTCTGTTGTGCGCCGGTGGGCATGGCACAAGTCCTTCGCTAGTTGTGGTCTGCGATCTTCCGGCGGAGCAGCGAGCCGGGGAGTCCGTACCTGTAAAACGTCCCGACCGGGTCGGGAATGGTCGCGAGCGTCCGGTCGATGCCTTCGGTGTCCTTCGCTGCGACGGACGAGGCGATCGCCGAGAGGATCTTCGCTCCCTGGTCTCTCACGCGGGAGGTCGGGCCGAAGCACCCAGTGCACGGCATGTTGCCCGCAATGCACTGCGCGCCGCATCCGCCGCGCGTCGCCGGGCCCATGCAGACGACGCCCTGGGCCAGGAGGCACTTCTCCTCCTTGATAGTGACCTCGTGGGGGCGGTGGAACGCGGTGTACGACAGGTCAGCCGGCTTCGTCTCTTTCCGCGGGCACTCCTCGCAGAGCCCGGTGTCAGGCCCGAGGACGGTACCCTTCGGGGGGAGTTTGCCTGAAAGGAGCGTCCCGATCGCCGCCTTGAGCATCCGGGGAACGGGGGGACATCCGGGGAGATAATAGTCGACGTCGATCACCTGGTCGAGCGCGCGGACCATGGAGCGGAAGGCGGGGAGCGTGGGGCCGCCGTTTCCCGTCGCCGGCACGGGCCGGGCGTGATCGGCATTGACCGTCGAGGGGGAGTCCTCGTAGACGTACTTCATGATCTGCTCGCGGTCGAACTGGTTCGCCAGGCCGGGGATTCCTCCCATGTGCGCGCAGGAGCCGTAGGCCACGACGAGCGTGCTCTTCCGCCGCAGGAGCTTCGCCATTTCCTCCTGCTCCGACGTGCGCACCGCGCCGTTGATCATCGCAACGAGGAGCCCGCCGTCCGCGATCGTTTCGACGTCGCTCTTCTTGAAGTCCATCGCGACCGGCCAGAACATGATGTCCACCGCGGCCACGACGCCCAGGATGTCCTCGGCAAGGTCGACGATCGACTCCTCGCACCCGCCGCACGAGGCACACCAGTAAAATGCGACTTTCGGCTTGTCAGGCATGGACGTCCTCCGTTTGGGCGGCGACCGCGTGCTCCAGCTCGTCCATCTCCCTGTCCCAGTCCGCGAACTTCGCCGGGAGCGCAAGCGGCCCCAGCGCGCGGACGCGCGCCACCATGTCGTTGATCGTGGTTTTCACCTTCTCCCCCTCCGAAGCCGAGATCCACTCCAGGCGGAACCGGTCGCGGTGGATCCCCATGCCGTCCAGCATCCGCTCCAGGAGGCGGACGCGGCGGAGCGCCTTATAGTTCCCCTCCATGTAGTGGCAGTCGCCCGGGTGGCAGCCGCCGACCAGGACCCCGTCCGCTCCCCGCGCGAACGCGTCGAGGACGAACTGCGGATCGAGCCGCCCCGAGCACATGACCCGGATGATCCGGGCGTTCGGGGCGTGGCGCAACCTGGAGACCCCCGCGAGGTCGGCCGCCGTGTACGTGCACCAGTTGCAGAAGAACGCGACGATGCGCGGCTCCCAGCCGTTTGCCTGCTCGGCCGTGGTCGTCATGCCTCACCTCCCGTGAGAATAGGTTCGTCCGCCTCGAGGAGCCCCCGGATTTCGCTGAAGATCTGCTCGTCCTCGAAGAGGTTCTGCCTGATCGCCCCGGAGGGACATGTGGCCACGCACGTACCGCATCCCTTGCAGAGCGCCTCGTTGATGACCGCCTTCTGTTTCGCCTCGTCGCGGCTGATCGCCGAGTAGGGGCAGATTGCCAGGCACGACTTGCACCCCGAGCAGTCTTCCTCGACGACGTAGGCGGTGTTCGGCTCCAGCTCGACTTCCCCCGCGTCGATGAGCGAGAGCGCCTGGGCCGCGGCCGCGCCGGCCTGCGCCACGGAGTCAGGGATGTCCTTGGGTCCCTGGCAGGCCCCGGCGATGTAGATGCCGTCCGTGAACGTGTCCACGGGCGCCAGCTTCGGGTGGCGCTCCAGGAAGAACCCCTCGGTGGAGCAGGAGATGTTGAACATGCGCCGCACGTCCTGCGCGTCGGCGTTGGGCTCCATCCCCACGGCCAGCACCACCATGTCCACCGGCACCCGCCGGACGACGCCGATCATCGTGTCCTCGACGCGGATGATCAGTTTCCCCTTCTCCTCGGGCCGCGCACACCAGTCCGTCACCTCGGCCACGCGCCCCCGGATGAAGTGGATGTTTTCCTCCAGGAGCTTGTCGTAAAACTCTTCGTACGCCTTCCCCGCGGCCCGGATGTCGATATAGAAGTTGTACACCTCCGCGTGGGAATGTTCCTTCAGGAGATGGGCGAGCTTGAGGGAATACATGCAGCAGGTGCGGGAGCACCAGCGGTTCGTGTTCTTGTCGCGCGAGCCCACGCAATGGATGATGCCGACCGTCTTCGGCCTTCTCCCGTCTCTCAGGATCAGCTCGCCGGATGTGGGCCCGGAAGCGTTCACCAGGCGCTCCACCTCGATCGACGAGTAGACGTTCGGGAACTTCCCGTACCCGTAGTACGGGATGCGCTTCGCGTCGAACGTTTTGAACCCGGTCGACAGGATGATCGCCCCCAC
>Ga0335081_10012687_pt1 | contig 13650 bp, 10 predicted proteins | sample Lox_Sample_35_FD_206713 | JGI IMG/M metagenome (GOLD analysis project Ga0335081, IMG submission 206713) | Soil microbial communities from Loxahatchee National Wildlife Refuge, Florida, United States - Lox_Sample_3.5 | ecosystem: Environmental > Terrestrial > Soil > Wetlands | place: USA...
AGGCTGCGCAAGTCCCAGTGTTGCGGCGCGCCGACCAGGTCGTTATCACCCATGATGGGTGATGCTGCCGCAGGTCCCGGCTCCTAAGGTCTGCGTGCCAGGGCGGGCCGTCGCCGTGATGTGCTCCACGTCAGGGGCGCTGGGCGCCACGACGCAGCGAAATCCGATGTGGCTGGTCGTGGTGTCGATGGCCTCGCCTTGGCGCGCGGCGGGGCGGTAGCGCAGGCAGTAGTTGGGGGCGCACAGGTGCGAGCCCCCCTTGATGACCCGGCGCGGGATATGGGCGCCGGGGGCGGCGTGATCGTAGCTCTGATCGGGTGAGGGCACGCTGGGATTGCGCGGCGTGCAGCAGGGGCGAGCCGCGTCGTCGGCGTGACGGGGCGCGAAGAAGTCAGCCGTCCACTCCCACACGTTGCCGGCCATATCGAACAGGCCATAGCCGTTCGGCGGGAAGCGCTTGACCGGTGAGGTCCGCTCGTAGTGGTCGAGCATCAGATTTTGCCAGGGAAACTCGCCCTGCCAGGTGTTGGCCATCATCTTGCCGCGCGGGGCGAACTCGTCCCCCCAGCAGAAGGTCTTGCTTTCCAGGCCACCGCGTGCCGCGTATTCCCACTGCGCCTCGGTCGGCAGTTCCTTCCCGGCCCAGGCGGCGTACGCTTCGGCGTCTCGGTAGGCCACATGCGTCACCGGGTGGCGCTCACGCCCATGCAGGGTGCTGTGCGGCCCATCGGGATGGCGCCATTGCGCGCCGGTGGTCCAGTGCCACCAGTTCCGGACGTCCCCGAGGTCGACCGGCCCGGGGGGCTGGTGGAACACCAGCGATCCCGGGACGAGCAGTGCGGGATCAGCGCCGGGGTAATCGGCGGGATCCGGGGCCTGCTCGGCCCATGTCACGTAACCCGTCGCCGTCACGAAGCGGCGGAACTCGGCGACGGTGACCAGGTGCTCGTCGATCCAGAACCCGTCGACCGTGACGCGATGCACCGGGCGCTCTTCGGGGTAAAAGTCGTTCGAGCCCATCAGGAACTCGCCGCGGGGGATCCAGGCCATGTCCCTGGCCGGGGGCGGACCGGGTTCGCTCCCGGCCGCAGGCCGATGTGCGGGGAGGGTTTCTGGCATAGCCGGTGACCTCCGAGTAAGAAGACGCTCCTGTGCCACTGGAAGGCGCGGCCATCAGCGGTCAGTCGTGCCCGCCCCCAGACTAACTCCCTATGCTTTGCATCAGTGGCGGGCCAGATGCTTTGCATCAGTGGCGGGCCAGGTCTTGCGCCCTGCCCGGCGGGGTCCTTCAGCCCTGTCTTTCACCTGAGCTTCGGGCCACGCTTAGCCCGCGTGAGTCGAAACGGGTCGAGAACCTGAGGAGTAGAGATGTCCGGAATCGTCGTCGGGGTGGACGGCTCGGACGGGTCCGGCCACGCCCTTGGCTGGGCGATGCGCGAAGCCGCGTTGCGCCGTGTCCCTTTGACAGTGATGACGGTTCGGCCGGGCCCTGCTCGCCCGGCTACTACGATTTTCTGGGGTCTGCGCACCCTCCCCGAGGGCGGCCTTAGCCACGAGCAGGCACGGCAGGCGGTCCAGGAGTTCGTGGCCAAGGTCGCGAGCGAGATCGGCGTGACGGTGCCTGACGTCACCGTGAGCGTTGCCACCGGAGAGGCGGCGGAAGAACTCGTCAAGGCCTCGCGTGACGCCGACATGCTCGTCGTGGGGTCCCGCGGTGGCGGGGGGTTTGCCAGGCTCCTGATGGGTTCGGTGGGCAGTCAGGTCACGTACCACGCGGCCTGCCCCGCCGTGGTCGTCCCGGGAACCCGCTAAGCGCCGGCAGGTGCGAACAAGACGCTGGCCCTGGGCTTAAGTGCCATTGGGCCAGTAGCGCAGGTCATTCGTCACGGCAATTCCGGGCCTTTCGCCGTTAACAGCGGCATACCGGTGGCCGAGCGTGTCACTAGGGCCTGGCACCGACGCCCGGATTCGCTGCAGCGCCATCGATTTACCGGGCTCGACGCGACTGCGGGTCCAGCAGTATCGATGCGCTCACCTTGGAGGACACGATGGCCGATCTGAACTCCATGCTTGCGCGGACGGTAGCCGATCACGGCGAGCGCCCGGCCATCCGCCTGGACAGCCTGGTCCTGTCCTACACGCAGCTGTACGACGCTGCCGGCCGCCTGGCATCCTTGCTGAAATCCCTCGGGGTGTCGGCGGGCGACCGGGTGGCTTTCATGCTGCCCAACGTGCCGGCCTTCCCGATCGCGTTCTTCGGCGCTCTCGGCGCCGGGGCGGTCGCGGTGCCGATGAACCCACTGCTCAAGAGCCGTGAGATCGCCTACTATCTCGACGATTCGGGCGCTAAGGTCCTCTTCGCCTGGCACTCTGTCGCCGACGAGGCGGCGGAGGGAGCCGCGGGGACCGGCGCGCAGGTCATCGAGGTGCCCGAGCCGGACCTTGCCACGCTGCTGGACGGCCAGGTCGCAGCGGCGCAGCGGGCGGCACCAGCGGCCGAGGACGACGCCGTGATCCTCTACACCTCCGGCACCACCGGCAAGCCCAAGGGCGCCGAGCTGACCCACGCGAACCTGTACCGGAATGCCGAGCTGACCGCGGTCACCCTGCTGCAGAACGGTCCCGATGACGTCGTGATGGGCTGTCTGCCACTCTTCCACGTTTTCGGGCTGACCTGCGCGCTGAACGCGGCGGTGTTCGCCGGCTCCAGCCTGACGCTGCTGCCCAGGTTCGACCCCGGACAGGCCCTGGAGGTCATCGGCCGGGACAAGGTGACGATCTTCGAGGGCGTGCCGACCATGTACGCGGCGATGCTGCACCATCCAGGCGGCGCGCAGGCGGACGTCTCGTCCCTGCGGGCGTGCATCTCAGGCGGCGCGGCCCTGCCGGTGGAGATCCTGCGCGGGTTCGAGGGAACGTTCCACTGCATGATCCTCGAGGGCTACGGGCTGTCCGAGACGTCGCCGGTAGCGTCCTTCAACCACCCGGACAAGGTACGCAAGCCCGGCACGATCGGCACGCCGGTCGTCGGCGTGCACATGCGCGTGGTCGATGCCGACGGCACCGAGGTGCCTGTCGGCGATGTCGGCGAGATTGTCATCGCCGGTCACAACATCATGAAGGGGTACTGGCGCATGCCGGAGGCCACCGCCGAGGCGATGATGAAGGGGGAAGGGGAGGCGGGTGGGGGCTGGTTCCGGACCGGTGACCTGGCCAGGGTCGACGAGGACGGCTACTTCGCCATCGTGGACAGGAAGAAGGACATGATCATCCGCGGTGGTTTCAACGTCTATCCGCGCGAGGTGGAAGAGGTCCTGTACGAGCATCCGGCCGTGGCGGAAGTTGCTGTGGTCGGGATCCCGCATGACGATCTGGGCGAGGAGGTCGGCGCGGCCGTCACCCTCAAGCCGGACGAGACCACCACGGCTGAGGATCTGATCGCTTTCACCAGAGACCGGATAGCGCCGTATAAGTACCCGCGCCATGTCTGGATAGTGCCAGGCCTGCCCAAGGGGCCGACCGGCAAGATCTTGCGCCGCGAGGTACACCCGCCGCGCCGGGCATCAGCGCACTAGCGGCCGGGGCATCGTCGCGGGTTCACTGGGATCCTGTCAACGCAGACCGGTCCCACTCGGCACGGAAGGCTCTGGCGTGCCTGGCGGCGCGCCGCACGGCTGGACCAGGGAGGCGAAGTGAGCACACAGGCCGAGCCCGGCGCCTACGCTCTGCTGGCCGACGGCACCACGATCGAGATCCGGCCCGCGCGGCCCGGCGACTTCGACGCGGTGCGGGACATGCATACCAGGATGTCTCCCAACAACCTCTATCTACGTTTCTTCGGGGTGAGCCCGACCGCGGCCGAGCAGGAGGCGCGCCGGGTATGCCGCGAGCCCGCACCCGACCACGGTGCGCTGCTGGCCGTGCTGGACGGCCAGGTGGTCGGCTGCGGCAGCTACGAGGTTGCCCGCGATGGCTCCCCGTCCGCTGAGATCGCGCTGGCGGTCGCCGATGACATACACAACCGCGGCGTCGGCACGCTGCTTCTGGAGCACCTGATCTCACTGGCCCGCAGCCGGGGAGTCCAGGCCTTTGTGGCGGAGACCCTGATCGAGAACGCGCGCATGATGCGGGTATTCGCCGACGCCGGGCTGCCGGTGCGCCGCACCCTGGCGGACGGCATGTACGACCTGACGTTCCCGCTGCCCGCCGGCGAGGAGGACGCCGCCCTCGGCACCTACCGGGACGCGGTCGCCGAACGGGAGCGGTCGGCCAACGTGGCCAGCCTGCGGCACGTACTGACTCCCGCCTCGATAGCGGTCATCGGCGCGAGCGCAGGCCCCGGGACCGTTGGGCGGGCCATCCTGCAGAACATCATCAGCGGCGGGTTCCCCGGCCCGGTCTACGCGGTGAAACCCGGCGTGGCCGGACTGGACGGCGTCCTCCCCGTGCCGTCCGCGGCCGCGCTGCCGGAACAGGTCGACCTGGCGGTTATCACCGCGCCGGCGGCCGCGGTACTCGGCATCGCCGAAGAATGCGGGCAGCGGGGGATCAAGGCCCTGGTGGTGATCACTTCGGGACTCGATGGCGCCGCCCGCGCGGAGCTGCTCGGCATCTGCCGCCGCCATGACATGCGGATTATCGGACCATATTGCTTGGGCGTGGCCAACGCCGGCGTCTGCCTGAACGCGACGCTCGCAGCCCGCCCACCCCGGGCGGGAAGCGTCGGCCTGGCGCTGCAGTCCGGCGGCGTCGGCGTCGTCCTGCTCGAGCACCTGTCCCGGCTGGGCATCGGGACCTCGTCCTTCGTCTCACTTGGCGACAAGGACGACGTGTCCGGCAACGACATGCTGCTGTGGTGGGAATCCGACGCGGCGACCAAGCTGGCCGTGCTGTACCTGGAGTCGTTCGGGAACCCGCGCAAGTTCGCCCGCACGGCCCGCCGCGTCGGCCGCACCAAGCCGGTCCTGACCGTGAATGTGGGCCGTTCAGCGACGGGCCGGCGGCTGGCCGCGGCGCGCGCCGCGGCGGCGGACGCCCCGCTGCTCACCCGGCACGCCCTGCTCGAGCAGGCCGGTGTGATCGCCGCCGCGAACCTGGGCGAGCTGCTCGACACCGTGACGCTGCTGGCGTCGCAGCCGGTGCCGCGTGGGCCCAGGGTCGCCGTCGTGTCCAACACCCGCGGCGGCGGGATGCTCGCCGCCGACGCGTTCGGCGACGCGCGGCTGCAGCTCGCCAGCCTGGCCTGGGACACTCAGCGGGCGCTCCGGGACGCACTCCCCGCCGGTGCCGTGGTGGCCGGGCCGGTCGATACCACGGCGGCGATCGCGCCCGGGATCTTCCGTGACTGCCTGGAGATCGTCGGCGCCGACCCCGGCGTTGACGCGATCCTGGCGCTGACGGTCACGACCGCGACCAGCAGCCTGGTCCCCGAGGTGTGCGCGGCGCGGCTGCGGGTGCCGATCGCCGCGGCGGTAATGGACCAGGTGGAGGCGGTCCGGCTGCTGCGGGGCCCGGACGAGGGCTCCCCGGCCGCCCCGGCGTATGCCTACCCCGAGTCCGCCGCCCGCGCCCTCGGCCACGCCGCGCGTTACGGCATGTGGCAGGCGACCCCGCCGGGCCGGGTACCCGACCTCGAAGGCCTGCGCCAGGACCGGGCCAGGGAACTGATCGCCGGTCTGCTCACCGATAGCCCGGCGGGTGGCTGGCTGCCCCCGGACCCAACCTCGGAACTGCTCGGCTGTTATGGCGTGCCGACGGTCGACCGCGTCACGGTCGCCACCGAAGACGCCGCGATCGCGGCCGCGGCGCGATTCGGCGCCCCGGTGGCGCTCAAGGCGGATGTGCCCGGCCTGCTGCCGATGAGAGATGCCAGTGCCGTCCTGCTTGATCGCCACGGTGCGGATGAGGTCCGGCGTGGATTCCGCTCACTGCGGGAGACGTTCGGCGGCCGGCTGGCCGGCGTCCTTGTCCAGCCGATGATCACCGGTGGCGTCAAGGTGATGATCAGCGTGCTGCAGGAGCAGATGGTGGGGCCGCTGGTGCTGTTCGGGCTCGGTGGCGCGGCCGCCTACGTGCTGGCTGACCGCGCTGCGCGGCTGGCTCCCCTCACCGACGCCGACGCCGACGACCTCATCCACTCGATCCACGCCACCCCACTGCTGCTCGGGCGCCCCGGCGCCCCGGGCGCCGATCTCAGCGCGCTGCGGGACGTGCTCCTACGCATCTCCCGGCTGGCCGATGACCTGCCGCAGGTCGCCGAACTCCATCTGAGCCCCGTCGTCGCCCGCCCTGACGGCGTTCAGGCCGTCGACGGCCGGGTCCGGGTGCAGGCCGCTGAGCCTGCCGACACCTATCTCCGCCGGCTCCAATAGCCGGCGGCGCATGGTCGGGTGAGTTCCGGGCGGCACCGCGGTCACCGGCGGCCTCATGACCGAAATCTGCCCATCTGCGAAGAAAATCCCTATTTTCAAGGACTTATTTGGAAAAAATGACCGATTCAGTAAACAAGTGGCGCGCGCGCCGCGTCAACCAAGGGAGTGGTACCAACGTGCTGGCGGTGGGCATCGCCGGGGCCTGGGGTGATGTCGGGAGCCGACGGTGGCGAAGGGGAGGAACCGCAACCTGTGGATTCAATCTTGTACGCCGCTTCGGTGGCCGTTCCGGATTCTGCTTCGACAGCATCCATCTGGCACGCCTTTCTGCACGGTGCGGCGTTCGGCGGCGGGATACTGGCGGCCTTCGCGGCGTTCTGCGGCGCCCTGCTCGCGGGTGACGCGGCCCGGCGCCGGGCGGTGGCCCGGGCCCGGCTGCGGCGCGCCCTCGCCGACCTGGACACCGAGGACATCGTGACGCTGATCCAGCGTCAGGGCGGGAACGCCGAGTAACGGCGCGCTTCCCGGCCGGCACGCAGCCATCCCGTCAGCGCCGCGGGGCGTACATGATCACGGCCACGCCGGCCAGGCAGATCGCCGCGCCGATGATGTCGTAGCGATCCGGGCGGTAGCCGTCGGCGACCACGCCCCAGATGAGCGAGCCGGCGACGAAGACCCCGCCATAGGCGGCGAGGATCTGGCCGAAGTGCGAGTCGGGCTGGCCGGTCGCGACGAAGCCGTAGATGCCGAGCGCGATGACGCCCGCCCCGATCCAGGCCCAGCCGCGATGCTCGCGGACCCCCTGCCAGATCAGCCAGGCGCCGCCGATCTCGAAGAACGCGGCGAGGACGAACAAGCCAACCGAACGAAGAATGAGCACGAGGCCAGCCTCCCAGACCGAGCAAGTCACCAGGCCGAACGAGCCTGTGCCGGGCGTCTGCGCACCGTGCGGACCGCGGATGAGGGGAGCGGATTCCCGTGTTATAGGGGCGTGACATTAGACTCGCGCGGGTTGCCTGCCGCGTCAGATGGCGGAACAGGCCAGCAAAGGGCCCCGTCGGCCCAGGGTCGGCGCGGGGAAGGAGACAAGCCGCAAGTGACGGTGGTTGATGAGGCGCCCCGGCGCGCCGGAGAAGACGGAAGCCGGGGGCAGCAGAGTCCGGTGGGCCCGGCGCGGTCGCAGGTGCTGGCCGAGGCGGGCCGGCGGCGCGCGTTCGCGGTGATCAGTCACCCGGACGCGGGCAAGTCGACGCTCACCGAGGCGCTGGCGCTGCACGCGTCGGCGATCACCCAGGCCGGCGCCGTGCACGGCAAGGCGGGCCGGCGCGGGGTCACCTCGGACTGGATGGCCATGGAGCGTGACCGTGGCATCTCCATCACCTCCGCGGCGCTCCGCTTCGACTACGGCGGCATGGTGCTGAACCTGCTGGACACCCCCGGCCACGCTGACTTCTCCGAGGACACCTACCGGGTGCTGGAAGCCGTCGACTGCGCGATCATGCTGCTGGACTCGGCCAAGGGCCTGGAACCGCAGACGCTGAAGCTGTTCGACGTGTGCCGCAACCGGCGCGTCCCCGTCATCACGTTCGTCAACAAGTGGGACCGGCCCGGCCGCGAGCCGCTGGAGCTCCTGGACGAGATCGAGCAGCGGATCGGCCTGCGCCCGACGCCGCTGAACTGGCCGGTCGGGGTGGCGGGTGATTTCCGCGGGCTGATCGACCGCGGCACCGGCGACTTCACCGCCTACACCCGCACGCCGGGCGGCGCCGGACGCGCCATCGAGGAGCACCTGGACGCCGCGCAGGCGGCCGGGCGTGCGGGCGCCGCATACGCGACGGCAGTGGAGGAGCTTGCGCTGCTGGACGAAATCGGCGCGGACGTGGACATGGACTCGTTCCTGGCGGGAGAGTCCTCACCGGTGCTGTTCGGCGCGGCCCTGCCCAACTTCGGCGTGCGGCGGCTGCTGGAGGGACTGTGCGAGCTGGCGCCGCCGCCGGCTCCCCGGCGTGACGTCAAGGACGAGCCGCGGGCGGTCGACGCCCCGTTCTCCGGCCTGGTGTTCAAGGTCCAGGCCAACATGGACCGCAACCACCGGGACCGGGTGGCCTTCGTCCGGGTGTGCTCGGGGCGGTTCGAGCGGGGCATGGTGCTGACCCACGCGGCCACCGGCCGGCCGTTCGCGACCAAATACGCCCAGGCCATGTTCGGCCAGGAGCGTGAGACCGTGGACGTCGCCTATCCGGGTGACGTGATCGGCCTGGTCAACGCGACGGCCCTGCGGCCCGGGGACACGCTGTTCGAGGCGCAGGCGGTCGAGTTCCCGCCGATCCCGAGCTTCGCCCCGGAGCACTTCGCCGTCGTGCGCAGCAAGGACGCGAGCAAGCACAAGCAGTTCCGCAAGGGCATCGACCAGCTCGGCACCGAGGGCGTCGTCCAGGTGCTCGCGTCCGACCTGCGTGGCGACCAGGCCCCCGTGCTCGCCGCGGTCGGGCCGCTGCAGTTCGACGTGGTCCTGCACCGGCTGGAGCACGAGTTCGGGGCCCGGGCCGAATTGGAGCACCTCGGCTACACGATCGCCCGCCGGACCGACCCCCGGGGCGCCGCCAGCCTCGCCGGGCAGCGCGGGGCCGAGGTCCTCACCCGCCGTCTGGACGGGGCCCTGCTCGCCCTGTTCGCCGACAAGTGGCGGCTGGCCGCCATCCAGCGGGACCGCCCCGGCCTCCGGCTGGACACGCTGGTGGCCGGCACCGAGTAACCCGGCCGCCGGCCGCGCCAGGAGCGCCCCGGGGGGCGGGTCGCCGGGGAGGGGTACCGCCCCGGCGGGGGTCAGCCGTCGCCGGGTGATTCGATCTCGGCGAGGGCCTGGCCGTAGGCCAGGGTCATCAGCTTGGCCACGCTGTCGTGCGCGCCCAGCGGCGCCGCGGAGTCCGCCCCGATGCTCGCGCACGCCGCCTCGAGTTCGCCGGGCCGGGCCTCCGGCCCGATGATGCACGGCGCGATGGCGATCCGGCCCACGCCCATCTGCCGCAGTTGCGCTGCGGCTTCGCCGATGCTGGGACTGCCGTCCAGCGCGGCGGCGAACACGGGCAGGGCGAGCCGCGCCGCCAGCAGCACGGAGGTCGGCGTGGCGGCCGCGGCGGACTGGGCACCGCCGACGGTAGCCACGATGATGCCATCGGCTGACGTGGGAATGCTGAACATGCGAACCCGGTCGGCGCGGGCGAGGTGCGCGTCGGCGAGCCGGATGTGCAGCGCTTCGGCGAAGGTCAGGCTCACGTTGAATGGTTCGGCGATGTAGGCGTTGACGTTGCTCTGGGTGACGCCATAACGGATCGCATCGGTCACGGCCGGGTAGGGCAGGGCGAGCAGCGGCACCACGATGGCGGCCGGGCCGTCCGTCGGGCGCATGGTCGCGGCGCTGGCCAGAACGGCGGGCAGGCCCGCCGGGTCGTCGCGGCCGGTTCCCACGCGGGCCATCCGCACGTCCAGGCTGGGATTGTCGACGCGGACGATCGACGCGATCTCCGCAACCACATCCGGGGTGCCGAAATGCCCGGCGGCGGCCAGCACGAGGGCCGGTGCCTCCGGGGGCAGGCCGTCCGGCACCGGCCGCCGGTGACGGCCTGCCGAGGCGCCCGGCCTCGGCTCCGTCTCACGCGGTGGCGCCGGAATATGGGCAGCCGCCAGCCTGGAGGCAGGCTGGCGCTTCGGCAGTCCGGTGACTGGTTCCCGCAGATCGGCCACAACGCGAGCGTAGTCGCGCACGCTCCGGCATGCCCTAAAAGCTGCGAAACACGACAGTGGGTCGTTGCCGTCCGGTAACCGGCGCGCGCCACCAGGGCGGACGCCGTCCGGGCCGGCGGCGTGCGCTTTGTTACCCACGGGTCCGGTTCAGTCCGGTACGGGGGTAACGGCCGGACGGCGGGATTTACCTGCAGGCATCCTGGGCCGCTGTATTTCCGCTGGACCCGCTGGACGCACTGGACGCGCCGGACCCACTGGGTGCGCCGGATGCGCCCGGGGAGGCCGCGCGGCCGCCCGCACCCGTCGCGGAGGCCCCCTGGGACGCCGCGGACCCGGCCGGCCCCGGAGATGCGCCGCCGTGCGTGGGGTGCGCGGCCGGCGGGGTGGGAGTGGGCGGGCTCTGGTCGTTCGCCAGATCCTGGAAGAGCTGGCCGGACGCCTGGGCGTCCCACTGCACCGCCAGCCCGCCGGTGGGGGTCTGGTAATCGGTGCTGGCGAGCGGCACGGTCCGGAACGTCACGCCAGATGCGGAGATGCCGCGCATCTGGTCCGCGAGCGCCGACACGTTCAGGCCCTGGTTGACGGTCAGCGCGGCCAGCGACGCGCTGATGAACTGCGACAGCCGTACCGGGTTGGCCAGCAGCCCCGATCCGATGGCCTCGGTGAGCGCCGATGACACCAGACGCTGCTGGTCCTGGATGCGGGCGAGGTCAGACGTGGCGAAAGAATGCCGGTCGCGGGCATAGGCCAGGGCGGTGATGCCGTTGACGTGGTGCTCGCCCGCCGACAGGCGCAGCCCGCTGTAGGTGTCGTCCACCGCCTGCGGCAGGCAGATGTTCACCCCGCCGAGCGCGTCGATCACCTTGACGAACGCCAGGAAGTCGACCTCGACGTAGTCGTTGATGGTCAGGCCGGTGGCCTGCTCGACCGTCTGCACCATGAGCCGGGCGCCGCCGAACCCGTACGCGGCGTTGACCTTGCTCATCCCGTGCCCGGGGATGTTCACCCACGAGTCACGCGGGATGCTGACAACCGTCACCCGGCTCCGGTCCGCCGACACGTGCGCCAGCATCAGCGTGTCGGAGTTGGAGCTGACGTCGTTGCCCACGTGCAGCATGACCTCCTGATGGTGGGTCAGGCCGGTCCGGGGGTCCACGCCGGCCACCAGGATGTTGAGCGGCCCGGTCGAGCCGGAATCCGCGGTCCCGGCGTCCACGCGCTTGATGTGGTCGTTGATGTACCCGGTCAGGGCCCAGGCGCTGCCCGATACGACGAGCACGAGCGCGGACATGGCCCCGCACACAGTCAGCAGTGCGCGCCGTCTCCGGGCGCTCCGGCTTGAGGCGATGCGGGCGGCCAGCCGGCCCTGCGCGTCGGAGCGGACGTTCTGCCGCGTCGGCCGGGGCTCCGCGCCCGGCAGCCCGTCCTGCCTGTCCGTCATGCTCCTCCCCCCAGCGGCCCTTCCCCGAGCGGCCCTTTGTCAGGTTATCCCGGCGGTGTCCGGTTACCCGGCCGCAGCGCCGGCCGTGCGGCCGCCCCCTTGTCGCGGCGCGCGCTGGCCTGACAGCCCTGTCCCGGTTATAGTTACTAGCGAGTAGCATGTCTCTGGCTGGTGGGGCCGAGCGGGCATGCCGGGACGAGGGCCAGGGGTATGGGATGAGCCACTACAAGAGCAATCTGCGCGACATCGAGTTCAACCTGTTCGAAATGCTGCGCCGCCAGGACGTCATGGGCGCCGGGCCGTACGAGGAATTCGATGAGGAGACGGCCCGGGGGATCCTGGACGAGGTCAACCGGCTGGCCGTCGGGCCGCTCGCCGAGTCCTTCGCCGACTCCGACCGTCATCCGCCCGTGTTCGACCCGGCGGACGGCTCCGTGCGTGTTCCCGACTCGTTCCGCCGGTCGTTCCGCGCCTACATGGACGCCGAGTGGTACCGCCTCGACCTGCCGGCCGAGATCGGCGGCTCGCACGCGCCGCGCTCCCTGTACTGGGCGGTGGCCGAGCTGATCCTGGGCTCGAACCCGGCGGTCTGGATGTACTCCAGCGGCCCGGCGTTCGCCCACCTCCTGTGGGAGATCGGCACCCCCGAGCAGAAGCGTTTCGCCGCCCACGCCATCGAGCGCAAGTGGGGCTCGACCATGGTACTGACCGAGCCGGACGCCGGCTCGGACGTGGGCGCCGGCCGGACCAAGGCGACCGAGCAGCCGGACGGCACCTGGCACATTGAGGGCGTCAAGCGGTTCATCACCAGCGGCGAGCAGGACATGACCGAGAACATCTTCCACCTGGTGCTGGCGCGCCCCGAAGGCGCGGGGCCCGGCACCAAGGGGCTGTCGATGTTCCTCGTGCCCAAGTTCCTCGTCAACGACGACGGCTCTCCCGGCGAGCGTAACGGCGTCCGGGCCACCAACGTCGAGCACAAGATGGGCCTGAAGGCCTCCACCACGTGCGAGCTGACGTTCGGCGGCGACCGGCCCGCGGTCGGGACCCTGGTCGGCGGCGTGCACGAGGGCATCCGGCAGATGTTCAAGATCATCGAGCACGCCCGGATGGTCATCGGCGTCAAGGCCATCGGCACGCTGTCGACCGGCTACCTGAACGCGCTGGACTACGCCAAGAGCCGGGTCCAGGGGGCCGACCTCACCCAGATGCTCGACAAGGCGGCGCCGCGGGTCCCGATCACCCATCACCCGGACGTGCGCCGGATGCTCATGCTGCAGAAGGCCTACGCGGAAGGCATGCGGGCGCTGGTCCTTTACATGGCGACGATCCAGGATGACCTGCAGACGGCCGCGGCCGAGGGGCGGGCCGACGAGAAGGCGGCCGGCCTGAACGACCTGCTGCTCCCGGTGGTCAAGGGCCTGGGGTCGGAACGGGCGTACGAGATGCTCGCGCTGTCGCTGCAGACCCTCGGCGGGTCGGGCTTCCTGCAGGACTACCCGGTCGAGCAGTACATCAGGGACGCCAAGATCGACAGCCTGTACGAGGGCACCACCGGAATCCAGGGCATGGACCTGTACTTCCGTAAGATCGTCCGGGACGGCGGGCAGGCTCTGGGCGCCGTGCTCGGCGAGATCAGGGCGTTCGCGGCCGGGGACGGCGGCAACGGCCGGCCGAAGAGCGAGCGGGCCGCGCTCGCCCAGGCGGCGGACGACATCGAGGCGATGACCGCCGCGATGACGGGCTTCCTGGCCGAGTCGGCGAACCAGCCCGAGGAGATCTACCGGGTCGGGCTGAACACGACGCGGCTGCTGCTCGCGCTGGGCGACGTCATGGTCTGCTGGCTGCTGGGCCGCCAGGCCGAGATCGCGCTGACCCGGCTGGACGAGATCGGCGTGCCCGCGGAAGGCGACCGCCACGCGCGGGGCGAGCGGGACTTCTACACCGGCAAGGTGGCGGCCGCCCGCTTCTTCGCCGCGACGGTGCTGCCCCGGATCACCGCCGAGCGGAAGATCGCCGAAGAGACCACCCTCGACCTGATGGACATCCCGGAAAGCGCGTTCTAGCGGGCGGCGCGTCAGGGCACATTACGGA
>Ga0335081_10012690_pt1 | contig 13648 bp, 12 predicted proteins | sample Lox_Sample_35_FD_206713 | JGI IMG/M metagenome (GOLD analysis project Ga0335081, IMG submission 206713) | Soil microbial communities from Loxahatchee National Wildlife Refuge, Florida, United States - Lox_Sample_3.5 | ecosystem: Environmental > Terrestrial > Soil > Wetlands | place: USA...
CCTGCGCCTCGAGCTCCGGCTCGGCAGGATTCACCAGGGTTCCGAGAGTAACCGTGTTGCAATCGGGGCTGCCGTCAGGGTTTCACGACCGCAAGTATCACGATCGCGACGAGCAGCAGCCCCGGCACTTCGTTGAACAGGCGATACCAGCGTGACGAGCGCCCGCCGCCGCGCGCCAGCTCGCGCATCAGCTGCCGGCACCACACGTGGTAGCCGATCAGCGCCAGTACCAGCAGCAGCTTGACCCGCAGCCAGCCGAATGCAAGGTACAGCGGCGCCGTGGCCACCATCCCTAAGCCGAAGGCGACCGTGCCGAGCGCGCCGATGGTCATGATGACGTAGAGCCGCCGCTCCATGAGCTCGAAGCGGGCGCGCCCGGGGGCTTCAGGGGTGGCGACGTGATAGACGAACAGGCGCGGCAGGTAGAACAGCCCCGCGAACCAGGTCACTAAGAACACCACGTGGAAAGCTTTGAGCCACAGCATCGCCGCACTTCCCGCGCTTCCCGGTTGAGCGATTGTAGCCCTAAGGGCGCGCCGGGGTGGCGAACGCCATGCGCGCCTCTGGTAGCATCACGGGCCTTTAACCTGCGACCCCGGTCCCACCATGTCCAGCACGCCAGCCGCCAGCCCCGCTCCTTTCCCCAGCAACATCGAGATCGCGCAAGCCGCGCGCATGCGCCCCATCGAGGAGCTGGCCCGCGAGCGGCTCGGCATCCCGGCGGAGAGCCTCGAGCCCTACGGACACTATAAGGCTAAGGTGTCGCTCGACTACGTGGCGCAGCTCGACGGCAGGCCGGACGGTAAGCTGGTGTTGATGACGGCGATCTCGCCGACGCCGGCGGGCGAGGGCAAGACCACGACCACGGTCGGACTGGCGGATGCGCTCAACCTGCTCGGCAAGCGCGCCATGCTGTGCCTGCGCGAGCCGGCGCTCGGTCCGGTGTTCGGCGTCAAGGGGGGGGCCGCGGGCGGCGGCTATTCGCAGGTGGTGCCCATGGAGGACATCAATCTGCATTTCACCGGCGACTTCGCCGCGATCGCCATCGCCAACAACCTGCTCGCCGCGCTCATCGACAACCATATCTACCAGGGCAATCAGCTGGGCTTCGATGTGCGCCGGGTCAGCTGGCGGCGCGTGGTTGACTTGAACGATCGGGCATTGCGCCACATCGTCATCGGGCTTGGCGGCTCGGCCAACGGCGTACCGCGCGAGGACGGTTTCGACATCGTAGTCGCCTCCGAGGTGATGGCGATACTGTGTCTCGCCGCGAGCCTCGCCGACCTCAAGGAGCGCCTCGGCAACATCGTGGTCGGCTACCGCGCCGACCAGCAGCCGATCCGCGCCCGCGACCTCAAGGCGCACGGCGCCATGACCGCGCTGCTGAAGAACGCTCTGGCGCCGAATCTGGTGCAGACGATCGCCAACAACCCGGCCTTCGTCCACGGAGGCCCGTTCGCCAACATCGCCCACGGCTGCAACTCGGTGATCGCCACGCGCACCGCGCTCAAGCTCGCCGATTACGTGGTAACCGAAGCCGGCTTCGGTGCCGATCTGGGAGCGGAGAAGTTCATCGACATCAAGTGCCGCAAGTCGGGCTTGCGGCCGAGCGCCGCGGTTATCGTCACCACGGTGCGCGCCCTCAAGTACCACGGCGGCGTCGAGCTCGCCGATCTCAAGACCGAGAACCTGCCGGCGCTGGAGAAGGGCGCGGTGAACCTCGAGCGCCACATCGACAACGTGGTCACCCACTACGGCCTGCCGTGCGCAGTCGCCATCAACCGCCGCGCGGAGGACACCGACGCGGAGGTCCGCCTGCTCACCGAGCGGGGCGCCGCGCACGGCGTGCGCGTCATCGGCGCGAGCCACTTCGCCGAAGGCGGCAAGGGCGCGCTCGAGCTGGCGCGCGAAGTCGTACGGCTGTGCGAGCAGCCCAGCAAATTCCACTACGTCTATGAGGAGGGCGCGACGTTGTGGGACAAGATGAAGGCGATCGCCAGCAAGATCTATCACGCCAGCGAGATCACCGCGGACAGCAAGATACGCGCCCAGATCCGCCAGCTGCAGGAATCCGGTTACGGCCGCTACCCGGTGTGCGTCGCCAAGACACAGTACTCCTTCTCGACCGATCCGAAGCTGCGCGGCGCGCCCTCGAACCACGTCGTCAACATCCGCGAGGTGCGGCTCGCCGCCGGCGCGGAGTTCATCGTCATGATCTGCGGTGACGTGATGACCATGCCGGGACTGCCGAAGGTGCCGGCCGCCAACAACATCGACGTCGACGACCGCGGCCGGATCACCGGATTGTTCTGAAGGCCAGGAGGGCCGATGCCTTTCTGCGAGGCGGATCCCTGGAGGCTGCAGTACTTCGAGGGCGTCGACTGTCCGCCCGAGGTACGCATTCCCACCGAGGATCCGGATGCCTATCAGTGGAACCCGGCGCATCGCTGGGTCTATAACAAGCTCACCGTAGCCGAGTCTCAGGGCCTGGTGTGCGGCCCCCACGGCGTTCCGCCGCCGTCCTTTCCGGTATTCAGCAAGCCGATCATCAACCTGCACGGGATGGGAGTCGGCAGCCGCGTGCTGCCCGACCTCGCCCACTACGAGCGCCACGAGACCGCCGGGCACTTCTGGATGCCGCTGCTCGCCGGGGACCACGTCAGCACCGACGTGGCGGTTGCGCGCGGCCGCACGCAGTGGCTGCGTCACTGCCACGGTGTGCCGGGGATGGGCGGTACCTTCGACTATTGGACGATCGAGCCCGGGCGCCGCGAGTCCCTGGCGGCCTATCTGGATGCGTGGGTGGCGCGGCATCTCGCCGACTACACCGGCATGTTCAACGCCGAGACGATCGGCGAGCGCATCATCGAGGTCCACCTGCGGGTCGCCGATCAATGGCCGGATCTCTACGAGCCGGGGTGGCTCGCGGCCGTGGTGGGGCTCTATCGCGACGGCAGCTGGTCGCTTGCGGGCGGCGCGCGCCGCGTCGGCTATAGCGTTGCGTTGTTCGGTCCCCACGGCCGCAGGTACCGCCATCCGCCGGCGCAGCTGGTCGATGAGGTGCGGCGCATGCCGCACGTGCGCAGCGTGCAGATCACCTTTCACGAGGACCGGGCGGCCATCGCGCACGCCATGCCGCCGGGGGGCTTTCGCCTCGCGGTGGTCAACTGCACCCAGCTCGAGGCGGGCCTGGCGGCGCGGGCGCGCCTGGGCACCTTCTGGGCCGTGTGAGTGCAGCCGCGGCCCGCGGCGCTCGCGCGCTCTATCGAGGCGGGCGGTCGCCGCTGAACTTGATCGGAGTAGCGCCCTCAACTGAGCCGATCGTCGCCCGATCGCTCACGTAGAGCTCCACCGGTCGCTCGAACCTGAGGGTGCCCTTGACGACCGAGCCCGGACCTACGATGACGCGCAGCGGCGTGTCGCTGTACTCCCTTCCTTCGGACTTGCGCACGATCACGCCGCCATCGACGTGCGCGTCCGGTCCGATCTCGATGCTGCCGGTCACGGTCTCCAGGTCGCCGCCGACATGCGCGGCGCTGACGCGGATGCTGCCGTTCACGTTGGCGAGCCCGCCGGTGACGTCGGCGCCCCTGGCGAGCGACAGCGAGCCGTTGACGGTATGCACGCTGCCGCCGACCCGGGCTCCCTCGCTCAGGCTCACCGAGCCATTGACCGTCTTGGCCTCGGCCGCGGTCGCGTGCCCCTCGAGAGAGATGCTGCCGTTGACCGTATGCGCGTGGCCGACGACCGCGCCCTCGCCGACGCGGATCGACCCGTTGACCGTCGCGAGATTGCCGCGGTGCTCGCCGGCTGCCACGGTGATCGAGCCCATGACCGTCGAGGTGTCCTCATCGGCCGGATGAGCGGCGGCAGTGCAGCTGAGTGCCAGTGCGGCGACACTCGCCGCCCACGCGGATTGTCGAGTCATATTTCCTGCCTTTCGCGGGTGGGAGGATCCCTCTGCCTTGGATGTCCTCGGGCGGCCCGCGGTTTACACGCGCATCCACCGCAACGCAAAATCGTCCGATGCCAGGGAACCGCACCTCTGCGGGGCGGCGCGCCCCCCGCCGCATCCTCGTCATCGACGTGGGTGGCACGCACGTCAAATTCCGGGTCGCGGGCCGGGGCCGGGTGGTCGAGTTCGCCTCCGGACCGCGGCTCCGACCTGAGCACATGGTCCGCAAGGTTCTGAAGCGCGTGCGCGGTCTTGGCTTCGAGGCGGTGTCGATCGGCTACCCGGGACTCGTGGTCCACGGGCGCATCGCCGCCGAGCCGCGCCATCTCGGCAAGGGCTGGGTGGTCTTCGACTTCCCTGCGGCCTTCGGCAAGCCGGTGCGCATCGTGAACGACGCCGCCATGCAGGCGATCGGCAGCTATCGCGGCGGACGGATGTTGTTTCTCGGGCTCGGTACCGGTCTCGGCGCGACCCTGATCGTCGACGGGATCGTCGAGCCCATGGAGATCGGCCACATGCCCTACCGCAAGGGCCGCAGCTTCGAGGACTACGTCGGGGAGCGGGCTCGCCGGCGTCTCGGCACGCGCAAGTGGCGTGCGGTGGTCGCCGATGTCGTCGCGCAGCTCGAGCAGGCGCTCGAGCCCGACTACGTGGTCCTCGGGGGCGGCAACGCGGCGCGCCTCAAGAGGCTGCCGCCCGGCGCGCACCGCGGCGATAACCGCAACGCATTCATCGGCGGCCTGCGCCTGTGGCGGCCGGGCGCCGTCCGGCCGCGGCGGGCTCTCGCCGCGGCACTGCGCGCATGAGCGCCGCGCCGGGCGGTCCCGGGCTCCCGCCCACCTGGTCCAGCAGCGCCAAGGAGGTGGTCGGCTGCCCGCTGGGTCCGGCACGCCTGTGGTTCACGATCGGCGGGGGCATCATCAACGAGGTCTACTACCCGCGGGTCGACATTCCGCAGATCCGCGACCTCGGCTTCATCGTCGGCGACGACGCCGGGTTCTGGGTCGAGGTGAAGCGCCTGTGGCGGCACGACGTGCAGCTGGCGAACCTGGCGGCCCCGGCCGTGATGATCGCTCATCACCATGAGCGCTTCGAGCTCACGCTGCGCGTCACGCCCTGCGACGACCGCGACGTGCTGCTCATCGAGGTGACCCTCACCGGTGATCCCGCGCTGAAGCCCTACGTACTGCTGGCACCGCATCTCGGCGGCACTGGCCTCGGCAACCGGGCGGCGGTGGTCGAGTACCGTGGGCGACGGGCCCTCACGGCCGAGCAGGGCCCCTTCGGGCTCGCGCTGGTCGCGGCCACCCCCTCGCAGACGGAAGCCTTCGGGCGCGCCGGCGCCGGCTACGTGGGCGAGAACGACGGCTGGCAGGACTTTCACCGTCACGGCGCCATGACCTGGGAGTACAGCGAGGCCGGCCCCGGCAACGTGGCGCTGCTCGGGGAGTTGCCCCGGCAGGCGGTGCTCGCCCTCGGATTCGCCAGCAGCGCCGATTCGGCCGCGACGCTCGCGCTTACCGCGCTCTGTGAGCCGTTCGAGCTCGGCTGGGCTCGCCAGCAATCGAGGTGGGCGGACTGGTACATCCACAATACGCCGGTGCACAGCGTGCCGGCCGATCTGCCCGAGGAGTGCCTGACGCAGCTACGCATCTCGGCCATGGTGCTGCGCAGCCATCGCGACAAGATCTACCCGGGCGCCATGGTGGCCTCGCTCAGCGTTCCGTGGGGCAATACGCGCGAGGAGCGCGAGGGCTACCACCTCGTGTGGCCGCGCGACCTGGTCGAATGCGCCGGCGCCCTGCTCGCCATCGGGGCGCTCCAGGAGGCGCGCAACACGCTGCGTTATCTGATCGCGACGCAGAATTCCGACGGACACTGGAACCAGAACCAGTGGCTCGGCGGCAAGAGCTACTGGTCCGGGATTCAGCTCGATGAGGCCGCGTTTCCGGTGCTGCTCGCGGCGGCGCTCGGCGAGCGCGACGCGCTCGCGGGTACCGAGGTGGGCGACATGGTGCGGCGCGCGCTGTCGTTCCTGGTGCGCACCGGGCCGGTGAGCGAGCAGGACCGATGGGAGGAGGACTCAGGCCTCAACACTTTCACGCTCGCGGTGTGCATCGGCGCGCTGGTCGCGGGAGCCCCGTACCTGCCCGCGGGCGCGCGGGATCTCGCGCTGGCATTCGCCGATTACTGGAACGCGCGCCTCGAGGACTGGACCGCGGTCGCCGATACGCCGCTCGCGCACCGCCAGGGGGTTCCCGGCTACTACCTGCGCGTCGCGCCGCCTGAGGCGCTGACCGACCGGTGCTCGCCGGATTCGGTCATGGCGATCAAGAACCGGGCGACCGACCCGGGCATCCCGACCAGCGAGCAGGTCGGCGTCGATTTCCTGCAACTGGTGCGTTTCGGGCTGCGACGCGCCGACGATCCGCTGATCGAGGCGAGCGTGCGCGTGGCGGACGCGCTCCTCAAGGTCGACACACCCTCGGGCCCCGCCTGGCGCCGTTACAACGGCGACGGGTACGGCGAGCACGCGGACGGCAGCGCCTACGACGGTGCCGGGTGCGGGCGCGCCTGGCCGCTGCTCACCGGCGAGCGCGGACACTACGAGATCGCCGCGGGGCGCGACCCGCTGCCGCTCATCGAGGCGATGGTGCACATGGCTTCCCCGGGCGGCATGCTGCCCGAGCAGGTGTGGGATGCCGCCGCGATCCCCGCCCGCGGGCTCGAACCCGGCCGCCCCACCGGCGGCGCCATGCCGCTCGCGTGGACTCACGCCGAATACATCAAGCTCGTCATCTCGCGCGCGCTCAAACGCCCGTTCGATCGGCCGGCGCTCGTGTGGGAGCGCTACCGCGGCGAGCGGCCGGCGCTCAAGCGCGTGATCTGGTGTGAGCACGCGCCGGCCAACGCGCTGCCCGAGGGCTGCTCGCTTACGCTCGCGCTGCGTGAGCCGGGGACGTTCCGCGTCGGCTTCGACGGCTGGCAGGACGCGCGCGAGCAGGAGGCGACCGGGGACCCGCTCGGCCTGCACCTCCTCGAGGTCGACACCGCGCACCTCGCGCCCGGGAGGTGCATCGATGTGACCTTCCGCCATGCCGGGAGCGGCGCCTGGATCGGCCGGGACTTTCATGTCCCGGTCGTCGCGCGGCCTGCGACCTCGGGGTAGTAGGCCGATGCCCTTCACTCTGGCGCACCCGGCCGCGGTCCTGCCGCTGCGCGGCACGCGGCTGCTGCGGACCGCGCCGCTCATCCTCGGCGCCGTGACACCGGACGTGCCGTACTACCTGCCGTCCGTCGGGGGCGGCCGTCCGCTGCGGCTCGATACGCATACCTGGGTCGCAGCGTGCACGCTCGATGTGGCGATCGGGATGGCCCTGCTGGCTGCCATGGTGCTGCTGCGCGAGCCGCTCACGGTGCTGCTGCCGCCGCGCGCGCGCTGGCTGTGTCTCGCCGCGCTCGAGCCCTTTCGCCGCTTGCGCGTCGCGTGGCTGCTCGCGCCGCTCGCCATCGTGATCGGCGTGTGGTCGCACCTCCTGTGGGACTCGTTCACGCACCCCGACGGCTGGGCGGTGCGCCACATTCCCGCCCTCAGCGACCCCGTCACGATCGGCTGGTACAGCGGCGAGCTGTACCACGTGCTGCAGTATCTGAGCTCGGCGGTCGGCCTCGGGATCCTCGCTCTGTGGTACGCGCGGCTGCCCGTACCGGCGGGCGCGCTGGCCGGCCACGACAGCCGCCGCGCACACGCCGGACCCGCGCTGGCGCTGATCGCCGGCGCGGCGCTGCTGATCGGTGGCGTCGAGGCGCAGCGCTATTACTTCCACTCCGAGCATGCGATCTACCGCACGCTCGACGTGCTCCTCACCAGCGGCCTCGGCTGGTTCGCGCTGCTGTACCTGTTCGCCGGCGCGTTGGTGATGCTCGAGCAGCGCGCGGGCGGCGCGCGACAGCAGTAATTTGCAGCTCGCATCGGACATTGCGCTGCGCTGTCCTGCTGCGCGCAAGCCCGGGGCGCACATCCCTGTGCGCCCGCTCGGCGCTTTGCGCCTCGCCCTGTCACGATGCTCGCGCCGCCTGCCGCCTGCGGCGGCGGGCAGGTCCCCGTGCCTCGTCCGGTCATGAGCACGGACGAGAGCGCGCGGCAATCGCCCACCACCGGCTGGCCGTGGCGAGCCGGGAACGAGTTTCGGCTGCTCGACGGCGGTGCCGTGTTCTTCGAGCGCATGCTCGGGGCGATCGACGCGGCCGGCAGGCACGTGCTCCTCGAGATGTACCTGGTGAGCTCGGGCCGCGTGGCCGGGCGGTTCATCGAGGCGCTGACGCGCGCGCGTGCGCGCGGCGTGCGCTGCTGCGTCGTGTTCGACGCCTTCGGCGCACTCGGGCTCGCAAGCGGCGACCGGCGCTGGCTCATCGAAGCGGGGGTCGAGCTGCGCTTCTTCAACCCGCTGCGCTGGCGCGACCGGCTGCGAAACTTCAGGCGCGACCATCGCAAGCTCCTGCTGGTCGACGGCGAGGTGGCGTTCGTCGGCGGGGCGGGGCTCACCGACGAGTTCGCGGGGCCTGAGGCCTGGCGCGAGCTGATGGTGGAGATCCGCGGCCCGGTCGTGGCCGATTGGCAGCGCGCCTTCGCCCGCACCTGGCGGCGCCTGGGTCCGGAGCTGCTGCTCCCTGAGCCGCCGCCCGCGGCGCTTGCGGGCGGCGCCCTCGGCCGGCTCGCGCTGAGTGAGGCGCGGCAACATTCGGTGCTCGCGCACGGCGTCGTGCGGCGCATCGACGCGGCGCGCGCGCGCGCCTGGATCATGAGCGCCTACTTCGTGCCCTCGCGCCGCTTTCGCAAGGCGCTGCGCCGCGCGGCGCGCCGCGGGGTGGACGTGCGGCTGCTGATGCCGAGCGCACGCACCGACCACCCGTGGGTGCGGCACGCGGCGCGGCGCTTCTACGGCAAGATGCTGCGCTACGGCGTGCGCATCTTCGAGTATCAGCCGCGCGTGCTGCACGCCAAGATGATCGTGTGCGACGACTGGGTCTCGATCGGCTCGAGCAATTTCGATCGCTGGAGCTTCAAGTGGAACCTCGAGGCGAACCAGGAGGTGGCCGACGGCCGTGTGGCAGACGCCGCCGCTGCCGTCTTTGCCGCCGACCTGAGCGTGTCGGAGGCGCTCAGCCGCCGCCGCTGGCCGCAGCGGGCGCGGCTCGACCAGCTGCGCGAGCGGATCGCGGGTGCGCTCGATCGCTGGCTCGAGGGGTGGCGGCGCCCGCCGTGAGCGTCACGGCGCCTCAGGAGCGGCGACAAAGAGCTCGTTGGTGCGCACGAAGGCCAGCAGGAACGGCGCCAGCGTGCGCATCTGCGTCGGATAGGCGCGGACCGCGGCGAGCTTCAGGTCCTCCTCCCGGGGCGTGAGCTCGAAGGAGGCGAGGGACGCGCCGCCGAGGAGCGGCGGGCGCGGCAGCGGTACACCGGGCATGAGCTCGCGCGGGCCCGGCCAACCCTCGCCGCCGTGCACGATCCAGCAGCGCAGCGCGGCGAGCTCGCCGCGGCGCGCCAGCGCACGCAGCGTGAGCAGGCCCGCCGCACGGTGATCCGGGTGCGAGTCGCGCGGGCTCGGCGCCAGCACCAGCGTCGGATGGACGCGCTCGAGCACCGCGCCGAAGTCGCGTTCGAGGCTCGCGCCGCTGTAGGCGTGACCGGGATAGAGCGCTTCGGGGTAGGGCACCGCCGCGGCCGCCGTGAAGCGCGAGGTGAGGGTCGCATCGCGGGGCTCGGTGAGGAGCGCGAGGATTCCGCGGTCAGGGTAGCCGAGAAACAGCTGCCCCTCCGGCGGTACGCCGAGGAGCGCTGCGGCCGCACGCGCTTCGCGCATGCGGCGCACGCCGAGATCGCGCGCCCGGGCCGGCTGCCACGGCATGCTCTTCTCGACCAGCATCAGGTCGAGGAGCGAGGCGTCGCCGCTCGTGATCCACACCACGCTGGCGCGACCCCCGGCCTCGACGACCCGCTGGATGACTCCGGCGCAGCACAGGGTCTCATCATCCGGATGAGGCGCGACGACCAGGAGCGACGTGGCGGCGTCGAGCCGGGGAAGCGCGGGGTCGTCCGCCGCGGCGTGCGCCGCCGGGACGAGCGCTGCGACCACCGCCGGGAGCAGCCGCGCCATGTTTCTGCCACGAGAGCGCAACACGATGCTCGTAGCCTAGCGCAGTACGACCTGGAATCGTGTGCGGGCAGTCCCCGTGAGAGTCCGCGGCGCTCCCGGCAGGACCGCCGGGATGCGCGCCGCGGCCGTAGCAGCCCGGAGCGGTGCGACGGAGCGCCCGCTCCGGGGGCGCGGATGACGAGCCTGCCGGGAATTGCCACACTAGCCGCACCCGTCGGCGAGGCCGCATTCCCGGAGTTTCAAATCCATGGCGCACAGCCCGCAGCTGGCGTACCACGATTCGAGTTTCATCGATTCGGACGAAGGTCGCCCCATACGGATCGTGTCCGAGTATCTGGCGCCGCTGCGCACCTTCTGCGCAACCGGCGTTACCGCCACCGTGGTGTTCTTCGGCTCGGCCCGCGCGCGCAGCGGCGGCGTGCTCAGCCGCTATGTCGACGAGGCGACCGAGCTCGCGCGCCTCGTGACCGAGTGGAGCCGCAGTCTCCCCGGCGGCGAGCGCTTCCTCGTGTGCTCGGGCGGGGGTCCGGGGCTCATGGAGGCCGCCAACCGCGGTGCCGCGCTCGGCGGCGGGCGCAGTATCGGGCTCAACATCGGCCTGCCCGAGGAGCAGCGTCCCAATCCCTTCATCACGCCGCAGCTGTCCTTCGAGTTCCATTATTTTTTCATGCGCAAGCTGTGGTTCGCCCACCTCGCGCACGCCCTCGTGGCATTCCCCGGAGGCTTCGGCACGCTCGATGAGCTGTTCGAGATCCTGACCCTCGCGCAGACCCGCAAGCTCGACCGCTCGATTCCCGTGCTGCTGTACGGGTCGGCCTACTGGAAGGAAGTGATCAACTTCGAGGCGCTGGTGCGTCACGGCACGATCGCCGCGGAGGATCTCGAGCTGTTCTGCTTCGTCGACGATCCGCCGACGGCGCTCGCCCTTCTCAAGCAGCGCATCGAGATCGCGCCCGAGCCGCCCGTGGCGCCGTGCTTTGCCCGGTCGCGCACGCCCTGAGTTGCGAGCGCGCTCCTAGGCCACCGGTATGGTCGGATCGATCTGCGCCGCCCAGGCGCTGAGCCCGCCCTCGAGGTTCGCCGGCGAGGCGATGCCCGCATCCAGTGCCAGCGCGCAGGCGTGCAGGCTCCGGCCGCCACTGCGACATATGAAGACCGGGTCGCGCGCCAGCCCGCGGAGCCGCTGCGGCAACTCGGCCAGCGGGATGTTGACGGAGTTCGGCAGGTGGCCGGCGTCGAACTCCCAGCGCTCGCGCACGTCGATGAGCGGCGGCGCGCCTGCCGCTGCCGGCGGCGCGAGCAGCGCCGCGAGGTCGCGGGGCGAGAGGCGGCGCAGGCCTGCCTTTGCGGCGGCGCGCGCGGGTGGATCGTGCGGCTCGGTGATCGTCGGGGCATCCCCGCACACCGCGCAGTCGCGCCGCCGCTCGACGCGAAACTCCTGGAAGCGCAGCTCGAGCGCGTCGTAGGTGATCAGCCGTCCGGTGAGGGGGGTGCCGGTCCCCGTGATGAGCTTGATGGCTTCGGTCGCCTGCAGGGTTCCGAGCACGCCCGGCAGTACGCCGAGCACGCCGGCCTCGGCGCAGTTGGCGACCAGACCGTCCTCGGCCTCAGGGAACAGGCACCGGTAGCACGGCCCGCGCCCGGGCACGTAGGTCATGACCTGGCCCTCGAAGCGGTGGATGGCCGCGGACACCAGCGGCTTTCCGCAGAGCACGCAGGCGTCGTTCACCAGGTAGCGGGTCGAGAGCCGGTCGCTGCCGTCGACGACCAGGTCATAGTCCGCGAGCACGGCGCGCACATTGGCCGCCTTGAGCTCGAGCGCGTGGGCCACCACCCGGATCTCGGGATTCAAGGCCGCGAGGCGCGCGCGCCCCGCCTCTGCCTTGGGCTGCCCGAGTGCTGCGCTATCGAACAGTATCTGGCGCTGCAGGTTCGAGACGTCGACCTCGTCGAAATCGACGAGCCCGAGCGTGCCGCATCCGGCCGCCGCGAGATACAACGCGGCCGGCGAGCCGAGGCCTCCGGCACCCACGATGAGCACCCGCGCCGCCTTGAGCTTCTCCTGGCCGGCGGCACCGATCTCCCGGAGGGAGAGGTGGCGCTGATAGCGGGCGCGTTCGCCGGGGGAAAGCGTCATGGGCCCTCAGCCCCCCGACAGCGCGCAGATCACGTGCACCGTGTCGCCGCCGCGCACCGGCGCGGCGAGATCGCGCGCCTCGGACGAGTTGATGAACAGCCGCATGTGCGGACGGATGCGGTCCTGCTCGTCGATCATGCGAAAGCGGATGCCGGGGAAGCGCCGCTCGAGATCACCGAGCACTTCGGCGAGCGTAGCGCCGCGACCATCCACGCGGGATGCGCCCGCGGTGTAGGAGTGCAGGGGACTCGCGATGCGCACCGTGCAGGTCATCGGTCTCAAGCGGCGTGGCTGACCGAATAGATCTCGGGCAGGTGACGCGCGATGCAACGCCAGCTGTCGCCGCCGTTGGTGCTCGCCCAGACATCGCCGCCGGTGGTGCCGAAGTACAAGCCGGGATGCGCGTTCCTGTCGGCGCACATGGCCTGGCGCAGCACCGTGAACCACGCCTGCGCGGGCAGCCCACGATCGAGCCGCTGCCAGCTGCGGCCGGCGTCGCGGGTGCGGTACACGGCCGGCTTGCCGCCGATGGAAGTGCGCGGCCAGACCGTCTGGCCGTCCATCGGTAATACCCACGCCGTGTCCGGGTCGGTCGGATGCACCACGATCGGGAAGCCGACGTCGCCTATCTTCTTGGGCATGGCATTGCCGATGCGCTCCCAGCGACTGCCCGGGCGATCGAGCCGGTAGATACCGCAGTGATTCTGCTGGTAAAGGCGATCGGGCTTGGCGGGATGCTGCGCGATGCAATGCGGGTCGTGGCCGAAGGGCACGCCCGGGTCGGGCAGGAAGTCCGCCGCGACGCCCTCATTCAGCGGCGCCCAGGTCGAGCCGGCATCGCTCGACTCGAACACCCCGCCGATCGAGATCCCGATGTACAGATGCCGCGCGTCGCGCGGGTCCACCAGGATGGAATGCAGGAACTCGCCGTCAGGCGTGCCGTTCAGGATCCATTTGGTCCGCATAGGATGGTCGTTGAACCCGGCGACCGGCTGCCAGTGCTCACCGGAGTCCTCCGAGCGAAACAATCCGGCAGGTGAGCTGCCTGCGTACCACACGCCGGGCTCGCTCGCATGCCCCGGCGTCAGCCAGAACACGCGCTCGACCGCACGCGCTTCTTCGCCGCCGACGGCCTTGCGGAACGCGGGGGGCTGCGCCGCCTCGCGCCAGGTGCGCCCTCGATCGCTCGAGCGGAACACGGTTGGGCCCAGGTGCCCGGTCTTGGCCGCCATCAGCACCGAGCGCGGCGCACGCGGGTCCTGCACCACGTGATGGATGATGTGCCCGAGGAACTGCGGGCCGGCGAGCTTCCAACTGCGGCGCTGCGCGTCGGCGCGCAACGCGAACAGTCCCTTACGGGTGCCGAGCCACAGCATGCTCATGCGCCGAGCATCCACG
>Ga0335081_10012691_pt1 | contig 13647 bp, 12 predicted proteins | sample Lox_Sample_35_FD_206713 | JGI IMG/M metagenome (GOLD analysis project Ga0335081, IMG submission 206713) | Soil microbial communities from Loxahatchee National Wildlife Refuge, Florida, United States - Lox_Sample_3.5 | ecosystem: Environmental > Terrestrial > Soil > Wetlands | place: USA...
GGACTACAAGAAGATCCTAGAGGTCCTCTCCGGCGACCTGAAGCCCCTGGGCCTGGAGGTGCACCAAGTGCCCGGCCCCGAGGGCACCGACGACTCGACGCGCTTCCTCCTCAGGTTCAGGGACCCGCCGACGCTCACCGAGGCGGAGGCCGCGGGGTTCAGGATAGACGACCTCGCGGTGTTGGCGGCGACCATCGCGCTGGTCAACTCCAAGCAGGGCAGGATCTCGAGGAAGGAGCTAGAGAGCTTCCTGAAGGGGAAGTTCCCGCGCTGGAGGATAGACTACTCAGTCGAAAGGTACATCAAACGCGGCTACCTCGACCAGGACGAGAAGGACTTGATCCGCATAGGCTGGAGGACGAGAGCGGAAATCGACGAGAGGTCGCTCATGACCCTCATCTTGGCGCAAGGGACCAAGGCGGACACAAAGAAAGAACCTCTCGCAACCTAATTGGGAAAGGCAACGTCCGTCACCTGGATTCCGATCACTCCGACTTCTACCGGTTCGAACGGAGAATAGGGGCACAAACTGATAGTAAACAAGCCGGTGAAGTTGGTCGCACTGAGCTGAGAAGCGGGATGACCGACCGCCATGGGCAGGCCGCCGCAGCCTGGTCTCGGCGCGGAACCGGTGTAGAACCCGGTGGAATTGCTCAAGGCCGTTACCGAGTAGATCACTCCGACGTAGACGGCGGTCGAATTGCTGATGAAAGGCGTAGTCGAGTTGAGCTTGACCTCGCTCGTTTCAAATGACTCGGACGGGCGGTAGCTGCAACCTATCCCTCCACCCTCTGTCGCGCATTGACTCTTGAAGATGTGAAAGTCCTGAAGATATACATCAATCCCGGTCGCGTTCGGCGTGACACCTCCGTCGGTCACCGATTTGTAGAGGACGCAGATGAACCCGGTCGTCTTCGGCTGCATCAGGAGCACCGGGACAGTCGAGGAAACGCCATCGTAGCCATAGTCCGGACCCCACACCTCCAGCTGGCCGCCGCAAGACGACGGAGTTGGCAGAGGCGCTATGAGACTCGCGTCATCAAGGGAGCGGTCGAACTGAATGGGTAGCGAGACAAGGAGCAGCACAGCTACAGTGATTAGCGCTTGGACCCCGGCGAACGCCCATTCTTTCCTCTTCAATCAGCAACGCGCTGGGAAAAAGCGAGCTGGAGGCTATTATTCCCTTTGGAGTGGGCCGCTTACCTTCGAGACTCTAGCTCTTGGACCTTCGCTTCGACCGTGGCCAGGCGCTGCACGACATCCATCCGCTGGCCCAGATCGTCAATCCTCTTGTCCACCCCTTCGATTCTCTTGTCAACACCGTCAATCCCCTTCTCAACCCCGTCAATCTTTTGAGTGAGCTTCGCGTCCAGGCTATCGATTCTCGCGGTCAGCTTCTGGTCGAGGCTGTCTATCCTCTGACCAAGCCTCTGGTCGAGGCCGTCGACTCTCTGGCCCAGCCTCTGGTCCACGCCCTCAATCTTCTGGTCGAGCCTCTTGATTTCCGAGTGGACAGTATTGAACTCCCCCTCCATCTTGGCGTCCAGAGCATTGACATCTCCCTTCAGCTCGCTCAGCTGAGGAAGGAGGACCCTTTCCAGCCAGCCCGGGATCTTCTCGGCCATCTCGGTCTTCTATTTGCCGCGTGTTATTTAACCGGCTCTGCAGGCCGGGAATCTGGGCCTGGTCTCGTCAGGTCACAAAGTACCTCCGCTTCAGGGCCTCCCGCTCGCCCTCTATCACGCAGTCAATCAGGTCCAGGCCGGTCTCCTTCCTCTTCTTCAGGAGCGCCGGGGCCTCCGAGAGCCTGATCCCCCTCCCGGCGATCACGTATAGGGCCTCGTCCCCGAACTCGTTCCTCACCTGCGCCGACCTCTTGAGGATGTCAAGAACCTTGAGCGCCTTGCCGTGCATCTGGAGCCTGCTCCTCGCCTTGAGCGTGGCGCCGAAGACCGTCTCGTAGGACTCGGTCGTGAACCCGATGGTGTCCTTCCTCCCGCACCTGGGGCACCTCTCTGGCGCGCCGTCCCCGACCCGCCTGAGCTCGACGAACTCCCAGCAGTTTGTGCAAGCCGCCACGAGGAAGCTCTCCCGGATCCTCGCCTCCGTGGACTGCCGGATTATCGCCCTCAGCCTCTCCGGCGAGACGATCTCTCCCCTCCTGCTCACCTCCTCCAGCCCAATCCTCGCGATGGGCGAGGGGGCCCCCTCGGGCTCGAGTATCGCGATCTCTATCTCCTTGCGCTGAATCTGCGAGACGATCGACTCCGAGGCCGCCACGTCGAAGTCGTCGTGGAAGATGACGCTGAGCGCCTCCTCGTAGACGGGCGTGCCCCTGAGGGCCTCCATCAGGCCTGAGATCGAGACGCTGGCGAAGTCCGCCTCCTTCGCTATCGCGCCGCACTTCTTGGCCACGTGTATCAGCCGCCGCTTGAATATCCCGGACCGCTCCACGGCCGCGCGGGCGAGCTCCTTCACGTCCTTCCCCGCGAGCTCGCGGATGACCGCCTCCACCAGCCGGGGGGAGGACTCGACCTCGAGGATTATCCGGTAGGGGTCCTGGTGCACCGCGACGGACTGCCCCATCCTCTCTGAGAGGATGTGCGCCACCACGCGCGCCAGGAGCCTGTTCACCTTGTGCCCGAAGGTCCCCTGTATCACCACGTACTTGTCCCACTTCTCTATCGTGACCATCCTGTCCGAGGGGACGACGAGCCCGAGCGAGACCTGCTCTCTCACCTCGCTCAGGGACTGCGCTATCGCGCCCGCGTCCACCGGGTAGCGCTCGCGAAGCGAGTCGATCACGGGCTGCTCCCCGCGCCCCCCGCTGGCCAGCGCCTCCGCGAACTCCCTCCTGATCGCCCCCACTTCGAGCGCCACCGGGAGGGGCACCGGGATCTCGTCGCCCACCCAGCTCGGGACCGCTCCCGTCGGGTCCTCCTCAGGGGCGACGTAGACCTTGTTCCCGTATAGCTCGAGTATCTTCCAGCACCTCCCCGCCTCCACGAACTTGACGCCGATCTCCCCGTACTCGGAGACGAACGCCTCGTCGAGGACCCCTATCGCCCTGTCTCCCTCCGCTATGACGACGTACTGCTTCTCGTCGGGGATCATCGAGAGGTTCTCGAAGTAGAACTCGAAGAGCGGCTTGAAGTCCTTCGCCCGCTTGACTATCCCGTCGTTCTCGGTGAAGAAGAGGAGGCGGGGGTACCTGTCCCGCATGTAGGTCAGGTACTGCTTCATCGTCTCGATGCTGAGGGTGGAGTAGGGGTACGTCCTCCTGAAGAGCGAGTAGATGTCCTCCAGCCTCCAGGAGCTGGACTCGATGAGGAGGCCGGCTATCTGGTGGATTGCGGCGTCGCTCGCGTTGCGGAAGGGGAGCAGCGGCTCGAGCTCTCCCCGGAGCGACTTCCTGCACAGGACCATCGCCTCGAGCGTGTCGTCCGAGTCCTGGGTGATTATCATCCCCTTCGAGATCTGCCCGATGGAGTGGCCCGCCCTGCCTATGCGCTGGATGAGCCTCGAGACCTGGCGCGGCGAGTTGTACTGGATGACGCAGTCGAGGAAGCCTATGTCGATGCCGAGCTCGAGGCTGCTGGTGCAAATCACGCCGGAGAGCTTCCCCTCCCTCAGGCTCCTCTCCGTCGCCTCCCTGGTCGCCCTCGAGAGCGAGCTGTGGTGTATCCCGATGGGAAGCCTCTCGTTCCAGACCCTGAACCTGTTCGCCAGCGCCTCCGCCTCGGACCTCGTGTTGGTGAAGATCAGCGTCGACCTGTTCGCGTCGACCGTGTCCCGGATCGTCCTGAGCCTCGCCGCGACCTCTGGGAAGGTAAAGATGCTCTCCGCCAGCGCGACGTCCTCCGCGGCGGCCTGCGGCCTGACCACGGAGAGCTGGAGCATCTTCTCCACCGGCACCCTGACTATCTCGCAGTCCCTTCCCTCCCCGACGAGGAACCTGCCTATGGTCTCGGGAGAGCCTATCGTGGCGGAAAGCCCTACGAGCTGGAAGTCACGCCCCACGGCGCGCCTCAGCCTCTCGAGCGCGATGGAGAGCTGGCTGCCCCTCTTGTCCTCCGCGAGCTCGTGAATCTCGTCCACGACCACCCACTTCAGCTTCGTCAGGCCGTCCCTTATCCTCCTCCCCGTGAGGAGGGCCTGGAGCGTCTCGGGCGTTGTGATGAGTATGTCCGGGGGGACCATGCTCTGCCCCGCCCTCTCGGCCTGGCCCGTGTCCCCGTGCCTCACGCCGAGCCTGACGTCGAACCTCTTGCACCACCACTGCATCCTCTCGAGCATGTCCCTGTTGAGGGCCCTCAGAGGCGTGATGTAGAGGAGCTTGATCCCGGGTGTCCGCGCGAGGCCGTTCCGGATCATGTTGTCGAGGATTGGGAGGAACGCCGCCTCGGTCTTGCCCGTCCCGGTGGGCGCCATCAGCAGGGCGTTGCGCCCCTCCGCGACGAGGGGGACGAGCTTCATCTGCGGGTCAGTCGGTGAGGTGAAGCCCCTCTCCTCGAGGGCCTTCAGGAGGGGCGGCGAGAAGAGCCTCTGGAAGACGTTTGCCTGGTCGCCACTGGGCTGGTTCTCAGAGAGACTCGCCTCAGGGGTGCCGGACATGTGCAGGTATCAACGGGCCTTTTTCCTTGCTTACCTAACTACGTTTCGAGTCAGAAGGCGGCCTTCTCGCCGGGCACCACGCAGACGGCCCCCCTCGACGAGGAGCTCACGAGCTCCGCGTACTTGGCGAAGACCCCGTGCTTGTATTTTATCGGGCGAGGCTTCCACGCCTTCCTCCGCGCGGCGAGCTCCTTGGCGGAGACCTCCACCTCGAGCGACCTCTTCGCCACGTCGATCGAGACGATGTCGCCGTCCTTCAGGAGCCCGATGGCCCCTCCCACCTGGGCCTCTGGGGCGATGTGACCTATCATGAAGCCGTGGGTGGCTCCGGAGAACCTCCCGTCCGTGAGGAGGGCGACGGAGTCCTTCAGGCCCTGGCCCACCAGGGCGGCCGTGACGACCAGCATCTCCCGCATCCCGGGCCCGCCCTTGGGCCCCTCGTAGCGGACTACGACGACGTCGCCCGGTTTGATCTTCTTCTCGATTATCGCCTGCCGCGCGTCCTCCTCCCTTTCGAAGACCCTCGCCGGGCCGCGGTGCGAGTTCCTCGTCGAGCCCGCGGTCTTGATGACCCCTCCCTCGGTGGCGAGGTTCCCCTTCAGTATCGCGAACCCGCCGGACCTCCTCACGGGGCTCGAGATGGGGTGGATGACGTCCTGACCTGAGGGGAGCTTTACCCCCTTCAGCCTCTCGGAGAGGCTCTCCCCGGTGACCGTGCGCGCGTCGCCGTGCAGGAGGCCCGCGTCGAGGAGCTGCTTCATGACGAGCTTTACCCCGCCGACCCGGTCGACGTCCGACATCACGTACTTCCCCGCCGGGCGCAGGTCTGCCAGCTCGGGGACGTTCGCCCCCAGCCTGTCGATGTCGTCGAGGGTGAGCTTCACCCCCGCCTCGTACGCGATGGCCAGGAGGTGCAGGACCGCGTTGGTCGAGCCACCCATCCCGGCGACCACCGCGACGGCGTTCTCGAAGGCTTCCCTCGTGAGCACGTCCCGCGGCCTCGTGTTGCTCTCGAGGGCCTTGACGGCCGCCCAACCGCTCTCGTACGCGACCTTCTTCCTCGCCTCGCTGGGGGCGACCGGCGCGGCGCTGTTGGGGACCGTCAGGCCGATCGCTTCGAGGGCCGAGGCCATCGTGTTGGCCGTGAACATCCCCCCGCAGGCCCCGTAGGTCGGGCACGCGCTGCACTCCAGCTCCTTGAGCTGCGCGACCGTCATGGTCCCCCTGGAGACCTGCCCCATCGCCTCGAAGACGTCCTGTATCGTGACCTCCTTCCCGTTCCACTCGCCCGGTGGGATGCTCCCCCCATAGAGATACACTCCGGGGAGGTTGATGCGCGCCATCGCCATCGCCGAGGCGGGCTGGGTCTTGTCGCAGCCCCCTATCGTCACGAGCCCGTCGAACTGGTATCCTACCGCGCAGAGCTCTATGGAGTCGGCGATGACCTCACGGCTGATGAGCGAAGCTTTCATGCCCTCGGTCCCCATCGCGATCGCGTCGTTGATCGCTATCGAGTTGAACTCGAGCGGGGTCCCACCGGCGTCCCTGACGCCCTTTTTCACCTCGCCCGCGAGCTCTCTCAGGTTGTAGTTGCAGGGCTGGGCCTCGATCCACGTGTTCGCGATCCCGATGATGGGCTTGTCAAAGTCCTCATCCGTCAAGCCGATGGCTCGGAGCATCGCCCGCTGCGGGGTCCTTTCGATGCCTGCCGTCAGCTTCGCAGGATGGCTCTTCGCGACTCTTTGCAAGAAAATCTGAGGGCAGGCGCCTCCGGAGTTTTATAAGCGTAGTCGTAAGAAGGCCGAGCCTCGCAAGGGGGAGGTGCGCCCGGTCGGCTCGGCGCTCAAGGACCGCCAGCGGATTCTAAACTTATATCTCGTCCTCTGGGAAGCGCCTGCGGAAATCATGGCGAAGATGTGGCACGACGACGACGTCAGCTTGGGGCCGATAAAGGACGAGACGATAGCCGTCATCGGCTACGGGATCCAGGGTGCGGCACAGGCGAGCAACCTGCGGGACTCGGGGCTCAAGGTCGTCGTCGGCCTACGAGAGGGAGGGAAGAGCTGGGGGAAGGCCAAGAGCGAGGGCCACAAGGTAATGACCGTCCCCGACGCCGTGAAGGCGGCTGACATTGTGCACGTCCTGATCCCAGACATGGAGCAGGCCCGCATCTACAAGCAGGACATCAAACCGAACTTCCAAAAGGGGGCCGCCCTTTCATTCTCTCACGGAGCTGCGATCCACTGGAAATGGATCGTGGCGCCCAAGCAGTCCGACGTGATAATGGTCGCGCCCAAGTCCCCAGGACAGAGGGTGAGGGAGCTCTACCTCGAGAACTTCGGGACGCCCTCGCTCGTCGCCGTCGAGCAGGACTACACCAAGAGGGCCTGGGAGCGCATCCTCGGGATGGCCAAGGGCATCGGCTCGACCCGCCCGGGCATCCTGCAGACCACCTTCAAGGAGGAGGTCGAGAGCGACTGGTTCGGCGAGCAGGTGGACCTCTGCGGAGGCGTGGAGAGCATGGTGAAGAACGCGTTCGAGACGCTCGTGGAGGCGGGCTACCAGCCGGAGATCGCGTACTTCGAGACGCTGCACGAGCTGAAGCTGATCGTAGACCTCGTCCAGAAGTACGGGATATCGGGGATGTACCGCAGGGTCAGCGAGACCGCCCGGTACGGCGGCCTGACCCGTGGCAAGCGCGCGATCGGCCCGGAGGTGAAGAAGGCCATGAAGAAGGACCTCAAGGAGATTCAGGACGGGACCTTCGCGAAGGAGTGGGTGAGCGTCTACGAGAAGGAGGGCCAAAAGTCCTTCCAGAAGTATATGGACGCGCTGGAAGCCCACCAGGTAGAGAAGGTGGGGGAGAAGCTCCGGAAGATGATGTGGCCGAACGACCAAGTGACCTGAGCCGACTCCTCGCCCGACAAAAAGAAGGGAAGCAGGGTGACAGCCGAGCCTCGGCCTGTCACTCGCTAGGCTATGCCGAGTATCGCGCCGTCGCCGCTGCGGGTGCGTTGCCGTTCCCAGCGTTGGAGCCCATGTTGGGGCATTGGACGCCGGAACTCGAGGAGCTGGATTGCGACCCAGTGCCCGTCTGGCTGCTAGACTGGCCGCTCGAGGACGTCGTCGACGTGGTGCTGCTCGTCTGAGCCTGCGCGAAGACGCCCCCTATCGACGAGAGCGCGGCGATGACCGAGATGGCGAGGACTGAATATGCGAGGATGCTCCGCCTGCTTGTGCTGAAACCTATCTTGAAACTCATGTTTTCGTTTCACCTCCCGAGTGACTTTTGACCTGCCGACCCGTATAACGAAATTCCGAGAACGACCCAAAATCATCAACGGATTCTCCCACAATGACTAGTGACTCGCGAGGTCCGTCGCCACCGACAACGCTTTATTACACTACGACCCCTCAGCCTAACGGCCGATTGATTTGATATCCGCTTGCATCTTGATTAGGACCGAGCGAGGAAGGATGGAGGAGCTCGCCAAGAAGCTCAGTCAGATCCCCGAGATCAAGAGGGCGTTCCCCGTCTTGGGTCGATACGACATAGTCGCCGACGTGGAGGCGGCGAACGGCAAGCAGCTCGCGCGCGCCGTCACGAAGACGATGAGGCTGGGGGGGATCGTGTTCACGGAGACGCTCCCGGAGGTGGAGGAGTGACTTGACGCTCAACACTTGCATCCTGATCAAGACCACCCCTCTCGACGCGGAGGACGTGCTGCAGAAGACGAGGAAGATCAAGGGTGTCAGGAAGGCCTTCCTAGGCTACGGGCGATACGACATCATCGCATTCGGCGATGGCCCCGGCTACCCCGAGATACGGAAGATCTCGGAGCTCATCAATGAGATAGGCGGGGTCCGCAGCACCGAGACCCTGGTCGAAGGCTAAGCCTCGCAGGCCTAGAGTATCTCCGCCAGCAGGAGCTTCGGGTCCTGGATGACGCTGATCACCCTGTTCACGAACCTCGCGGCATAGGCCCCGTCGAGGATCCTGTGGTCGAAGCTCAGGGACAGGTACATCACGTCCCTGGCCTCGATCTTGCCCTCCCTCACGACCGGCCTCTTCGATATCTTGTGCGTGCCCAAGATTGCGGCCTCGGGGTAGTTGATTATCGGGGTGGCGAAGAGGCCCCCCACCGAGCCCTGGTTCGTGATCGTGAAGGTCGAGCCGTGGACGTCGTCGAGCATGAGCTGGCCTGACCTGGCCTTCGCCGCCAGCTGCTGGATCTCCGCCGCTATCTCGAAGACGTCCTTCTTGTCCGCGTCCTTCACCACGGGGACGACGAGCCCGTTCTCTGTGTCGGTCGCGATGCCGACGTTGTAGCTCTTCTTCAGGACTATCTCGCCGGCCTCCTCGTCGAGCGAGGCGTTGACGTAAGGGAACTCCTTGAGCGCCGGGATGACCGCCTTTATCATCAGGGGGAGGAAGGTGAGCTTCACCCCGCGCTTCTCCGCGCTGCCCTTGAAGGCCTCCCGGAGGAGGACCAGCTCGGTCATGTCGGCCTCGTCGACGTGGGTGACCTGGGCGGTCGTGTGGATGGACTTTGTCATCCTCTCCGCAACTATCTTCCGAAGCCCCCTGACGGGCACCCTCTCCTCGTTGGGCTTCCCTGCGGATGGGCCGGGAGTCGCGGGGCGCTGAACGGTGGACTGCCCGCTTCCCACAGCCTTCCTGACGTCCTCCTCGGTCACCCTTCCCATCGAGCCCGACCCCCGAACCTTCGTGATGTCCACCCCCATCTCTCGAGCGAGCTTACGGGTCGCGGGGGTCGCGAGCACGCCCTCCGCCGCCGCCCTCGGCGTTCCCTGTGGCAGACTCATCGTGGAAGGCTTAGACGCGGGCGCAGCTTGTTTCGGAGCGGCGGATTGATCGTCGGCCGAGTCAATTACTATGATTACTTGTCCAACTTTTACGGTCTCTCCTTCTTTCGCAAGAATCCTCGAGACCGTGCCAGTTCTTGGGGACGGAATCTGGACGTTGACCTTGTCGGTCATCACCTCGACGAGCGGCTGCTCTTCGATGATTTTGTCGCCCTCCTTGACCATCCACTTGAGAATCTCCCCCTCGGCGATGCCCTCGCCCACGTCCGGCAACTTTACGTCCAAACTATCGCCACCCAAAACCATAGGTGCTTAAAAGAAATTTAGTTGTTCTGTGATGGGTTTTGGACCAGTCGCAAGGCTTTGCTGGAGGACACCTTGCTCCCGCCTCTCGGACTAGAGGCTACACGACCTGGGAACAAGTTGCTGGATACTTCGACGGTGATGGGTCCCCCAAGGTTCACGTCGGAGACGTCACGCTTCACGTGACCGTGTGTTGGTCTGATCAGGACAAGGAACTTCTGGAGCACATCAGTTTACTTCTAACTGGACGCGGTGTGACGCCGCGAATGGGTGAGTTTCGCCACGGAACCGGCGTTTACTACGAATTGACCGTGACAGAAGGAGGCGGAAACGCGTTGCTCGTGCTCAAATCCATGCTCCCATTCTTGGATAAGAAATGGTCACAAATTGACGCAGCAATCTCCTATTTAGAGAACAGAATCACTGGAGACGCTTTCATCGAGGTTCTGAACGAGGCGGTTCTTTCGAAACGAAGGTCGTCTTGGATAATAGAAGCAAAGATGCCCCACACAAAGAACATCGCGATTCGCTTGGCGCGCACAAAAGGAAGACCCGGCGGGAGGAAACTGACTCCTGAGGAGATCCATGAAAGCAGACAGCTACGAGAAACCTTCGGTCTCACTTACCGCAAGTTAGGCGAGATTTATGGGATTGCAGAAAGCACCATGTTCAGGGCGCTGAAATTATACGTATGAATAGGAACTTCTAGCTTTCAGTAGCTTGCCGCCTTTCTAATAGCTCTGAGCACCCTTTCCGGTGACGGAAGGTAGATGTTCTCGAGCGCGTATGGGAAGGGCGCGTCGAACCCCCCGAGTCGCACTATCGGGGCCTGGAGCGAGTCTATCGCGCGCTCTGCGATCTGCGCCGCGAGCTCCCCGCCGAAGCCGGAGACCTTCGTGGCCTCGTGCGCGATGACCACCCTCCCGGTCTTCCTCACCGAGGCGAGGATGGTCTCGATGTCGAAGGGCATCAGGGTCCTCATGTCGATGAGCTCCACCGAGACGTTCTCCTTCGAGGCGAGCTCCACCGCGGCCTTGCAAGTATGGACCATCGCCCCCCAGCTCACCAGCGTGACCCCCGTCCCCTCCTTCAGGACCTTCGCCTTGCCGAACGGTATCGCGAACTCCTCGTCGGCGGGCAGCTCCTCCTTCACCGTGCGGTAGATCCGCTTCGGCTCGAGGAAGATGACCGGGTCGGAGCCCCTCATCGCCGTGCGCATGAGGCCCATCGTGTCCGTAGGCGTAGACGGCGTCGCGACGAAGAGGCCGGGCGTGTGCGTGAAGTAGGCCTCGGTGCTCTGCGAGTGGTAGAGCCCGCCCTTGATGCCGCCTCCGCTCGGCGCCCTTATCACGACGTGGGCTGGGAAGTGGCCGCCGGACCTGTACCTGAGCTTCGCGAGCTCGCTGACTATCTGGTTGAACCCTGGATAGATGAAGTCCAGGAACTGTATCTCCACCACCGGCTCGAGCCCGTTGATCGCCATCCCGATGGCCATCCCAATGATGCCATCCTCGGCGATGGGCGTGTCGATGACCCTCTGTTGGCCGAACTCGTTCTGGAGGCCGGCCGTCGCCCTGAAGACTCCGCCGTCCTTGCCGATGTCCTCCCCAAGGAGGACGACGTTCCCGTTCCTCCTCATCTCGGTCCTGAGGGTCTCGTTGACCGTCTGGACGATGGTGGAGGCCGTCAGAAGGAGCCAGGCTCCTTCTCGTACGCCTCTCCCTGGGGGCCGTTCTCGCCCTCCTCCCTCATGAACTCCTCGGCCTCTTCCCGCAGGTGCCAGGGCATCTCGGAGTAGACGTCGGTGAAGAGCGTGGACGCGGCGGGCGGAGGGACTTTCTCCCTCTCCTTGACCACCGCAGACATCTCGGCGTCGATTTCCTCTATGACCTTCTTGTTCTCCTGGTCGGAGATTATCCCCTTCTTCATGAGATAGGCCGTGAACCTCGTGATCGGGTCCCTCCTCTTCCAGAGCTCGACCTCCTCCGCGCTCCGGTAGACGCTCGCGTCGTCCGAAGTCGAGTGGCCGCCTATCCTGTAGGTGATCGCCTCGATGAGGGACGGTCCCCCGCCCGAACGGGCCTTGTCGACCGCCGACTTCGTCGCCTTGTAGACTGCCAAAATGTCGTTCCCGTCTATCTGGACGCCTTCGAAGCCGTAGGCCTCGGCCTTTATCGCGATGCTCTCCGACGCCGTCTGGCGCCTGGTCGGCAACGAGATCGCGTACTGGTTGTTCTCGCAGAAGAAGACCACCGGAGTCTTGAAGACCCCGGCGAAGTTCATGGCCGCGTGGAACTCGCCTTGTGATGTGGCGCCCTCTCCCAGGGACGCGAGGACCACCGACTTCTCCCCTCTGAACTTCGCCGCGTACGCCACACCGACCGCGTGCGGCAGCTTCGCGGCTATGGGGCTGGAGAGCGACACGATCTTCCACTTGCTGAAGCCCCAGTGGACGGGCATCTGCCTCCCCTTGGCCTCGTCCGCGGAGTTGCCCATGATCTGGTCGAATAGCGCGCTGAGCGGCACGCCCCTGACAAGGCACGTGCCCGGGTCCCTGTAGCTGGGGAATGCCCAGTCGATCGGCGTGAGGGTGTAGGACATCCCGATCTGGCACGCCTCCTGCCCCGTGGACTCCATGAAGAACCCGATGCGCCCCTGTCTCTGCAGGGACATGCCCTTCTCGTTGAGCCTTCGCACGGTGAGCATGTACCTGTGCATCTTCAGGAGGTCCTCATGGCTGAGGTCCGGTTCTACCTTAGGATCAAAGTCGCCGTCTGCCCTGATTACCTGGAGCATTTCCACGCTTGGTCGAGCTCGGCTGTTTGGGGGCGGACTTTTTCTAGCAGATAAGAGTTACGAATTGTCGGCAGGAGGCTTCGTTAATCGTTGTGCTCGCGCGGGGACCATCATCGCCAATTGTGGTGCGAAAAGTGCGAATATCTCTTGCAGAGGGTGGTTGAGACTCGACCGTTCAAGAAGGAAGGAAGGCGAGGCAAAAGAAGCAATGAGGGGGAACCCGGAACACGAAGAGGAGCCGGTAATCCTCAGAGTGGATGCCTCGAAACTGCCGAAAACGCGGCAGAGCCATCGTTGTGCCTCTTCTTGACGAGCGAGGCGACGAAGAGCTCGCCCGCCCTGTAGCTCGACCTCACGAGGGGGCCGGAAGCGACGTAGCTGAACCCGAACTCCTCCTCCCCCACCCGCTTGTAGTGCTCGAAGGTCTCGGGCGGGACGAACTCCTGGACTGGCAGGTGCCTCGCCGACGGACGCAGATACTGCCCCACGGTCAGAAAGTCCACCCCCGCGTCCCTGAGGTGCATCATGGCCAGCCTGACCTCCTCCTCCCTCTCTCCCAGCCCGAGCATGATGGACGACTTTGTGAACATCGAGCCGTCGAGCTTCTTCACGCTCCTGAGCACGGAAAGCGACTGCCAGTATCCCGCGCGGGGGTCCCTGACCCTGTCGCTCAGGAAGAGGGTCGTCTCTATGTTGTGGGCGATCACGTCTGGCCTGGCGTCGACCACGGTCCTGATGGAGTCTACGTCGTTCTGGAAGTCCGGGATGAGCACCTCGACCATCATGTCGGGGTTCATCTCCTTCGTCGCGCGGATGGTCCTCGCGAAGTGCCCCGCCCCGCCATCTGGAAGGTCGTCCCTGTCCACCGACGTCAGGACGACGTAGGACAGCCCCATCCTCGAGAGGGTGAGCGCGACGTTCTCCGGCTCGAGCGGGTCGGGCGGGCTCCCTGCGGGCTTTCCGGGCGTGACCATGCAGAACCTGCAGGCTCTCGAGCAGACGTCGCCCATCAGCATCAGGGTTGCCGTGCCGCTGCCCCAGCACTCCGCCACGTTGGGGCAGTGCGCCTCCTCGCAGACGGTGTGCAGCCCAAGCTCCTTGAAGAGC
>Ga0335081_10012692_pt1 | contig 13647 bp, 10 predicted proteins | sample Lox_Sample_35_FD_206713 | JGI IMG/M metagenome (GOLD analysis project Ga0335081, IMG submission 206713) | Soil microbial communities from Loxahatchee National Wildlife Refuge, Florida, United States - Lox_Sample_3.5 | ecosystem: Environmental > Terrestrial > Soil > Wetlands | place: USA...
ACCTTTTTTACGCTTGGCCTGGGAGATATCGTGCCCCACACTCCCTTTGCACGGGCGCTCATCGTGCTCGAATCGGGCATGGGCTTCGGTTTTCTGGCCATCGTAATCAGCTACCTGCCGGCGATCAATCAATCCTTTTCGAAAAGAGAGATCAATATCTCGCTCCTTGATGCGCGTGCGGGTTCTCCTCCGACGGCCATTGAAATGCTGCGGCGCCAATCCCGGGACTCCGCTACGGAATCACTGGCGGGGCTTCTCCACGAATGGGAAGGATGGTCCGCGGAATTGCTCGAAAGCCATCTCTCCTTTCCCGTCCTTGTGTATTTCCGTTCCCAGCACGATAATCAGTCGTGGCTCGCGGCGCTGACCTCCATCTTGGACACCTGCGCCTTCGTCATGACCAACTTTCAAGGAACATGCGTGCGCCAGGCGCAATTGACCTTTGCCATGGCCCGCCATGCAATAGTAGATCTCGCGCTCGTATTACACGTCGCACCCAAGGAGCCGTTGATAGACCGGCTTCCACCGCGGGAGCTTGCTTCGATGCACGCGGCGCTTGCCACAGAAGGTGTGCAGCTCCGGAAGGACGCGGATGCGGCCTCAAGGCTTAACGAGTTGCGGCGAATGTATGAACCTTATGTGCATTCGCTTTCCCTTCGCTTGCATTTGTCCGTGCCACCCTGGGTGCCGGAGGCAAGCAGGACAGACAACTGGCAAATCAGCGCCTGGGACGATCTTAGCGGAATGAAGCGAGCCGAGCGGACTAGAAATCATGGGGAAGGGCATTTCTAACGGTGATTCTGATGTTGCGGCTTCCAAAAAACATGTGCACAAAACAGAAGGAGTTCCATCACATAGCGCATCATAATGCATCAGGGCTGACGGATCCAAGCAGAAGAAAAAGTGCTAATAGGAGGAACGCTCAATTCACGCCGTATAGAATTTTTGCGTTGTGTTACATTAGCAGTGCACTTGGGGTGGGACCCGGAAACGTCACTCACAACTCGATTCATAATTTTATTTAGTTTTGCCGATAGCGATTAGAGAAGAAAGGCATAAATTTACCTAACTTGTCGCCCTAACGCATCGCCCTACGGGATCGAACGATCCCTTGCCTGATTGTAGGTGACAACCGGTTATATATTAGCAAGAGAATAGATTAATTAATACGTTTTTTGCAGGACGTATCTGACGCGGTTCAATAGTTTTCTGGAGATACGAACGAAGGACTTTATTTTTTGCATGTTTTTATAGAGGCGTTCAAGGGACATCAGCAACACCGGGTCTTCTGTCCTGCAATTTCAAGGGCTTTCAATAACCTAATGTCGAAGTAATTGGTTGCACCGGTTGGTAATGTCAGTTGTTGTGTCTTTTTCTCCGCTAGAGTATGTATTATGAGTGAGGCTGACAAAGCTCGCAAGTTTGTCGAGTGATCGAAACCGATCTAGATGACACCTACATGATAAACATCATGGCAGCGAGTGTGCTGATCCGCGGTGGGTTTTAATAACAGCGTATTCACCCCATATTCATCGGTCCGAGAACGTGCGCGAATGTTCCCGTTCAACTCGGCAACTATCAAACGAAAATGGTGTAATTTGTTGGGTGCACGTTATTTTAAGGCTGCCTTATATCAAAACTTATCCGCCTCCTTCTCCAATGTGTCCACCGGAATCATATATTTACCGTTCTCCATTTTGCCTTCAATTTTGATCGGATAACAGTTCCCGATACCTTTTTCGAGCTTGCTGATGGGAAGCCTGACATTGCAGTAACGGCAGATAATAGCGTTGTCTTCGCAGCGGTATCCCTGCTTGTGGGGATAACAGCTTGTGCAGGCGTCTAGAAAGGAAAGGGGCTTATTCTCCTTTTTAATCACGAAAAAATTGATCTTTTTGTTCTGAAACCGGTAGGTATAGAATTTGGGAACTCCGGGTTCCAGGCTTGAAATATCAATGACGATATTGGGGCCGACATGCACTGGCGAGGGATAGGCAGCCTGATTTGAACAGGCGGATAGGATGGACAGCATCAGGCTTGCGACCAGCAGGAATGCGAGGCCCCCCGCCACGCTGGAGTGGGTGATCCTCCTTGCAAAGGTTAGCCATAGTCCAGGATAGATCATGAAACCATGATAAATTCCGGGTATCTCCCTGTCAAGACAAATTGACCGAGAGAATTTACCCGAATTAATTCTGAATTAGACCGTTGATAATCATATTTGTATGTCCGTAATTAAGGACCCAAAAAGAGTGCGTTCCCATGAGTGCACGCTCAAAAACGCGAATATCTGGTTGTTATTATCGAGCAATAGGGGGCTGCCTCCCGGAAAACAAAGACAATGATCCTGAATGAATCCTGTTCAACCTGCGGCTATCATCGCAAACATGCAGTCCGGCCTTTTCAGACTTTCCAGCGGGTTCACAGAAAAAACTTAAGGCAAAACGCTGAAGAAGGCTGGGCTATGATTCCGAGCTGTTCCGGATACCGGTGATGCGTATCTAAAAGACGATAAATCTGTCGTTCTTGAAACGATGGAAGGCCATCATCCTCTTGAAAATGTCGGAATATATCAAGACCCATGACCCCATCTAAGAGAAGCTTGCAAGTGGATTATTGAGGATATCTCCGACAGCCCCAAAATGGATTTTGATGCTAGCGCGCACTGAGTATTCCATCGACAGTAGTGTACGACCAAGCCGGGAACGGTCCTGAAACACGTGTCCCGGCGAATATGAATCTATGGGATGAATCCCGGCAAGGTATTCATCTCGTAATTCATGCTCTTAAATCTGCACTTTTAAATAGCTAAAATTGTAACTTTATGTTGACATCACGCACCTTTAACTTTAAGATAATTTCATGAAATGGCAAGCTATCATAGTGCTTCTAGCTATTGCTCTCACCATCAGCATTCCGCCTTCCCTATCTTTCACGTTAGAGCATGCTGGGCATACCATGATCGTCACTCTCGACATATGTCATTCAAAGATTCCGGCCCTATCGTCACGGGGAGGCATGCCCTGCTTACAGGAGTGCCCTTGTCATCTTTTTCCTCCGCTTCTTCAAGAGACTTCTGAAATTATAAATCCTCTACTTAAACCTGTTATAACTGCCTTTCAAGACGAACGTCCCCCAAAAGCCTGATCCGTAAACACAACCGAAGTGAGCCAGCTTGATGCCCAGCAGTTGGAAGACGCATAAATACGCATGCATCTGCACTGCTCTCTGAGAATAGTTCTCGGAGAGACTGTCCTCCTTTTAAAGATCGGCTCCGCTTCGGGAAATCCGATTCATTATCAATCGCTGAGGTGCGATATTTTTGGAGTGAGTTTCTCCCGAGTCCCTGGAGAGTAGCCGCATTGCGGTTTAAAATTAACACAAAATAAACAAGCTTACATATGTTTATTTATTATGCTCCCAGTAGCGATGTATCTTGAATAGATGACAGGAGATCAATAAGTGAAAATCATCTTAATAGCACTATTGTTTGCAGTCACCCTACCCGTTTTTGCAAATGCGGGTCAGGTAGGTACATCGGCGCCGGACTTCAATCTCGTAGATGTGAACGGTAAAGTTGTCACCTTGAAGCAGTTCAGGGGTAAGGTGGTGTTCTTGGACTTCTGGGCGCCCTGGTGCGATCCCTGCCGGGAAGAACTTCCCGCACTCGACGCACTCTATAAAAAATATAGCAATGATGGGCTTGAAATAATCGGTATAGATATCGATTCTTCCGAAAAACTTCTAACTGAATTTCTCCAGAAGGTCCCAGTTACGTTTACGATCCTTATAGACAAAAAAAACGTCGTTAGAAGAGGATATAGCTTTAGAACTTTGCCGACAGCATTCATTATCGGCAAAGATGGAGTTATACGATATATGCAGATGGGGTTCGGCAAGGAATTTTTGCAGATGTATGATAAAGAAATTGATGGGTTATTGAAACGACAATAAAGCTTTTAAAATGGAGATATAACCATGCGTGTAAAAACATATTTTGCTCAGCAAGTTAGACCTAAGAAATTAATGCGAGTTTTGCTAAACGGTGTAGCCACGCTCAGTATGACTGTACTCACTTTACTATTATTTTCTGGAGATGCAAGGGCCTGTGCAAGTTGCGGCTGCACATTGAGTTCCGATTGGGAAAACGAACAGCTCTCTTGCACGCCAGGACTGAAGCTGGATTTTCGTTGGGATTATCTGGATCAGGATCAGCTGCGGAGCGGGACGAAAGCTATTTCTCCTGCAACCGCTAGCCAAATCCCGAATCCCCAAACAGGTACCAATGAGGAAATCGAGAAATACACGGTGAACAACTATTTCACGATGGGAATTGACTACAGCACTGGCCGTGATTGGGGAGTGAATGTTCAAGTACCATGGATCAATCGAAACCATAGTACACTCGGAACAGAATCGGATGGGTACACCGCGGGGGTTGAAGGACCGGATGGAGGTCAATACAACTCACATACTTCAAGCCTCGGCGATATAAAGGTATTGGGTCGTTACCAGGGTTTTTTACCAAGGCACAACATTGGCATTCTTTTTGGCCTCAAGCTGCCGACCGGTAGTCACACTGATACCGGGACATCGACTGACCCAGCCGCTCCGGGCCAGGTCCCTATTGATCCTGGTCTTCAACCCGGGACAGGCACTACCGATGCCATAGTTGGTGCATATTATACCGATGGACTAAGTCTTAATTTGGCCTACTTTGCCCAGGCGCTATATCAAAAAGCGCTGGACTCAAGAGATCAATACAAGCCGGGTGAAGCACTCAACCTTACCCTGGGTTTGCTCTACGCGGGTTTTTCTAATTTTTCCCCCTTGCTTCAGCTTAACTATAGATATGTTGTGCATGATGAAGGAGCGACTGCAGATCAAATTAATACTGGTGGAACATTGCTGTATATTAGCCCTGGCTTGACCGTGTCTGTCAGTCAGCAGATTGCGGTATACGGCTTCGTTCAAGTGCCCGTTTATCAGTATCTTAATGGAGTACAACTCGCGCCTCGATACACTGCTTCTTTAGGGGTGCGTTATTCATTCTAAAGATTACGCACCCGAGCCATTGAATGTTTATACTGTACTTTATCCCTCTTCTTGTAGGCAAAGTTACTCAACTTGACTACTTTGGAGACTTGTGAAGAAGTTATCATGAAAATATGTGGAAGAACAAGGATCTCAGGTTATTGACAATATGCTTGTTCGTGGTCACAATGATCCTTAACGCATACCAAAACGGTCCGCTGCAGATCAAGCATTGACAGGGTCAAGGCCGAATTGTCTCCTCCTCTCATGGGAGAAGCTATGGTAACTATGAATATTAGGAACTAAGATGGATCGGATAATCTCATAGAAGCAAAGAATGACATACCGAGAGAGCGAAAAAACAATCTGGAATTAAAGATAGACGGCAGCCACATCATGATACAGGATATGTCTGAGACAATGATGGTAGGTTCGAAATTCAACGTACACTGATCTCTCAGAAATCGAGAGAGAAGGAACTACCACTTACACTTCAGGGGGCCAGTGAAATGCCCACAGGCCACATGTAATGAATTGGTAGCGATTTGTTCTTTATGTGGGGCCTGAGACGCCGGAAGAATTATTTAAGGTTATGAAGCTTCGTATGTAGGCAGCCATGATCATGAAAAGTGCCAATTCCTAAAGGAATTGGCACTTTTTACTTCGGATTGTTCGTCATCCCTCTTGGTTTTTAAAGAATTACCAAACGCTAATTAATAAATGTCAGCCACTGGTTAGTCGTGGCGCTGGTCTTAATATTTTTCGAGAAGCTACGCATACTTGCCGTAACCGTCCTTGACCAAATTTTCCAGAGGGATAAAACTGAGTGATGCCGAGTTCATGTCGTAGCTCTGGCGCGTCGGAGCTGGGCCGTCTTGAATATATTTCCGAGGTGCGAGCAAGCATATTTGCTTCTTACCTCTGTCCTTACTGAGAAGAAACTGCGGTACTTTTTCGTCACGCTGTTCCGGGATCGAGTGGCTTGGTAAAGCTCGGCCATCCTGTGCTGGAATCGTACTTGTCGAGTGAACTGAACAGGGACTCGTCGGAGACGATATCGACATAGATCACCGGTTTGCGATTGTCCTAGTATTCATTGCTGAAAGGAGGCGCTTTGCTTTCTTCAAGGCCGTTTACATCACTTCGGTCGTGATCGTGCTACCTTTAATTAACCATAGGATATAAATTATTCTAAGAGCCCGTGTGACTCTCTTCGTAACAATTATTTTTTAAACATTCATAATTTTATCATATGTATGGTGTTCCCTATTAAATCAATAAATGCTTGATAAAAAAGTTCAAGACCTATAAACTCCTAGTATGCCTCAGAAAATTACTTAAATAGCATGGCAACACGTCTGCCTCTTGTAGATAAGAAAAAATAAAAAACGTCAGGGACTTTTTCAAATTAAGCCGAGGACATAAAAGTTTATATTCATCTAATAGCCGCTTGGGGGTAGGGTATGAAAAAAGTAATTGTGACCTGTTTTATAAGCATGTTGATGTTGTTTCCCATGCGGGGTGCCGAAGCTGGGCAGGAGGAAAGCAATGGCGCCGGCCAGCAAGGAGTCACGCTATCGTTAGGATATGACGGCAATTATCTTTCCTATAAGGAAATCATAAATGGCGGAATCATCGACCAGGACACCGGGTGGATGAATGGTATGTTCTTCGAGGCCCGGTATGACAATGAAGAGATGTTCATTCGCGGCTCAATCGATTTCAACGGGTCTAGTTCTGCTAGATACAAGGGAGCATTGCAGAACGGGACTCCGATCACAATGGAAACGAGAGAACTTTTCTATCAGGTAGAAGGGTCCGTCGGATACAAAGCGTTGAACTTCCTGAATGCGACGTTGTCTCCGTATATTGCACTTGGATCCCGGTATTGGGAGAGAGGAGAGGACAATCTGCCGGATTACCTGGAAACGTACACATGGGGTTACGGCGCAGTGGGAACCAATTTTGCCTACCGGTATGGCAAACTCCTAATTGGTCTTGATGCCTCAATTCAGTTCCTGATCGACCCACAGATGCGGACCGACACCGGTGGCCAGTTCGATACGGCCACCTTTAATTTGAAGCCTAAGCCAGGGTACCATATCGAAGTGCCGATAACGTACGAGATCGATAAAGGCGAACGCAGGGAGATGTCACTGTTCGCGAGACCGTATTACCAGCGGTGGAACATAGGCGCTTCGAATCCGGTCCTCCTCACACAGAATGGATCCCCTGTGTATGACCCGTCAACGGGCCAGGTGCTTTATGCAATAGAACCGGACAGCCACACCGATATTTACGGCCTCAGGTTCGGCGTATCAGTCAATTTTTAGTATGAGCTAACCCGAAGGTCAATTTTCAACGCTAATAGTAACCATTGCACATTATATTCAAAGAATAAATGGTTGATAGCGTTATCAACTTTAAAGCATGGGAGCTGCAATAGCAATAGATTGTCACCAAGGATGATGTGTCATAGCTTTCGATTGTCTATTTATGGGATGTCAATTTTTTGGGCCTAACCCTAAGCAGACGGTCACAGGATGCAGCAGATGCCGCAGAGGTGTCTCCGACCGATAAAAATCAATTCTTTTTTCGACAACATCTTGACAGTATCTGACCTGCCTATTAAAATGGAGCTATGGTTTTGTAAAAATACGGGGGTGGAGGTGCGTGCAGGTACATGTGGAATACCATTGGTGGTTTTGTCATCAGCAATTTTGCTGAAGTTTTTGTAAAGGAGTTGGTAAAAGAAATAAAGCAACCCAAAAAGTCGGCATCCAAGCAGGTGCATCATGTTGCTTCTGCACCGAAGGCAACGAAAAGCGAACCTCAAGTGCCAATAAGCTTTACAAATGGGCAGGTTATGATATTCGAATGGGTGCCGACGTCGCAACAGGAGGCGGACGAACCGGAGGTAAAAGGACAAGAAAAGCCTATTGTCAGCGGATGAATCGGAGAAAAAAAGAGCGACTATTTAACCGCAGCTCTCATAAAGTCCATTAACGCTACAACTCCCACAATTGTAGCCCCATCTGTTACAAATACCCTCGCAATGTTGTAGCTCTGCATCATGCTCATTAGATGAGTGACATCCATATCCGTTTTCACACAAATTACGGGCTTGGTGGCAATATCAGCTGCAGTGATTTTTGCCGGGTCGATGTTCTTTGCAAGGACCTTGTTGAAGATATCGCGTACGGCAACTATCCCGAACCCGTCCGAATCATCTTTCGGCCTTATTAGCACGGATCTGATCATTTTTTTTGTCATCAGTTTCATGACCTCGTTGACACTGGCTTCTGCCGGCACAGATTCAATGGATTTGTTCATCATTTCTTCACCTTCATTGGTTTTTCTCCTCGAGCAATGGCAGGTTCACACCGCCGTATACGCTTTTATATAACACGGTGTGTGTAATGAATAATTTTATCATAGGCATGATTGTTCTACAATAGTCTTGTCACCGCATTATGAAGGAGATGGTTGAGACAAGGGCGGGAGGGTTCCAAGGGAATTCTTGATCTAAAACCATTCGAAGGATATTAGGGAATCTCGCGCCTTGGTGAGCGTTTTTCGGGGTTAATGTTGACTGTGCAAGGAACAGGGGAGGCATGGAACTTGGACTAGCCATTGTAAAAAATGCGGTCAAAGCACCACGCGGAAGAGAGATGCGAATTGAAAACACGCCGCGATAATAAAGGACCACGGTCATGATTTTCTTAATGTGAATTATTGTCTTATATACACCAAGCCAAGAATAGCGGCTCGGTCACTGCACGGATCATGAAAGAGGTTAAAGGTCAGTGTATTACCACTAATGGTATACGTATAGGTGCCGCTCACGACCTGTCCAATGTCGCTATTAACGCAAGAATAGCGGCCGCCGGAATCGTCATTTACGATAATCACATTGCCGCTCAGCTGAACGTTGCCCGAAACAGCCGGAATGTCATCGAGGTTGTATTTACGTGAATACGTATTGTCCGATTTGAATGTAAGACAATATGGACCACTCACCCAGATGCCGACAAGCGGGTATCGTGAGTCTGTGTCTGAACTCGCATGTATCTCTTCTCTGGGAGTTTGTGAAACTGCATTTGAACCTGAACCATTTCCTGCTCCGTTGCTGCCACAAGATAAAAGTGCCCCAATTAAAAAGAGAGGCAATAACATCGTTAAGGACTTTTTTATGCTCATTCTCATGCTCCTGTCTCTTGAGTCTGATTTTTTAAATAGTATAGCATCGACTGCAATGTTCTCAAAAATCAAAAGGGGAACCCGTAAAATCACTTACGGAGTTCTTTATTACACGATTAGATTAGCTGTCGATCTTGGGAAACTTTAAATATGGGTTACGGGTCCACGCTATAGGTGACAAACTCATAACCCGAGTGCCAAGGAACATACACGAACTTATTCGTCCCGCCAAAAATTCTTAACCACGGCGTTAATCCGTTGGCCATTGTCATTCTTGGTAACCAAGCCGAATAAGCCGCGCTTCAGTTCTTCAAGGATCACTATGTTATGGTCATAGCTTGATGAGATTATAAACGCATCCGTCAGCCAGACCCCACAGCGTGGGGATATTACAGTCAATGCCATGAGCCTTATGTGACTGACCATATCCAAGGTCTTGGTTAAGGGACGACCGCTGCCATATTTTCGTCGTGTTCGAATTGACGCCATTTAATAATTGCGTAAAGGTATCAGAAGAGCTGTCCTTGGACTCAGAGGAATTCCTTAAAAAAAGTGTCGTAACTTTACGATCTTTCCCCATTTCGTTTCCCCCCGGCCGCCATCTACTTTGGTAGACACATTGGCTTTCCCTCACTCCGTTCCTCTTCTTATTTTCTGTCGAATTTCCACAGTATATAGATTTTTTCTATAGAAACTCTCACTATGTACGATAAGCGACAGATTTTCTGGCTGATGTTACCTATCTAAGTCAGACAAGGACTCGGAAACTTCGGTTTTGAATTCTGCGGCGCATCCTCCAAAGTCCCATAAGCCCGACCCCAAGAGCCAGAGGGGCCCGGGCACTGGAGTAGGAACGGTTGCCAAAGAGTCTGTTCCTCATTGGCGTTGTTTCCCCCTATATAATCTGCCTGGGAGTCTCTGCAGCTAACATATCCTTATTTGCCAGATCCTTAAAAGAGCTTGCAAGCCGGCTACCTAGTCCTCACCAGTTACTATCAACATGGCCATTGGATAGTCACTCTCTGGCGTGCGATGTCTGTTACACTCGGGACATTGCCGCGGCCTGCCATGCTTATGGAATGAGTATTCATAAGATACGCGGCCTCAAACTGTAAAATCCAGTTGAAGATTAAAACGTTAAGAACGGGAAACAAAAAAACCCGAATCAAGATAAGAGCGTACTCTCTTTGATTCGGGCTTTCTGGGGCTCAACAAATAATTTTGTCGGTCAGCAAAGGACCCTACATGGTGATTCGTTCCAAAAATTGATTTTGACAGATCCTGTGAATTCCTTCTCCATCAGAACCTGAAACATGTCAATGTTCTTTGTTAATGCCCCCCTTCGGTTATCGTTACGTCCTTCTGAAAGATATCCTTCTGGAGCTTCATACTGAAAGGAATTAAAAAGCTGTCAAAATTATATGAAAATTCTATGCATAATTCAAGTTAAGGTTGCGTTACAGGTGAGGTATTTTTAGGGAGTTGCATAATGTTGCAAAATAAGGTGTCCACATGGAGTGAGCAATATATTGTGAGGTACCTGTTAAGGAGATCGATTTTGCAACTACTTTGCCGAGCGTCGAAGAAGATTGTGATGTGGAATCAAGTCAATGACTGCGATTGGGTTTTAATCGTCAGTAACACTATTAAAGTCGTGTCGCAATTTAATCGCCACTCCGGGTTGAATTCCCCGCCCGCTTGCAGGCTGTCCGACAATTAGCTGCATTGCGGGGCATTTTGTTTCTAACAAAACTGATACATCACTGAAGAAGACAGTGGAGAGGGTATTTGACCGCGTGTCTTTACTTTTTCTCCTCCATTTTCTTCCTTCTTCTTCAAACTTATCCAGATTTTTCTTAGATTCCTTGCCGCGCACGCAAGATTGATCTCTGTCTTCGCTCCTTGAAGGCCTCTGGCAAGGAATGCTCGCAGTCCCTGGTTCTCCTTAATGTCTCCTATTGCCGGTTCAACGATCTGCTGACGTAGTTTATATACCCCTTGGGCGTGCGGAGTTTTCATCTTAGCGACCATGGCATCCCGCTCTACCTCGTAGGGATACATCTTGATATAACGTATGCCGTCTTTTCGCTTCGTACATTTGTCCCGGCTCTGACAATCGGAACATCCGGTCCCTTTATAAACTCTCATCGTCTTGTTCTTCTGATTGTCAAAATGCTCTCCCATAAAGAGCACCGCATGGTTTTCAGGACATTGGAACTCATCCTTTACCGCGTCATACTGAAAATGCTTCTTGTCAAAAGGATCCGCCTCTTTCTTTTCATTATTATCAGGTATATAGCCGTCAATCTTTTTGTCTGAAAGGAACTTGAGGTTAGCCCCTTCAAAGTAACCGGAATCAAAGCTCCAGACAATACCCTCAGGGAGACTTCCGAGATTTTCTTCTGTCTGGATTACCTGTGGCTGCAGCTGCCCCGCGTCATGAGCACTCTGGCAGACATCGTTGGCCAGAACAAAGCCTTTCTTGTCTACGGTGAGTTGAGGGTTATACGATAGCTCAATCCGCCCTTTTTTATTCTTCATGAAACGACTTTCCGGGTCGGTGACACTGACTTTGCTTAATCCCTGTTCCTCTACTTCCTGCTTGGCAGTTTCAAGGTCTTTTTGTACTTCCTCTTTAAAGGCGGGACCGCTCTCGCGGACCTTCTTGATATAATACTGCGCTGCTTTACGAATGGCTTTCTTGCTCTGCTTCGGCAACTGGTCGCTTCCCCGCAAATCGCCGAACTCGGCATCCTCTTGAGTATCGCGTTTTGCCCATTCATCAAGCTCTTCGTCGACAAATTTCAGCAGAATGCTCAACTCATCCTTCGTCAACACTCTACGGTTTGATGCATTGGCCTTTACCTTGCTCCCATCCGTAGAAAGATGGCACAGGTCGAGCAGTCCTTCCTGCTTGGCAAAGCTCACCGTATGCTTGAACACTTCCTTTACTAACGATGGATTCTCTTTCCGAAAGTCGCTGATCGTCCTGAAGTCAGGGGTTAGCTTCTCGGATAAATACAAATACACTACGTTCTCCCGGGCATTCCGCGCGAGGCGCCGAGAGGATCTAACTCTGTCCAAAACGCCCATCACTAAAAGCTTCAACAGAACCCGAGGATGGTATGCCGGATGGCCTGCCCCAGAATATTTAATGTCAAAAGTCTGGTAATCGAGATTATCTACAAGGCTCTCAACCAAAAAGCAGATGTGGTCCTCGGGGATCAAATCTTCTACGCTCGGTGGTAACAACCATGCTTGCTCTTTAAACGACTGGATATATGCCATCTCCCGCGCTCCTTGTCCGATCTTTTGCATCCTATTCTATCATAAGATATAGGAATTGTCGGACAACCTGCTTGCGGCGGGGTTGTTAATTCAGTTATACTCGGCGTCATAAATAGTTGCGCATGTCGTTAGTGCGAATCAATTGTTATCAAGCCAAATATGGGGGGGTAAGCAATTACATTTGACGCTGTGTTTAGAAGTATAGAAACTAAACAATAGGGGGAAAATGGGCATAATAAACTACAATTCGACCGTACTCCTTCATCCGGGTTCAAGTCGGCGGCGTATGGCGGAAAGGGCTCCATCTGCAAGCGGGATACCTGGGCAAGAGCGGCGAAGTACCAAAATTCGTCCCACGGCACGCGCGAAGCACTTAAGAAAAAATGAAATAGAGATAATATTCACCCCAGACTCCGTCATGGTGGGGAGATCGGTTGATATGCCGCCCGGGATGGCCTCAAATCTTCGGAACTTTCGTGTACGTCCTGCTGTCAGGATATCTCGAGCACCTGAAATGTATAATCGCGTGCTCATAACTATATAAATGCATGATGCTGATGTAGGCAACACATAACGGCTTCTTTGTAACTCTCGTACGATGAGCAGTGGTAAACTGCATTCCAGCTATCAAGCAGAGATAATGCTGATTTCCTCTCCGTGCCCACGATAGACGATATTTGATTCACATGTAGGGTATTGTATGTTATGAATCGTGTCTTTAGATATCACTCAAGATATAAGGTTGGAACACTTCCTAAAATTGCGCAAGAGGTATTGTGGACGACAATTTACCTGCAACAGAAGGCAATGGTTGCAGTTCAATTTCACTGCAGGCGTTCTTTCACTCCCTTATGTACCACTATAGCAGAAATGTCTTTACCTCTGGATCCTTTATAGCTTGGTACGCAAATGAATACGTGACGGATTTAAATTATTATTTGCAGTCTGCGCGCCACAAGCAGCACATTTGACCACATGTCTGAAAAGAAGAGGTAGAAAAACAAGGGTTATTCTCTTCTGCTGTTTGAATAGCTCTGATAAGGTCCGTTTTATTCAATTTCCCGAAATTAATGCCTTTCTTCTTTGCAATGTCCTTGATGTCTTGAATCTTCATGCTCAAACCTC
>Ga0335081_10012693_pt1 | contig 13646 bp, 21 predicted proteins | sample Lox_Sample_35_FD_206713 | JGI IMG/M metagenome (GOLD analysis project Ga0335081, IMG submission 206713) | Soil microbial communities from Loxahatchee National Wildlife Refuge, Florida, United States - Lox_Sample_3.5 | ecosystem: Environmental > Terrestrial > Soil > Wetlands | place: USA...
AAGCTGTGTGTAGGTACTTGAATCGTCGTATCAGCCATTCAAGGGCTTTCATTGCTTCTCTCGCTAATACATGCGGCGCAAGCAAGTCCAGGAACTCGACTACGCTCTCATCGATATCATCGTTCTCAGCTTTCGTCTACAATTAGGTCCCCGCCCAAGTCGCTAACATAAAGGAGAGATGCCTGAATCGCCCGATCGATCTCCTTTGCACTCTCTGCAAAAAGTGTCCGCGCAAACTTTCCAAATCGGGGCTCAAGTTGGATAAGCCCATGCAGTCCATTGATGCCGAGAGCATAAACGGCGGCGAAGGTCTGTGCCGCTGCTTCGTCGGGGTCAAAGAGGAGCGAGGCAGCCCGCTGGTGTTTCCGTTTGTCGAGAGTGCCGACGACGTCTGAGCGGAGAGCCTGCAACTGTCGGGCCAGGGAAGTTGCCATCTCCGAGCTCTCTCGTGGGATCCGCTCGCGGGAAAATTTTCAGGGCGGTTGCACTTGGGGATCGGCAAGGCCGAGAAAAATTTCGGAACAAATTGCGACGGCGCCTGGCCCCTTGACAACGGGCTGCGAACGGAGAAGTCGACAAGGGGGGACCATGGCGGACACAACCGGCACCGCACTTAGGCCGTGTGCCACTTGCAAGAAAGATGCGGCCGTCGTCGAACTCCGACATCGACATTTATGCCAGCAATCTCCCCCCCACTCTCGTGCCCGTTTCTGACTCATCTAGAACATGTGCGCACCGCTTCATTCTCCAAAAGTTTAAGCGACAAATGGGCATCCTAACAAATGCTTTCGAGACAGAAAGGAAGGAGCGGAAAGACGGCGCGCACAACAGGATCCTCGTTGTTGTGAATGCAAATCCCGCGTCCGAAGCGATGATCCGAATGCTCGAGGTTTATTATGCACGGGACACGCAGGACAAGTACGTGGAGAGTCATCGTCCTCACATCACGATTATTGACACTGGTTTCCCCACAGAATCGCGGTTTCAAGACTGGAGACCTCAGGGCATGGAATACGCCGGGAACGTTGAGGGTGACAAGTCAAACAGACGAATAGGACTTGAGTTCCGTAATGGACGAATCTTGAAAAGTCCGGCAGGCGACGATGGTACAATGAGAGATGTTGTAGCGAATTTTCCCGCAGACGCACGAGGCGAAGTAACTTCAATATTGTGGAGTAAAATCGTATCATTCCACGCTAAACGAGGCGAATACGATGTCGTCTTGTACCCCGACACGGCAACTCGAATAGCCTCCAAAGTCCTCGCTTTAACAAGTCAAGGCCGCGGCTTCACCCTCCCTTGGCAATGCGGCACTCTCGTTAAAATGCCCAGTGGTCCTTCCAGCCCTTTTGAAAGTTTCCTAAATTTAGGGGCATACATAGCTCGTCCAATGAAAGATCTCTCAGATACAGAAATCGCCGCATACCTCAACATCACCCATGACCGTCCCCTCACCTCCGCACAAACTCCCGCTGACGCCGAAAGCGACTCGACAGCCGTAAGCATCGATTCCTTAATGGTGAATTATATATCCGGCCTCGAGACGTCGTTCCCCTCTATCGTCGCAACGACAGGACGTACTGCCGATAAACTTGATTTTCCCACTGTAGCGGAAGATGAGCCGGTGTGTTTAGTCTGTTCGATGCCGAAAGGAGCGGATAATGTGAAGATGTGGTTGGATAGTATTACGGTCAAAGAGCCTGCTGCTGAGATGGAAAATGTGGAGGGGCCGGCGGTGGTGCAAGGGGCGGGATTGGAAGATGTTACAGATTCAGTTTGCTATGGATGTTATACTTTATTTCGGTCGTCGAGGGAAGTTGTCCGGTGGCCACTATAGGGATATTTTCGGTAGGCATTTGTTTAAGTGAGTGGTCATGACAAGTCATTCGGGTTTACGGTGGACACCCGGCGAAGCTACCACACCCGCAGACAGTTTTTATACATTACATCATATCGGATATGAAGTTTTCTCGCCGCCGATATACCTTTCTGATCTCAAGTTCAATAGCACTTTCTACAGAGAACTTCCTCCGTTTGTCGTTCTCGTTCATTTAGCAGATTCGTGAGACCCCGCTGGACAACTAAAAGATTGGGGTTATATGGCCATGATGATAACTGGTTCGTCGAGATCCATGATATCCACAACACCCGAGGCGGCTTTCATTTCAAAGAATTCCTAAACTTGTTAACGTTATCGTCAAAAGTCATTGATCAACAAGACTAGCCTCGGGCGAGGACCAACCTCCTAAATGGCCGGCAACATCGAACACGCGAAGAGATACAAAATGCAAGCGCTAGGCTAAAAGTGTTGTTAAAGAGTTAGGAAAGTTCTAGTTTAAGTGTTATATGCGATATACAGTATTCCAGGTTCCTTCTCCTCGAAATGATCGAAGAGCTGAGGATAATAGAGAAGTCCGACTGCGGAACTGATTGTCGTAAACGCAATCGATCACATCCCCCACAGTCACTGAAATGGCCATAACAATAATTAATCATCCACGGATTGGCAGTTCTCAGTCTTCCAATCACTGACCCTGTCTTCTCCAATTTTGAGTCGATTATGACATATTAACGGTTCTAACGAAAAGGCTTCTGAGATGGCTGTTGATCTCACGTATTATTGTAAGTGTTCTACCGATATGTTCCCCGTCCGGTTAGATATTCCCTGGACGCTATTGAAAGCGGCGTTGAATTAGTTGGAAGTAGGGTGTAAAAAGGGGTCGAATGCACGAATGCCATCGGAAGCGAGATGGTGTTGTCCAACCATCCGAATCCCTCTAGCAAATTCGGATCTCAACCAAACTAGTGGCTGACAAATTCGATCTCCGCTATATAAGAGGAGCCGCCTGACAACATCAGGACATCCAGAAGCCAGCAATGGACGCCCAAGCTGGTCAGCGGCCATCGGCTCAGGAGGAAATGGAGACCTTGGAGGCAGCGGCAACGTCTGGAGGAGGCATCTTTAAGAAAAGAGCAAAATTTGGCTCCGCTCAGAAGAATATCCGCAAACCAATTTCAGTACCTCAACCATCTTCGAAAAATGGAGTCTCCGACGATGAATCCGATGATGGCGAATCCGACAGCGAAGAGCACACTCGACCCTCCGGGATTATGGCCGGGAGGAAGCGAAAACGGGGTGGTTTAATCCAGGCTGCGTCGTCGAGGAACGTTGCCGCGAACGCAGACGAAGTCGTCACGTACAGCCCGACGAACCCCGGCGCCCGTCTCGATCCGAAGACTCAAGCTACCGCTACCTCTGCCGAGTTTAGCGAGGCAGAACTGCATGGACGTTCGAATTCAACGACAGCAGCCGCTGGTTCGGATAACGTCTACCGCGGACAAAAGGGCTATCGATCCCTTCTCCCACAACGCGAACAAATCACCACGAAATACAATCCTGTGGGACCACAGAAGGCCGCATCAAACGTCCGAATGACAACAGTCGTAGATTATGCACCAGGTGCGTTTTGCCCTCTCATCTCGTGGCTCGAAAACGTGTACTAATGTTTTAGATGTTTGCAAAGATTACAAGTTAACTGGATACTGCGGATTCGGCGATAACTGCAAATACCTCCACGATCGAGGAGACTACAAGGCAGGCTGGCAAATCGACCGAGACTGGGAAATAGAGCAACGAAAGAAGACTGAGGCGGCCGAGAATCCCCCCGAAGATTCAGATACGGATGATATGGAGAACGTCCCATTCGTTTGTTTGATCTGTCGTGAAGACTATGAAAATCCGGTAGTGACCAAGTGTGGACATTATTTCTGTATGACGTGTGCGATTAAGCGGTACAAACAGACTCCTAATTGTTTTGTTTGTGGTGCTGGGACGATGGGGATTTTTAACCGGGCGAGGGACTTTGAGAAGAAGTTGGAGGCTAAGCGGCGACGACAGGAGGAAAAGGCGCGGACAATGCAAGGGTTGGCACTTGAGGATGCAGCGAGCCACGAAAGTGGTTCCGATGAAGAGTGATCGTTATGCTGCTGCAAATCGCTGTACAATACGTGTATATATCAGGCCGTTGTCTGGGGCAATTAAACTCTCTTCCATTTTTCAAATTGTTTTCATTCCATTCGAGAGCAGAATAGCTTTCCTGCTAGCACTTAAAATAAAATCCCATTCAACGAATATCATTAAAACACGGCCGGTACTGATGCACGACAAACATATCCCATTTAAAATACATTCAATCCACTAAAATAAGTCTGACAATCATTTGATCCTCTCCAAACGTTTCGTGTTGATATGAATGGAGGTGTCAAGATTATCGCCCTGCTGATTAGATGCAAACCCACGGACGAATATACCTTGTTGGTAATCGTATCAAGCTTCTCGTTCTGTGCCTTGATCTCTTGCTGTGTAGCAAGAGCAAGCCCCTTGAGTCTTGCAGTGATATCCCCCAACGTATTCAAATTGGCATCAATATCCTTCTCAATCTGTACATCGTCCTCATCCTCCTCAAAGGAGTACATGCTCCTCGACGTAATCGTAGACTTGGAGCCCGGCTTATTCCCGCCACGACGATGATCCTGATTAAGCGCGGTATTGACTCGTTGAGCAGAATCGTACGCATCACGACGATTCTTTTCTCTCTCCTCCCTCTCCATTTCATGACGTTCCATAATCTTCCTCTCCTCCTCTTCTGCCCTGGACTTGGCAGTGAACGGGTTACCAACGTGAATCGCAAACATGCTCCGATTGAGTTTTTTCAATTCACGAGCCTTGTCCTCGGCAATTCTTGCATGCGCTGCACTCACGTCCAGGCTTCGTTCAACGGTCGACAACTTTTCGGACTGCGTGCCGAGACGAGCAAGGGAAGTACGACCTTGCTCCTCGGCCTCGAGGCCGACGCGAATTGCGTTACGGGTCGAGGCAAGCGAGTCTTGCTTCACAAATCGAATCTCCTGCTTGATGGCTTCGACGTCGTCTTCATCGCCTTCAGCATGTTTCTGGTATTCCTCATATTGATCGGGCTCATTCGAGTAGCCGCCATACTCAGCCTGTGAACGACCACCCCCGTACGAGTTGCCTTGGGGAGGAGGAGCAGGACGGTTCGCGAAGAGAGCGTTTCTCGCACTGTCTTGCGATTCATCGGAAAACCCCCGTGATCCAGCAGACGGTCGCTGCTCGCGCTGCTGAGGAGCCCCGCGTTGCTGAGGGGGCGGAGGCTGGCTTTGATAGCCCCGCGAGCCGTAGGGATCCTGTCGCTGGGCATACGGATCAGAGCGTTGGCTCGAATATGAGTCCTGGCGCTGCGCATAGGGATCTTGTCGTTGGGCATAGGGATCGGAGCGCTGGTTTGCATAGGGATCTGGCCGGCCGGCGTAGGGATCGTTCCTGTAGCGCGGGTCTGGAGCTGGAGACGATCGAGATGAGGAGGAACCGGAGCCGCGACTCCCAAAGAGGGCATTGCGACTTGGATCGTCGCTGGATGCCGTGGATGACGATGACTTCTTTGACAGCTTCTTCATTTTAAAACGGGGAGGGGGCCTATCAATGGGAGCGACGTGGTGTTGTATATTCAATGGGAAATGGCGCCACGTTTGTGTGTGTGTCGAGTCCTGCAAGGGGTTAGGGTGAACGGACTATCTCCCAGGGACAGCCGGAAACGGATTGCTTTCTCTTGTTCAGACTTCGTAGGTCGGCCTCGCTTGCTAGGAGGTCTAGCCTCCGGACTCGTGCACACCGATCCTCCGTTTCAAGAGCACTTCTGCGTATGACCTGTATGAAATATTCTGGACTAGAACCAACCAGATTTCATGAATTGACTGCGGTCAGATCGAGTTGATTCCGTGCCAGTTGATGTTGTAAAATCATGGATTCTATTTTCACTGTAGCATAAAGCGCCTCATCTGCTGGCCCCCCTTTTATTTGCAACATCAGCAGGTGTCATTCATGACATGGACGATAGTTTGCTGAAAGACAGATCATTGTAACGTGGTGAAAATGTCCCCCGGAAAGCAATCGATTTACACGATCTGGTTGCGGCGATACAAACAAGGGTATAATAACGATTACATTTCTCGCTTTATGTTCAAAGTACCACAGGTCTTAAAAGCGAGAGTTCAGGCTAATAAATCCGACGGAAACCGATCAAAATTGACGAGATCAACAACCTCCTTCCCATCTTTAGTGTACGTTATCTTCAACCTTAGACGCACAGCAGCCTGAATCCTGTTAGCAATTTGTTCAGGGAGAAGCGTGGATGACATACCCCCTTGGTAGCCGCGACTCGCAGATTCTGTGTGCTTTCATGTCCCGTTGGGATAGTCGGCGAACTGATTGGGAGGAGGGTCAATTTCTGACTCTTCGGTACGGCAACTTGCATGTTGACTTTGTCAAAGGTCGAGGCGATCGAATCATTACGCAATGTTGCGATAATGGAAACGGTGGCGGGACCTGTGCGTGTCGGTAGCAGCGAAACCGTAAGATCGTTCTTGGAATATGCAACGACAGGAGCTGCTATCAGTAAGGACATATGGGTGCGAACTTACGAAGCTGTTGTATCGGAGGCGGAGACGGGGCGGAGGCAAGAGCGGCAGAACGTCCAAAAATGTCATCCAACGCGGATATGGACCCAGATGTTCCCACAGCGGGGGGCAGTGACGTTGCAGAAGTGGTGCTACTTGGACCCCCAAATAAATCCATGATATCTGACACCGTCGATTTCGCAGGACTCGTCTGTGGCACGGTACCACCGCCATTCACAACATCAGGGCCGACCCCAAACAGATCTTTCAATAACTCTGCATTCTTATCAGCACCCCCCAATCCTAGCCCTCCACCGTCCTGAGCCTCGTCTCCTCCCCCGAGAATATCTAGCAAATCCTTCTGCACAGATATCTTTGTGGCAGCGCCGACATTTCTCCTGGCGGGTCGACCCCTTTTGGCGGTGGGAGTCGCCTCGCCGAGGACTCTGTTTTCCTCGCGGATTTCCGGCGCTGGCATACGTTCTACGACGCCCTTTCGGATATCGTCGAATTGGAAGAGGTTTTCGTATTCGACGGCCCGTTGTTGGATTTCCACGTTGAGATTGCTCGTGTTCAGGGAGAGAATGCTTCGAATGCGGTGGACTTGAGTGCCGTCGTTGAATCGGCTTGTTAATTTAATAAAGGCGTTGAGGAGGTATTCGTTGATCACGGGCGTGGCATAAATAGAGGTTCGGATCGTATCCAGTAAATCCACAATATCACTCTCTTTAACCTTATTTCATCAGAACTGTATGATTTGCAAGGGGGTGGGCACTTCTCTTACTAATTCTTCCTCTTCGTAATTGCCACCCTTTAGTAATTGTTCCCCGTATTCGCCGATGCACCAGACCCCGGCAATCGTAAGACCTTCCTGGGTGATGTCCTGGCGGAGACTAGCATATAACTTTTGCGTCGTGTACATTTGCAATTCTGGCGTCAAACCAACAAGACGGATAAAACTGCTCAGGATTTCCTCACGGACGTATCCGCCGGCTAATTTGAGCACCCGGAGGACTGTATCGACGTGCCATCGTTTATTCGGCGCATACCGATCCGCGGCAATACAAATTTGCGATGTCATGGCCAACTTGAATTCGGTATCCGCGATTTCAAGGAAAGCGAGCAATTCACGGACAAGAGGACGGACGTTGTCGGAATTAATGAGGGCGAAGGAGAGATCGAGGGCTCTGCGACGGATCGAGATGTCTGGATCTCGAAGACATTCCAAGATGGTATTTCGATGACGTTGAACGGCATTTGGTTCCAAGGATACAACTTTGTTCAAGGTGTTCAACGCAACGTACCTGCACTATTAAACAACGTAAGGAGAATTATTCATACCGAATATTGTTATCGCGATTTGCAAGGAACTTTCCCAGGATATTGATTCCCATAACACGAAGTGGGGTATCAGCGTCGATGTCCAAAATTGTCAAAACAGCCTCATACAAAATCGAATTGCCGACATTCTTCGAACTCTCCGTATTCGTCGCCACCTGAGCCAAAATATCATTAATCTGCTCACTCGTCGTCGCATCCCCCATCGCGAGCACACGAAACAACCTCAAAATCTTGATTTGTAAAAAGGGGTCTGCGATCCCCGTGACATCATGTTCCGGCTCATAACCCGCATTCGCCAGTGTCTTCAACGTCTTTACGAGGATGGGCACCTGGGGACGCACCTCTGCCGCGACGTCAGGGTCATTCTCGCATATATCCGTGAGAAGGGTGATTCCACAGAGCAAGACGCCGTGGTTACGATCGGAGAGGAGGACTTTAGCGCGTTCGAGGAAATTGGGTTGGAGGTCGGGGACTTTGCGGATGATGCGCATGGCGCAGAGGGCTGCTTTTCTTCGGATGTAGGAGTTTGAGGCGCCGAGGAGTTTTTCGACTTCTTGGAAGAGGTCTCTTGCCATTTCGGCGGAGGCAATGTTGCCGAGGGTACAGAGAGCCAGGCCAACAATGTTTTGATTGGAATGGGAGAGGTCACTTGGGTCATTAGAACATAGTTTAGGAGAGGCGAAGCTTTTACTTTTGAAGTGAGTTCGTGACGAGGGTGAGGACTTCTTGGTTTTCATCTAGAAGGAGCATGGTCCCTAGGTAGCCGAGTCGTTTATCTGCAAACCGATGGGACGCGAGCAACTTGACACATTCAATTTGACCAAAATGAGTCCTTTCTCCAAGGGTGAAAAGGTATCTTCATATAAGAAATCAACACGAACCTGAGAAGAGTACAAAAGTTTGAGGACATTTTGTTGCCGCGCGCTTCCACTGGGTTCTTCACGAAACGTCGTGCGAATAGCCGCGGATTCCTTTTGTATTACAGCCCCTGCGAGGATGTTAGCGAAAGACGAAGAGATTTGATGTACGTTCATCTGCTATTGTCTTTGCAGCACGGACGGATTTGATAAACGATTTGAGGGTGCTCATCCTGGGGAATGTGAGGGATGGAATTCGTCCTCTACCTGGCAGAGGACGTGGTGAATTCCCATGCAGTACGGTTGCCTCCAAAATATTCACAATCTGACCGGCATTTACTGTATGTAACCTCAAACAAGATAGAAAATAGACGTTTGGTGGAACACGGTATATTCCTAGGCACAGACTCTATTCAACCACGGCTATGGATACAATACACTAACCGAAGAGATCCAAGCCCATATCTCCTTCACTTTCTTCGTCCTCTTCAGCAGGCTTCGCCTCCTCCGCCGGCGCGGCCGACGCCGTTTCCGCAACAGCAGGTGCTGCGGCCGCAAATGCAGATGGGTCGGCAAGATATGCCTTGATCTAGATAGAATAGTTAGCTCTTGCTTCGGGAGAAATTTGTGCGAAATCATAGGACAGAAGAGCTCTCAGTAAAAAATTAGAGTGAGAGGAATTTTTGTTCTCATCCTCCGTAGAGTCGTAGGGTAAGAATGGATAATCATCATAGGGAGAGAGAGCAAAATTGACAGGGAAACAATACCTTTTCAGAACCCTCGAAATCGTATTCAGTTTCCACGGAGATGGCAAGTAAATTCTTGTAGGCATTGACCAAACTGTGCTTGACGGACACAATGGTGGGATAATTCGCTGCCAAACTGACAGCCGCGACATTTTGGATAGCGGTGGTAAAGTAAGCGAGTAGGGTGGATTCCTCGATATCCAGGATGGATGGAGGAAACACGTTTCCTGAATCGTAGACTTGTTGGACGACCATACCGTATGTGAAGGGCGAGATGTTCAACATGTTGAGCAAAGTTGCTTCTGAGGCACCGACTTTGGAGTCCTTGTGGACGAGGTGCACTTCGTTGACGATTTCAATGGTACCACGAGCAATCTTGGTTGGAACACCGAGGGCTATCCAAATAGAAAGCACAGTCAGTATCAGGTCGGAGGGGTCCCCAGGGGGACGTTTTAAGGGACGTACCTTGGAAGAAAGACGTCTTTGACGGGTCGAGACCGGTGTTGATGGCAGGGACAAAGACATCAAGAGGAGCAACTGCACCGGCACGAGCGGGTGCAGCCACTCGATTGGCCGTGATCTTCTCACGAATATCCTTCAAATCCTGGTTGGTAAAGACGAATCCAACATTGCCCTTGACGTATGGCAACAAACGTTCGTAGTCGGGGAATTCATTGAGGAACCCACGGATGGCGCGACGGATCATGGTGTTCTTGCCGAGGAGGATTACGGCGTCTCCACGAAGAGCCTGACGGATCTGATGCATTTGATTGGATCCAACATTGTCGACTCTGCAGAAAGAGCAAGCATTAGTTTCCTTGCATAACCACGGTGGATCTGGGGAACACTGCATACCCGACGAGGAAGAGCGACTTGTACTGTCCCAAGAGCGTCCGCAACTTTTCAAAGTAGTCTGCTTTTTGAGCACGAGACCCACCCATGATGCAAAGCTATTTGATCGAAACGGAATAGTCCAGGAAAGATTACGCGAATGGAGGGGAATGAGGACAGCAAGATCGATTTAACCCAACGATGGTGGGAGAAATTGCCTTTGGCCTCTGGAGTGGGGGTTGGTGAGCTTTCGTTCGGTCTGGATCGAGATGAAGTAGCGATCTTCAGACCAGTCACAGTTTGACCTACCCTAAAAGTCGCGCCCTGGTCCGATATCGCCGCGATCGCCATTGCTTCGGGTTAAGGTTTGTCTCGAAGGAAATGACAACGAGGATGGGTCGAACAGCTGTGGTGAACAGAGATACCAACGAGACCAAGGTCCAGGTAATCATAACCAGGCACTGAGAGCGCCGCTGATGTGCATGTCAAGGTTTCTTTGAGTCTTGACGGCGGTGCATTACCAAATTCACCGAATGCAGCAGATTCAAACCTTGCGAACGGGCCAGAGTCCGGGCATGCTACTCAGGCAACTGCCTCCCAAACAATCGATGTAAATACGGGAATTGGCTTCCTCGACCATGTAATTGATAGGCTTGCAGCAACTATTGCTAATAGAAGATGTTCCATGCTCTCGCCAAACATTCAGGCTGGTCTCTTCAGTTGCGCTGTAACGGTGATCTCCATATTGACGATCACCACAGTGCCGAAGATTGCGCATTAGCGCTCGGCTCCGCGTTCAAAACCGCCCTTGGACCAATTAAGGGCGTAAATCGGTTCGGGTCGGGTTTTGCCCCTCTCGATGAGGTGATTTCTCTTTCCCTTCGGATGCGGCACTCTGACTTGATAGGCTCTCTCTCGGGCCGTGGTCGACTTATCGAATCGTCCGTATGCAGTCATTGAGATTGGTCTTAAGCGTGAAAAGATTGGAGATTTATCTTGTGAGATGATTCCTCATATTTTCAAGTCGTTTGCTCAGAATGCCGGAATTACAATGCATGTCGATTGCCTTCGCGGCGAGAATGATCATCATCGGTAGGCATCCCGTTTCCGCGTTTCACCACTAATTCGTAGAGCGGAGAGTGCGTTTAAAGCACTAGCTATTGCCATCCGGGAAGCAACGAGCTTTACTGGGCGGGATGAGATTCCAAGTACGAAGGGCGTACTATCTTAAGCCTTACAACGTCCGCCAAGAATGAGCCAGCCAGCTGGATTTGTAGAGATGTAACATTAAGCGTTATATCAGGAGGATATCCTATGATCTGAATTAATCTTCCATCAAATGTGCGTATTCTTCCAGACTAGCAAATGTCGGGAGATTCTTCAGCTTGCGCTTCTTGCTTCTGTCAGGCTTGGTACTTTCGTGACGACCGGCTGGAACAGGGACATCTTCGTCGCTGCCAACAATGTCGGACTCGTTATCTCCAAATTCGAAGCGTCCATCAACATTGTCTTGTTCATCCGATCCAGATGCTCCATCGAATTCCGCTGCCTCATGCAGTACTCCTTTCCATCCTTCCTCCTCTTCACTCTCCTCCTCGTCAACTTCTTCAGCTTCGTCATCGAAAAAGGCATCGACGTCGCCTTCCTCCTGATCGGCATCCTCCTCACTATCTTGGTCCATAACTTCTTCGTCAGACACTTCCAAATCCGAGATGTCCTCGTTCATCTCTTCCAACATATCTTCATCCAATTCTTCATCGTCGCTCCATTCCACCACATCATCATCACTCTCATCAAGATCCACGTCATCTTCCGCAAGACCACCCTCCTCTCTCGAACTCTTGACAAGAGCCTCAAAAATCTCATCCTCATTCATTTCCGATCCCTCTTCGTCTCCGCGTTTCCTCTTCTTCCCCGCTACCCGTCGAACTTCATCCTCCTCCTTCGTCACAAAGTATCGATGGAAAAACACTTCATCGGGACGAATGTTATCAATTTGTTGTCTCCACCAATCTTCCGAGTTGACCGCGATTTCGGACTTGGCGTTCCCACGTACGTTGAGGATGAGCGACGTATCTGGGCCGGGGAGGGGTTGCATAATGCTTTTCCCTCTCATGAGGTTCTTGCTCTTTGGGTTCCGGTAGACGAAACGATCGAGAAAGTGTTTTACGGTGTGCAAGGCTAAATCGGGTTTAGTTGCATTAGGACGTGGGGAAAGGAGGTTTTCGGCGTAGAGCTGGACAGCAGGATGGTAGTGAGAGAGAAGTGGACTCAATTCCCACAATGTCGCCGCGTCCGCGTTCGCGAATTGTGGATCGCGTTTTCGGGGGTCATACACTGCGGTTTGGCCATCTTCCAGGGTTGCGCATGCTTCTGATTTGGGTGCTACAGACCACAGGGACTTGAGATTTGGGCGGGAAGAGACGAGTTCCGAAAGAAGGTACAGGACACCGCATGTGAATCCTGGAGAGTGAATGGAAGTGATATGCACGATTCGTTTGATGAAGGCTTTGACGCGGGCGGTGTTCGAATCCGATTTAAGGGATTTGAACAGGAGATTTAGATAGAGTGCTTGCTTAGAGGATATCGTCAATCGTCGGTCGAGTAATGATTCATACAACGTTCGATAATAACGATCTAACACGATCTGATATTAGACTCCGGGTAAGAATAAGGGCATACTTGTTTCGCGGTAGCAACCTGGTAGATGAGGATTAAAGCTTGAACAGCAGTATTAAAGTTTGCATCATGCGTAATCATAAACAACACGTCCATATGCTTTTCAAACCTGAACGGTCAGTCGATACAAAATAACTGCGAATGCTTACACATCACTTTCCACCTTTGAAAACGGAAACGCGCGATTGACCCCCGTCAAAACAGCCGACAAAATCTTCGAGTTGACCTCTTCTTCCTGTTGATTCAATTCATCCCAATTCACGGCTCCGCGACGTCGTTTTGGTCCACCCTTGACCTTTCTCTTTTTCTTTTTCGATCCAACTTTCTTGTCCTCTTGTGGCGATGCACCGCCACGCAAAAGTTTGACGAAAAGCATAAAGTAGACTTCGATTAACCGATTGGCGACAGCGGTATCTCGAGAGGTTAGGACGGTCTGGTTCATCGTGATGATGGTGTAATATTGTGCATGGACAGAAGTATTCGGCTTGAAGAGGAGATTTTCCATTTCGTGGAGAACGATGGACTTCATCTGAGGATGAGAAGCTTGTAGTTGGAGGAGGAAATATGAGGCCTTTGCAGCGATCTTCTTGCTTCCGTCCCCCTAATCTTAGAAACCACGTTGATATAGCATTGTACGAGTTTATTCACCAGGAGCCGTAGCAGCGGTTGCTCCTGTTCTGGCTTGTCCCGCAGTAGATCAAAAATGTACGAAATCATA
>Ga0335081_10012694_pt1 | contig 13644 bp, 10 predicted proteins | sample Lox_Sample_35_FD_206713 | JGI IMG/M metagenome (GOLD analysis project Ga0335081, IMG submission 206713) | Soil microbial communities from Loxahatchee National Wildlife Refuge, Florida, United States - Lox_Sample_3.5 | ecosystem: Environmental > Terrestrial > Soil > Wetlands | place: USA...
GCGAGCAGAATCGGGAAGAGGAAAGCGGTGGCGACCGCGCCGATCTTGGCGAAGGCGGCGGCAAAGCCCGCGCCCATGCCGCGCACCTCGGTCGGGAACACCTCGCCGGCGAGCAGGTAGGTCTGCGCATTCGGGCCGAGATTGGTCATGAAATTGAACATCATGAAGCCGGCGAAGATCAGCGTGATCTGCGCGTCGCCGCTGACATCGGCGGAGAAGGAGGCGAGCAGGAGGCCGAGGGCGCAGCCGATGAAGCCGATGACCTGCAGCCAGATGCGGCCGAACCTGTCGGCCAGCATCACCGCGAAGGCAATGCCGATGAGCAGCAAGACATCGATGAGCGCGGCACCTTTGGCGGCCAGGATATCGTCCGAGATCAGATCGCTGAGGCTGCGGATGTGGTCGGCGCTGCCGCCGATGGCGGCCGCCAGGATGACCGGCGTGAAGATGCCGATGCCGTAGGTGCCGAGATCCTGGATGAACCAGGGGACCGACGCGAAAATCGTGGCGCGCCGGTTGCGGCTGTTGAACAGCGCCCAGAAGGATTGCTTGCCGCGGGCTTCGCCGCTGCTGGTCTCGGCACCGCGCGTCAATTTGATGTCGGTCGGGTATTGCGGCTCGCGCCGCAGCAGCTTGGAGACCGATCTCTCCGCCGCCTCATGCGCGCCGCGGGCTGCGAGCCAATTGGCGCTCTCGACGACGAAGAAGCGGCCGATGGTGACGGCGACGGCCGGCACAATGGCGGTCGCGTACATCCAGCGCCAGGCCGAAAGGTCGGGGTGGAGGGTGAGAACGAGAGCGCCGACCCCGGTGCCGGCCAGCGCGCCCAACGCCTGAAACCCGAAGGCGCCGAGAACGAGGCGACCGCGGTTGGCGCTCGGTATGTTCTCCGAGATGACCATGTGCGCCGTCGGATAGTCGCAGCCCAGCGCCAGGCCGAGACCGAACAGGCAGATGGCGAGCGAGAGGAAATTCTCGCACAGCAGCAGCAGCGCCAGGAAGGCGCAGAAGATGATCATCTCGGCGATGAACATGCGCTTGCGGCCGAAATAATCGGACAAGCCGCCGAGCAGCACCGCACCGAACAGGATGCCGGCGAGGCTCGCCGCGCTGATGATGCCCTTCTCCGCCGGGGCGATGTGGAACTCGCGGACGATGAGCGGCAGGGCCACGCCCGTCATGAAGACGACGAAGCCCTCGAAGAACTTGCCCGCCGCGGCGAGCGACCAGATGCGCCATTGCATCCCGGTCATCGGCGCCGATTTGAGCTGCGTGCCGTCGGACCAGACGGGCAACTCGTCGATGTAATCCTGGACCGATTTCTGTCCCGCCCGCAGCGGCCGGGCGGCCTCCGCGATGTCGCTCATCCCCGGGTTTCCCTCTTCCTGCTGCAGGTCGCCGCCACGTTGCGCCGCGTGCGGCCCCGCTCCCACGCCGAGTCTGAGATGGCCACAAAAATGTTACGTCATGATGATGACGGCGTCCTTGAGCCCGCTCGAACACAAGGATTTTTCGGCACTCGACCAGAACGCCTATATTTTGCTATGCGCTCGCGGTCGAAGGAGGATGTCATGGAATTGAACGCGGACTTCTCCAAGCGCGCGGCGGTTCACGCCGCGCGCCTGTCGTGGTCGCCGTCGCCGATGGCGGGGGTGGAGCGGCGCATGCTCGACCGCATCGGCGAAGAGGTGGCGCGCGCCACCTCGATCGTCCGCTACGCGCCGAATTCGCACTTCTCCCCCCATACCCACGGCGGCGGCGAGGAATTCCTGGTCCTCGACGGTGTCTTCTCCGACGAGCACGGCGATTTCCCCGCCGGCTCCTACATTCGCAACCCGCCGACCTCGCGCCACACGCCGGCCTCGGAGCCGGGTTGCACGATCTTCGTCAAGCTCTGGCAGTTCGATCCCGAGGACCGTCGAGCGGTGCGGATCGACACGACGAAACAGCCGTTCCTGCCCACACCGGAGCGGCTTGGCGTCGAAGCGATGCCATTGTACCAGGACGCGCGCGAGACGGTGCGCCTCGAGCGTTGGCGCCCGGGCGCCGAGATCGCGCTGCCGGTTCAAGGCGGGATCGAAATCCTCGTGCTCGACGGCGCGTTCAGCGAAGGCGGCGAGAGTTTCGAGCCGCAATCCTGGCTCCGCTTGCCCGCCGGCGCTAGGCTCGCGGCCCGCGCCGGAGCCAAGGGCTGCAAGGTCTGGGTCAAAACCGGTCACCTCGCGCGAGCCCAGACAGCGCCCTCGGCGGCGGCATGACGCGGCGCGGAATGTCGGCCGCGGCGCGGGAAGAGAAGGGGGTTCGTGATGGCGTCTGAAAGCGACATCAGAAAAATGCTGATCGACGCGCTGTGGCCGAGCATTCAGGACATCGTCAAACAGGAAATCAGCTCGCTGACCGATTGGCGCACCGAGCTTGCCAACGCCACCGCCGCGATGCGGCGCGAACTCGACGAACTGCGCAAGGCGATCTCGGAAGAGATCGCGGCGCGGACCGGGCAGATCGGGAAAGACCTGCCGCGCCAGATGGCGCAAGAGATGGACGGAAGATTGTCGGCGCTGCGGCAGCAGCTCGTTCTGGGCGCGACGCAGCTGCAAGCGCTGCGCGAGGAGGCCGGCGACGGCATCAGCCAGCTTCAGCAGCGCGTGGACGCCCTCGATCTCCGCCTCAGGGGTGCGGCCGCCGCGTTGGGCGAGGGATCGGCTTCAGAACCGGCAAGCATCGCCGCGATCGGATCCGAATAATCTGGGCGCTCCCGACGGGGCATCGGCAGCGGCGCAAAGAGTTGATTCCACGCCCGAATACCCCATTATCTCCGTTGGTTCGCCCTGCTCGCCGCCGGTTTTGCCCTTGACGCTCGCCGCGCTGTTCCATCCTGCCGTCGCCGCCTGGTTCGGGCGGAGCTTTGCCGCGCCCACCGCGGCGCAGGCCGAGGCTTGGCCGGCGATCAAGGCCGGCGAGCACGTGCTGATCGCGGCGCCGACGGGGTCGGGGAAGACGCTGGCGGCGTTTCTCGCCGCGATCGACGAATTGGTGCGTCAGGGCATCGCGGGCGAGCTCGGCAATGCGACACAGGTGGTCTATGTCTCGCCGCTGAAAGCGCTCTCCAACGATATCCAGAAGAATCTCGAAGCGCCGCTCGCCGGCATCCGCGCCGAGCTTGCCGCTCAGGGCCTCCCCGATGTCGCGATCCGCACCTGGGTGCGCACGGGTGACACGCCGCAAGGTGAACGCGAGCGTATGCGGCGCTTGCCGCCGCACATCGTCGTCACGACGCCGGAATCGCTCTACATCCTGCTCGGCTCCGAGTCCGGCCGCGCCATGCTGGCGACGACGCGGACGGTGATCGTCGACGAGATCCATGCCGTCGCGCCGACGAAGCGGGGCTCGCATTTGGCGCTCTCGCTGGAACGGCTCGACGCGCTCTGCGGCCGCCCTCTGCCGCGCATCGGCCTCTCGGCGACGCAAAAGCCGGTCGAGACGGTGGCGCGCTTCCTCACCGGCGCCGGTGCCGCGGGCGCCGCGCCCGCCTGCCGGATCATCGACACCGGCCATCGCCGCGCCCGCGACCTCGCCTTGGAGCTGCCGGCGGCGCCGCTCGAGGCGGTGATGTCGGGCGATGTCTGGAAGCAGGTCTACGACCGTCTCGCCGAGCTGGTCGCGGCGCACCGCACCACGCTGGTCTTCGTCAACACGCGCCGCATGGCGGAGCGGGTGACGCGTGCGCTCTCCGAGCGTGTCGGCGAGAATGATGTCGCCGCCCATCACGGCAGCCTTGCCAAGGAGCGAAGGCTCGATGCCGAACAGCGGCTGAAGCATGGCAAGCTCCGCGCGCTGGTGGCGACGGCCTCGCTCGAGCTCGGCATCGATATCGGCGATGTCGATCTCGTCTGTCAGCTCGGCTCGCCGCGCTCGATCGCCGCTTTCCTGCAGCGCGTCGGCCGCTCCGGCCATGCCGTGAATGGCACGCCGAAAGGCCGCCTGTTTCCGTTGTCGCGCGACGAGCTGGTCGAATGCGCCGCGCTCATCGACAGCGTCCACCGCGGCGAGCTCGATCGCCTCGCTCTGCCCGAGCGGCCGCTCGACGTGGTGGCGCAGCAGATCGTCGCCGAGGTCGCGGCGCGCGAATGGAGCGAGGACGAGCTGCTGGCGCTGATCCGCCGCGCCTGGCCCTATCGCGACCTCGCGCGCGAGGATTTCGCCGCCATCGTGCAGATGCTGGCGGAAGGCTATGCCAGCCGCCGCGGCCGCCGCGGCGCGCTCATCCATTATGACGGCGTCAATCATAAGCTGCGCGGAAGGCGCGGCGCGCGGCTGACCGCCCTTACTTCGGGCGGCACCATCCCCGATACGGCCGACTATCAGGTGCTGCTCGAGCCCGAGAACCAGTTCATCGGCACGGTGAACGAGGATTTCGCCGTGGAGAGCCTTGCCGGCGACGTTTTCCAGCTGGGCAACGCCGCCTATCGCATCCGGCGCGTCGAGCGCGGCGTCGTTCGCGTCGAGGATGCGGCCGGCCTCGCGCCCAATATTCCGTTCTGGCTCGGCGAGGCGCCCGGGCGCAGCGACGAGCTTTCGGTCTCGGTATCGCGGCTGCGCCGCGCCGCGGCGGAGCGGCTGCGCTCCGATCCGAGCGGCGAGGGCGCGCGAGCCTGGTTCGAGGAGGCGCTCCATCTCGGGGCGCCCGAGGCACGCCAGCTGGCGGAATACCTCGCCGCGGGCCATGCCGCGCTCGGCACCTTGCCGACGCAGGAGACGCTCATTCTCGAGCGCTTCTTCGACGAAGCCGGCGGCATGCAGCTCGTCCTGCATTCGCCTTTTGGCAGCCGCCTCAACCGCGCCTGGGGCCTGGCGCTGCGCAAGCGTTTCTGCCGCAAGTTCAATTTCGAGCTGCAGGCGGCCGCGACCGAGGACAACATCGTGCTGTCGCTGACGACGGCGCATAGCTTCGATCTCGCCGCGGTGCCGCGCTATCTCCATTCGGCGAGCGTGCGGCAGCTCCTGATCCAGGCGCTGCTCGATGCGCCGATGTTCAACACGCGCTGGCGCTGGGTTGCGGGCGTCTCGCTGGCGCTGCCGCGCTTCCGCGGCGGCAAGAAAGTGCCGCCGCAACTGGCGCGAATGAATGCCGAGGATCTCATCGCGTCGGTCTTCCCCGACCAGATCGCCTGTGCCGAGAATCTCGTCGGCGAGCGCGAGATCCCCGACCATCCGCTCGTGCGCCAGACCGTCGCGGACTGTCTCGAAGAGGCGATGGACATTGTCGGGCTCGAGCGTCTCCTACGGCGGCTCGAAGCCGGCGAGATCGATATCGTCGCGCGCGATCTGACCGAACCGTCGCCGCTTGCCGTCGAAGTGCTCTCAGCGCGCCCCTACGCCTATCTCGACGACGCGCCGCTCGAGGAGCGCCGCACGCAAGCGGTGATGAGCCGGCGATGGCTCGCGCCGGAGGATGCGGCGGCGCTCGGCAGGCTCGATGCCGAGGCGATCGAGCGGGTGCGCGCCGAAGCCTGGCCCGAAGCGGCGAATGCCGATGAGCTGCATGACGCGCTCGTCTGGCTCGGCTTCCTCACCGCCGAGGAGGCCGAGGCGCAGCCGGGCTGGCGCGATTTCCTCGCAACGCTGGCGCGCGACCGCCGCGCCGCGTTGCTCGCGACGCCGCGGGCGCGGCTCTGGGTGGCGGCCGAGCGTTTGCCGCATGCGCTGGCGTTGTGGCCCGGTGCGCGGCTCGAGCTTCGCATCAGCGCTCCGCCCGCCTTGGCGGGGACCGAGGTCACGCGCGAGGCGGCACTCGTCGAGATGCTGCGCGGCCGGCTCGAAGGAAAGGGGCCGATCACCGAGGCGGCGCTGGCGGCGCCGTTGGGCGTGGCGCCAGGTGAGATTGCCGCCGCACTCGCGGCGCTCGAAAGCGAAGGCTTCGCCATGCGCGGGCGCTTCACGCCGGGCGCCGAGACCGAGGAATGGTGCGAACGCGGCTTGCTTGCGCGCATCCACCGCTACACGGTGAAGCGGCTGCGCGCCGAGATCGAGCCGGTCGCCGCACGCGACTTCCTGCGCTTCCTTGCGCGTTGGCAAAAGGTCGAGACCGAAACGCGGATGGAGGGACCCGACGCGCTCGAGGCGGTGATCTCGCAGCTCGAGGGCTTCGAGGCACCGGCGGGGGCGTGGGAGACGGAGATCCTGCCGGCGCGGCTGCCGCGTTACGAGCCGGGCTGGCTCGACGATCTCTGCCTTGCCGGGCGTGTCGCCTGGGCGCGGCTCAGGCCGCGCAACCCTCGGGCCAATGGCGCCGAGCGCGGCGCGATGCCGGTGCGGACGACGCCGATCACGCTGTTGGCGCGCCGCCACTTGCCGCTCTGGGCGGCGCTGTCGCCGGCGCCGGAGGCGGCGCCGTCGAGTGCTGCCGCTGAAGCGGTGCTGGCGCTCATCCGCGACCGCGGCGCTTCCTTCTTCGACGAGATCGCCGACGAGAGCGCGTTGCTGCGGCCGCAGGTCGAGGAGGGGCTGGCGGAGCTGGTGGCCCTTGGCCTCGTCACCTCCGATAGCTTCGCCGGCCTGCGGGCATTGCTGGTGCCGGCGGAAAAGCGGCGCTCGATGCAGGGACGCCGGCGGCGTGCCGTCGGCTTCGGGATGGAGGATGCGGGACGATGGGCGCTGGCGCGCCGCGCGCGGCCGACAGCGATCGGCGCCGAAGCCGATCCCGAGGCGACGGAGCATCTCGCGCGCGGCCTGCTGCGCCGCTACGGCGTCGTCTTCTGGCGGCTGCTCGAGCGCGAGGCCGATTGGCTGCCGCCCTGGCGCGATCTGCTGCGCGTCTATCGGCGGCTGGAAGCGCGCGGCGAGATCCGCGGCGGACGCTTCGTCGCCGGCTTTGCCGGCGAGCAATTCGCGCTGCCGGAAGCGGTGGGCCTGTTGCGCGAGGCACGGCGCAAAGCCGAGACGGGCGCCTTGCTCTCGCTGTCCGGCGCCGATCCGCTCAATCTCGCGGGCATCCTCACGCCCGGAGCCAAGCTTGCCGCGCTCACCGGCAATCGGCTCCTTTATCGCGACGGCGTGCCGATCGCCTTCCTCGCCGGCGGCAAGGTGCAGTTTGTGGCGACGCTCGACGCGGGCAGCGAGTGGGCGGCGCGTAAGGCGTTGCTGCGCGGCTCGGTGCCGCGAATGCTGGTCGGCTTTTCTTGAGCGGCGCGGAGCGGCGGCTTGCAGCGGTATGTGCAGCACCGCGTGTCGGATCGCGCGTGATCCGTGCTTACACTTTTTCGGTGGATAATCGGTGGATAAATCGCACGGCGCGATTGCCTTGCAACAAGACCGTAAGCTAGGTTATCGCCTTCTTCACGGGATGTGGCGGTTTTCGCCATCGCGCCGAAAACAGGGGGGCGCGTGGACCCTATCGCGCAAGCTTTGCATGAGCGGGCGGCACGTTGCCGCAGGCTCGCCAAGATGATTTACACACCGGCCGTCGTGGCCGAGCTCGAAGCCTATGCGGTCCAGTTGGAGGAGCGGTTGGCGCGACTCGAAGAAGCGGAGCGCCTCGCGCCGTCGCCCGCGCCGCGTGTCGCTCAATCGCTGCGGACGAGCAGATAGGCCGGCCGCCTCTCTCGCCTCAGCCGTCGCACCGCCGCTTCGACATAAGCCTTTACCTCGTCGGGCAACAACCGATCGCGCGCCATGACGAGGCGCACGATGGGATCGTCGAGCAATTCATCAAGCGGCGGTTCTCGGTTGCCAAGATACGACATTGGGCGCTCCCCCATGGGAGCCGAGACTTTGGCGTCGACCGATGACGCATGCGCGACAGCAATGCGGCACAGTTGTGGCTGGTCGTGACAAATTGTGAGGAGCGGGCAGCGCTGGGGGTCTGATCCGTTTGGGGCGAATCGCGCGCTCTGGATGAGGAAATTTTGTTCGTGCCATAAAGAATTCACCTCATCCTGAGCTTGTCGAAGGACGCTCCTTGGATTTGCAGCAGGCTAGTACGCCACCTATGATGGTTGGGTGGGACTATAGATAGCGTCAGCATGAACGCTGCTTCCGGGAGGAAATCGATGACGAGACATTTGACGCGACGGGAAGTGTTTCACGCCGGAATGGTCGGCGTCCTCGGTGCCGGCATGGCGTGGCAAGCGCCGGGGCTGGCGCTAGCGGCAGACCAGCCCAAGAAAAAGTTCAAGATCGCCCTGTCGAATTCCTATATCGGCAACAAGTGGCGCATTGAGATGGAGAACGTCTTCAAGGCGGCGCTCCAGATGGAGCCGTTCAAATCGCAAGTGACAGGGAGCTGGTTCAACTCGGGCAACGACGTCAGCAAGCAGTCGCAGCAGATTTCGAATCTGATCGCCGAGCGCGTCGACGCCATCGTGGTGAACGCCGCTTCGCCCACGGCGCTGAATGGCATTCTGAGCCAGGCGGCATCGCGCGGCATTCTCGTGGTGTCCTTCGACAACATCGTCACGACGCCCGCGGCGCTGAAGGTCAATACCGATCAGGTGGAGTTCGGCCGAAAACTGGCGGAGTGGCTCGCGCAGAAGATCAACGGCACCGGCAACGTCATCATGGTGACGGGGGTCGCCGGCACGTCCGTCGATCTCGACCGCAACAAGGGCGCAGAGGAGATCTGGGCCAAGCATCCCGGCATCAAGGTGGTGAACCGCTATACCGGCATGTGGGATTCGGCCACCGCCCAGCGCAACACGGCGGCGCTGTTGCCCTCCCTGCCGAAGATCGACGGGATCTGGTGCCAGGGCGGCACGGACGGTGTCCTCAAGGCCTTTATCGACGCCAAGCGCACGCCGCTGCCGCCGACCGCCGGCGAAGCCGAAAACGGCTTCCGCAAATTCATGATCGGCTATATGGGCCAGAAGGTCGACGGCATCTCGATCGGCCAGCCGCCCTTCCTCTCGGTGATCTCGCTCGAGCTCGCCCGCCGCGTGCTGGAGGGCAGCTATCCCAAGAAGGACATCACCATCCCCTTCCCCTATGTCACCAACGACACGGTGAAAGCGGGCGAGACCGTATTCCCGCAGCTGCCGGACAGCTTCTTCACCGATTTCACCGATGGCGGCGCCAATCCGATGCTGAAGCTCTGTGCCGAGGCGGCGCTCGACGGCAAGGCCTGTTCGGGCAACCTCGCCGTGACGCTGCCGAGCGCATGACGGAAAGCGGAACGACCGCCGGCGGTGGATCTCCGCCGGCGGTCGCGGCGGTCAAGCTGGTCAAGTCCTTCGGCGGCGTGCAGGCCCTCAAGGGCGCCTCCTTCGCCGCGGCACCGGGCGAAGTCCATGCGCTGGTCGGCGAGAACGGCGCCGGCAAAAGCACGTTGATCAAGATCCTCGGCGGCCGCCTTCGGCCGGATTCCGGCTCGGTGCAGCTGAAAGGCGAAGCGGTCGAGCTGCACGGGCCGGCAGAGGCGCATCGACGCGGCGCCTGGACGGTGTTTCAGGAGCTGACCTTGCTGCCGTGGATGACGGTCGCCGAGAATCTGCTGCTTGGCGACGAGCCGCGCGGCGCCCTCGGCCTCATCGATCGGCGCAAAATGTCGCGCGATGCCGATGCGGCGCTGGCCCGGCTCGGCATCCGGCACATCGATCCCGACGCGCTGGTCGAGGACATCTCGCTGGCCGCCCGCCAAATCGTCGAGATCGTCCGCGTCGTCATCAGAGAGCCGGCCATTCTGCTGCTCGACGAGCCGACCTCGTCGCTGGGCGAGCATGAGGTGGCATGGCTCTTCGACCTGATCCGCGACCTTCGCGCCCGGCAGACCTGCATCGTCTTCACCTCGCACCGCTGGAACGAGATCGCCAGCATCGCCGACCGGATCACGATCTTTCGCAACGGCGCCGAAGTCGGGACCTATCGCGGGATCGAGGAGGGCGAGGCGATCACGCTGATGACCGGGCAGCGCCTCGATACGCTCTTTCCGCCGGTGCCGCCGCTCGCCGTCGCGGCGCCGATGCTTGAGGCGCAGGGTCTTGCCGCCTTCGGCATCCGCGACATCGGCTTCACCCTGCGCCGCGGCGAGATCCTTGGTGTTGGCGGGCTCACCGGCCATGGCCATCGCGAGCTGTTCCTCACCTTGTTCGGTGCCCAGCGTGCCGAGCGCGGGACGATCCTGGTCGGCGGGCAGGCGCTGGGTTTGCGGGGGCCGCGCGATGCCATCCGCGCCGGGCTCGGAATCGCGCTCGTGCCGGAGGACCGCAAGACCGAAGGGCTGCTTCTGCCCATGACCATCCGCGACAATCTCACGCTGGCCATCCTGAAGCGCATCTCGCGCCTTGGCGTCATCGAGGCCGGTGAAGAGGCGGAGCGGACGCGGCGGCTGGCCGAGGCGCTACAGATCAAGACGCCGAGCTTGATGCAGCCGGCGGGAAGCCTCAGCGGCGGCAATCAGCAGAAGGTTCTGATCGGCCGCTGGCTGCTGGCGGAGTCGCAGATCCTCTTGCTCTATGACGTGACGCGCGGCGTCGACATCGCCACCAAGCACGAGATCTATGAGCTCATGATGCGGCTGGTCGGCGAGGGGCGCGCCATTCTGTTCTACTCGAGCGACGCCGAGGAGCTCGCTCATCTCTGTCATCGCGTCCTGGTGATGCGCGAGGGCAGGGTCGCCGCGGAGCTTGCCGCGCCGAACCTCTCGGCGGAGGCGATCGTGGCCGCGGCGGTGCGAGACAGCCTTGCCGCCTGAGCTCGCTGCGCGGCGCGAGCGCCGCCCTTTCGCGGCCCATCTCGTCAGCCAGAATATCGGCCTGCTGCTGGTCTTCGCGCTGCTCGCTGCGGCGGTGATCCTCTATTGCGTGTTCTTCTGGATCCGGCAACAGAGCTTGCCCGGCAATTTCGAGCTGACCTCGACCGTCAACAACACCATGCCGCTCGCCATGGCGGCGATCGGCCAGACGATCGTCGTGCTCACCCGCGGGCTCGACCTCTCGGTCGGCGGCATCATCGATCTCACCAATGCACTGGCGGCGGTTCACATTCAGGACAACGTCGGCAGCATGCTCGGCTGGACGGCGCTGGTGCTGCTCGTGGGCGCGGCGCTGGGCCTCGTCAACGGCCTCTTGGTCGGTGTTGGCCGATTGCAGCCGATCGTCGTCACCCTGGCCACGCTGTCGATCTTTCAAGGGCTGGCGATCCGCGTTCTGCCGCAGCCGGGTGGCGCCATTCCGCCGTCCTACACCGCCGCGCTGGTCGACCCGAACAACCCCTGGGCGCTGCTTTACCTGGCGCTCTGCGTTCTCTTGTGGCTGGCGTTCCGCCGCAGCGCGCTCGGCGTTGCCATCTTCGCCATCGGCAATGACGAAGGCGCGGCCCGCGCCAACGGCATCAAGGTCGTGCAGGGCAAGGTCATCGCCTACACGCTGAGCGGCGTATTTGCGGCGGCTGGCGGTCTCTTCCTCGCGGCCACGGCCACGGCGGGCGATGCCACGTCGGGCAACGGCTTTACCTTGAGCTCGATCGTTGCCGTCGTCCTCGGCGGCGTCAATCTCTTCGGCGGGCGGGGCAGCGCCGTCGGTGCGATCGCGGGCGCCTTCGTCACGACGATGATCGTGAACATCTTGTTCTTCTCCGAGATCGACCCGCTCTACCAGTCCTTCTACGAGGGCTTGTTCCTGATCATCGCAGTCGTGGCGGGCGCTGTCATCGGCCGCCTGCTCAGGCGGCGGCGGTGATGGCGCGCCTCGGCCGCCTTCGTCTCGGCCGCGACCGGCGGCGCACGCTTTATGCGCTGATCGCGGCGGTCGCGCTCTTTGTTGTGGGCGAGCTCGTGCATCCCGGCTTTGCCGGGCTGGACAGCGTCGAGGCCATCCTGACGATCGCCTCTTTCGTCGGGCTTGTGGCGGCCGGCCAGACCTTCGTCGTGCTGATCGGCGGCATCGATCTCTCGGTGCCCTGGGTGCTCAACGGCGCCGCCATTCTCCTCGTCACCCTTTCCCTGGGGGAGGATGGCCGCGCCCTGTACGCGCTGCTCCTTACCCTCGGCATGGGCGCCGGCATCGGGCTCCTCAACGGCGTCGGCGTCGCTTTCCTCGACGTGCCGGCCGTCGTCATCACGCTCGCCATGAACGGCATCATGGAGGGGCTTACCCTGGGGCTCAGCGGCGGGCTCACCTGTGCGGCCTGCGCCTCTTATGCGCCGCCGATCGTGCAGCGGGCGGTGCATGAACCGATCCTCGGCGTGCCGGCCGAACTCTTTCTCTGGCTAGCGGTCATCGTCATCGTGTCCTTTGTGCTCGGCCGCACGCGCTTCGGTCGTCACACCTACGCCATCGGCAACAACGCACGGGCGAGCTATCTCGCCGGCGTCGGCGTGCGCTTCACGACCGTGCTGCTCTATGCGCTGAGCGGGCTGTTTTCGGCGCTGGCCGGAATCCTGCTCGTCGGCTTCGGCGGCCAGGCCTCGCTCGGCATGGGAACGCCTTACCTCTTTCAATCGATTGCCGCCGTCGTCATCGGCGGCGTTTATATCCTGGGCGGGCGCGGCAGCTATCTCGGCGCGGCGGCGGGCGCCGCGAGCCTCACCGCGCTGGTGAGCGTCTTGCTCGCGATGAACATGCCGGACTACGGGCGCAGCATCATCTACGGCGTCGTCATCCTCGTTCTGCTGCTGCTCTATGGGCGCGAAGAGGGGGAAGGCTGATATGTTCCATTGCAAACCGGGTCGGCGCGATCCCGTCGCGCCGGTGAGCGCCGGGAGGCGAGCCGTCCCGGCTGAAACCTGATTTACTTGGGTTGGTGGTATGGTGATCTGGCCCGGTCGGGCCGGCGGCTGAATCCTGACGGTGTCGCAATGAAGCAAGGGGCGGGAAGGGGTGACGCGGTTCGATGGGCCGTGGGCGGCGCCTGGCGCATGGCGGCGCTGGGTCTGGGCTTGGCGCTCGCCGCCTGCTCTTCGACCGGTCCGGGCCCTGCCGAGAGCGGCGCGCCCGCCGCAGCGGCAGGGCATGGCTGGATCTATGCGCTGCGCGAGAATCAGGACCTCTATAGCCTGACGCCGGTAACCCTCAGCATCGACGGCAGGACCATCGGCACGCTTGCCCGCGGCACCTATCGCTCGGTCGAGGTGCCGGCGGGGCAGAAGAGCCTTACCGTCTCTGCACTGTTGAGCCGCCTGACGACGCGTTTCGATCTCGACGCCGGCGCCACGGCTTACGTCCTGATCGCCACGCAGCCGTCGGGCCTGCCAGCGCCCCGTGGCGCGGTCGGAGCCGCTCCCTTGCGCGGCGCCTCCGACCAGCAAGGTCTGTTCTCGGTACAGTTTCTTGACGAGCCTTCGGCGAAAGCTCTGCTCGCGAAGCTGCAGCCGGCGCAATAGCGGTATCGCGGCGCCTTTGAGCGGCGCGGCTCCGCCCTGGTGTTTGCGAGCCGCCGGCGGCTTCCTATCTTGTCGAAGACCGGGCATCTCGCGCATTCATCTCCGGAAAGGTCGAGGCTCATGATCGCTCGCCGCTCGCTGCTCAGGTATGCCGGCGTCATTCCTCTTCTCGGCGCGGCGCCGCGCCTTGCCCTGGCGGCAGACGAATCCGCCGAAGCGAAGCCCGACTACACCTTGCGCATCGCCACCGGGCTGGTCGAGCTCGCGCCCGATCACGTCGCCTCGACCATGCTCTACAACGGTCAATTCCCCGGACCTTTGCTGCGCCTCAA
>Ga0335081_10012695_pt1 | contig 13643 bp, 17 predicted proteins | sample Lox_Sample_35_FD_206713 | JGI IMG/M metagenome (GOLD analysis project Ga0335081, IMG submission 206713) | Soil microbial communities from Loxahatchee National Wildlife Refuge, Florida, United States - Lox_Sample_3.5 | ecosystem: Environmental > Terrestrial > Soil > Wetlands | place: USA...
TAGTATAGCTGATACTACTGTTTTTCAAATACTTTATATATAGTCTATAGCACAAAACTAAAAGTTTTCACTCTATGACTATAAAACATCAAAACTTTTCTTTATAGAGATATATATTTAGATAACCATGAGCAATAACTTGGACTTGATTAGGTCAAAGGACAGAGACCGGTTTCAGATTTATAAAAAAATTTTACAGCGCATAAATAAACCTCAGCACATTAAATTGTAATATCTTATGCCTGAGATCTATAGTATATAATATATTAGATATATTGAACAGTTCAATATGATAGCTACTATATTAGTTCAGCTTAAAATAATACAACTAAAGCTTAAAAATCTTTATAGTGCAGTTATAATATAATAAAACCTTAAATATTATGTTTAAAAAAAAGTTTTATATTTCTTTTACATAACTTCACATCTTTACATAGATTAATAGATAAGCAACATTGAAACAGTAACCTAGTATGAGATATATCCATATAATTTTGATACTTTATTCTAAACTGAATTGATATATTTCATTTAAATAGCTAAAATTAATATATTGTTTATCTGATTTATATATAAGTTTCTTTCTCTCACATCATAAGGCGGTTTAGATTTTATGAGTGATTCCGTTGCATCAAATACATTCTGCTTATTTTTGCTTGCCAACCATACCTCTCGCTTTTTGTATTTCTGAGATCTCCAAGCCAGCGACGTTGACGAGTTTTGAAAAATCCCTCAGTTCGTGATTACGTCAGACAGCCTCGCGGTCAGGCAATTGAAGGATATTCAACTAACTGGCGAAAACGACACCCATCGAGAAGACCATGAGCGTCCGTTAGAGAAGCGAGCGTTGAAGCGAAGCACCTGCCTGGTTTGTCTCGGAGCCGTCTGATTGGGATGTCAGGATGAATGCAGAGTTGCTAGATCCGTTTGCGCAGGACTATCCCGAGGCCCTTACCGCGTCGTACAACCTTGGCCATGCGACCTGTCTTCGGTTCAACCGCAGCGGCTCACATGTCGCCGTCGGCCTTGTCGATGGACTTGTCCTCGTATGGGACACAGCCACCTCCGGAATAGCCCGTGTCCTCAAAGCCCACACGCGCACCGTGCAGTCGCTCAGGTAATTTATTCCGTGCGCATGTCCCGTTGAACTTTGACAGATTGTAGTTGGTCTGGCAACGGACGCTACCTTCTCTCTGCGGCGAGAGACTGGAAATGTGTCGTCTGGGACCTCAAGGACGGCACGCGACTGCGAACAATCACTCTCGATGGTCCCGTATGGAGTGCTGATTTTGACCCAGCCGACCAGTACCACACAGCCTCTAACTGGAGTCTCACGTTAACTATTCCCTAGTCTACGTTTCGTTGTGTCCGTTCTAGAATCAGATCCGTTGCTTGTTGACTTGCATGCCGCCGCCGCAAAGCGATATATTCTCCCCACTACCCTGCCCACTCTGTCAAGCTCAGAGCACGATGCTCTTGAAGCTAAGAAGCCCACCGAATACACTTTGGTCGCTGTCTTTGACCGCACTGGATCATATATCTACACGGGTACTAGCAAGGGACATTTCAACGTCATAGATGCAGAAACACGAGAGGTATTGCATTTGATCGTCAAGCTAACTTCCCAAGCTTCTCAAATCGTCTCGTCTTTGCACAGCCGCAATTAAGCATATCCGCTTCTCTTATCAAGGTCGCGAGATTTGCATCAATTGTGCTGATCGAGTTGTACGCACGATCGTCATTCCAAGAGATGCAAGCTTCTGCACACGGAAACGGCGGCATTCGTATGACGGCAGTGACGATGATGAGGAGGAGGATGAGGAAATTGAAGTCGAGCATAAATTTCAGGATCTGGTAAATAGGCTTCAGTGGAATGCCTGTGCATTCAGTGGAACAGGAGACTATGTCATGGGCACTTTGTTCCTTTCCAACCTCGCTAATGTCATTTAGCCTCCGCTGTCAAAGCTGCTCATGACATATACATCTGGGAACGCGCAATGGGGTCCCTCATCAAAATTCTCGAAGGGCCAAAGGAAGAATTGACAGACGTGGACGTATCGTTACTACGCACCGATGGTTCTGACACATAGTGGCATCCTTCGCAACCGATGGTCATTGCCGCTGGATTGGATAGCGGGACCATTTACCAATGGGGCACTACTCTTACTGAGGGATGGAGCGCCTTTGCGCCAGACTTCGTTGAGCTGGACGAAAATCGTGTATATGAGGAGCGGGAGGATGAGTTTGATATTGTACGCTCCGATCTCCACCGATACTGATGAACAGATTGAGCAGCTAGACCAGGAGCGAGATGTGGACCAAGGGGACGATCTGATCGTGGACATCACCAGTGGGCCACGTACGATAGCGGAAGAAGGCTATTCTCTACCGGTTCTCATAGACCCAGAAGACGGTAAAGCGGCGAAATAGAATGTTAAATACCGAAACGGTCGCCGCATATCGTTCAAGGCAGGATCTAATCTGTGGTCACCCTGATACTGGGAGAGCATTATTGTGATAGAAAATGTAAATGCTTATCTCTCATGAAATGTCGATAACATGATTACATGTTTCTGATGCATAGGGGTGGAGCAGATGTATTGACTAACGTCATATTGCCCACCGGGAATCTGCAAGGAAGGATGTACGGACGGAGAACGGGCCATCCGACTGAGTCCGTGCAGGCGGGTCGGCTGGGGTGGCGCAATGGAATGCGAGGTGGCTGGGGCGTAGGGTTAGGGGTGATCTGTTGACGAGCAGCGGTTGGGTAAACAATCGAGCGATCACATCAGGGACGTCCTCCACTCGGTCCTCCCTCTCTCTCTCTGTGTCCGGTCTCTGCCAAAGCCCTGCGTCCACATTTTGTCATCTCCTCTTCTTGTGTTGACCCTCGCAAGGCCTCCCTATTTGCTTTCCCTGCTGCAGCAGCCTCGCTTGCTCGCCCACTCTTTCGGACCGGATTGCCCCCCCGCTGCATTGCACCCGCTGCCTCGTCCTCCCAAGTCGCCCTCCCTTTGCCCAGAACAATGGACACTACCAGTCGGACAAATGCTGTTCCCGCGGCAGTCGCATCAACAAAACTACGGCCCTCTGCCGCCCCTGTTCCTGACGGGCACAGCGTAACCAAACGGTATGCCCGCCACTTGTCTCCTTGGATTACTCCCCCATTTGTTTCTGTGCTGTTTCCATATCCCCTAGCTCCGATCGCCGAGCGATGAATGCTCATGCCTTAGACTTCAGTCGGAGCTCATGCAGCTGATGATGGCAAACGCTCCCGGCATTTCCGCCTTTCCCAAGACAGATTCAAACCTCCTTGAGTGGGTCGCTACAATAGCTGGTCCTCCAGACTCGGTGCATCATCCCCTTGCTTCCCGTTTGCGAACATGACTCTGACTGTCCAGCCCTATACTGATCTTTCCTTCAAACTTTCTCTCACCTTTCCTCCAACATATCCGTACACCGCCCCACATGTCGTCTTTATCACGCCAATGTATCACCCCAACATTGATATGTCCGGCAACATCTGTCTCGACATTCTTAAGGAGGAATGGTCTGCAGTCTATAATGTTCAAACGATCCTCTTGAGTATACAGAGCATGCTTGCCGAACCAAATCCCAAGAGCCCTTTGAATGCTCAGTAGTGACCCGTACAGGTGAAATCCACTGACCCCTTCTAGAGCCGCAATGTTATGGAAAGACAACAAAATGGAAGAGTACAAGCGGCTTGTTATGGGCCGATACAATCTCAAATCGGAGTAGTTACAAAATAAAGCTTGTCTTTGGCGTTTGTCATGATACATTCAGTCGTTTTCGTTGAGCGTTTGCTACTTCTTTTCTTTGCTGGTTTCCAATCTCCCTGGCGAAGTTGCCATGGTCCCGGGAGGGACCAAGGTCGTGCTTAGGTTTGGCTAGGATGCCCAACTCTGAATTAATTTTCACTCTCTACGGATATCATTCCAGCTACATGTTTGGTATCTCTTATTTCGTCCCGCCTACTTGAGCATGAAATCCTTTGACGGTATCCCAAACTGGCGAATCTCCAAACGCAATTTCCTGTCGTAGCCATGCACTGAACCCATACTTGGCAAATAACTCCGTCAAGTACCCTGATTGTATCATTGTCATCAAAAATTCTAGGACTCTCCTAGGAAGGTGTGACTTCGCGAGTTGATTCCTCCCGGTTCGCGCCCGATACAAGCCAAAACAAAACTCGACAACATGCCTCCGTTGAATACCAGGTGAGATCTAATATCAGAAAATAGTAATCTTCAATGATACCAGGTCATCATCCAAACTAGCTGTGATAATTTCGAGTATCCAATCAACCTCGACTTCAAAGTGGTCGCCGGTATTCGATAGCGAATAAAACATCGGGATGTCATCCAGATCGAGGAACGGTCTCTGGAGAAGGAAGAAGTTGACTTTCTCATAGAGAATATGCTTCGGGTCCGTCAAAACTCGGAGGGATTTGGCGAGGAACAATGTGATCAGCTTCGGAAGTCGGCTGCCATCGCCAGCATTGCGGACAACGTTGATGAGTGCCCGCATTTGGCATCTTTCCTTTAAGCGATGGAGCTGCGGTCAGTTCCTTCTGTTACACTTGACTTACGTCGCATAAGCGTTCCCAGCTCAGTAGGATCGAGCCGGCCATTCTTCGAACCTTCTCGTTTTCGGACGACAAACACGCAAAAGCAAACCCGATAGAATTATTTTCGAGGAGAACAGTCAAGTCGGACGTATGTCTGCATTTTGTTAGGCAATAGGCGATAACGGGCAGCCAAAACTCGGGATCGATCAGAGATTTAGGCTCAGATCCAGATGATATGCTATTCATTCGTACATTTTGTCCACTTGTGCGTTCGTTCGTCCTGAAATTAAAAATGGTATGATGCATGTCTTCGGAGTCGATCAAAGGGAATGGGTTCTCTAAACTGCTGGAAAGCGATTCGATGTGGGAGCGAGACCAACGATTTCGAAAGGCGTTCCATGTTTCGGAGGAAGAGATCAAATTGAGAGATCGATGTTCATCGATCGACTTCATTATCTCCATCATGCGGAAGTCGGCTGGACTTGTCGAGCTTTCATAAATTCCAAGGACGCCAATGAGTACCGACAGATTGCTGTTGCGAGGGGGATTGAAATAGAAGAGTTGATGAATAATACGAGCGATATTAGAAAAGGTATCACGGGAATTCTCCGACCATTTCAATCCCAAGACACTTTGTAGAAGGTGCGCGTCATTTAATAGTTGCTTCACGGTCAGAGATGCGCCAAGTCCGCATACCTTTAGGGGTTTCATAAGAGACAAAACTGTTGAGACCAGGTTGGCCACAACAGTGGAGTGAAGCTGGTGAGTAATTGCTGCTTGTAACATGGTCTCAATGTAAGATGCCTTCGCCTCAAGCATGTCCCTAACTCCCTCGACCGCACTCAACGTTTCTAAAAGACGGTCTATAAACTCAGCAACTCTCAAAAAGGAGATATACTGAAAGATGCGATTGAAGAGAGAGTTGACTCCGAAAGAATTGGATCCTCGGCAAAACGTCTAGTAAATCGGCTGCACGTGCGGTACAGCCACCCAGGCAGCAATCTGTGGAAAGCTGTCGGGTCTTTCCTCATGATATTGTTGATGGCCTTGCTGGCTTTGGGATTCAAATCTTCCATGTCATGCTTGCAAACCTTGCCAAGCCATTTCTCCGTATCAATGTCGTTTGAGTGCAAAACAAAGTCGGCAACGATCTCCCACGATTGATCCGAGATGTTGTCGTCATCAAAGATGTGTGCAACTATAGCCTCACAGCGGCTAAAGGCCGGTTGTAATGAGGAGGTGATTAGCTTGATGGACCGATTCTCCGGACATGCCGCTCTCTTCAGCGTCGTCGCCAGATCTAGGGCAGTCTTAACGAACCCCAAGTCTATGATAGACAATGTCAACTTATGAGAGATTGTGTCGACCAAGATGTCGAAACGAATTGCCAGCGGAACAAGTATATTCGCCTCGAAAGGCGTGAAGGAAGAGTTCTTCATGAAACTGCAAGACGGGATGAGATTGACGAACTGCTGCAAGACATCGGGGGATTCGTCGATCCAATTTAGAATATTTTGGGATATGATCGTGGATTGAACAATATAACCAACATCGAGCAGCAATCTCAAGTTGTTGGCGGATAACTCGGAAAGCACGTTCGGGCTCGATTGAGGAATCACGCTCTCCACGCAGGTAGCAATGTACGAAGCATTAGATCCGCTGAAGGGGATGTTCGAAAATTCGGCAAACAGATCTGATAATATATCCATACGTTGATTGAGATCCCATTGAGGACTCAGTCTTCTCAATATAGATGTGACCTACGAGCTCAGTGTAATTGTATGCAAGGAAACTCACGTGTGGAAGTGAGATTCGCGCCACGTTCGCTAATTTTTGACTTATACCCTTCAAGACAATCTTCAAAGCCTGATTACAGTGGTCGAATGAATAAAATTTCGAGATAAGGACCGAGAAATCTATCATGAGCTGGGAAATTTTCGATCCGTTCACCATCGATGAAACGACTCATCTCCATTGGAGCGCTAGCAAAGTTCGAAATAAGGACACTAAAGAGCTGACTCATCGCCACCTTTGATTGTACAAATTCGTCTGGGGCCGATTTCTGTTGAAGTGATAAAAGCTCGACAAGGAGGTTGAACCAGCCTGGAATTGTTGTTTCGAGGTTCGATTTGGTTGATAAGTGAAGGTTTACCACTCGTCTCAGGATGCACAATATTACGAACGATGAGACAGATACTCCATTCATACTGATCCTTGATTCTAGAGGACCATAGGCTTTGTCAATTTCGTCGCTTTCGAGGTACATCACAATTTCAGAGATGGATAAGTCGCAAACGTTCGACCACGTTCTAATGTCACCACTGACTGACGAAGCAAGGTAATACCGGAATTTCGGTGGCAGTCGCTCGGCATGCCTATGGCCGGGACTGGATGGCGAGGATGCATGTACAAGATTCGAGCTGGCGTCAGGGAGTCCTTCGTTTATTTCCGAGATGAAAGCGGATATAATATTTGGATTCTCTCCAATATAATACAAACGAACAAGAAAATCAACGAGCCATCGGGAAATCGCACGGAGCCTCTCGGCCTCTGCCTTATTCGTCATTAACATTCGCCATTGATGTCGAAAAGCAAGGACGGCGAAGCTTATCGTCGAATTGATTTCGTCTCGAACATCCAGAGACAGGCCTTCGTCGATGAAATAGTAGCGTTTTAGCATGAACTGCGAAAGAGACCCGTCGAGGAAAGAAAGGACCGGAGCAAGTTGTAACTGTGGAATATCGTCGTCTTTTAAAGCATCCAGTGCCAGGAACAATTGACTTAGAGGCGGCACGGTTGTAATGGATTGAAAAGCCTCCGTCCTGTCCAGCAGCTTTTCCACGGCCAAGTCCAACTCTCGACGAGCGTACACCCACTCAATGGACATGCGCTTATTGAGCAGAAGTGCAAGCAGTGTTTTTCCTCCGCCTACTAGTCAGCAGCCCGCATACACGCAATTAGTACTTAGTCGAGTCCACCACGTAATCTCGTCGTTTTGCTCGGTGAGCTTCAGTAACAACACCCGCTGCAACAAGTCGGCGGTGGTGACGATAGTCCATTCAGACTGAAGTGCCGCGCCGAGAGCTTTCGATTCGAGCTTTTGGATTCCAGAAAAGACCTCGCTGTATAACAGTAAGATCTTTAGGCAAGACAGGGAGAGCAAGGGAGAGTCCGAGGTCTGAGAGTAGGCCTTCAGCAAAGCCGAAGGCTCCGGAAGCCGGCCGTACAACTTCGCACTGATCTCGCCGAGAAATCCAGCCCATATTTCCCCACCCGTTCTGGTTGCCTCCTGAAGTTCCTTCAACTTGCTCAAGACAGCATGCACTAACTGAGATAATGCGTATCTTACGAGACGTGATTCGTGACCTCGAATTGGCGTGAGATAACTTTCGTCTATCAGGGCCGGCATCAGATTTTCAACGACGACTTCGATTGGCGGCGGTGTGTCGGGGAGGTCTGGATCGATTGCGAAAGGAGCGGGCAACGGTAGCGCAATGATCTCCTGTAGCAAGGCAGCCTGAGAAATAAATGCGAAAGAAAGACCGGGTTGGGCAGGATTTGAGAGGGATTCAAGATAGGGGCTTCGGAGATCTGCGCACTTCCGCAGTATTGCCATGAGTATATCACGGTGGAAACCGATGTCAAGAGGCCGAAGCTGAGTAATGAACCGGAGGAGAGAGCCGTTGTAAAATTGGAAGCCGAGTTCTTGATCACTCTGTAAGGGAGGAGGATACCATCCTCGATCTTGGTAGCAAACGCCGTTACCGTAGGTTGTACAAGCCTCGAGGAGAAATTGACTTATTAAATCGTCCCTCGTTGCTTGATCTTCGGGAGATCCCTTCTGCTGACCATGGACGGATGTGATTTTGAATAATATGTTTTCCATGTTAAAAACAGCGGATTTGACTTTCCGAGGAACCTTTTTATCGAGTAGAACGTGAGCATGGAGACATCTGACGAAGTTGCAGACCGTGGTGTTGGAGTCAAGCGGAAGAAACTTTATGATGGGTCTCATGAAAACCCGATTCGTGAGGATGTTTTCTTTGTTCGCAGAAGAGGCCTTCTCAATGATAGCAATCAGAAACTCGATCGCGTATGGTCGCGCGCCGGGAGTATCGGGCAACCTTCGCGTTTTCGCAGCAGCTTGTGAGATTTCTGTCTCTCGCATGCGTCCGTATCGAGACAGGAGTTTGGGCCACGCATTGAACTCCGAGACAACAAGCCGACACAACATGTCCACTATGGGTGTGCCTCCGCTCGTTACGAGCTGGGTGAGAAGTTGAATAGTAGAGACAATCTGGTCCATGTGGTTCGATGACAGAATGCGATAAACCACTTTTATTTGCTGGTCGACGAGGGTGTTTGCTATTGCTGCAACGGCTGTCGAGTGCGCAATTTCCAGGCCTTGAACCAAGTGTTTTACTGACCTGGCAGCTTGGGTAACGAGTGAGAGGAAATTCTGCTATTAGGGTTTAGTGGATGATGAGAACTGAGAAAATACATCCCAAGTGATGCCCCAAACGTTTATCAAGGAAGGAATGAAGTCCGGATTGGTTTCGAAATATCGGAGAAAGGCATCTCGGTCAGGTGTCTGTGAAGTCCAGTCGACGGAGGATATGCAACGGTCCAATACATGAAGCGCTTCGCAGTTAGAAGAACGAGCACCAAATGGATCGATCGTCTACCGTCTTGAAGCGGCTTTTGAGCAAGGATGGTTGCGGTGAACGCGTCGTAGACGTGCTGCAGCGACTCGACCGAGAATTCGCCGGCTTTGGGCGATGCCTGCTTTCCATTCACCAGAGGCAACTTCATCATGACCGGTCCTGCAGTCCAGTCTCCGGCGTCCTTATGCGGCCGACAGCGCCCTTTCACTCGATGGGCGGTTCACTGCAGATCGTTTTCCCTCCTCGTCGGAATCGAAACTTCTGGCGTGCAATACCTCCTACCCAAACACGGCTATTCAGGCATCAAAGAATGTCTTCCCATCTGAGCTGGCTCCAACCAGAAGAAATGGAAAAAGAGGGTCGCGGCCGGCGAAGGCGCATTGTGGATGTGAGAATTCTCCGAGATTAGTTTGGACAATTGACGTTAGACTGACAGTCAGCAAGTGCCGAAATAAAGCCAGGGGATTTCCATAACAAAGGCAATGGTGGGCGATGCGGAGAGTTCGTCATCTGCTCCGCTGCCGCGCTGCGCAGAATGGCAACACCGCTGGGCGATTTGGGACATCTTCTCCCGCCGGGGTGGAGGGCGGTCATCACGTCATGGCTGCAGGAAGACTGTCCCTCTTTTGACTACGGCGGCTTTGTCGTCGGCGAGGCCCCGGAAACAGCGACGCTCTTCGGCAAATCAAAAGTATGTCCCCGTCTCGATCTTTCAATTAACAGGGACAAGGGGGTCCTCGCGGGAGCTCCGTTTTTCGACGAAGTGTTTTTCCAGCTTGGCTGCAAGTATTTCCTTCATGGGCATCCCAGAGTTTACGTTCAGAGTGGAGTGGCATTTGGAGGAAGGCAAAGAGTTTGCCCCAATCGCCAAGGTAGCGACAGTCAACGGACCGGCACGGAGCATCCTCCTCGGTGAAAGGATAGCACTGAATACGTTGGCAAGATGTTCTGGGATCGCGACCAAGTAGGAATCTTAATAAACGGGGCTGATTGAAGATCTCGCCGAATGTTGAATCTCGTTAAGGAATGCGGCTACAAAGGCATCCTCGCTGGCACAAGGAAGACTACACCAGGATGCAGATTATTTGAGAAGTATGGAATGCTCGTGGGAGGCGTGGATCAGCACCGATTTGATCTCAGCAGTATGATCATGCTGAAGGACAACCATATCTGCTCAAAAGGTCGCACCACCTGCCGACCACTAAGAATCAGGTTCCATCACGGAAGCCGTTCGAGCAGCCCGTTCTGTCGGTGGTTTCGCACTGAAAATAGAAGTGGAAGTCCAAAGCGAGGCCGAAGCTGACGAGGCCATAGCCGCTGGCGCCGACATTATTATGCTCGACAACTTTGACGGACCAGATTTGCAAGTTGCAGCTTCTAGCCTACGGAACAGATGGAATCTAGGAAGTAATGCTCAGGGCCTGACGAACAAGGTCCTCCTTGAATGCAGCGGGGGCTTGACGGAAGAAAACGTCGCCTCGTATCTCTGCAATGGTCCTACTCAAATTCCACCGTGCTAATCAGGTTGACAGACATCGACATTTACAGCACAAGTGCCATCCATCGTACGTCAAATCTTAAGCATTTCGCTGACTGAGCAGAAAGTGTTCCGCATGTGGATTTTTCACTCAAAATCAACAAAAAGTAGACGATCCAATATAATACATTAACTAATAATCCAAACTCCGAAGAATCCTACTGGTTCCCTACCTCTAACACGTTTCTCGCTCAACTTCTGTGAGCAGCGTCGATGAGTACATGCCTGTGACCGTGAACATGTCTCTTCGCATTGCTTCGCCTGTGCTTCGTTGACGTAGGATAGTCGCACGTTACTTCTTCACTATCGCCAACAGGGATCTTCATACAGGTGGTATCAAAAGGACACTTAGTGAGCACCCATGCGCCATTCACGCACTGCGCAAATTGGCCTCCAATGCAATCGATAGCCCCAGCAGTGCAACTTCCGGAGGTCGAGACCTCACTCGAGGGCGCAGTCGCCAGCGAGACGGGGGCAGCTTGAGTCTGGGTTGCACTAGTTGTACCACTAAATTGGGTCAGATGAGGGACGGGCAGGGCTATACTCGCTCACAGCTGCCTTTTCCCCTTTAGTGGGGTCATGTTTACGCGTTACAGTGACTGTTCGCAGTGTCGTGGCAGCAGACTCGGTTTGGCTTTGCCCAGTTTGGCTCTGTGTGGTTGTTATACCCTGAGTTTCCACTGTAGGAGGAGGATTCGCCGCTGTGGTGCCGCCGCCCGCATTTGCCGTGACTGTTTTGTGTTTGGGCGTTGTTCCGGAGCCAGTTGAGCTCGAGTTGTTCCCTCCCACACTGACAAGGGCATTCTTCGCGGCCTGAGCGTAGTTGACGCCATTGTTGACGTTTGCAAACGCTTGGGTTGCGTCCCTAGACTTGTTAATGTACATCGAGTGGATGAGATCAGCATACCACATCATAATACCCCCGAAATTGTTTTGTCCAACGACCGAGCTAATGATATTCCCCAGCGCTTCGGGAGTAATATACCCAGACCCAGCTGCTGCAGTTGAGCCTGGAACCCCAACATACACCTTGACGTCCGTATTAGGAGATGAGGCTGCCCAACTTTGCCACGTTTCGTAGTTGAATCCGCTGCTCTCAACACCACACGGAGGGTTGTTGTAAAACTAAATCATGAGATTTGCAAGGGGTGCAATCGGACCTGAACAAAAACCATGCTACATCGTTAGCTTTCGACTTCTCGGGGCCATACTCAAAAGGTGAATTATCCAACGCTTGACCGAGGGATGCGTCAGGAAAAACGCACCTGAAAGCTGTTAGCAAGAGAATCTAAAATTGGCGTACTGAGGTGCTCCGGTGATGAAGTACTGCTTCGAGCCGGAAGAGAAGTGTCCACGCATCGCGGTGATAAAGTCTGAATAAAACTGGGGTTGCTGATTTTCGATATCTATGATTAGAGGGCCAGATTAGAGATCAAGCCTAGGTCGAAACCATCGACAACCGAGGTGCCGAATGGGCGAGTGCTGCTCGAGCCCTCCCCGAAAAGGTTCCAGAGCGTTGTTGCAAATGTTTGGGCTTCTGCGGAGCTCGAAAAGCCATAGTTTCCGATAGCTCCTCCCAGGCTAAGAAGGACAATTTTGCCGCTGTTCTGACAGGTCTCAATGTCTTGTCTGCAGAATGTCAGAATAGCGTGGAGTGAGCCAAACCCAATCTCAGTGCATTCCAAGAGATCGGTGCCTGGAAACGTTGCTCCATTGCAGGAGCCAGCAAAGTTTATGACCGGAAGCCCGCCGGTGCCAAAAAAGTCGGTTAGGAAGGCGAGGGCGACGACATCAACACTTGGATCTTCGCAAACTGACGCCAGCGTCCCCCCCTCCTGGCCAAAGCTGCATAATGTCAGGAGAGCAAAGAAAGTGTTGAGTACTAAAGAACGACGTTATTCTTGGCAGAAAGATCGAAAGAGCTGGCAAGACTGGCCAGAGCAGTGAAAAGAAAGAAACACCCGCGCCGCATTTTTCCCTATTCAGTTAGTCAGTCCCGTCGATTAATGGCAAAACAGTGAGAAGCGCGGCAAGAGGAGGGAAAGCTACCCGGACGTCAGAGAATCAATCCTATGCTGTTGTCAACAGGTGGACGGTTGGCGAAACCGTGCGGTTTAGTGGTGGGTACGTGAATACTCGTAAGGGGCGAAGCACTGGCATTTAAGGGGATGAGCAGCAACGGACCAAGCGCCGCTTATTTCGCCCGTCGCGGTGGGGGAGCGGCGGCAGGCAGCTGCACAATTGAGGCAGTGAACGTGCAAGTTTGCGTGTGAAAGGCCAAAGCGCCCCAACAAGCCCTATCACCATTGGCAGGGGGAGGTGCGAATCTCCGGACTTATCGTTGTATGAAAGCAATTTGCGGTCCGAGAGGGCGGGCCCGCGGCGATGCAGGGGGAATGTTCAAAGCGAACACGGCCTACAATTGGTCGGGGTCAAGCCCCTAATCGTTGTTCCAGCCAATCATAATATGGAGACTAACCCCAAAGAAGCGGCGCCTCCCCCTGATTAATTTCGTGGCGCGTTACAAAATATGCAGTGGTCCAACTCTAAGTCCAGCGGATGCTCCAGGCAATTCGGATAGACTGCCGGTTCATGACAATCAGACGTCCCACCAATACCATCACAAGGTCTGAACAAGATGCTCATATCATCTTATTTTGGGGGAGCTGCGTGGAAATTGCTGAGTTTAACTTGAAAATCGGAGGCAGGCACGTCATAGATTGCATTAATCAGATACTGCAAGGGGGAGATGAAAGCAGTCGTCAAATGCCGCGCCACATTTAATTTACCGGCTGCGTGTTGAGTGGGCGAGGACGTCCGGGCTCTGTGGAAAGGTCCAAGGGCACAAGCTCGA